>Ga0070681_10002044_pt1 | contig 18284 bp, 15 predicted proteins | sample KBSC83BmetaG_FD_65650 | JGI IMG/M metagenome (GOLD analysis project Ga0070681, IMG submission 65650) | Corn rhizosphere microbial communities from Kellogg Biological Station, Michigan, USA - KBS C8-3B metaG | ecosystem: Host-associated > Plants > Roots > Rhizosphere | place: USA: Michigan... | reverse complement strand
GCCGTTGCGTTGAAGCTTCATGACCGGCACGAAGGCGCGGCAATACAGATATGGGCCACGGAGGTTCGTGCGAACTATTCGGTCCCATTCCGCTGGATCGGTTTCCTCGATCGGCTTGACCGCGATGATGCCTGCGTTGTTCACGAGCGTGTCGAGCCGGCCCCATTCCCTGCGCACATGGTTCGCGACTCGTGTTACGTCTTCTTCATTGCCGACGTCCGCCTGGATCGCGGAGAGCGAGAGGCCGGCCTTGGCCGCGGTCTCCTCCAGAAGGTCGAGTTCGGTCTGAACGAGTGAAACCGCGACAACGTGCGCGCCTAATTCGGCGAAATGGAACGCTACTGCGCGCCCGAGCCCCTCGCCTGCTCCCGTTACGAGCGCGACGTGTCCATCGAGGCGCGGCATCGGCTACGCGACGGCCTCAGCGGTTTCCCTGAGAGACAGCAACTCGGCGATGTTCCTCCCCGAGCGAAGGACGGGCTGAATGCGGTTTGCGGTGGAAGCCATCACCACTGTCAGGCCGGGCCCGTATCCCGCGCGTGGACTATCACCGTGACCGACGATGCCGACCGTGACGGCGTCCTTTAGGTACCCATTGCCCCAACGGCTGTCGTAATCGCGAACTGCGACAACGTCGCCCAAGCGAAGCTCGTCTAGGCCGTGTTCGGTCAAGGCTCCAGGATGGTCGGTCTGGATCTGAATGCAGCCGCTTTCGGTCATCAGGCCCGAACCTGCACCAATCAGGAATGCCGGCACTTCAGCGACAACCGGGACGGCGACTCCGTCTGACCCGTTGGCTTCGATCTCGAGCGAATCGAGAAGCCGCGGCGAAATACTGCGAAGAACAACTTCAGGGTAATCCGTGAGCGCGAGGCTCCGGCCGTAGGCGCGCACGAGGATCTTGTCATCGATCGCGAGCTGTTCCAGAACGTCGGCCGGAAAATCGACGATCACATGTTCAGCAAAGCGGCCGCTCTTGCCGATCACCGTGCCCCTGAGTCCCGCAGCTTCACCTGAGACGACAATCGCCTCGTTGCCGATACACGAGAGTACGTTCAGCGCCTGGTTTGCAGACTCGGCGGACGCGCGAATGCTGACGCCGGGCTGAACCATGTCCGCAAGCCAGCCGAAAGCGCTGTCACCAACTCTGACGTTGTAGACGATCCCGCCCTGCGAGGGGAGCAACTGCGGTGTTCCGTCGGCTCCAATGAGATATGGGCTCGCCGGTAGAGGCGGATACTCAGGCGAGACGATGGTTCCTTGAACTGAGATTCCAATCAACTGCTCTCTGTTGTCGAACATCGTTCCTCCCTATCTCGCCGCGTCGACGATTCCAGCGTATGAACTCACCGCGCCGGGTTCGCGAATGGCTTCGGTGGAAAGGTCACGCAAGCCAAGCCTCCAAGCGATGTTCGCCTGAGGGTCAACGGTGGTGACGATGGCGGGTTGGCGGCTCGACATCAAATCGAGGACGCCCGGGCCATGCCCAGTCCAGGCCGAGTCCCCGTGAATGATCAGGCCGATCGTGATCGCATCCTCGTAATAGCCTCGTCCCCAGGTGTGATCCTGGTTCCGCACCGCGACGACATCGCCGAGACGCAGCCTGTCTAGCCCAAGCCGTGCCATCTCTGCGCGGTCGCCCGTCATAAAATCTTGGTCGACGTAGTCAGCCATCAGTTCAGCCCCAGAACCCATTAGGTGGCTCGGGATCTCGGCGACAATCGGCACCTGGAGCCGCCCGTCGGGAAGCGTTACGAGCTCCAATGCGTCCAAAAGCGCAGGACTGCATTTGTGTAACTGAACCGTCGGGTGATCCAGAAGCTTCAGGCCAGTTCCGTACGCCTTGATCTGAACCTTGTCGCCGATCGCGAGTAGCTCGATCGAGTCGGGCGGGAAATCGACCATCACATGCGCATGTTCGCCGGTGACGGTACCGCGAGCACCCTTGTTCAGCCCGGATGTCACGACCGCTTCGTTCCCGATACACGCAAGGTAATGGAGCGCGTGCTCGGCTCCGTCGTCTCGGTTCCGGATTGACACGCCGGGTTCGAGGTGGTCAGCCTCCCATCCGAATGCCGGATCGCCTACGCGGTTCTGAAAGCAGATTCCGGCCATGCCAAGCGTGACAGCTGCCAGCCCCTCGGAAGTCGCCTTATATGGGTCACGGGCCGCCGAGGGCGGCCATACCTCACCGTGGACCGCCACCTCGACGAGCGATCCAGCGTTCGTCCTCAACACGGTCACCTCCCTTCCGCTTCTTGCTCGACCAAGTGGTGCGCTTGTTCACCGCGAAAGAAGCGAACGATGTTGTCCAACACGTCCCCCATCTGCTTGACCCGCGCCCCTCCCGTCCCGCCGCCGATATGCGGCGTCAGGATGACGTTGTCAAACGAAAGCAACGGGTGGTCGTGGGGCACGGGCTCTTCGACGAAGACGTCAAGACCGGCACCAGCTATGCGCCGTTCGCGAAGAGCCGCGACAAGGGCATCCTCGTCCACCAGGCCGCCGCGCGAGGTGTTAACGAGGTAGGCGTCAGCTCGCATTAGTCCGAGCTCCCGACTTCCAATCAGCTTCTCGGTCTCTTCGGTATGTGGGAGCGTCAACAGCACGACGTCCGATTCGGCGAGCAACTGATCAAATTCCCTCCACGTCACCTCGAGGTTGCGCTCTAGCGCCTCCGGAAGCCTTTGTCGCTTGTAGTAAAGAACGTTCATTCCAAACGAACGTGCGCGCTTCGACACCTCGGTGCCAATCTCTCCGTAACCGACGATCCCCAGAGTCCGGCCGTGTAGCTCGCGCAGGTGCGGCAGCTTCATCCACTGGAATGCAATCACTCGTTCACTGGTTTGGACGGGCTCGATGCCGAGCTCACGGTAGGCGCCGGAGACCGTGGCTGCGTGTGCCTCGACGAGCTGTTTGGAAAGCGCGAGCATGAGCGTCATCGCGAGCTCAGCAACAGCAATACAACCGCGCAGCGGCATCAAAGCGACAGCGACGCCCGCGCGCCGGGCCGCGTCAAGATCGAGACCGTCTGCGCGCGCGCCGTACTTCTGAACGAGTCTCGCGGAAGGGGCCAGCGAAAGGAGCGCTTCGTCAACCGGGGTACCACGCGTCATTAGCGCATCGGCCCCTGACAAGAGGTCTTCCATGTCCACTCTCTCAGCCTCGGCCGGCGCAACGATCCGAAACCCGTCGGGCAGAAGGCTCTGGGCGAACTCAACCTCGGTGGCTGGCTGCGGGTCGACCCACGCGATCAAGATTTCACTCACGTGTCTCGCCTCCCGCCCGAATCGAGCGCCAAACAAACCTCCAACCGCGCCATTGCCTCCTTCAACTCGTCTTCCGGGGCGAGGTAGGAGACTCTCATGTAGTCGACCCATTGATCTCCGAAGCCCGTGCCAGGGAAGATCAGGACGCGCGCTTCCTCGAGTAGCTTTTGGGTGAGGTCGATCGAATCCATCCCGACGGATGAAGCGTTCACCCAGATGTAGAACGCACCGCGCGGTTCACCGTAGGTGAAACCGATGCGATCGAGGCCGTCGAGCATGACTCGACGTCTTCCTTCATAGATACGCCGATACTCTTCGACTGCGTCCTGCGGACCATTCAGGGCGGCCAGTCCCGCCCACTGTGAGACGACCGGCGCGCAGCAGCTCGCGAGCTCTTTCAGCTTACGAACTCGGCGCATTATTGCGGCGGGCCCTGCGAGGTAACCCACCCGCCAGCCAGTCATGCAATACGTCTTTGAGAATCCGTTCAAGGTGATTGTTCGCTCAGCCATGCCCGGGAGTGAGCCGATGCTCAGATGCTCGGTTCCGTCGTAGAGGAGCTTCTCGTAGATCTCATCCGAGATAACGATCAGGTCGTGCTTACGCGCGATTTCGGCCAACCTGCGGATGTTGGCCGGCGAGATGGTGCCGGCGCTCGGGTTTCCCGGTGTGATCAGCAGCAGGACACGACTGCGCGGTGTGATTCGACGTTCGACCTCGTCGGGATCAAGATCGAATCCGTCTCGCTCGTGCGTGGGAATCGAAACCATCTTTGCGCCCGCCATCTGGATCGCCACGTCGTACGACGTGTAGCGCGGGTCAGGCACGAGGATCTCATCGCCGGGTTGCAGAATCGCCTGAACGAGGAGGAACAGCCCCTCCTGTCCGCCCGTTGTCACGACGACTTCGGACGCCGGGTCAACGGCAACTCCGTTCTCACGCTTGAGCTTTTCTGCGATCGCGCGCCGTAGCTCGGCGATCCCGGCCACGTCACTGACCTCGTCGACGCCCGCAGCGATTGCTTGTTGCGCCGCCTCGATGATGTGAGCCGGTGTGGGAAGGTCAGGATCTCCGCGGCCAAGCGCGATCACATCGCTCATTGACTCCGCCCGCTCGAGCAGGTCGTAGCGCTGGCGCGTTCCTTCGTCCTTCAGGCGTTCGCGCTGTTTCTCGCCGACACCAGGCGTGGTGAGTTCAGCCACGGATCGTTCCTCCCTTCGCAATCGCAAGAGCCCTGGCAAGCCTCTCTGCGGCCATCACGAGGTCCTCGACAGGTCGAGTTAGTCCCAACGACAGCCACCCGGGCGCGCCTCCGGAGGAACCGAGCCGTAGGCGCACTTCACGGAGTGCCTGTTTCAACGCACGATTGTCGTTTGCGCCCGCAGTGCGCCCGTCGACAAGGAGGTGATAACCGGCCGCTGGACGCGCAATATCAACCGACTCGGCGGCAAGCGCAGCCAACGCGCCTTCGCGCCGCTCGTTCACCAGCGCTCGCGCAGTGTCGATCGGTGTCCGAGGCCCTGTGATCGCAGCCAGTGCTGCGTATTGGGACACCGCCGAACTACAGATGCTCATCGCCTGCTTCAGTTGGGTCATGGGGCCGAGAATCGACTCCGGGCCTGCCGCGTACCCCACCCTCCATCCGGCGAGCCCGTATGCATCGAATCCGTTGATCGTGACGGTTCGCTCCGCCATACCAGGAAGGGAGCCAATGCTGAGGTGCTCTCTCCCGTCGAAGACGAAGGGCTCGAGTGTTTCGAGCGACAACACCACCAACCCTCGGCGGACCGCAAGTTCAGCAAGTCCCTTCACACTCTCAGCATCAACTACGGACCCAGCGGGCATGGAAGGCGAACCGATAACCATCACCCGCGTGCGTCGCGTCAGCCGGCGTGCAACCAACTCAGGGTCGATAGCGAAGCCAGTGGCCGGATCTCCAATGACCATGCGCGCCGTCCCGCCGGCCAGGCGCGTGATCTCGCCGTAGACCCTGGGTGCCGGCCCTGTGATGACAGCCTCGTCATTGGGTTCGAGGAGAACGTGGAGGCCGACGAACAACGCCTCCCGTGCTCCTGAGGTGACGAGCACCTCACGTTCCGGGTGCACGCTAATCCCGTTCTCGGCGCTCAACTTTTCTGCGATAGCCGCACGCAGTGGATTAAGTCCCGGCCGCGTCGTGTAGTGGGTCGCGCCGTCGGCGAGCGCGCGCATCGCAGCTTCGCGGACATGCAGCGGCGATTCGAAAGCCAGCCGGTCGCCGCTGAGATCAATCAAGGATGGCGGCCTGTCAGAACGCACGCGGGCGCGAGTTGGCCCCGGAGTCGTAGTCATGCGGTCTCTCCTGTCGTCGTGTCAGGTTGAGTGACAGAGTTTCGAACGACACCGGCGATACGTCGAACCGCCTCGTCGGACAGTTCTGGATACACAGGCAAGCAAAGGAGCTCCTCCGCAACTTGCTCCGTGATCGGCAATGAGCCCCTGCGATAGCCGAGACTGGCGTAGACAGGCTGCAGGTGCAGTGGCGGGACATAAAGGAGCGCGGTCTCGATTCCCTCCAAGGCAAGACTCGCGCGCGCGAAGTCTCGATCCTTGAGACGCACGACGTAGTTCCTGAAGACATGCGTCCTGCCGGCCGGCGTCATTGGGGTCGCGACGTCGACGCCCGCGAGCAACGTTTCGTAGAGTGCCGCCCGAGAACGGCGCTGCTCGATCCACGTGTCAACGTGATGCAACTTGACGCGCAAGATCGCAGCTTGGAGTAGGTCGAGATGGGTGTGGTAGCCCTGTTCGAGGATGGTCAGGCGACCGTCAGAATCGGCCATGCTCTCTCGGCCGCGCTCGCCGTAGCCTGCGAAGAGGAGCGCTTTGTCAGCGAGTTGCTCGTCGCTGGTCGTGATCATTCCGCCGTCCCCGTAGGCGCCGAGAATCTTGTGTGGAGCAAAACTGAAGCATCCGACGTCACCGATGCCACCGACTGGACGACCGTCGACACTCGCACCGAAGGCAAGCGCAGCATCCTCAATCAAAGCCAGCCCGTGCCTACCGCTGATCTCCGCGAGGCGCGGTAGATCGGCCGGAAGGCCGTACAGATGCACCGCGATGATTGCTGCAGTACGCGACGTAATGGCTGCCTCGACGGCATTGGGGTCGATGTTGAAAGTGGCTTCGTCGATATCGACGAAAACGATCCGCGCACCGCACTGCCCGATTGCTGAGGCCGTCGAGATATCGGTGTTGGCAACCGTGATCACTTCGTCACCCTCGCCAATTCCGAGCGCCTTGAGAGCGACGAATAGCGCGGAATGCCCCGTGCCGACTCCGATGCCACGTCCGGCACAGCAGCGGTTCGCGAACTCCTCCTCAAACGCCCAGAGCTCCTCCCCGCGCTCAAACTCGCCGGCGGCGAGAACCCGACCCATCACCGCTTCGATCTCGTCGCGGATCGACTCGTACTGCACGACTAAATCGTGCGCGGGTATCTGCACGGGTGCCGCCTGCCGCTCGATCAGCGTTCTCCAACCTCCTCGAGCATCGTCGGGACCCCCAGGTCATGACCGAGGGCCACAAGTGACTCGAACCGACCCGCCTCCAGGGGAACTCCCTCGGTCAAACGCTCGCTCGCCCGACGCGCCTCTAGCTCTCCCGGCAGAAAGATCGTGTCGCCGGGAAGGGCGGTCGGGGACGACCGAATCTCGTCGATGAGACGATCCATACGAGTCTTAAAGTCCTCGACCTCCCCGAACTTCGAGACGTCGAGTGCGACCAAGAGGTGGCCGACGTTCTGCCACTCGGCACCGAAACAGGAGAGCCCAAAGGCTGACCCCGTCAGAACTCCAGTGAGTGCATCGACGACGACCGCCATCGCGTATCCCTTGGCTCCGCCAAGCGGGAACAACGTGCCGGCAAGTCCCTCCGTCGGGTCGGTGGTGCGGAGACCGGCGGCCGTAAGAGCCCAATCATTGGGGATCGCACGACCCTCACGGCTGTACCACCCGATCATCCCTTTCCCTGAAGTGCTGTTGGCCATATCAAGGACAACGGGCCACTCCTGGCCGGATGGCACAGCGACCGCCCACGGATTCGTTCCAACGATCGCCTTAGTTCCACCCCATGGAGCGATCTCCGGACCGGCATTGCTGAACGCGAGGCCGATGAAATCGTGTGGAAGCGCAAGCATGGCGTAGTACGCGGCGATTCCAAAGTGAGTGCTGTCCCGGACGCCGACGGCACCAACACCTTGGGCAGCGGCGAGCTCAATTGACAGTCGCATGGCCCTGGTGGCGGCCACGGAACCAAGTGCCCGATGCGCATCAACGAGCGCGACGCCGCCGCTCCGAGTTAGGACTTCGAACGAGGCGTTGACGTCGATGACGCCAGCCTTCACTCGCTCGTAATAGGTCGGCAGCTGTTGAACACCCTGGCCTTGGCCGGGGAGCGAGCGCAGCGAACCCGAGATCAGGACGTCGACAAAGATCTCTGCGTCATCCGCACCCACCCCTATCCGCTCCGCCGCCTCGCGACAGAACTGCTCGAGAAGTGCGAGTGGAACGGTGACTGTGGGTATCGAGAGCAAGCTTCGCGACAACCAAATTGACGCCCTCGAAGGAAAGAGGGACATCAAACATACTGAAAAATTCCATTTTGGTCAACGCAGGGCCTGCCCCGGTGACTGCCGCGAGTTGGCCGCTTTAGAACGTGGGGGGAGTACAGACGAAGATTCCCTCCACGACCTCAGGCCCGGGATTCCGGAACCAGTGGGGCAACGTGCTCTGAAAAGAAATCGAGTCGCCGGCTTCGAGCCTGTATAGAACGCCGTTGACGTTGACTTCCTGGACGCCCTTCAAGATGATTCCTGCCTCTTCGCCCCCGTGCACGAACGGCGTGTGCTCAGTCGACAGGCCGGGCGGGAGCGTGTACCGCACAACTTCGAGAGCCCTGTCCAAATCGGGACTGAGGAGCTCGTACACGGCTCCGTCTTCTTCTGTCCCGGGATGAGGGTTTAAGCGCCGCCCCTTGCCGCTCCGTACAACCGGATCACCGCTCTTCTCGACGTGGAGGAGGCGCGCGACAGGTACTTCGAGTGCATGTGCGATCTTCACGAGCGTAAAGAACGCTGGATTCCCTCTCCCGCGCTCGAGTTGACTCAGCGAACCCACGCTGCACCCGCTCATCGCCGCCACTTCCTCAAGGGTCAGCTGACGCTCGAGCCGGAGGCGTCGGACGTGCTCGCCAAGGTCAGTCACCAGGAGCGATGCGTCCACCACCGGTAACCGCCTCTCCGCTTCTGCAACGGGCTTGTTAGCTGCCAAATGATCCTCCGGGGTCAATGAGCTGGCTTTGCGAATGTGCGCAACAAAGCGCACACGATCAGCCGAACGGAGGCCGAACCGTAATGAAAATTGTACAGCCAGCGCCCATCCACGGTCTCCGCCGGGTTGAAAGGCGCCCGCGTCGATGGTCTCGAGGATGCCCCCAGGGTGCGACGCCTCCTCGGGCGAGGTCTCCCTAGACCACCACGCCTTCGCCTAGCACGAAGGTCCGCTCACAGAGTGAAAAATAATCACCATAATGCAAGGGTCATGCGCCAGGGGGTCCCCAGCTGAACCGCCGTCGGGCGCGCGCAAGGCCGATCTCCCACCGTCGAGCGGAGTCGATGCTGTTGGGCGCAGTGCTCATCTGGAGCCTCAACTTTTCGATCTCAAAGTACGCCCTGGCACGCTTCTCACCTCTTGCGTTCACCGCGCCTCGTTACGCCCTCGCCGGCATCATCTTTGGCGCCGTAGCGATTCGACGTGAGAAGACCCTCCGCATTCTCCCGTCGGACATCCGACTGGTTCTGACCGCGGCAATCGTCGGCATCTGGCTGAACCAGGTCGCGTTCATCTACGCGCTGCACCTCGCCGGAGCGGCAACTGTGTCGCTCCTTTTTGGCACTGCCCCGATTCTCGTTGCGCTGTTTGCCCACCTCAGCGGCGTCGAGCGTCTCAGCAGGCGGGCCTGGTTCGCGACGGCGCTATCTTCCGGCGGAGTCGCGATCCTTGTCGTCGGCTCGGGCGGCAACCTCTCTGGGAGCCTGGGCGGTGTGATCCTCTGTCTTGTCTCGGCTTCCACTTGGGCGTTCTATTCGGTCGCGCTCGTACCTTTGACGCAGACCTACTCGCCGTATCGACTAAGTGCGGTGCTGAGCCTCGCCGGCGCGGTTCCGCTCCTCCTCTCGTCGACACTGCAACTGTGGCATCAGGACTGGGCATCGATCGGGACGGCCGGCTGGTTGGCTTTTGGCTACGCGTTGGTGCCGAGCTACGTGCTCTCGAACCTCGTTTGGTTTCGCGCAATCGGGGTTGTTGGAGCGCCTAGGGCAGCGCTCTATATCAATCTCGAACCGGTTCTCGGAGCACTCTTCGCGCTCCTCCTTCTTTCTGAACACATAAGTCCGCTGGAAGGAGTCGGCGGAGCCGTCACTGCTACAGCATTGCTACTGCTCCCTCGAGGCACACGCCTCGGCAAAGGACACGCAAGCCCCGAGGCCGTCGAACCAGCCATTGACGAGGCGACACCCGCAGCCACGACGCCGCTTAGCTAGCGCAGCTGAACGACCCCGGCATGAAGGAGCGCAGCGGAACCCGCACTTGACGAGCGGGTCTCACGGGACCGCCCTTTGCCTCCCTCACCGCGCATCAATCAACCCCGGCTTCGGCTTCGAACACGTAACGGTCATCGAACGCAGCGAGTCGCCGTCGCAACTCCGCCGCTTCTCGATTCTCAAGGCCGCGAAGGGGCCTCCTGACTTGATCCCGAATCGGTAGGCCCCGCCAGGAAAGAATCGATTTGAGCGCTGCCTGAAACGGGTACTCGTTGACCAGGCTCCGTAGCGCACCGGCACGCGCACTTGCATCGACATCCCATTCGTGCGCCGCCACGTCAAGCACCGCCTCGGGCAGCCCGCCCGCAAGACCGGAAACGACGCCCACCGCGCCCGCTCTCATCCCTTCTGCGATCAGCGGTTCAGGACCCACGAAGATGTCGAGTCCGTCGAGCAGATACGGCGAGAACCGATCCCACGGCTGATCGGAGACCTTCAGGCCGACGAGGTTGCTCGCCCGGTCACGAAGGCTCGCGATGACGGAGAGTGGCACCGCATATCCCGCCCGCGCGGCGAACTCGTAGACGTAGAACGGAAGCGGGGCGCAGGCCGCGGCGATCGCGAGGAAATGCGCGAGCAATTCGGCGTCGTCGAAGGCGAAATATGGCGGGCCAATTGCGGCGACCCCCGCCGCGCCGACTTCGGCCGCATACGCTGCCACCGAAACGCTCTCCGCTGTCGTCTGGGCACCAACGTGCACCAGCACTGGAACATCCGACGCCTCGACCGCGAGCCGAGTCACGAGTTTGCGCTCGGCAGTATCAAGAAGAATTCCTTCACCGGTGGTGCCAAGTGCCAACACGCCGTCGAGACCACTTCCGGCGTAGAACGCATACAAAGCGCCAATCGCTTCGCCATCGATCCTCGAGCCGTCATCGCGCAAAGGCGTGACACCCGCGGCGAGCACGCCGCGCACCGGTGTCATCGCAACGCCGCCGCGAGGGGACGCACCCGGGCTCCGGTTGCATCGGTCAACCTAAGCGGGAACCCCAGGAGCGCAAACTCGTAAGCGCGTTCGGCAGCAAACGCGTCGAGCGCCGCGATCTGTGTTCCAGCGGTCGTGAACATCTGGCTATGCACCGGTAGGCATGCATCCGGCTCCGCTGACGGAACCACCACCACTCGGCTCAGAGTATCGCCACCGACACATGTCGAACCAACCTCCTCGCAGACAATCGCGCAGCCGCCAACTCGATACTGAAAGGTATCCGCCTCTGATCGGCGCGCGCAGTCTTGCGTCGGGGCGCTTGACGGCAGGCCTTTCTGTCCAGCGCCGAAGTAACCGAAACTCCGTCATCGGCCCAACGGTCGTCGTAGCCAAAGGGCTGACCCTCCTCGCCCGTGACAACGATTGCGATTGGAACTTCTCGCGGCGTCAGGATGCCGCCCTGCTGATGAAGCCGCACTTCCGCCCCACTCGATGCAACTCTGCGCGGCGATAGACCCGTTGTGGTTCGAATACGTCCCGATGTTTTGACCACCATCGAACATCGGCCCTCGTGTCAGATTCCTGTCAGGTCTCGCGTCCAACTCGGGTCCCGCAACGTACTTCTAGGTCGCTTCCACGACTCGACCCGTGACTGCCAGTCCAGTACAATCCTTAAAAGCCCTGCAAAAAGGCTGATTCGATCCCAGGTGCGCCCACTCTCAGCAAGCCGCCTCACGGCCTAGTGCAGTCGTGCGTCCCGGCGGCTTGCAATGGCGTTGGACTGCTTGCCGCGATCGCGATCACGGGTCACGATGCTCCGGATGAGCATGCTCGGGATCTCCCATCGGCAGGTCGTCGCGCTGGTCGAGCGGGGCCGGGAGCTTGCGCTGCTCGAGGCCGCGTTCGACGAGGCGACGACGGGGCGGCGGGGCCGTGTCGCGCTCGTGACGGCTGAGGCGGGCGGCGGCAAGACGGCGCTGATCGACTCGTTCTGCGCGGCTCGCACCGGGCGTGCGACGGTCCTACGAGGCGCTTGCGATGCGCTTTTCACACCTCGGCCACTGGGGCCGATACACGACTTCGTAGCGAACCTCGGGGCCGCGCTTGAGCAGCTGCTGCGTGGCGAGGCTGTCCCCTACCAGGTCGCTGCCGCGCTGATCGACTATCTGCACGACAACGCGCCGACGGTGCTCGTGGTCGAAGACGTCCACTGGGCCGACGAGGCAACACTCGACGTACTCCGGCTCCTCGCACGCCGGGTCGCCGGAGAGCGTGCGCTGATCGTGTTTAGCTACCGCGACGACTCGCTCGACGCAAGACACCCCCTCAGAGTCATGCTCGGCGAGGTGTCGTCAGGGCTCGGACTCACCCGGGTGCCGCTCGCGCCGCTCTCGCTGGAGGCTGTCGCGCAGTTTGCCGAGCCGTACGGCGTCGACGCGGGCGAGCTCTACCGGGTCACAGCCGGCAATCCCTTCTTCGTGACCGAAGTCTGCGCCTCCGGGGGCAGCGGCATCCCGGCGACGGTTCGGGATTCGGTGCTCGCGCGGTCTGCGCGGCTGAGCAGCGAGGCACGGAAGCTGCTCGAGGCGGTCGCGATCGTCCCGCCGCAGGTGAAGCTCTGGCTGCTCGAGATGTTGGCCGGCGGGCATCTGACCGCGCTGGAGGAATGTCTGAACTCGGGGATGTTGGTCGAAGCCGCGGCGGGCTCGGTGGCGTTCCGGCATGAGCTCGCACGCCTGGCGATCGAGGAGTCGATAGAGACGCGGCGTCGGCTGAGCCTCCATCGCGTCGCTCTTGCAGCTCTCGCCGAGCCGCCGGAAGGATTGGTGGATCCGGCACGTCTCGCGCATCACGCTGACGCCGCGGGCGACAGCGACGCCGTTCTGCGCTTCGCTCCGGCAGCGGCCGAGCAAGCCGCCGCGCTGGGTGCGCATCGCGAGGCGGCCGCCCAGTACGCTCGCACGCTCCGATACGGCGATCGCCTGACCCCGGGCGCGCGCGGGGATCTGCTCAGAAAGCAGGCGACCCATTGTTACCTGACCGACCAATACGACGAATCACTCGCCGCGGCGACGCAGGCGATCGAGCAGTACCGACAGATCGGTGATCGCCTGCGCGAGGGCGATGCACTGCGGATCCGGTCCGACGCCGGCTGGTGCGCCGGCTACATCGCCGAATGGACGCAAGACGCCATGAAAGCGATCTCGCTGCTCGAGACGGTTCCCGCCAGCCGCGAGCTCGCCCGCGCCTACGCCCATCTGGGTGCTCTCCACAACGAAGTCGAGAAGAGGCGGGAAGCGAAAGCCTGGGCCGCCCGGGCGACCGAGCTGGGGCAGCGGCTGGGCGCACACGATGTCGTCATCAGAGCCACGACGGACATCGGCACCGCCGAGCTGTTCGACGGAGCTCCCGGCGGGCTGGCACGTATGGAGGACTTGCTTGCGGACGCCGGCGAGGCGGGCTTGGTTGATCAGGTCGGCCGCATCTACGTGCACCTTCTCTGGCCTGCAATGACGATGCGGGACTACGCGATCACGGAGAAGCATCTCGCCCTCGGTCTCCAGCACTGCAGCGACCATGGCCTGGAGCTCTACCGGCAGTATCTCCTCGCGTACCGAGCCCGCGTCGCCCTCGACACCGGCCGCTGGGACGACGCGGTCGACGACGTCGAGACAGTGCTGCGGATGCCCCGCTGCTCGACGATGATCCGCATCCTCGCGCTCGTTGTCCTGGCGCTCATCAGGGCACGCCGCGGTGATCCGGGGGTTCAAACCCTGCTCGACGAGGCCTGGCAGCTCGGGGATCAGACCGGCGAGCTTCCGCGGATCGGACCGGTCGCCGTGGCAAGGGCCGAGGCTGCGTGGCTGCTCGGCCGGCCGGACGAGATCGTCGAGGCGACCGACGCCGCGCTCCATCTCGCCGTGAGCCGCGAGTCGACGTGGCGCGTCGGTGAACTCCTCTCCTGGCGCACACGGTCGGGCGTCCGCGACGACGTTGCGCTGGAGCCGCTCGGCCCATTTGCGGCTCAGGTCGCCGGCGACTGGCGCAACGCGGCCAGGCAGTGGATGCAGATCGGCTGCCCATACGAAGCGGCGCTCGCGCTCGCCGACTCGAACGAAGAGAAGCCACTCGGACAGGCGCTCGAAGAGCTTCAGCGGCTGGGGGCCGGTGCGGCGGCGGCGATTGTCTCGAGGCGCTTGCGCACGCTCGGCGTCCGCAACATCCGCCGTGGCCCGAGAACTTCGACTCGCACGAATGTCGCCGGGTTGACTGCGCGAGAGAGCGAGATCCTCGCGCTGGTGGCCGAGGGGCTGCGGAACGCGGAGATCGCGCAGCGGTTGTTCGTGTCGCGGCGCACAGTCGACCACCACGTGTCGGCGATCCTGCGCAAGCTCGAGGTCGAGAACCGCGGCGAAGCCGTCGCGAAGGCGGTCATGCTCGGCCTCACCTCAATCTAGGCACCGGTCACACACAATTGTCGTGGCACACCTCGCCGCCGGCGCAGCTCCGTCTTGTCTGATCCGCGAACCGTGCGAGCCGTGTGCGAGCCAGAGCCGGCGTCAGACGGCGAAATCGACACCTCACTCTCTAGGCGGCGAATTGCTCAACGACGCCAGGTTGGCAACAGATGGCGGCGGGCAGCGACCGGCGCAGCCGCTTCACACGCGAGAGGTCCCTGGTTCGATCCCAGATGCGCCCACTCTCTCACCCAGCGGCGACTATCGTCGCAATCCCTGTATTTAAGCCGGACGTGGTGCTCACCATTGGGTGCCCGTTCGCGAATCTCATGTGCGATTTCGAATAGACAGAACGAACCTGCTCGTCAAGCACACGTATCGGGGCGCATCGCGGGCAACTCTCGCCGGTCGATCTCTCTCGCGGGACGGACGCCGACCACGAACTAACCGTCACAGCCACGCTTTCGGATGAATCCGTGACTCGATCACCGACGCATCCCAGTTGCAACTCGCCTCGAGAGGCCTACGCGCGGGCGAGCGGAGCTGTCAGTGTGCGTGGAGCTCGTGGATCAACGCGTGCCCACGGCCGCGTGCGATCAGGGCCCGGTTCACCGGCACCGTGATCACGAACGCGATCACAAGGCTCAAGGTGAGGCTCCACCAGAACAGCGCGTCGGAGAGGCCGGCCGCAAGCGCACCTGGCACCACGAGGATGAAGGCGTTGTCCGTCAGTTCCATCGTCGCGATCGAGATCGTGTCGGAGGCCCCGGCAAGGCGAAGCGCCCGGCGCACAGGAATGTCGGCGCGAAGCACTGGCTGGATCGTCAGCGCGTAGCCGAAGAAGAACGCGAGCGCGACCGACAAAGCGATCGACGCGGCGTTTCCCCACCCAAGCGCGGTCGCGAGGACCATCCCGAGAACTTCGCCGATCGCGCACCCGGTCAGGCAGTGCAGGGTTGCCTGAATTGCGCTGCGTGTGAGCGAGGGCGGCTTTCGCCGTTCGTGTCCGTTGGGATTGTGCACGTGGTCGTGCATGCCAGTCCTCTTGACCTACCCGCCCCGGTAGCGGTGGCTCGTTGAATGACGCTCTATGCGTCTAGGCTAGACGGGTGAGTGTGTTCTCTCGAATCGTCGTTGGTGTGGACGGCACCGATTGGGGGTTCGAGGCGCTGCGCCAGGCGCTCGTGCTGGCGACCAACGAGAACGCCGTCGTCCGCGCCGTTACAGCTCTCGACACCGCTCCGGCGATCCATACCGGGCTTCACGCCGGGTACTTCGCCGAGCTGTTGACGAGCGAGGCCGAAGTGGCTCGTTCGACGGCCGAGACGATCATCGGCGGTCGGGAGGGTTGCGAAGCGCGCGGCGTGCGCGGGAAGCCGGTGGACGTGCTGCGGGGCGAACGGGACGACTTGAAGGCGACGCTGATGTCGCTCGGCGGCAGGCGGAGCAGCCGCTTCCTCGGGATCATGCTCGGCGAGACTGGCACGCAGCTCGTGCACGACGCGGCCTGTTCCGCCCTGCTCGCGTATCCCGCCGACAACGGCGCCTGGCGGCCGCGCAAGATCGTCGTCGGAGTGGACGGCTCCGCGTACGCCGCCGTTGCACTACGGACGGCCGAGGAGCTGGGCCGCGCCTTCGACGGCACCGTCGAGGTGATTGCGGCTACCGGCAGCGGCCACCTCGAGCGTGACGCCGACTGGAGCGAGCGGGTGGACACGTGGGATCCGGCGCACCCGGTCGCGGCGCTCGTCGAGCGCTCGCGCACCGTCGACCTCGTGGTGGTCGGTTCACGTGGGGTTCGCGGGCTGCGGGGGCTCGGCAGCGTCAGCGAACGCATTGCCCACCAAGCTCACTGCACAGCACTCATCGTGCACGAGCCGCAGATGGTTCCCTCTCCTCTTACTTCAGCGACTTGATGAAGGCGACGAGGGCGCGCAGCTCGTCGGGCTTTGCGCTCAGGCCCAACCCCGCGACTGCAGGAGCCATGATCCCTTGGTGATAGCCCTTGACTACCTGAGCGTCGGGGTCGGTGATCGAGCGTTCGAGATACACGTCGTCGACCGTCACCGTCTCGCCGGTCGTCAGCGTGCTCGTTCCGCCCGCTAGCCCTTTGAAGCTCGGCCCGGCTCCTGGTGCGCCGCTCAGCGAGTGGCACGCGGAGCAACCGTCGCTCGTGTAGAGAGCCTTGCCGCGGGCGACGAGGGCCGGGGTGACCTGGACCGGCGGCAGTGTCGCCGGCTTGGACGTGGTCGTCGTTGCGGCCGGAGCGACGGCCGTCGTGCGTGTTGACGAGATCGTGTGGCGCTCGCCACGGTGGTAGCCGATCGCGTAGGCGGCGATCAACAAGCCGAGGACAGCGGCACCTCCCGCCAGTCCACCGAGCAGCCAGCGCCAGAGTCCGTCCGGGCCCTGCGCGGCGGGAGAGGGTTCATCGGTCATCTTCGGGTCAGCCTCCCTTCATCGCGGCAGCGAACAGCAGCACCATTCCAATCGAGAGGAAGGCCGAGAACCGGCCCCCGACTCGACCAAGCCGGCTCGCCGCGAGGCCGGTCACGAGGCCGAACGCGGCCATCGCGAGGTGGTAGAGGGCGTGCTCGAACAGGTGGCTCTCCAGCGGTTCGTAGAACCGCGGCACCATCACGAGCATCATCGCCGTCGGCGCGATGATCAGTGTCGCGAGCGCGAGCCCGGAGCGGTCGCCGATGCGTCGGGACACCCATGGCAGCGACCCGATCATCACACCGACCATCAATCCGAGGAAGAAGTGGCCGGCGTGGTCGAGGTGGTGGTAGCGGGTGCTTGCCTCGGAAGCCGAGACGACCTGGGGGAAGAACGAGGCGAGCCCGACGACGCAAGCTGCGGCGCCGAAGCAGAGCTGGGTGGGACTCGTGAGCGGGACGTCTGTGGGGTCCCACGGCGACTCGCCGACGGCCGATGGTTCGATGGTGTTCCGCTCGACGCGTGCTTGGTAGTGGGCTCCGGTCCAGCTGTCCACGTGGCCGACAAGCACGTAATGCCGACGAGTCCACGCCGTTCGTCCGAGCGCGAGGAGCTGAGCGACGCAGGCCAGCACGGCGAGTGCGAACACGAGCGCGAAGATGCTGCCGACGAGGCTGTAGCCGGCGGTGCCGGGAGGCTGGATCGCATAGCGGCGCGGGATGCCGAGCGCACCCTCGACGAACCACGTGCCGGTGAGGCCGAAGCCGCCGACGAGCAGCAGCGCGATCGTCCAGGTGCGCGCCGGCCGGGACGATGTCTCACCGGCGTCCCGCTCGAGCACGTGGGCGAGGAACGCGAGTAGCCAGACGACGACGGTCAACATCAGGTAGGTGTGGAAGTGCGCGACCACCCAAACGGTGTTGTGGAGGCGGAAGTTGAACGGAATGATCGAGTCGATCACCGCGCCGGTACCGCCGATCGCCCACCCCACCAGTCCTACGTAGAACAACGTCGACGCGAGCGTCCAGCGATAGCGCGATCCCCAGACGAGCATCGTCAGCGAGTAGATCGTGATCACTGCGACTGGAAGCGCCGAAGCGTACGAGCTGATCTCGGAGACGATCTCGGCCCAGCGCGGCTGGACGAAGTCCATGTACAGGTGGTGTGAGTAGACGGTGACGATCAGGACGAGCGCGACGCCCCAGCCGACGACGAACACCTTGGTCACCTCGTAAGGGCGGCCCGCGTAGCGGGGCAGCAGCACGTAGACGGCGCCGACGGCGAGATAGATCAAGAGGTTGGCGATCGTGTGCCCGAAGAAGTAGACGAGGTTCTTCGAGACGAGCAAGTCGAAGCCGACGTTGCTGTCGTAGGTACGCCCGAGCAGTCCGAGGCCCATTGCCATGCCCGCAGACATTGCGAGCAAACCATCGAACGCGACGACGGTCGCGGCGATCACTGACGCCGGCGGCGCCTCCGACTCGTGTCCACGGAGAAAGCGCCAGCCGAGCGCGCCGGAAAGGCCGCCGTAGGTGCTCGTGGTCTGC
>Ga0070681_10002038_pt1 | contig 18312 bp, 29 predicted proteins | sample KBSC83BmetaG_FD_65650 | JGI IMG/M metagenome (GOLD analysis project Ga0070681, IMG submission 65650) | Corn rhizosphere microbial communities from Kellogg Biological Station, Michigan, USA - KBS C8-3B metaG | ecosystem: Host-associated > Plants > Roots > Rhizosphere | place: USA: Michigan... | reverse complement strand
AACGCCCGCCTGGTGGTCGAGCTGATCCAGCCGATCGCCATGGACGAGGGCCTGCGTTTCGCCATCCGCGAGGGCGGCCGTACCGTCGGCGCCGGCGTTGTCACCAAAGTCGTGAAGTAAACAGCGCGACCAAGCGAGTACAGATCATGGCCATGGACAACACAAATATCCGCATCCGGCTGAAAGCCTTCGATCATCGCGTGCTCGACGCGTCGACGACGGAGATCGTCAGCACGGCCAAGCGGACTGGCGCGCAGGTCCGCGGGCCGATCCCGCTGCCCACGGGTATCGAGAAGTTCACGGTCAACCGTTCGCCGCACATCGACAAGAAGTCGCGCGAGCAGTTCGAGATCCGCACCCACAAGCGGGTCCTCGATATCGTCGATCCGACGCCGCAGACGGTGGACGCGCTGATGAAGCTCGACCTCGCCTCCGGCGTCGACGTCGAGATCAAGCTCGGCGCCTAAGAGATTAAAGGGAAGAGGAACAGACCATGCGTTGCGGTCTCGTCGCCCAGAAGGTTGGCATGACCCGCGTCTTCAACGACGCCGGTGAACACGTGCCTGTCACCGTTCTGAAGATTGAATCGCTGCAGGTTGTCGCTGTCCGCTCGGAAGAGAAGGACAAGTACACCGCAGTCCAGCTCGGCTACGGCAAGGCCAAGGTCAAGAACGTGACCCAGCCGATGCGCGGTCACTTCGCCAAGGCCAAGGTCGAGCCGAAGAAGAAGCTCGTCGAGTTCCGCGTCGCCAAGGACGCCGTGCTCGAGGTCGGCGCCGAACTGGTGCCGAGCCACTTCGTGCCCGGCCAGTTCGTCGACGTCGTCGGCACCACGATCGGCCGCGGCTTCACCGGCTCGATGGTGCGCTGGAACTTCCACGGCCTCGAGGCCAGCCACGGCGTGTCGGTCTCGCACCGCTCGCACGGCTCGACCGGCAACCGCCAGGATCCCGGCCGCACCTTCCCGGGCAAGAAGATGGCCGGCCACTACGGCTCCGAGCGCGTGACCACGCAGAACCTCAAGGTCGTCGCCACCGACGACGAGAAGGGCCTGCTGCTGGTGTCCGGCGCCGTTCCCGGCGCCGCCAACGGCTTCATCATCGTCAAGGACGCGTCGAAGAAAGCTCGTCACAAGGACGCCCCGTATCCGGCCGGCCTGCGCAAGGCTGCCACGGAAGCGAAGGCGCCCGAGACTCCGGCGGCCGACGCCGCTCCGCAGGCTTAAGGATCTGATCATGAAGATCGCGGTCAAGACCATCGAGGGCGGCAGCGCCGGCGAGATCGATCTCGCCGATGCGGTGTTCGGCGCCCCCGTCCGCCAGGACATCCTGCAGCGCTGCGTCGTGTGGCAGCTGTCGCGTCGCCAGCAGGGCACGCACAAGACCAAGGGTCGCGCCGAAGTGCAGGCGACGGCCAAGAAGATGTATGCCCAGAAGGGCACCGGCCAGGCCCGTCACGGCAACCAGGCGGCCCCGCAGTTCCGCGGCGGCGGCAAGGCGTTCGGCCCGGTCGTGCGCAGCCATGCCTCGGACCTGCCGAAGAAGGTCCGCAAGCTGGCGCTTCGCACGGCGCTCTCGGCCAAGGCAGCCGACGGCAAGCTGATCATCGTCGACAGCGCCACGCTCGCGGAGCCCAAGACGGCCAAGCTCAAGGGTCATTTCGGCAAGCTCGGCGTGTCGAGCGTGCTGATCATCGCCGGCGCCGAAGTCGACGCCAATTTCGCCCGCGCCGCGGCCAACATCGCCCATGTCGATGTACTGCCGCAGCAGGGTGCGAACGTTTACGACATCCTGCGCCGCGATACGCTGGTGCTGACCAAGGATGCCGTGAAGCATCTCGAGGAGCGCCTGCAATGAGTGCGAGGCCAAGCGTCAAGATCGTCGTGTCGCGTGCGCGCATGTACGAGGTGATCCGCGCGCCGCTGATCACGGAAAAGACCACCAATGGTTCGGAGCACAGCCAGGTGACCTTCAAGGTCTCGGCTGATGCCACCAAGCCCGAGATCAAGCAGGCCGTCGAAGGCCTGTTCAAGGTCAAGGTGAAGGCGGTCAACACGGTCACGGTGAAGGGCAAGCAAAAGCTCTTCAAGGGCCGGCCGGGTGTGCGCAGCGACTGGAAGAAAGCGATCGTCTCGCTGGTCGAGGGTCACAAGATCGACGTGACCACGGGCTTGTAGGACGAGGGGAACAGAAATGGCTCTTAAGACTTACAAGCCGACCACGCCGTCGCTGCGACAGCTGGTCATCGTCGACCGCACGGGCCTGTGGAAGGGCAAGCCGGTCAAGGCGCTGACCCGCGGCAAGTCCAACACCGGCGGTCGCAACAACCATGGCCGCATCACCAGCAACCACATGGGCGGCGGCCACAAGCGTCGCCTGCGCCTGATCGACTTCAAGCGCCGCAAGTTCGACGCCGTCGCGACGGTCGAGCGCCTCGAGTACGACCCCAACCGGTCGGCCTTCATCGCGCTGGTCAAGTATGCCGATGGCGAGGTTGCCTACATCCTGGCTCCGCAGCGCCTCAAGGCCGGCGACCAGGTCGTGTCGGGCGACAAGGTCGACATCAAGCCGGGCAACGCCATGCCGCTGGCCAACATGCCGGTCGGCACGATCGTGCATAACGTCGAGCTGAAGAAGGGCCGCGGCGGCCAGCTGGCGCGTTCCGCCGGCACCTACGCCCAGCTCGTCGGCAAGGACGCGGGCTACGCCCAGATCAAGCTGAGTTCGGGCGAGCTGCGCCTGGTGCCGGGCGAGTGCCTGGCGACCGTCGGCGCGGTGTCGAACCCCGACAACCAGAACATCGTGATCGGCAAGGCCGGTCGCTCGCGCTGGCTGGGCATCCGCCCGACCACGCGTGGCGTCGCCATGAACGCGGTCGACCATCCGCACGGCGGCGGCGAAGGCCGCACCTCGGGCGGCCGCCATCCGGTGACCCCGTGGGGCAAGCCGACCAAGGGCAAGAAGACGCGCAAGAACAAGGCAACGGACAAGCTCATCATCCGTCGCCGGCATGCGACGCGGTAGGAGATAGACAGTGGCACGTTCCGTCTGGAAGGGTCCGTTCGTAGAAGGCAGCCTGCTCAGGAAGGTCGAGAAGGCGAGCCAGACCGTCCGCAGCGAAGTGATCAAGACCTGGTCGCGTCGCTCGACGATCCTGCCGCAGTTCGTCGGTCTGACGTTCGGCGTCTACAACGGCAAGAAGTTCATCCCGGTGAACGTCACCGAGGAAATGGTCGGTCACAAGCTCGGCGAGTTCTCGCCGACGCGGACCTTTACGTCCCACGCGGGCGACAAGAAGGTTTCGAAGGATTAACCGATGAGCAAGCAAGCCACTCCCCGCCGCGAGGCGGATAACGAGGCGAAGGCCGTGTTGCGCACCGTGCGCATCAGCCCGCGCAAGCTCGACCTCGTCGCCGCCACGATCCGCGGCAAGAAGGCGTCGCTCGCCGTCAACGAGCTGTCGTTCTCGAAGAAGCGCATCGCCATCGACGTGAAGAAGGCGCTGAACTCGGCGATCGCCAATGCCGAGAACAACCACAACCTCGACGTCGACCGTCTGATCGTGGCCGAGGCTTCGGTCGGCAAGGGTCTCGTCATGAAGCGTTTCCAGACCCGTGGCCGCGGCAAGGCGGCGGGTATCGTCAAGCCGTTCAGCCACCTGACCATCGTAGTGCGCGAGCGGCCAGAAACGCCGGACCGGGCGGAGGACAAGTAATGGGTCAGAAGGTCAATCCGATCGGCCTGCGTCTGGGCATCAACCGGACCTGGGACTCGCGCTGGTACGCCGAGGGCGCCGAATATTCGACGATGCTCCACGAGGACATCGAGATCCGCAAGGTGCTGCACAAGCGCCTGAGCCAGGCCGGTGTCGCCAAGATCGTCATCGAGCGTCCGGCCAAGCGCGCCCGCGTCACGATCCATACCGCCCGTCCGGGCGTGGTGATCGGCAAGAAGGGCGCCGACATCGAGAAGCTGCGCGGCGACCTCGCCAAGATGACCAAGGGCGAAGTGGCCCTGAACATCGTCGAGATCCGCAAGCCCGAGATCGACTCGACCCTGATCGCCGAGAACATCGCCCAGCAGCTCGAGCGCCGCGTCGCCTTCCGTCGCGCCATGAAGCGCGCCGTGCAGTCGGCGATGCGCCTGGGTGCCCAGGGCATCCGCATCAACTGCTCGGGCCGCCTTGGCGGCTCCGAAATCGCCCGCATGGAGTGGTATCGCGAAGGCCGCGTGCCGCTGCACACGCTGCGCGCCGACATCGACTACGGCGTCGCGACGGCCTTCACCACCTTCGGCACCTGCGGTGTCAAGGTGTGGGTGTTCAAGGGTGAGATCATGGCGCACGACCCCATGGCGCACGACAAGCGCGCCGAGGAAGCCGCGCCGCAACGTACGCCGGCGCGCGTCGAGCGCACCGAGCAGAGGGACGCGTAGGTAAGTCATGCTGTCACCCAAGCGCACCAAGTACCGCAAGGCCTTCAAGGGCCGCATCAGCGGCGCCGCCAAGGGCGGGTTCAACCTCGACTTCGGCTCGTTCGGCCTGAAGGCGATGGAGCCGGACCGCCTGACCGCGCGCCAGATCGAGGCCGCCCGCCGCGCCATCACGCGCCACATGAAGCGTGCCGGCCGCGTGTGGATCCGGGTGTTCCCGGATGTGCCGGTGTCGAAGAAGCCGGCCGAGGTCCGCATGGGCTCCGGCAAGGGCGCGCCCGAATTCTGGGCCGCGCGCGTGAAGCCGGGCCGTATCCTGTTCGAGCTCGAAGGCGTGACCCCCCTGGTCGCCCGCGAGGCGCTGGCGCTCGCCGCCGCCAAGCTGCCGATCAAGACGCGCTTCGTGAGCCGCGTCGGCGTCGAAGGTTGAGGTAGAAAGCCATGAAGGCCACTGATCTCCGTCCCAAGACCAAAGACGAGCTCAAGTCAGAGCTCGGCAACCTGCGCAAGGAAGCTTTCAACCTGCGCTTCCAGAAGGCCGGCGGACAGCTCGGCAAGACCGGCCGCGTGCGCCAGGTGCGCCGCGACATCGCTCGCATCAAGACGGTGCTGGGCGAGAAGGCCGCGGGTTAAGGAGTCGTAAATGCCGAAGCGAATTCTCGAAGGCGTCGTCGTCAGCGACAAGATGGACAAGACCATCGTCGTGAAGGTCGAGCGCCGGGTCCAGCATCCGATCTACAAGAAGTTCATCCGTAGATCGAAGAAGTATCACGCGCACGACGAGACCGGCGCCTACAAGGGCAAGGTCGGGGCGAACGTGCGCATCCGCGAGTGCCGGCCGCTGTCCAAGACCAAGAACTGGGAAGTTCTGGTCGACGGCGCCAAGGCTTAGAGCGGGCAGGGCAGGCAAACATGATCCAGATGCGTACCAATCTCGAGGTCGCCGACAATTCGGGCGCCCGTCGAGTCCAGTGCATCAAGGTGCTGGGCGGCTCGCGCCGCAAATACGCCAGCGTCGGCGATGTCATCGTCGTCTCCATCAAGGAGGCGATCCCGCGCGGCAAGGTCAAGAAGGGCGAAGTCCACCGCGCCGTCGTCGTGCGCACGTCGTTCCCGCTGCGCCGCGTCGACGGCTCGGCCATCCGCTTCGACCGCAACGCCGCCGTCCTGATCAGCAAGCAGGACGAGCCGATCGGCACCCGCATCTTCGGACCGGTCACCCGCGAGCTGCGCGCCAAGAAGTTCATGAAGATCATCTCGCTCGCGCCGGAGGTCCTGTAATCATGAAAATCCGCAAGGGTGATCGGGTGAAGGTCATCACCGGCCGAAGCAAGGGCAAGGTGGGCGACGTGCTGCGCGTTCTCACCGCCGAGAGCCGTGTCGTGGTGTCGGGCGTGAACATGATCAAGCGCCACACCAAGCCCGGCCGCAACGATGCCGGTGGCATCGTCGAGCGCGAGGCCGCCATCCATGTCTCGAACGTGGCGATTCTCGACCCCAAGACTGACAAGCCGACCAAGGTCGGCTTCAAGTTCCTCGAAGACGGCCGTAAGGTGCGCATCGCGCGCGCCTCCGGCGAAACAATCGACCGCTAGGAGCCAGGGCCATGCCCGCGCGTCTGCAAGAGCACTATATCAAGACCGTCCGCGAAGCGCTGACGAAGGAGTTCTCCTACCAGAACCCCTTCCAGGTGCCGAAGCTCGACAAGATCGTCATCAACATGGGTGTCGGCGAGGCGGTCAACGATCGCAAGGCCGTCGACGGTGCCGTCTCCGACTTGACGGCGATCACCGGCCAGAAGCCGGTCGTCACCAAGTCGCGCATCTCGATCGCGACCTTCAAGCTGCGCGAGAACATGGCGATCGGCGCCAAGGTCACGCTGCGCCGCGACCGCATGTACGAGTTCATCGATCGCCTGATCAACATCGCCCTGCCGCGCGTCCGCGACTTCCGCGGGCTCAACGGCAAGTCGTTCGACGGCCGCGGCAACTTCGCCATGGGCCTGAAGGAGCAGATCGTGTTCCCCGAGATCGAATACGACAAGGTCGACCAGGTGCGCGGCATGGACATCATCATCTGCACGACGGCGAAGACGGACGCGGAAGCCAGGGCGCTCCTCCGCGGATTCGACTTCCCGTTCGTGAACTGAGGCCGGAGAAAAACATGGCCAAGAAAAGCTCAATCGAGAAGAACAACCGCCGCGCCAAGATGGCGAAGCAATACGCCGGCAAGCGCGCCAAGCTGAAGGCGATGGCGGTGGACAACAAGCTGTCGCCGGAAGAGCGCTTCGGCGCCCGGCTCAAGCTTGCCGAGCTGCCGCGCAACTCGTCGCCGACCCGCATCCGCAACCGATGCGCCATCACCGGCCGCCCGCGTGCGGTCTATCGCAAGTTCAAGCTGTCGCGCCTTGCGCTGCGCCAGCTCGCGTCATCGGGCTCCCTGCCCGGTGTCGTGAAGTCGAGCTGGTAACGGGGGACCGTAGACCATGATGACCGATCCTGTCGGCGATTTGCTGACCCGCCTCCGCAACGGCCAGGCCGCGCGCCTCGACAGCGTGACCGTGCCTGCCTCGCGCATGCGGTCCAACGTGCTCGACGTGCTCCAGCGCGAAGGCTATATCCGCGGCTGGTTCGAGGAAGAACTCCGCAAGGGCGTGAAGGAACTTCGCGTCGAGCTGAAGTACGACAACGGCAAGCCCGTCATCAAGGAGATCAAGCGCGTCTCCACGCCGGGCCGCCGCGTCTACTCGAAGATCCGCGAGCTGCCGCGCCACTTCAACGGGCTCGGCATCCAGATCCTGTCCACGCCGCGCGGCATCATGTCGGATGCCGAGGCGCGCGCCGCCAATGTCGGCGGCGAAGTCCTCTGCAAGGTGTTCTGAGCATGTCGCGCGTCGGCAAAAATCCGGTCCCCGTTCCGGCGGGCGTCACCATCGACCTCAAGGGCCAGGCCCTCAAGGTCAAGGGCAAGCGCGGCGAGCTCTCGCTGGTCGTGCATGACGACGTCGTCGTCGCCAAGGAGGGCGAGGCTCTCACGTTCAAGCCGCGCGACGATAGCCGCCGCGCACGCATGCAGTGGGGCACCGCCCGCAACCTCGCGCGCAACATGGTGCGCGGCGTGTCGGACGGCTTCACCATCAATCTCGAGATCAACGGCGTCGGTTATCGTGCCGCCGCCGACGCCAAGCTGCTGAAGCTGCAGCTCGGCTTCAGCCACGACGTCGAGGTTCCCATTCCCGCCGGCATCCAGATCAAGGCGGTCAAGCCGACCGAGATCGAGATCACCGGCGCCGATCGCCAGAAGGTCGGACAGCTCGCCGCGGAAATCCGCAGCCTGCGTCCGCCCGAGCCCTACAAGGGCAAGGGCATCAAGTACTCGACCGAGACGGTTCGGCGCAAAGAAGGCAAGAAGAAGTAGAGGCGATTCATCATGGCCGACACCAAAGCTCTTTTCGCCCGTCGCCAGCGGCGCGCGCGTTATGCGTTGCGCAAGGCTGCGAACGGCCGTCCGCGCCTCAGCGTCTTTCGCTCGGGCAAGCACATCTATGCCCAGGTCATCGACGACCGTAAGGGCATCACCCTGGCGGCCGCGTCGTCGCTCGACGAGGCCCTCAAGGCCAAGACCGGCGCCAACAAGGATGCCGCTGCCGCCGTCGGCAAGATGATCGCCGAGCGCGCCATCGCCGCCGGCGTCAAGACCGTCGTGTTCGACCGCGGTGGCTACCAGTATCACGGCCGCGTCGCTGCGCTGGCCTCCGCCGCCCGTGAGGGCGGCCTGTCGTTCTGATCGGGAGTTAATACATGGCTCGTTCACCGTCTGGTTCCGGCCGTCCGCAGCGCGAGCGCGGAGGTCGTGACCGCGACCGCGACGAAGAAAACGAACTGAAGGACAAGCTGGTCACCATCAATCGCGTCGCGAAGGTGGTGAAGGGCGGACGTCGCTTCGCGTTCGCCGCCATTGTCGTCGTCGGCGACCAGCGTGGCCGTGTCGGCCATGGTGCCGGCAAGGCCCGCGAGGTTCCCGAGGCGATCCGCAAGGCCACGGAAGCCGCCAAGCGCGGCCTGATCCGCGTGCCGCTGCGCGACGGCCGCACCCTGCACCACGACGTGCGCGGCCGCTTCGGCGCCGGCAAGGTGACGCTGCGCGCCGCCCCGGCCGGCACCGGCATCATCGCCGGCGGCCCGATGCGCGCCGTCTTCGAGACGCTGGGCATCAAGGACATCGTCGCCAAGTCGGTTGGCACGTCCAACCCGCACAACATGATCAAGGCCACCTTCGTGGCCCTCGAGAAGCTCAACTCGCCGCGCATGGTCGCGACCCGCCGCGGCAAGAAGGTCGGTGACCTGCTCGGCCGCCGCGACGGCGACCAGTCGGCGGAAGCCGCCGCCTAACGGGGAATGACCATGGCAGAGAAGAAGACGATCAAGGTCACCCAGACCGGCAGCCCGATCGGCCGCACGGTCGACCAGCACGACACGCTGAAGGGCCTGGGCCTGAACAAGCGCCACCGCAGCTCCGTCCTCGAGGACACGCCGTCGGTGCGCGGCATGATCAACAAGGTGGCGCACCTGGTGCGCATCGACGAGGAAACGCGCTGAGCCCCAGGGCGACGGCGCGAAGGATGGACAGATGAAACTCAACCAGATTGCCGACAACGAAGGCGCCCGCAAGGGTCGCATGCGCGTGGGCCGCGGCATCGGCTCGGGCAAGGGCAAGACCGCCGGTCGCGGCGTCAAGGGCCAGAAGTCCCGCACCGGCGTCGCCATCAAGGGCTTCGAGGGCGGCCAGATGCCGCTCTATCGCCGCATCCCCAAGCGCGGCTTCCGCCCGCCGCACCAGAAGTCGTTCCAGGTCGTCAACCTCGGCACGATCCAGAAGGCGATCGACGACAAGAAGCTCGACGCCGGCAAGCCGATCGACGCCGCCGCGATGCTGGCCGCCGGTCTGTTCAAGAATGCGTCAGATGGCGTCCGCCTGCTTGGCAAGGGCGAGATCAAGACCAAGATTGAAGTGAAGGTCGCGGGCGCCTCGGCGTCGGCGATCGCCGCGGTCGAGAAGGCCGGCGGCAAGGTCGAACTGCCCGCCAAGCCCGTTGCCGAGGCGGCCTAAGTCCTTTCACGCGTGAGGTTCCATGGCATCCGCCGCCGAGCAACTCGCTTCAAACCTGAACTGGGGCGCGATCGGTAAGGCGACCGAGCTCAAGAATCGCCTGTGGTTCACCATCGGCGCTCTGGTCGTTTTCCGCATTGGTGCGTACATCCCGGTTCCGGGCGTCGATCCGCAGGCGCTCGCCGAAATCTTCCACCGCAACTCCGGCGGTATCGCCGGCATGCTCGACGTCTTCTCCGGCGGTTCGATCGGCCGCATGTCGATCCTGGCGCTGTCGATCATGCCCTACATCTCGGCCTCCATCATCATGCAGATCCTGACGACGGTCGTGCCGTCGCTCGAGGCGCTGAAGAAGGAAGGTGAGGCCGGCCGCAAGAAGATCAACCAGTACACGCGCTTCGGCACGGTGTTCCTGGCCGCTTTCCAGGCCTACGGCATCGCCGCCGGTCTCGAGGGCCAGATGGCCTCGGCCGGCCCGGTCGTGCACGACCCCGGCCTGTTCTTCCGCTTCGTCACCGTCGTCACCCTGGTCGGCGGCACCCTGCTGCTGATGTGGATCGGCGAGCAGATCACCGCGCGCGGCGTCGGCAACGGCGTGTCGCTCATCATCTTCGCCGGCATCGTGGCCGCGCTGCCGAACGCCCTGGTCCAGACCCTCGAACTGGGCCGCACTGGCGCCCTGTCGGCGCTGTTCATCATCGCCCTGGCTGTGGGGGTCGTGGCAGTGGTGGCCGTCGTGGTCTTCGTCGAGACGGCACAGCGACGAATCGTGGTCCAGTATCCCAAGCGCCAGGTCGGCAACCGCATGTACGGCGGCGAAGCCTCGCACCTGCCGATCAAGATCAATACCTCGGGCGTCATCCCGCCGATCTTCGCGTCGTCGCTGCTGCTCTTCCCCGCGACCATCGCCTCGTTTCAGCCCCCGGGCAACGAGCCGGGCTGGGCGCAGTTCATCGCCACCTACCTCGGCCACGGCCATCCGCTCTACCTGCTGACCTACGTGCTGCTGATCGTCTTCTTCTGCTTCTTCTACACTACGGTCGTCTTCAACCCGACCGACACGGCCGACAACCTGAAGAAGAACGGCGGCTTCGTGCCCGGCATCCGCCCGGGCAAGAACACCGCCGAGTATCTCGAGTACATCCTGAACCGGCTGACCCTCGTGGGCGCGCTCTACCTGTCGGTGGTTTGCATCCTGCCGGAACTGCTGATCGCCCGCGGCGGCGTGCCATTCTACTTCGGCGGCACCAGCCTGCTGATCGTGGTGTCGGTGACGCTCGACACCGTCACCCAGATCCAGGCGCACCTGCTCGCGCACCAGTACGAGGGCCTCATCAAGAAGGCGCGCCTGCGCGGAAAAGGGCGCTAGACGATGAACATCATCCTCCTGGGACCGCCGGGTGCCGGAAAGGGCACCCAGGCCCAGCGCCTGCAGGCCGACGTCGGCATGATCCAGCTGTCGACGGGCGACATGCTGCGCGCCGCCGTGGCCTCGGGCAGCGCGCTCGGCAAGCAGGCCAAGGGGCTGATGGAGAACGGCCAGCTGGTGCCCGACGAGCTGATGGTCGGCCTGATCAAGGACCGGATCGCCCAGCCGGACTGTGCCAAGGGCTTCATTCTCGACGGTTTCCCGCGCACCGAGGCCCAGGCCAAGGCGCTCGACAAGATGCTGGCGGAGGCTGCCAGGAAGCTCGATCAGGTGATCGAGATGGAGGTCGACGAGAAAGCCCTGACCGAGCGTGTGGTCGGCCGCTTCACCTGCGCCAAGTGCGGGACCGGCTACCATGACACGTTCAAGCGCCCAAAGGTCGACGGGGTCTGCGACGTCTGCGGGTCGAAGGAGTTCACCCGCCGCAAGGACGATAATGCAGAGACTATGAAGACGAGAATGGTCGCCTACCGGGCCCAGACGGAGCCGCTGCTGCCCTACTACCGGGCGCGGGGGATCCTGAAGACGGTCGACGGGATGGCTGCCATGGATGAGGTGTATCGTCAGATCCGCGCTGTTTTGGCCGGGGCTTGACAAAGGGAAGGGTCGTTGACTCAGGGGCGCCGATACATATAATCGCGCGCTTTTCCGGGGCCAGCGGAACGAAATCGGGCGCGCGCGAGCGCGCCGTAAGTCTTTGAAGGAGTTGGGATTTGGCTCGTATCGCCGGTGTTAACATTCCGACCGCCAAGCGCGTGGTCGTGGGCCTGCAGTACATCCACGGGATCGGCCTGGCGAAGTCCAAGGAGATTCTGTCGAAGGTGGGGATCGACGAGTCGCGTCGCGTGAACACGCTGACCGACGACGAGGTGATCCGCATCCGCGAGACGATCGACCAGGACTACACGGTCGAAGGCGACCTGCGGCGCGAAGTGGCGATGAACATCAAGCGCCTGATGGACCTCGCTTGCTACCGTGGTCTGCGGCATCGCCGCGGCCTGCCGGTCCATGGCCAGCGCACGCATACCAATGCGCGCACCCGCAAGGGTCCGGCCAAGCCGATCGCCGGCAAGAAAAAAGTCACGAAGTAAGTTAGGGGAACCGGATCATGGCCAAAGCCGCAGCCGCTGCTGCTACCGGCGCCGCCGCCACTGGCGCCGCGCGTCCCCGTCGCAAGGAACGCAAGAACATCATCTCGGGCGTCGCTCATGTGAACGCCTCGTTCAACAATACGATCGTCACGATCACCGACGCGCAGGGCAACGCCATCGCCTGGTCGTCGTCGGGCCAGCAGGGCTTCAAGGGCTCGCGCAAGTCCACGCCGTTCGCCGCCCAGATGGCGGCCGAGGGTGCCGGCCGCAAGGCCATGGAGCACGGCATGCGCACGATCGAGATCCTGGTGCGCGGTCCCGGTTCGGGCCGCGAGTCGGCGCTGCGCGCGCTGCAGGCCGTCGGCCTGGCCGTCACCTCGATCCGCGACGTGACGCCGATCCCGCACAACGGCTGCCGTCCGCCGAAGCGCCGTCGCGTCTGAGTTCGAGCGGCGGCGCGCTGCCGCGCCGCGCTCGTGAGAATTGCGTTGCGGGCTCGACTGAGCTCGCATGAACCCGGTCTAGAGAGGTTGCCCCCGTGCTCCAGAAGAACTGGCAAGATCTAATCAAGCCGGAGAAGCTCGTCACCGAGGCTGGCGTCGACGCCGGCCGCACTGCGACGATCGTCGCCGAGCCGCTCGAGCGCGGTTTCGGCCTCACCCTCGGCAATGCGCTGCGGCGCGTGCTGTTGTCGTCGCTGCAGGGTGCCGCCGTCACGTCGATCAAGATCGACAACGTGCTGCACGAGTTCTCCTCGATTCCCGGCGTCCGCGAGGATGTGGTCGACATCGTGCTGAACATCAAGGCGATGGCCGTGAAGATGCAGGGCGACCGCCCGCAGCGTCTCTACCTGCGCGCCGTCGGTCCCGGCGAGGTCACCGCCGGCATGATCGAACTGCCGGGCGACGTCCAGATCATGGACGCCAAGCACCTGATCTGCACGCTCGACGACGGCGCCTCGATCTCGATGGAGCTGATGGTCGCCACCGGCAAGGGCTACATCCCGGCCTCGGCGAACCGTCCGGAAGACGCCCCGATCGGCCTGATCCCGGTCGACTCGGTGTTCAGCCCGGTCAAGCGCGTGAGTTACAAGATCGAGAACAGCCGAGTCGGCCAGGTCACCGACTACGACCGCCTGTCGATGACGGTCGAGACCAACGGCACGACGGCCCCGGCTGACGCCGTGGCGCTGGCCGCCCGCATCCTGCAGGACCAGCTCCAGCTCTTCATCAACTTCGAGGAGCCGCGCGAGGTCCGCAAGGAAGAGCAGCAGGACGACTTCCCGTTCAACCGCAACCTGCTGCGCAAGGTCGACGAGCTCGAGCTGTCGGTCCGCTCGGCCAACTGCCTGAAGAACGACAACATCATCTACATCGGCGACCTCGTGCAGAAGACCGAGGCCGAGATGCTGCGCACGCCGAACTTCGGCCGCAAGTCGCTGAACGAGATCAAGGAAGTGCTGGCCGGCATGGGCCTGCACCTCGGCATGGAAATCCCCGGCTGGCCGCCGGAGAACATCGAAGAAATGGCCAAGCGGCTGGAAGAGCCGTACTAGGCCAGAAGAAGGAAATCAGTCATGCGTCACGGTAATCGCGGCCGGAAGTTCCACCGCACGGCAGAGCATCGCAAGGCGATGTTCATGAATCTGGCCGGTGCCCTCATCAAGCACGAGCAGATCACGACCACGCTGCACAAGGCGAAGGACCTGCGTCCGATCGTCGAGAAGCTGGTCACGCTCGGCAAGAAGGGTGGCCTGCATGCGCGCCGCCAGGCCATCGGCTTCCTGCGCGACCCCTATGTCGCCGACAAGCTGTTCTCGACCCTGGGTCCGCGCTATTCCAAGCGCAACGGCGGCTACCTGCGCGTGCTGAAGGCGGGCTTCCGCTTCGGCGACGCCGCGCCGATGGCCGTGATCGAGTTCATCGAGCGCGACGCCTCGGCCAAGGGCCAGGACTCGGGCCCGTCGGCCGACGCCGAGCAGCAGGAAGCGGCCTAAGCCACTCTCCGCTCGCACCGAAATGGAAAACGCCCGATCGCAAGACCGGGCGTTTTCTTTTGGGTTTCCCGCCCCGTCTCGGCGTCAGGCCGTACCCGCCATCACCGCTTCCTGGTCGAGCGGGGCGTAGAAGAAGTCGCCGGGGCGGAAGTCGTGGCCGAGGTCGCCCAGCAGGCGGCGCTGGCGCGGCGTGCAGCGATCGAACAGGGCCGTGTAGGGCCCGCTGTAGTCGTAGGCCCGCATGAACATCTGGCAGTAGTTGTAGAGCATGGTCTTGCGCGCCTTGCCCGAGTGGTTGGGCGAGGGGCCGTGCCAGATGGCGTGCGGGAAGACGTAGGCGTCGCCGGCCTTGCCGAGCAGTGGCACGGCACCGGGCACCTTGGGATTGGACTGGCGTTCGGCGCGCCCGGGGAAGGGCCGCAGGTGGCTGCCGGGGAAGACGGTGAAGTTGCCGCTGTCGGGACCCGTCACGTCGGTCAGCAGGTACATCACCTTCACCGCGAGCGGCCGGCTGGTCTCGCTGACGCGGATGGCCTTCTGCGCCTCGCCACCGTCGGTGTGGGTGTAGCCCGGGAACATGTCGGTCGAGGCGCGGATGATCGCCTGGCTCATCGAGAACTGGATGAACGGTCCCATCAGGTCGAGGATCAGGTCGAAGATCGCTGGCCGGTCGATCAGGTCGATGAACGCCGGGTGGTATGGCAGCAGGTCGCGCCGATCCATGAAGGCGTCCTTGTTCTGGTCGGGCAGCTTCCACGCATAGTGGCCGCGTTGCAGCTCGGTCGCGGCAGGCTCGTAGCCCGGCTTGGTGCGCACGTCGTCGAGCAGGCCGGAGAAGAACTCGACTTCGGCCGACGAGAGCGCGCCGTCGATCTGCAGGTAGCCGTCGACGGCCCACTGCTCGCGCTGGTCCTCGGTCAGTATCCGCTTGGTGTTCGCCAGCATATGTTCCTCCTGGGCGGCAGCGTGGGGAATAGTGACGCCTATTCCCGGTCCTGTGGAAGGGTCTTCAGAACTGCTCTTCCCGCAGGGCGAACACGGTGCGTCCGGCGGCCTTGAGCGGGCCGAGTTGGGCCAGCGCCGGCGGCAGGATGACCTCGGCGTAGAAGCGCGCAGTGATCAGCTTGGCCTCGAGGAAGGCCAGGTCGCCGTCGCGCTGGCTGAGCTTGCCGTGGGCGACCAGGGCGCTGCGGGCCAGCAGCCAGGCGCCCAGCGCCGTGCCGGCCAGCCTTAGGAAGGGTACGGAGCCCGCCAGGGCGTTCGCCAGCTCGGCCTTGGCCGACTGGGCCACCCACCAGGTGGCGTCCTCCAGCGCGCCTGCGGCGGCCGTGAGGCCCGCTGCAATGGCCGCCAGGTCGTCGCCGGGGGCCCGCGCCATCTCGGTGGCGAGAGCGCGCATCTCGGCCACCAGCGCCAGCATGGTTTCGCCGCCGTCCTTGGTGATCTTGCGACCCACCAGATCCCGCGCCTGGATGCCGTTGGTGCCCTCGTAGATCGGCAGGATGCGGGCGTCGCGCAGGTGCTGGGCCGCGCCCGTCTCCTCGATGAAGCCCATGCCGCCGTGGATCTGCACGCCCGTGGAGGCGATCTCGTTGCCGAGGTCGGTGAACCACGCCTTCACGATCGGGATCAAGAGGTCGACCCGGTCCTGAATCTTGCGGCCTGCCGCCTTGTCGGCGCTCTTGAGCGCGCCGTCGATGCCGGCAGCGGTGTAGTAGCCCAGCGCCCGCATTGCCTCGATCTGGGCGCGCATGCTCATCAGCATGCGGCGCACGTCGGGATGATGGACGATCGACACCGGATCGGGCCTGGGGCTGCCGTCGTCCTTGGACTGTACGCGGCTGCGGGCGAATTCGGCGGCCTGCTGGTAGGCGCGCTCGGCGATTGCCAGGCCCTGGATGCCGACCGAGAGGCGGGCGTTGTTCATCATGGTGAACATGTAGGACAGGCCGCGGCCTTCCTCTCCGACCAGGTGACCGACCGCGCCGCCGTCGTCGCCGAAGCTCATCACGCAGGTCGGGCTCGCATGGATGCCGAGCTTGTGCTCGAGCGACACACAGCGCAGGTCGTTGCGCTTGCCCGGCTTGCCGTCCGCGTCGGGCAGGAATTTGGGAACGATGAAGAGGGAAATCCCGCGCACTCCGGCCGGCGCCTCGGGCGTGCGCGCCAGCACCAGGTGCACGATGTTCTCGGTGAGGTCGTGCTCGCCGTAGGTGATGAAGATCTTCTGGCCGGTGATCAGGTAGTGGTCGCCGTCCTTCACTGCGCGGCTCTTGAGCTGGCCAAGGTCCGAGCCGGCCTGCGGTTCGGTGAGATTCATGGTGCCGGTCCATTCGCCCGAGATCATCTTGGGCAGGTAGGCCGCCTTCTGGGCGTCCGAGCCGTGGTGGTGGATGGCGTCGATCGCGCCCTGGTTCAGCAGCAGCACCAGGCCGAAGCCCATGTTGGCGGCCTGCCACATCTCCTGGACGGTGACGGCGAGCAGCCACGGCATGCCCTGGCCGCCGAACTCGGGATCGAATGGCAGCGAGTTCCAGCCACCGGCGACGAATTCCTTGTAGATGCCGGTGAAACCCGGCGCCGTGCGCACCACGCCGTTCTCGAGCTTGGCCCCTACCTTGTCGCCGTCGCGGTTGAGCGGGGCCAGGCCGTTGCCGGCCAGCTTGGCGGCCTCCTCGAGCACGGCGTCGATCGTGTCGTCGGTCGCATGCTCGTAGCCGGGCAGGGCGGCGATCCGATCGAGGCCGGCCACTTCGCGCAGGGCGAAACGCATGTCGGCGAGCGGGGCGGTGTAGGTCATTGCATCCTCCGGAACGCAATATGCCGCGCTCGACCGGCTTTGGCGATTGGTCGCGTTCGACCGTCTTGTCGGCTATTCTTGCCGCATGATGACCGACACCATTCTGCTGAAAATCGACGGCTTCCGGGCCACCATCACCCTCAACGATCCAGCCAAGCACAACCGCCTCGACACGCCGGCGCTGGGCAAGCTCAAGGCCGCGATCGAGACCGCCGACGCCGATCCCAACGTACGGGTGACGGTGCTGACCGGCACCGGCGAGAAGACCTTCTGCGCGGGCTACGATCTGGGCTCTGTCGGGTCGGGCAAGGACGTCAAGCCGGCGCAGGGCGAACACAGCTTCGAGACGGTGATGGACCGGCTGGAGGCGATGCGCATGCCGACCTTGTGTGCGCTGAACGGCGGCGTCTATGGCGGCGCGACCGATATGGCGCTGGCCTGCGACTTCCGGCTGGGCGTGCGCGGCATGCGCTTCTTCATGCCGGCGGCGCGCTTCGGGCTGCACTACTACCCGAGCGGTCTGCGGCGCTACACCCAGAAGGTGAGCCCGAGCTTCGCCAAGCGCGCCTTCATGCTGTCGGAGGACTTCAGCGACGAGGACCTGATGCGCGTGGGCTACCTCGACTGGCTGGTCGACCGGGCCGACTTCGCCGCCAGGGTCGACGAGACCGCGGCCAAGCTCGCGGGCCTGGCGCCGCTGTCGATGTCGCACATGAAGCGTGCCATCGAGCAGTTTGCCCAGGCCGAGCCCGACATTCCCGCGATCCGCGACAACATCCGGCAATGCCAGACGTCGGAGGATCTCCGCGAGGGCCTCGCCGCCCTCAAGGACAAGCGCAAGCCGGCGTTCAAGGGCCGCTGACCTTGCGGCGACTCCTGGCCGCCGTGCTCCTGCCGCTGGTGCTGGCGGGCGGCAGTGCCCAGGCCCAGCAGATCGACTTCAAGCGCTCCTCGCGCAGCGGCGATGAGCTGCTGTCGTACCGCTGGCGTGATCCCGAGAAGCGCGAATACACGACCGCCTTTACCCTCACCAAGGACGCCATCCGGCAATCGGAGACCTCGTTCCGCGAGTTCAGTCTCAACGCCATGTGGCGCTACCTCGAGCTCGACCTGCGCGATGAGACAGAGAAGTTCGGCCAGGGCGCGCGCATCAACCTCAGCCGCACCCGCGATGGGCTGCACTGGACGGTACAGGCGCCCGACCAGAAGGCGGCCGACCAGCTGATGCAACGGACCAAGGACCGGCTCGCGCGGTCGGAGCGCGACTATCTGGCGAGCCACCTGCGCCGCCGCGTCGACGCCCACCGGATCATGGTGGACTTCGCCGCCGCAACCTCGGCGCTGCAGGGGCCGATGAGCGCCGTCGCCCGCGCGCTGGGGGCGACGTCCAACATTGGCAACAGCGACCGCGCCCGTGTGGCGCTGGCGCTCGCCTTCTTCCAGGAGGTGCCGTACGC
>Ga0070681_10002033_pt1 | contig 18321 bp, 16 predicted proteins | sample KBSC83BmetaG_FD_65650 | JGI IMG/M metagenome (GOLD analysis project Ga0070681, IMG submission 65650) | Corn rhizosphere microbial communities from Kellogg Biological Station, Michigan, USA - KBS C8-3B metaG | ecosystem: Host-associated > Plants > Roots > Rhizosphere | place: USA: Michigan... | reverse complement strand
CGTCATCACCCGATGCCTCCGGCTGATAGAGAATCTCCTCAATTTTTAACTTCCGCAAACCTGACGGCACCGGCCATTCAATGGTGTCACCCCGTTTGTAACCAAGGATGGCGGTACCGATTGGCGCCAGAACAGAAATCTTTCCTTCGGCAAAATTTGCCTCCGTTGGAAACACGAGTGAGTAGGTATTACTCTCCCCGCTCACTAAATCCTTCAACCGCACTTTCGAGCGCATCGTGACTACGTCCGCCCGGATCTCTTTCGGATCAACGATCTCTGCTCGATCGAGCTCTGTTTCCAACTTGTTCAAGTACTCTCGATCATCACCATTGCGCTCACGCGCACGATCGATCAGTCCACTAAGACGGTTATAGTCGAATTCTGTTATGTAGATAGTCGTTGCCTTTTTCATTTCACTAAACTCCAAATCTCCCTCATATGGACCGTTACGCGGCTTTCGACTCTTGCAATCCATTCACACTCTCTACAGTGCCGGTCCGTGAAACATCCTGACCACGAATAACCCTGACTGAACAGTGCGCCCATTTTGCAACAGCAGCAGACGTGCTGCCGAAGAGCAGGCGACTTAAACCGCGTCGTTCGTTTGTCCCCAGAACGATGAGATCAGCACCCCAATGCTTCGCCCGCGCAGTGATTTGCCCGGCAGCTCTACCAGCGATGACTTCCGCTGAGATCTTCACAGGCGCGCCACTCAACACTTGAACAGCCTTTCCGATTGCGCGATGTGCGTGGTCAGTGGCTGTCCCAGCAGTCAGGCCAAGCTCCTCAATCGAATAGATCATGGGGTTGACGGCACTCACCACTCTGACCTCAGTGTTCTCCGGCCAGCTCATTTCCGCGACCGCCCGGGATGCCGCTATCGACGTAACGGAGCCATCGGTAGCCAGCAATACTCGGAAGCCGCGACCATCTGTAGTCTCACGAGCCCGCACGACCTCGACGGAACAAGCCGCACTCTCCACAACTGATTTCGCTACACTCCCGAGCAACCGGCTTCGAAAGTCTTTGCGATTGTGTGCACGTATGATGATTAAGTCAGCCGGCCAACTCCGCGCCGCGAACGAAATCAGGAATTCCGGATTTCCACGCATGATCGACACTTGCGATGCGATTCCAATCCTTCGTAGGCGTTCGACACCTAAAGCAGAAAGCTGTTCGCCGCGTCGGCGCATCTCTCGTCGTACGGCCGACACTCCGTACCCTTCATCGCGCCAGGTTTTGAATGGGACATCACCGTCTTCTATAACCGAAAGCACTCGCGCTTCTGTGCCGGCAGGCCACGAACGAGTACTCATTTCGTCAATGAGAATGTCCAGAGTAATAATCGAATCTACGGCAACTAAAACTTTCATCTTATTCCCTCCAAGCTACGATTCTTTCTCCATCCACTACAATATATTCGCTCTCAGGTAAGGCCATTCCTCATGCGCTCCATTAATTAACCTCGCTGCTTACGAGTCTTAGGCTAAACGGGAACGCCACTTGGAAATAGCGTGTTAACACCTGACGGCGGGCGTATTTACACGTACGACAGGTTTGTGCAGAGAGCTTTGAGGGGTCTTATGAGACTAATCTGGTTGGCGGTGTTCTCGCACGTGCAGAGCCAATTCCACGCGGTTGCTCAAATTCTTCTTGTCGAGAATGCGGCTGATGTGACCTTCGACTGTTCTCAAACTGAGCTTTAACTCCGCCGCGATTTCCTTGTTTGAGAGTCCACGCGCAACTGCTTCCGCGACGCGCCACTCAGCGTCTGTTAAATCTTCATCGCGTACAAGATCTAAATCACTGCCTTCTTGATCTCCAAACATCCGCGCAAGGTCGGAATGAGTACGCTGCACTCTTTCGAGAATGCTCTTTACGATAGCGATCAGTTCTTCCGTTTCGAAAGGTTTTGTGACGTAGGCGTCGACGCCGGTACGAAATCCCGCGATGCGATCGGCTGTTTCATCTTTTGCGGTGAGGAAGATGATCGGTACGAGACGTGTTCGCGGCGATGAGCGCAGGTTACGCACAAGCGCGTAACCATCCATACCAGGCATGCGAATGTCACTGATGATCAGATCGGGAACCGATTCGGCGACGCGGATCATAGCCTCGCTTCCCCGCCGAGCCGTCTGCACCTCATAACCTTCCGCCCGTAGTGTTTCCGATACTGCGAGCAAGAGGCCGGGATCGTCATCAACGACCAACAACTGTTTTGCCATCCTCGCGCTCCTCGCTACTACGTTTCATGCAGCCTCCCTCACGCCACACGGGAAGGTGCAATTTAAATGTGCTGCCTCGCCCAACCTGGCTCTCTACGGTGATGCGCCCTCCCATCTGCTCCATCACATTTCGTGCCAAATATAAACCAAGACCGACGCCGGAAACATCGGCGTCCTCTAAAAGCTCATCATCAGTCGCGGCATTACGCATAGCCTCGGAATGCCGCGCCGGCCGCCCGCGATGAAATTTGTCAAAAAGGATCGGCATATCTTCCGGGGGTATACCCCGTCCGTTATCCGCCACGCTTATAGCTACCTGATCATCGTGTTGAAGTGCAGACAAGATAATTAGCCCACCATCCGGTGTGTACTTGATAGCATTCTCGACTATGTTAGACAGAACACGACGAAGCTCTTTGGCATCAGCGCAAACTGGCGGGACTTCAAGGTTGGAATCGAATCGAAGATCGTGCCTTCTCTTTTCGGCCGATCGCGTTTCGGATTTGACGACAGATGAGATCACTTCCTGTACGTCCACTCGTTCATGCGTGACACGCAGCACACCGCCTTCGATGCGGGAAAGGTCCAGTAGATTAAGAACAAGATCAATCTGACGATCGCACTCTACTGAAATCGTTTCAATGTACTCACGTCTTTTCGTCTCATCCAGGCCGTCGCGCATTAGAAGACGCGTCAATGCTTTGATTGTAGTCAAAGGTGTACGCAGCTCGTGCGAGACTGTCGAGACAAACTCCGATTTCAGTCGATCGAGTTCAGTGAACCTCTCTTGTCTTTTTTGTAGACGCTCTGCCATTGCATTGAAGTTCATGCCCAGGCGTGAGATCTCATCCTGTCCCTGGGTGGGCGCACGCGCAGAGAAGTTTCCGCTGCCAAACTCCTCGGCGGCAAAACTCAGCAGACGCACAGGTCGCGCGATACTTCTTGCAATCAGCAGCGCCGCCGTCACTGTGCAAAACACAACTATCAAGCCGATGACGGCATAGCTCATCAGTTGCCGCCATGCTGACGCGTAAAGGACGGAGCTTTGGACACCGACCATGACTATATAGCCGGTGTTACCGACGCGGCTTAGACCATATACGCGCTCCACATCATCAACCGAACTCTTAATGACAACGACCGCGTTATTACGTTGGTTTAGCGCTGACAGTTGATTCATCCCGCTGAGATCCAAGCCCAACGAGGATTCTGCGGTTTGGCTGCGATAAATGATCCGATTATTTTGATCGAGTAGTGTCACGACTGCTCGCTCGGGTAGTGTGATCCCATGAAGTGCGTCGTTTAACGCTGATCCTTCGATACGCGCGATCACCGCGCCGCCTTCAAGTGGCGCTTCTACTGCGAGCAGGTAATGTCCTTCTCCCCGCGTCCAGTCTGTTTCTATTTCGGAAGCACCACGCTTCGCTTCATTGAGGAGGTTTTCGCTCAACCCAGACGGAAGATTACCCGCGCCGTTGGGTTCTATCGCTATAACTTTTCCAGTTAGGTCTAAAACGCGGAGATCGAGCCAATGCGGGCGACGGATTATGGCCGCCTGAAGATTGCCTTTGAGCGCGGAAGGGTCGTTCAGGTGATCAGGCGGGTACGATGCTATCGTTCTGAGCGGTTGGTACTGAGCATCAAGCCAGCGGTCGAAAACTACTCCTACCAACTCCGCCTGCTGTTCTAAAGACTCATTTAGCTGACTTCGCTTTTCACTCCAAACTATCCACAGGACCGCGAGTCCGACAATCAGCAGCGGAAGAACGCCTCCCATTGCCAGGGTCAGTAATCGCCCACGGATACTCATCTTCACCTCTGAATTGATGTGTTAGGAGTATAGCAATGCTACCTCCCCTGGTCTCTATTGCGATGTCATTAGTCACAGTCTTTACTTCCTAATTGCGGCTTACGTTTTCTTCTGCCAACTGACTCCTGAGCATCCATGCAGCCTTCTCGTGCGCCGCTAAACGTCGCGTGAGCAGATCTTCAGTTGGCGCATCAACAGCCGTACGCGCAACCGCCAGAGCTGAGCGAACAGTCCTTGCAGTCGTTTCATTATCTCGTAACAACTCCGCGATCATTTCGGTGGCGTTCGTTGCGGCCGGCGTCTCCTGGAGATATGTAAGCCTGGTAAATTCTCCATATGATCCGGGCGCGATGAAGCCGAGCGAGCGAATACGTTCGGCAATTGCATCAACGGCCAACCACAGTTCGTTGTATTGCTCCTCAAACATCCGATGCAGCGTACCAAACATTGGCCCAGTGACATTCCAATGAAAATTGTGCGTCTTTAAATACAAGATGAATGTGTCCGCCGATACATTTGATAAGGCGTCCGCAACTCTCTGCACATCCTTGTCCGCAACCGTCGGCAGCAGCGTTGTTTTCATTTCAACTCCTAAAGCAGTCGACATCTATATTCTCCTCATTCGCGCTGGATCATTTTTTGTTCAAAGCCATTCACGGTTATCAGGGTAAGGTGAATTCGGTCGCTTCGAAACCGTGTTATCACGGGCCGAGGGCAGGTGTTTTCACGTTCTGAGTCGCGATCCCAGGGCGATTCGCACAAAGCACCCTTCAGCCGATTTGGACTGAGAGCATAGAGACCGATCCACCGTCGAAGCCTTCGACTGGGAAGCTGATCTGTTCGCCTTGTCTCAGTTGAGCGATGACGTACAGCAGGGGCAAATAGTGGTCAGGCGTGGGAATCGACAAAAGCGCGTCACGTCCTAACGTCTCATAAGCAATGAGAGGATCGTGTGCGCCGGTCAGCAATAGTTCACGGGCTCGTTCTTCAAAGCGCACGGCCCAATCGAGCGGAGCGGCCTGCTGACGACCCCACGCATAGGCGTGCAGGTTATGTACGAGGTTCCCGCTTCCAATAATGAGCACCTCTTCATCGCGCAAGCTGGAGAGTCGCTTTGCAGTTTCGTAGTGGAACTCCGCCGGCTGCGTGTCATCGATACTGAGTTGTATAACAGGGACATCCGCTTCAGGAAAAACATGGCACAGCACGGACCAGGTCCCGTGATCTAAACCCCATCGGGTATCTAATTCCACAGAGACTGGCGCAAGCAAATCTATTACGCGATTCGCAAGCTCCGGGTCGCCAGGCGCCGGGTACGTGACCTCATAAAGCTCGCGCGGAAACCCACCGAAGTCGTGAACCGTGCGCGGTCGCTCCTGCGCAGTAACCAACGTCGCGGACAAGTACCAATGTGCGGAGACGCAGACAATCGACTTCGGTTTCGGAATACTGTTGCCGATACCCGCCCATGCTTTGGTCCAAGCGTTACTCTGTAGCGCGTTCATCGGGTTGCCGTGCCCAAAGAAAATGGCAGGCATTGGTTTTGTCATGTTTCTCGTCCTCGCTCCTCACCAAAAATTTAAGATACCACGGGCTTGCCCCGTGGAGTCTTCATGTATGCAGCTATCAGGCAAGCATTTGACAAGACTTTTACAGGCAAAATATAAGAGTGCCGATCATCTCACAGTGATAATCTTTGGTCCTCCCGTTCCAAGGTGATTTAGTGGCCCGAACAGCCCCCCGACACTGTCGCAGATACCGGTCTATAAATTTATAGATTAGCCAAAGGAGCTCCTCATGAAATTCATCAATTCTTTTCAAAAATCACGCCTTGTTCTGCTTTCATCGGTACTTATCGCAGTAGTAGGTGCGCTGGTTGTCGGAAGTGATGTGTCGAATTTCCTTGGTAGATCGGCTTTGGCTGCGTCACCAACCGGCGGCACAGTCTCGCCGGCCAGCCCGGTTGTGACTTACACCGGCGGCCCGTTCCTCGGCATTAATGAAACCGGTATCGCCGATAGCGCAACCATTACTTGTACGCCAGTCACGCCGTGTGACGACTTCGCACTCGCGATTTCGCTACCTACCGGCGACCCGAACAGCTACTTCTTCAACGTAACTGTCTCGTGGACCGACAGAGCCACGCCTACGAGTGCGCATAACGACTTCGACGTCTTTGTTTATGACGCGAACGGAAACCTGGTTTCCGGCAGTTCGGGAGCTACTTCGGCAAACCCGGAGAATGTCAGCGTCAGCGTTAGGAGTGGCAGTTACAAAATCCGCGTGCTTCCGTTCGATGTGAACACTACGGCCACCGGTGGCGACACCTACAACGCGACACTGACCTTATCAACTGTGGCTGGAGCGCCACCCTTCCCCACTCCGCCGCCTCCCGTTCCAGGCGTGCCGCGCTATCAAAACTATGCTGCGCCAGATGGACTGGGTACTACTGCCGGCGAACCATCGATCGGTGTTGATTGGCCCACCGGCAAAGCGTTCATTGGTTCCGGCTTACAGACCTTGCGCGTCACTTTTGACGATTCCTGTTCTTCGTCGGCCAAAACGACATGGGAAGATGTGAGCGCACCAAATGCCCTCACCAGCCTCGATCCGATCCTCGTCACCGATCACAACGGACTGGCACAAGACAGAACTTTCACCTCTCAGTTGACCGGCCAGGACAGCCTGTCCGCGTATACAGACGACGATGGTGCTTCGTGGATACCGAGTCAGGGTGGCGGCATTCCTTCCGGTGTCGATCATCAAACTCTCGGTGGCGGACCATACCGCACTGACATGGCTGCGCTGCCGCCGGTTATTCCACCACCACATCCGCTTTACCCAAATGCAATTTACTACTGCTCTCAGGATGCAGTCGTCTCTTTCTGTGCACGCAGTGACAACGGCGGGCTGACGTTTGGACCAGGTGTGCCGATCTACAACACAACGCAGTGCGGCGGTATTCACGGTCATGTGAAAGTGGCGCCTGACGGCACTGTATACGTTCCTAACAAGGTCTGCGGCGCGCAACAGGGATTCACGGTGTCGAAGGATAACGGTCTGACATGGACCGTGGTCACGGATCCATCCAGTATAGCCACATCGAAGCTGGTCGATCCCTCGATCGGAATTGGAAAGAATGGAAGTGTCTACTTTGCCTACGAAAGCGGCGCGGACGCGAGTGGCAGCTTCCCAGCGAAAGTTGCCGTTGCGCGTCGCAATGCTGACGGCACCTACACGTGGTCCAACGATCAGGTACTCGGCGCGGACCTGGGAATTAAGAACGCGGTCTTCCCTGCCGCAGTCTCCAGCGGCGTGAATCCGTCGGCCGTTGCTGCGGATGACAATCGTGCGGCCGTGGCTTTTCTCGGTTCAACCGCGCCCGGCGATTACACGAACACATCATTCCCGGGCGCGTGGCATCTCTTCATCTCTACGACTTTCGATGGCGGTGTTACTTGGAAGACTGTCGATGCCACGCCAACTGATCCTGTTCAGCGCGGTTCGATCTGCACCTTGGGTACAGTCGACTGCAATCACGTTCCGGACGATCGAAACCTGCTGGACTTCATGGACGTGACTATCGACCGTCAGGGACGCGTGCTCGTGGGTTACGCCGATGGTTGCATCGGCGGTTGCGTTAATGGAACTGAAAACTCATACACAGCCTTAGCAACGATCGCACGGCAATCTGGTGGTAAGCGAATTATCTCCGCATTCGATCCGGTTGAACCGGCTTTAGCTGGATCACCGCTTGTCACGGCGGTGTCTGATCAGGCGGGTATTCACCTGTCGTGGCAACCACCTGACAATGGTGGTACAGCCATCACGGGCTACAAGGTTTACCGGCGACCCGAAACAAGTACACAAAAGACCTTGATCGCAAATCTTGGAGTGCAGACGACATTCGACGACTTCACAGCAGCGCCTGGCGTCAAGTATTTCTACAGCGTCAGCGCCGTTAATGCGGCCGGAGAAGGTCCGGCATGCTACGAAGTCACTCCAGTGCCGGTGCCGCCGGTTACGTCGTGCACTGTGCCTGGAGCAAGTCTGGTCCAGGATCCGGCTGGCGACGCCACGCCGCCAAATTCTGCGCTCGACATTCGCGAGCTCTCGATCGCGGAACCTTTTGATCCTGCTGATCCGAATGGAAGCAAGCTGACTTGGACTCTCAAAGTCGATAGTCTGGCCGTGGTTCCCGCCAACAGCCAGTGGTACATCATCTGGGATTTTGGAAAGGATTTGCGGAAGTATGTAGCCATGAAGACGGACGCGACAGGCGCGCCGTCTTATGAATACGGCCATGTTGGTCCACCGCTTTCGCCGACAAGTCCGGATCCGGATGCCAATAAACCGTTTCCTGAAGGCGCTGCCGACTCGGGTTCGATATCGGCTGACGGCACGATTACGATCACGATTTCCAACAGCAAGATCGCCGATAACACTTTCAAAGGTGCGGGAGCACCGAAGCGTGGTTCCACTTTGGCGAACATAAGCCCCCGCACGTTTAGCGGGACAGGTAACCTTAACGTCACCGGATCGACGGCGACCGACAGCACGTCCAGCACGCCTTCCTACACACTGGTTGGCAACAGTTTCTGTCGTCCACAAACTGCGCCGACGGCTGTGTTAAGTGCAGCGCCGCTCTCCGGCTCGGCCCCGTTAACTGTGAACTTCGACGGCTCAGGTTCTTCAGATCCTGACGCCGGAGATGCGATTGCTTCGTACACCTTCGACTTTGGCGATACTAATTTCGTCACGCAATCGACTCCAACAATCTCGCACACATACACAGTCAATGGTGTTTACAGCGCGAAGTTATATGTGACCGACACGCGTGGGAAACTCAGTAATTCACCAGCTACGGTAACAATCACCGTGGGAGCTTCACCGACGCCGACACCTACACCAACGCCTACGCAGACGTGTATTGACGACAACGATTCGCGCATCGCGTACTCAAGCGGTTGGCACGCAATCAACTCAGCCAGTGCGAGCGGCGGTCATTTCCGCTATCACGCGGGTGCGAGCTCGAGTCATTTCGCGCGGCTCGACTTCAACGTGCCCGCCGGCAACACAGGAGCGATTACCTACTCATTTGCAAAGAGCCCGAAAGGCGGCACTGCCGGCGTTTACGTTGATGGTGTTTTCAAACAGACGATCAACTACGCCGGTGCCGTCGGTTCAACCCAGGCACCCGAATTCAAACCGGAGTACCGGGTTCAGTTCAGTGGACTCAGTGCGGGTAATCACACACTGGAGATTAAAAACCTGAGTGGAGTGGTCTACGTCGATGGTTTCTGCCTGGACAATTCCAGTTCGAGTGCGCAACCAACCACTGGACCAGGAAATACGACGAACCAGTCAGGCAACGCTTCCATTGGTCAAACGTCCAGTACGAATTACAATATGCCCTCCGGATCGCAGCAGATCTCAGTGGTTGTTGAATCGACGTTGGCTGTCCCATTCAAGTTGCTGCTGATTAATCCTTCGGGATTGACCGTGCAAACTATCGATGCTTCCAACGGGATTGCTGTCATCGACGCGCCGGTAACGCAGGGTGGCACGTATGTCATCCAGGTGGTTAATCTCAGCGTTGGACCATTGCAGTTCACGACGACGGCAACGCCGTTGGTGCAGCGTTAGTGGCTGCGATGAATCTGTGGATGAAGATTGTTCTTCTTCTCTGCCTTGTTGGTAGTGGCTGCCGGGGATCTCAGATTGATCAGAAGGCCCCGGCAGTCAGCCTCGCAACTGCATCACCGCAGCAGAACACCAAGGTCGCAACTTCGTCTCAGGTGAAGCCGAAGTTGGATGCCTGCGCCATGCTTACGAGCCAGGAGATTGAGTCAATTCAAGATGAGGCATTGAAAGAGACGAGGCTAAGCGAAACGTCTGCCAATGGCTTTAATGTTTCGCAATGTTTTTTTACATTGACCACCTTTACCAACTCTATCAGCCTGGTCGTCACGCAGAGAGGTGACGGCGCCGGCCCGGCAGTTCTGGAGAGACACTTTTCATCGCGATAAAGAACCTGAGAAAGATCGAGGAGAAGAGGAAGGTGAGTCGAGGCCTCTACAGAAAGTATCCGGCGTCGGCGACGAAGCGTTTTGGATGACCAGCCCCGCTGCCGGAATTCTGTATGTTCTTAAAGGTTCCAGTTTCGTCCGCATAAGCATTGGTGGACGTGAAGATCAGCAAACCAAAATTAAGAAATCGAAGGCGCTGGCACAAAAAGTGATCGATCGTCTATAGATGCGAAACCTCCTTGTATAGCGACTCCAGCGCGTCGAGCACCTCCGTCTCACCAATCGACGCCATCGTCTGATCTGGACCACAAATGTGACGATGCGGCGCGAACCGAAATCCGTACTCGGTACAATTACTCGGACCAAACAAACCCAGCCCCGGCACTCGAAACAGATCGGCCACGTGCAACATGCAGGAATCGATACCGAAAAACAAATCCGCTGCTCCAACCATCGCCATCGCGCATGGCAAATAGAAGTTGTAACAAGGAACTATTCTTTGCCCAAACTCTCCTTCACCAAGTCCGAGATCTCTTGTTCCCAACGCAATGACGATCACCTCACGATTGTTATCGAGAAACCTGTCGAGGGTTCTTACAAATCGCTTGATGGGCCACATCTTCGACGGTCTTGTTTCCACCTGCACTGCCAGGACTTTTGCGGAAGCAGGTAGACGTGCTCGCCACGCTCTAACGCATTGCCGGATCTCCGGAGAGATTGCAGGAGCAGCAGAATAATCCTCCAGGCGGAGTGAAGGATTTAAGAACCGGGGTATCTCAAAAGTAGTGTCAATGGCGTGTCTACCGTGGCTGTGTGAAAGCTCGACATCAAACGACGGGAAGAACCCGATTGAGTCAGCGTCAGGAAGCCGTTCAAGTAACTGGTCTACTGAAGGCGAGTGCCATGCGTTGAGTGAAACGAACAGATCACAATCACTGACTTGCCTTACCAGCGAGTCGACATCAAACCTGATACTGACCAGCTTCCGGGATTGGGTTTCACAGACGTCGCGAATCGTCTTGCCATGGATCTCGTAAGTGGCCCGGAAGGAAAGATCTGAAAAAAAGATTTCCCTTGCGCGCGGGCTGCAACTTAATGCCAGCCGTCCATTAAAGTTAGCAGCCAAAGCCCTCAGAGCGGGCAATGCAATCAGATGATCGCCGATAGCCATGCTAAACATAGCGACCGGACGACGCGCCTCGATCATCTTTTTCGTCGATGCTGTGTCGAGGACGTGTCCCTTGCTTCTGAGCTCGCGGCTGAGGATATGCACGTTATAGATCTCGCCGGTGAAGACTATGCTCATGCTTGCGCGAAACATGGTGACCGCATGGTGGACCACAGATGGCATGGGCAACGTTCGAGCGCTCACTGCCGACGTGTAGATCGGCTTCTCCATGTACCAATATTTCCTGGGATGCCTCACGATTAAGGGCCCGAAGCATGTTCCAGACCACGGTTGCGTCTTCGCAGCCTTTTGCTCCGGCGATACGGATCATACTTGTCTACAACTCACTTCAATAACTTGCTTGAGACTGAGACCATCTGTTCTTTTCTTCAGGGTCTTCGCTGATCCAAAACCGCTTCAGATGCCGCGCTGTTTGTTTATCGAGCTCAGGTCTGCCATGTAAGACGCGATGATTGTCGATAAAGAGTATCTCGCCCACTGAAAGTAAGATCGCGATCGCCTCATGAAAATGCGTAGCTTTCGCGACGATCAATTCCTGAAGCTTGACCAACGCTTGTTCTTCGTTGCTGTTGGCGGGCGCTGCAACTCTCCAGGGAATGAAATTCAGTCTCGTTCCTGTTTCACTCCTCCACATAATTGGACCAGCTCGGTCAGGCTCGGTTCCCGCGACCTGAATCTGTGACAGCGGGTGACAGACCGATTCCGGAAGACGGTCAGTCAGATCACCTAGATCCAGCAAAATCGTCGGCTCAGTCTTGTTTCCTGGAGTGACGCAGTACCAGCTAATGAAACGCGCACAACGACTATCGGTGTGAAAGCGAAACGCAACACTCGAAGCCACATCGTTCGGCCGGCTACCTTCAATGACTCTGATATCAGTCGTGAGGAAAACAGTGCCTAGCTTGTTCGCGATGTTTTCATAGTCGCTTAGCGAAAACTGGCCGGTCAGATGAACGTAACCTCGCGCTTCCAGCGCGCTCTTGGTTTTTTCTACAAACTGTTTCTTGTCGATGCTGGTATCCGAAATCCAATCATCGAACCCCAGAGAAACGGCTGCGGTTCGTCGTACAGGTTCCATAACAATGAACTCACGGCGCAACGATCTGAATGGCCCTGGTCATGTGTAACGTGTCGAGAAACGATCCTATTTGTCTTTGCTCGAGCGCGACCGGAACGGAGTCGATGCTGGCGATGCCGGAAAGTTGATCCAAAAGAGAACCGACACGGTGCCGCGCGACACCCTTAGTCAACTGTTCGACAAAATCAACAAGATGGGGATGAGCCGGACAACTGAAACCCTGTCCATTCGATGCGAAGTAAAGTGTTCCTTTGAAAACCTGATAACTGATAATACTCTGCGTATTGCGCTCGACGATGTCGTTCTCACGTAGTGGCGCCACTTGACTCTCCGGTGGTGGCGACAGTTCGCAGCCCAGCACACTCATTGTCCGGACCAACTCCGCAACCATCAGCTCTTCCATATTTTCACCTAGATTGTTGAATGAAGAGATTAGGTCTGCGGGAACAAGCGACTTAATTTCGCCGGTTGATTGTGGCAAGAGAAAAGGCTCCGGACAGCTACCATTCCGATGTTGTTTCGCTGCCTTGGAAGCGAGGCGTTCAGCAAGTCCATACCATCCCTCCTTTTCGGTGTTCATGATGAAACTGACGTGAACGCTTAATCCATCATCATCCGTCTCCGCCAGGTGATAAAAGTCGCTGGGAACGTAAAGCAGATCGCCAGGCCCGACCTCCGCGGTGATCGCATCTGCCAGAATCTCGTCGTAATTCAGACTGCGAATCAGGTGCGGCTTGGCCCGCAGAATCTCGCTTGGCCACATGCGAAACCGCTTATGTCCAACTACTTGAAACAGGAAGTTGCTGTAGGTGTCGATGTGTACGCCGGCGGCAGTAAGGCGAGACTTGCTCGTGTAGATCGTTATTTCGCTGCGCAATGGCGTTCCCACGATCGCGCACAGCCCTGACAAGAAAGCACGCATTCGATCCCATAGTTCAAAATCGACGGCCTGGACATTGTTTGCGATGAGGGTAAAGTCGCGGCCATTCAGTTCTGTCAAAATTCGATTTGCAAAACCTTCGAAGGATTGGTCCTCGCTCGTGGGCAGGTACTGTCCCGCAACGGATGTAACGTGTCCATGTTCCACGTAGAAGCGCACTCTTCCTTTTTGATTCGGCTGCGTTTCCAGCCCGCGGCGCGCCTTTTCACTGGTCTTAACCAAGACCTCAAATACTTTGTTTTTCTCCAGCAGCGGTTCACGGAACACCTCATGAAAATATCGTGGTTGACGCTCCCAATTCGTTCTTGCGAAATGTTCCCAACCGCCGGCCGGTTCGATCACTTCGGTTTCCAGCGACAACTTTATTGCGCTACTCATAAAAATATTACCGTTCGATCATTTGATTTGGGGGTTCTCGGAAAAGTACAACAGGTTAACTTGGAATAGTTAGATGGTTAGCCGGAAGAGTCGCCAAATAGCCAATTGTGAAGCCTGTTTTTTCTTGTGGGTGGAAGTTTCGCTTTCCTATCTTCGCTGCACGAATGTCAACAGCCAAGCGTCAAGTTCAGTTCCCGGGTTTAACTTCCGGTTATCGAATCGCGGAAGCGGATCGTTACTGCTGTTTACTCGATGAACAGCCCGCGCCGTTGGTCCACGAGCAATTCACGGAAGCGGATGACTTGATAAATCCGCAACTCTTAACGCCGGCCAAAGTGGAGCAGATGGGAAGCCGGTTTTTGAATGACTGGTTTTCGCAAGTCTATCCTGTGGTTTGGGTAAACGATCCGGTTAAGGACTTTCCGAATCCTTTTTGGGTCTCAGAGGAACTTCTCGCCAGGATCGAACGCGTCAGGCAAAAACCTGAATGCATCCGAAAACTGTCGTCTCAAGAGATCGCCCTGTTGCAGCAAGCGGGTATTCTGCTTTCTCCCGCGAAAACAAAGGAGCGTCGTCAACATTGGCAGGACAATGTCGCGCGCGTATCTGAGAAGTTCCAAAGCGATGGTTATGCTCTACTCACCGGCGTGATACATCCATATCATCTACCGGCGCTGCGACGGTATTACCGCCGGCTCCTGGAAACCGGAGGAATGATTTATGGAGATTCGCAAACTAAGCGCCGCTATATAACGCATAATGAGCCGGTCTCGATGTTTTTTCATAAACAGTTGACCAGCCTCACCGGCCGAATATGTCAACGGCCGCTCAAACGCTCTTATGTGTATGTCTCTGCATATCAGGGCGGAGCCTCATTGCCGCGACATAAAGACCGGCAGCAATGCGAATACAGTATTTCACTCTTGATAGATTTTGTGCCCGAGCTGAGCGGTCAGTGTCCCTGGCCACTGCACCTTGTAACCAGCGATGCAGACGTACCTATGTATCAGAGTTTGGGTGATGCAATCTTTTATCGCGGCCGGCAACTTCCTCACTATCGCGACCAGCTTCCCGAAGAGATGAGTTCCACTTCGATCTTATTTCACTTTGTTGATGAGGACTTCCCTGATTCACTCGACTGAGCAACTGAGAGGACTGAGAACCTTGCCTCACACGTCAGGAATCAAAAGCAACTTGAGACAAAATCTGAGAAGTATTGACGGCTGTAAATAGCTAACCTCAACGCTTGCCAAATAGCCGTTTTGCGTGCCTCTTTTTTGTTGTAGGTCCTGAGGTTTTTGAAATAAGTTTTTACCTCCCCTTACTCCCCAAAAAGTTTCTTAGTAGGTACGTGTTGTGAATATTTGTTTCATCTCGAAGTATCCACCAATCGAGGGCGGTGTCAGTATGCACTGTTACTGGGCCGCGCGCGGCCTGGCTGAGCGCGGCCACCACGTATTTGTGATCACCAATGCCGATGAGGTCGAACCTGAATTTCGAATTGCCCTTACCAAGTCAGATCGAGATGCTGACGGTGAATACGCGAAAACATTTCCTGAGTCTTCCGGCTTCGTACAAGTTCACAGCACGCAAGCACCTGACGCAGAACTCTATTACATTCCCTTAAATAATCCCTCGGTGACTCGACTCGCAGGCATCGCTACCGATCTGATTCGGGAGCAGAACTGCGACGTGATCTTTGCCTATTATCTGGAGCCGTATGGTTTGGCAGCGCATCTGGCAAGTCTTTGGACCGGAGTTCCCTACGTACTCAAACACGCAGGCAGCGATCTCTACCGGTTAACGCCCCTCGAGAAGCTGAAAGTCTCCTACATGGAGGTCATGAAAGGTGCGAATCGTATTCTTTCAGCCGGACCTTCTCTTGCGCGCCTGGTTTCTCACGGAGTGCCGGAAGAGCGACTCGTCTCGAACGTTTCATTTGAGTTACCGGAAAAATGCTTCAATGCTGCTGCTCCCGCCCTGGACCTGACGGCACTGATGAACGAACTGCGAACTTCAAAGAGTCACGCAGATTTAAAGAATTTCGCCCCGCTCGAACAGTCGCTGCCAGTGCTCGGAATATACGGAAAGCTCGGAGAGTTCAAAGGTACGTTTGATCTTCTCGACGCCATGTCGAAACTGATTCACGATGACTTCGAGTTGTATTTGCTCGCGCTATCGAATTCGTGGGAACAAAATCATTTCCAACATCTGGTCAGCGAGTTGAATCTCGAGAAATACGTTCTCCAACTTCCATTTCTTCCTCACTGGAGAATTCCCAGCTTCATTCGTAGCTGTACCGCGGTGGCCTTCCTGGAGCGCGACTTCCCGATCGCGGCCCATGGTCCAACCATCCCTTCCGAAGTAATCGCGTGTGGCAAGTGCCTGGTTATTTCTGAAGAGGTAGCGCAGAAGCAACGCTTTAGAAGCAGGATGCGCAATTTTCAAAACATCTTGATCGTCCCCGATCCGAAAGATCACGATGTCCTCGCCGCCCGTGTGCGTTTTGCTTTGGAAGACTCGCAAAGGACAGAAGAAATTGGGCGCCGCGGAAACGAGGAACTAGCACCTAGATTCAATCACAATCGATACATCACGGCTCTGGAATCCGTGCTCACAGCGGTTGCCGGCGAAGAGCCTGTGTACACGCTGGCCAGGAGAGACGCGGCGGCCGTGAATGAGAATGTTTCGTCGCGTGTAGCGCGAGAGTTTCCCTGGACTTTCAAACTGCTCGATCCAGATCAACAACAACTACTCGATCAACTGTCAGTTCAACTCAACGGCGACTCAACGCAAGCACTTGTTGATGCTCTTCTCTCACATTTCCAACATCGCAGCGAACCTTATGTTTTGGCTGTTTGCCGCTACGAATCTGAGCTGCAAGGCTGGAGAAACAGCGGTGTTGAAGTGAATGAGGACGGTGTTTTTGATGGGCGTTGGACTATCGATGAACTGCGCTCGTTCCACCCGTTTGTGCGAAGTGAATATAAGGTGGTCGAGTTTGATTGCGACGTTCAGTCGATAATCGATGGGTTGAGCAGTGGCCGGGATCTAACGGCAGCGAGTGCGAACCGTCCGACCAAGGTCCTCTTTTTTCCCTCGTCACAACCAATGCGCATTAACGACGACATGGAATTCATGCTCCGATCACTGGCAAGTGGTCGTTCTAATACCGAGCAATTACTGGAAATGCTTACTAAGCATTATCAACTGGAAGACAGAGCCGGGCGCGAGCGACTTACTCAGCTAATAATGGTCGCGCTCGAGTCGCTCTATCGAGAAGGAATCATAGGTTTCCGGGCAGTGCCGTCCCGGAGAATAAAAGCGGCAGCAACATTTGTAACTTAAACCGAAGACGTATCGGACGATTGTTTTGGTTTATCAAACCAGCCGATCATCCGGCGCATTCTTAGACTGGAGGAAGTAAATGGCAACAACAGAAGGTGCGATAACTAACGCGGCTCCGACTATTAACTTTGAAATCACTCCCTTGGAAGAAGCATGGATGTCAGCATTGACCAACCCCGTTTGCGGAGTGGTGCAGTGCGTGACCATTCAATGTGCGTGCTGCGGGTCCGGCAAAGGCTTACCACAGTGTCCCGTGGGAGACGATTAAACTTCAAAGCGAGTAGTTAAACTTTCAATAAGACTCGACCCGGGTAGAACGGGTGAGCCTTCAACTTACGTCGATAGGAAACATATGCTTCAGGGGGTGCCTTTTCTAGGAGCCGGACTTGGATTTCGCCGCGAAATAGGAAAGGAAATCTTGTCGGCGTCGCAACAGGTAAACTTCCTGGAGCTGATCGCGGATCAATACATCGATCGACCGGGAATCCGAGAGCAAGAGGCCGCCGATCTTGCCACCAGATTTCCGGTCGTCCTTCATGGCGTTGACTTCTCGGTTGGGACGGACTGTCCGCTCGATGAAACCTACCTGCGCAGTTTCTGCCGCATTGCGGACCTCACAAAAGCGCACTGGGTGAGCGATCATCTGTGCCTTACGCGAATTCCGGGAAACAGCCTGGGCCAACTGACGCCGTTATCATTTACAGACGAGACGGTAAGAATCGCCGCAAAGCACATCTCCGAAATCGCCAATGCGGTGGGACGACCGTTCCTGATTGAAAATATCTCCTACTATTTCACGATGCCTGCGGCGGTGATGACCGAAGCGGAATTCATTACCGCAGTGGTCCGGGAGGCGAATTGCTGGCTGCTTTTGGACCTGGCCAACGTAATGAATAATGCGGCCAATCAGGGATACGACGCGAGACTGTTTCTCGATCAGCTTCCCCTCGACCGAGTCGTACAGATTCATCTTGCCGGCAGTTCGTACTCCGGACCATTGCTCATTGATAGCCACAGTCATCCGGTTCCGGATCAGGTTTTTGAACTGCTGAAATATGTAGCGCCGCGCATGCCTTCATTGCGAGGAGTTTTATTGGAAAGAGATCAGAACTTTCCTCCCATCGAAGAGTTGGTTGCGGAATTGGAAGTCACGCGGCAGATTCTGAAAACACATTGGGCCCCTTATTACTACGCCGGCGCAGAGTTTCCTCCCGCGCCTGACAAAGAATTTACTCCCCGAGCAAAGAACGCCGCCGCCTCTGATTATGTCTGAATTCGGTGTTCAAACGGCATTAGTACGTCTACTTACAGACGCCAGACTCAG
>Ga0070681_10002032_pt1 | contig 18324 bp, 20 predicted proteins | sample KBSC83BmetaG_FD_65650 | JGI IMG/M metagenome (GOLD analysis project Ga0070681, IMG submission 65650) | Corn rhizosphere microbial communities from Kellogg Biological Station, Michigan, USA - KBS C8-3B metaG | ecosystem: Host-associated > Plants > Roots > Rhizosphere | place: USA: Michigan... | reverse complement strand
GGGTCTGTCCCTATTTATTTGATTTCCGGGCCCGTAAGTTGCAAGCGTCCCTCCGGATACAGGAGAGACGCCATGCCCCGCCACGAGTCCGTCTGGTCCGCCACCACCGCGCTCCCCGAGTGCGGCCCCCTGCGGCAGAACGTCCACGCCGACGTCTGCATCATCGGCGCCGGCATCGCCGGCCTGTCGAGCGCCTATCACCTCTGCAAGGCGGGCAAGTCGGTCGTCGTCCTCGACGACGGTCCGCTCGCCTCCGGCATGACGCGCATGACGACCGGGCACCTCACCAACATGCTCGACGATCGCTACTTCGAGCTCGAGAAGGTGCGCGGCGCCGAGGCGATCCGCGTGGCGGCCGACAGCCACACGGCGGCCATCGAGCGCATCGGCGAGATCGTGCGCGACGAAGGCATCGACTGCGATTTCGCCCGCCTCGACGGGTACCTGTTCCTCGCCGAAGGCGACCGGCGCTCGACGCTCGATAAGGAGCTCGCCGCCGCGCACCGCGCCGGGCTTAAGGACGTCGAGCTCGTCGAGCGCGCGCCGTTCGAATGGGACACCGGGCCCGCGCTGCGCTTCCCGCGCCAGGGGCAGTTCCATGCGCTCAAGTACGTGCAGGGCCTCGCCGAAGCGATCACCCGCATGGGCGGCCGCATCTTCTGCGAGAGCCACGCCGATTCCATCGAAGGCGGCGTGCCGGCGTTGATCCATGCCGGCAATCAGGTGGCGACCGCCGACGCCATCGTGGTGGCGACCAACGTGCCGATCAACAACCGCGTCATGATCCACGCCAAGCAGGCGCCCTACATGACGTACGTGATCGGCGCCCGCGTGCCGCGCGGCTCGGTGCCGCAGGTGCTGTCGTGGGACACCGGCGACCCGTACCACTACATCCGCACCCAACCGATGGGCGGGCATGACCTGCTAATCATCGGCGGCGAGGACCACAAGACCGGCCAGCATTTCGACTCGCCGCAGCGCTATCGCAAGCTGGAAGCGTGGGCGCGCAGCCGCTTCCCGCAGATGGGCGAGGTCGAATTCGCGTGGGGCGGCCAGGTGATGGAGCCCGCCGACTATCTCGCCTTCATCGGCCACAACCCGCTCGACGACGAGAACATCTACATCGCGACCGGCGACTCGGGCATGGGACTCACGCACGGCACCATCGCCGGCATGCTGCTCACCGACCTGATCACCGGCCGGCCGAATCCCTGGACGAAGCTCTATTCGCCTTCGCGCGTGCCGCTGAAGGCGGCGAACGACCTCGTGCGCGAGGACCTGAACATGGCCGCGCAGTACGCCGACTGGGTGACGCCGGGCGACGTGAAGTCCTTCAACGACATCGCGCCCGGCGACGGCGCCATCGTGCGCAACGGCCTCGAGAAGATGGCGGTGTACAAGGACGAGGCGGGCACCGTGCACGCCTGCTCCGCCACCTGCCCGCACCTCGGCTGCATCGTGCAGTGGAATCCCGGCGAGAAGACCTGGGACTGCCCCTGCCATGGCTCGCGCTTCGACGCGCTCGGCCGCGTCATCAACGGACCGGCGAACCGCGACCTGGCTTCCGTGGACCGCGCGAACGGCAAGCGCGCGGCCTGAGCGCTAGCCGGCCAGCCGGCCGGCCCGGTAGTCCTCGAACGCCTGCACGATCTCCTGCGGCGTGCACATGACGAAGGGCCCGTAGGCGACCATCGGCTCCTCGATCGGCTGCCCGGTGAAAAGCAGCGCCCGAAAATCGCCCGCCGCTGCAATGGCGATCTCCTCTCCTGGTCCCGGCTCGAACCAGACCACGTCGCCCGCGTTGACCTCGTGTTCGGTCACCGCGGCAGAGCCCTCCAGCACGTAGAGAAATCCGCGGTCGCGCGGGTCGATTTCCTGCGACAACCGGGCGCCGGCGGTCAATCGAAGCTCGACGAGCCCCATCGGGTAGTCGCTGCCGTGCGCATGGCTCACCTCGCCGGAGCGGCCCGCATAGACGCGCACTTCCCCACCATCGAACCGGCGCACCGGCACGCTGGCGAGCCGCTGGTCCTGGTAGCGCGCCGGGCCCATCTTCATCGCGCGCGGCAGGTTCAGCCAGAGCTGGAGCGTGTGCGCCGTCTCGCCGCCGTGCGGCATCTCGCTATGGAGGACGCCGCGTCCCGCGGTCATCCATTGCACATCGCCGGCGCGCAGCACGCCGTGCGCGCCGGTATGGTCGCGATGCTCGAGCGCGCCGTCGAGCACGAAAGTAACCGTCTGCATGCCGCGGTGCGGGTGCTCTTCGAACCCGCCGGGTGCGCGGAACCAGTCTTCGCTCAGGCGCAGGAAGGGCGAGGTCTGCGCATAGGCCTCGTCGCCGAGGACCAGCAGCTTCTTCTGCACCTGCGGCGAGCGCTGCGCAATGACCCGGGTAACGCGATCGACCCGCCGTTCCATGCCGGCCGGCTACTGATGCACGCCGAATTCTTTGACGAGGCGCGCGTTGCGCTGGTACTGGCTGCGAACGATCTTCGTCGCCTCCTCCACCGTGGTGCTGAGGGGCTCCATGCCGATCGCGGTCATGCGCTTGCGCGCCTCCGGCGTGGCGAGCGCCGCCCGTCCCTCCTCGTTCAGCTTCGCGAGCACCGACTTCGGCGTCGTGGCCGGCGCGGCCAGGATGAAGAGCGAGCCTTCCATCTCCTTCTCGAGGCCCTTGACGCCCGCTTCGCCGAGCGTCGGGACTTCCGGCAGCAGCGACGAGCGCTTCTCCTGCAGCACCGCGAGCGGCACCACGCGGCCCGCCTCGATCATCTTCGCCACGCCGCCGCTCGGCACGCCGATCATGGCGTCGACCTGCTTGCCGAGAAGGCCGGTGAGCGCCTCCGCGATGCCCTTGTACGGCACATGGGTCAATTTCACCCCGGTCGCACGCTCGATCAGCAGGCCGGCGATGTGGAAATGCGAGCCGGTGCCGCTCGTGCCATACGTGACGCCGGGATTGCGCCGCGCGTTGTCGAGGAACTGGCGGACATCCTTTACGCCGGCGTCCTGGTTGACGACGAGCACCATCGGCGCGCTGCTGGTGATGATGACCGGCGCGAGATCGTTCACCAGGTCGACGCCGCCGGCGGCGCCCTTGGGCAGCACGTGCGCGGCCATGAGCATCGTGTCCGGCGCGAAAAGCAGCGTGTAGCCGTCCGCCGGCGCTTTCGCGACATACGCGGCGGCGACCATGCTGCTCGCGCCGGGCTTGTTCTCGACGACGATGCTCTGCCCCAGGCGCGGGCTCAGCCGCTCGGCGAGCGTGCGTCCCATCGCATCCACGCCGGCGCCGGGCGGCACCGACACGACCATGGTGATGACCTTCTCCGGATAGGCGGCGTGCGCCTCTTTCGTGGCCGGCAGCGCGGCGATGACGAGCGCGGCAAGCGCGAAGACGGCAGGTTTCATGCTTCGTACTCCCATCAGTTGACCGGTGCCTTCAGCTGGCGGACGAACTGTCCGAAGCCGGCGAGCTGCTGCTTGATGAGGCCGCGGGTCGGCTCGTCCGAAATCTGGCCGTTCGCCTCGTCGAATTTTCCCTTGGCCGACGCAATCATGATCTCGGGCCGGTTGAACACGTGGGCCTCGAGGAACACCATCATCTGCCTCAGGTGATACTGCGCGCGCGCGCCGCCGAGCACGCCCTGCGACGCCGACTGGATGGCGATCGGCTTGTTCTTGAACGGCTGTTCCGGCAGGCGCGAAACCCAGTCGATCGCGTTCTTGAGCACGCCGGGAACCGAATAGTTGTACTCCGGCGTCACGAAGATCACGCCGTCGGCGGAACGGATGCTCTCGGCGAGCGCGTTGACGGTGTCCGGGAAGCCGCGACCCTGGACGTCGGCGTTGTAGTGCGGGATGCCGTCGATCGGCGGCGACGCCTTCACGCGCATGCCCTCCGGCACGAGCAGCGGCAGCGTGCGCGCCACCATGGCGTTGTAGGACCCGCTTCGCAGGCTTCCGCAAATCGTCACGACGTTCAAGGTTCGATTCCTCCTGTGGGTTAAGCCGCGCGCGCCTGCTGGGGCACGAGCGTGGGTTTGGACGGCTCGGCCATGCGCGTGCTGCCGCGCGCGCCGCCGATGAGGGCGCCGGCCCCGCGCACCGTGTCGACCACGGCGAGGCAGTTCTCGGGCAAGGCATCGCCGCGCCAGCCGACGTGGCCGTCGGGCCGCACGAGCACGAAGCGCTTTTCGTAGAGCTTAGCGGCTTCGGGGCTCGCGAGATGGTGCACGCGAAGCGGCACGCCGCGCAGCGCCGCCGCCTCTTCCATGGGACGCGTGTCGACCTCGTCGAATTTCAGCAGGACGAACCCGTCGCCGAAGAGATCCAGCGTCGAGAAGTCCGTGCGCAGCCAGACGTGGGGCGCACGCGCTCCGGGGAAGGTCGTCGGCACATAGCCGTGGGTATCGTCGGCCGGCCGCGGACTGCCGTCGGGGACCACGATCGGCGACGGGTGATAGATGTAGCCGAGGTGCACGCCGATCGTCTTCCACGAGCGCTCGTTCTGGCGCAGCAGCCGCTCGCCGACGCGGCGCCGCGCGGCATCGCCGGCCGGAGTCGGCGCCTCGATGTCGGCATCGCGCGAGCCTTCGGAAAGGCGCGAGTAATTGAGGAGCGATACCTCGGTGGCCCGGCTCGAGGCGGGGCGGCGCTCGTATTCGTAGCTGTCGAGGAGATGGCGTCCGCCCCATCCCTTCAGCACGGCGGCGAGCTTCCAGCTCAGGTCGAACGAGTCCTGCAGGCCGGTGTTCATGCCCAGGCCTCCGTTCGGCGGATGCGCATGGCAGGCGTCGCCGGCGAGGAACACGCGGCCGTCCATGAAGCGATCGGCGATCGTCATCTTGCGCGTCCAGACGATCCTGTCCTCGATCGTGTAGTACACGCCGCGGCCGAAGCAGCGGCGCACCATGGCGTCGACGTCGACCTTCTGCACCGTGTCGTGGTCCAACCCGGGCAGCTGCAGCCGGAAGAGATCCTTGCCGTCGATGAGCGTGAGGAACGACCACGTTCCCTCCGGGCCGACGAACACGTAGCGCCATGCCTGTTTCGTGCGATGCAGCGAGAGGAACTCCGGAATGCGCAGGTAGACGTTCATCGTGACGTCGATCTGCTTGCGTCCGCGCACCTCGATGCCGAGCAGCTCGCGCACGGTGCTCTCCGAGCCATCGCAGCCCACCAGGTACGAAGCGCGGATGCGATAGCGGCGGCCGCTCCTGCGGTCCACGACGGCCGCGAGCACCGCCTCTTCGTCCTGCACGAAGCTTTCCAGCTCCGTCTCGTAGCGCAGCTCGTTCGTCGCGGAGGAGCGCGCCCGGCGCTGCAGGATCGGATCGAACCAGGTCTGCGGGCACGGCTGCGTGCGCTCGGGGCTGTGGGCCGAGGCCGAATACGTGCCGAGCGACGGCGTGCGCAGCCGGCTGAGCTCGTAGCCGTCGAGGTGAGTGACGAACACGCTGTCGAGGTTGAAGTGCCTGGGGAATCCCCAGTTGCGCACGTCGTCGGCCACGCCAAGGCGGCGGCAGAACTCCATCGTGCGCACGCCGACCTCGAGCATGCGTGCGCTGCCGAGCTTGTCGGCGCGCCGCTCGATGAGCAGCGCCTCGATGCCGAGGCGTCCGAGATCGGCGGCGAGCGCGAGGCCGATGGGGCCGCCGCCGACGATCAGGACCGGGACGTTGCTATCGGAGTGGTTGGTCATGCTGCGCTCCATGGTCGAACCCGCATGGTAGGAACGGTTCGAGGCGGCTCGCTAGCCGCTGAGCGCAGGCACTATCCCGCCAGTGCTAGAGTACGCCGGTGGAGCCTTCTCACCAGCGCCCTGCGCGCTTCGACTTCAAGTCGCGCCGTCCGCAGGAGGCGCACAGCGTCATGGCGAGCTTTTTCGAGCCTCAATTCCGGCTCGACGTCACGAGCCGCGCCGGCTTCGACTTCCGCTTGCACTACCTGCCCTGCGGCCCGGGCGTATCGGTCAGCCGCGTTGCCTTCCATGCCGACGTCATGGTCGAGATCGACCGGGTCAATGCCTACATGGTGCAGATGCCGCTCGCCGGCCATAACGACCTGCGGCTGGGCGGCGATCGCGGCACGCGCCACCTCCTCAACCGGCGCCTGTTTTCGGTCATAGGACCGGAGCGTTCGCTGCAGCAGCGGCGCTCGCCCGACTGCGAAATGGTGCTCGTGCGCTTCAGCGCGCCGCACGTGGCGAGCTCGCTGGCCGCCCACGTCGGCGACGGGGCGAGCGCGGCGGATTTCCACGGCGTCGAGTTCACGACCGAAATGCCGATGCAGGGCGCGTCGTCCGCGCCGTGGTCCCGGCTGATATCGTATGTCTTGGGGGAGCTCGACAAGGCGGGCAGCCTCTTCGTGTCGCCGCTCGCGGCGGCCCAGGCCGGCGAGCTCCTCATGTCTTCGCTCCTGCTTAACCAGCCGCACAACCACTCGCACCTGTTGCGCCGCGCGCCGGAGCATTGCGCGCCTCACCACGTGCGCGAGGCGGACGATTTCCTCCAGTCCCATGCCGCGGGTCCCGTCACGGTCGACGACCTCGCGCGCCACCTCGGCATCAGCACGCGCTCCGTCTTTGGCGGCTTCCGCCGCCATCTCGGCGTGACGCCGATGCGCCGGCTGAAGGACATCCGCCTCGCCCGCGTGCGCGAGGACCTGCTGTCGGCAAAGGGCGATGCCGTCACCACCATCGCCATGCGCTGGGGCTTCAGCCACCTCGGCAAGTTCTCGAGCGATTATCGCGCGCGCTACGGCGAGCTGCCCTCCGAGACGCTGAAGGCCGCGAGAAACGCGCGTTAAGCGTGCATCGCGCGCAGGACAAGCGCGCTGCCTGACAGGAGCAGGATCACCGCCACGGCGCGCAGCACCGCCTCGCGCGAGATGCGGTGCACGAAGTGCTTGGCGATGAACAGCGCCGCCAGCGCCGCGGGCACCGCGAACAACGCCGCCATCCACACCGCCGGCACGAGCAGCATCCCGGTCATGAAGAACACCGTCACGCGGATCGAGATGCTGCACATCGCGGCGAGGCCCATCGTGGCGCGGAACTGCTCCTTGGTGAGGCCGCGCTGCGAGAGGTAGATGGCGTACGGCGGCCCGCCGGCGCCGAAGAGCGTGCTGGTGATGCCGCCGCACAGGCCCGCGAGCCATGCCCAGCGCGGATCGATCACGCGCAGCGGCGCGCGGCGCAGCAGGCTGTAGAGCGCGTAGCTCACGATGAACGCGCCGAGCAGCAGCATCCCCGCCGCGCGCGGCAGGTTGACGAGCACGGTGATGCCGAGCGCCGTGCCGACGGCGATCATCGGCACGAGCCGGGTCCATTCGCCCTTTACCGCATTCCTCGGATTCTCCAGCCCGACGCTGAACGCGCAGCACAGGTCCACCACCGCGAACAGCGCCAGCGCGAACTTGAGCGGCACGAGCTGCGTGGCGAGCGGGATGGTGACCAGCGCCGACCCGAACCCCGTGACGCCGAAGATCAGCGCACCGAGGAAGGCGATGCCGGCGAGGATGGCCTCGTTCATGAATTCGGGGTCAGGGTCGTAATTAAGCCGTCGTCCCCGCTCGCCCTGCCGTCGTCCCCGCGAAGGCGGGGACCCATTTTTTGATTTTCGATTTTCGTTTCCTTCCCTAAAAGACTGGGTCCCCGCCTTCGCGGGGACGACGAATCAAGCCCGTTGTATCAATAATTCCTGCGTCGTAGCCCGATTCATCGATCGCAGCCGCGGCACATACCGCGTGAACGGCAGCCCGTAGCGCTCCTCCAGCCTCTCCGCCCGCGAGCGCAGCGTGCTCCAGGCGATCGACGCCGGCGCGCCGCGGAAGGCGAAGACGAGGATGTTCGGATCGTAGAGCGCCGGCATCGCCAGCACCGCGCCGCCGAAGGCGCGCTCGAGGCGCTGCAGGTACTCGTCGAACCTGGGGTCGTCGTTCATGAAGTTGATGATGAGCGCCCCCGGCTCGCGCAGCGCGAGGAAGGCCGCATCATAGAACTCGGCCGAAGCGAGCTCGGGGACGTGCAGCTCGTCGTGGTACGCGTCGACGACGAGCAAGTCGCAGCACTCGGGCCAGAGCGCCTGCGCGCCGTCGCCGATCTCCACCTTGAGCCTCTCGTCGTCCGGCGGCAGCGAGAAGTGCTGGCGCGCGGCGGAGACCACCGCGGGATCGAGCTCCACCACCCGGACCCGGGTCTTGCGCAGGTTACGGTGGAAGAACTTGGGCAGCGACCCTCCCCCCAGCCCGATCATCAGCGCTTCGCGCGGCTCGGGATGGAGCAGCAGGAAGCTCATCATGCAGCGCGTGTAGTCGAGCGCGAGCGCGTGCGGGTCATTGAGCCGCATCAGGCTCTGGATGGCTTCGCCGCCGACATGCATCGAGCGGTAGCCGCCGGAGTCGCTAACTGCGATGTGCGAGCCGGACTTTTTTCGGGATGAGCGGCGCAACGGAGAGGGCGGCGAGGAAGGAAAGCGCGGCGGCGGCGAGGATCGGGACGTTGTACGAGCCGAGCGCATCGTACGCGGCGCCCGCGAGCCAGGGCCCGAGCAGCGTGCCGACGCCGGCGCCGGTATAGAGGCAGCCGATGATGCCGGACACCGAGCGCGCCCCGTAGAGATCCATGACGATGGTCGGCAGGAGCGCGACGTACGCGCCGTAGCAGGTGCCGAAGACGAGCGCGAAGACGGCGAGCAGCCACCACTGGCTGGTCGACCACCAGACGAGGAGCATCAGCCCGAGGCCCGCGTACATGGCAACAAGCGAAGCGGCACGGCCGAGCCGGTCCGCCACGCCGCCGATAGTGAAGCGCCCGACCAGGCTGCCGACGCCGATCAGGCTGACGAGCGTCACGCCCTGCGCCTCGGTGTAGCCGTGGTCCTGCGCGTAGGGGCCGAGGTGCACCATCGGCACGAAGAGGCCGATGCAGGTGAGGACGAGCCCGGCATACAGCAGCCAGAACGCCCGCGTCTTCACCGCCTCCTTCAAGCCAATGCCACTGCTCGCCCGCTCCGCGGCCAGCCCCGGCTTGGCGCGAATGGCCAGCGCTGCGGCACCACCGAGCATGAGCGTGAAGACGGCGAGCGCCCCATACGCCCCGCGCCAGCCGAAGGCCGCGATGCACCACGCCGCGAGGAGCGGACCGACGATGTTGCCGGCGCCGATGCCGGCGATGGCGAGGCCGGACGCCAGCGCGCGATGGCGCGTGAACCACGGCTGCACCGCGCCGACCGACGGCACGTAGACCAGGCCGACGCCGAGCCCGACGCCGACGCTGTAGCTCGCGTACAGGACGGCCAGTGACTGGGCGCGCGAGGCCATCCATAACCCGGCTACCAGGAAGAAAACTCCCAGCAAGGCCACGCGCCGCGGCCCAAACCGGTCGGCGGCCATCCCGCCCGGCGCGCCGAGCAGGAACCAGAGGAACGCCGCCACCGAGAAGACGAGCGAGATGTGCGCGCGCGAGGCGCCGAACTCGGCCTCGAAGGCGCGGAAGAAGGCGGCGAACGAGTAGGCCGCGGCGAAGCCGACCGTCATCAGCGCGAAAGCCGACGCGACCACTACCCAGCCGTAGGAATCTTCCTCTCTCACATGAGCCTTTGGAGCTAGCCCGGCGGATGGATGGACCGCCGCCGCCCGCTTAGCGTGGCGGTCCAGTCACCGAACGAGATCGAATGTCGAGGATATCGCTCATCCGCCGGCTGCGGCGGCACGGATTGTGGAACACGACGAAGTGGGCGGTGCTGCGCTTCGCGGCGCAGGCGCTCGGCGTGCGCGTGCTGCGCGGCCTGGTGCTCGAGAGCACGCCGGCCGAAGTGGAAGTGCCGGCGGGCCTCACGCAGGGTTTCCAGGCGCCGCGCGCCCTGCGCCGCTTCGCCTCCGACCCGGCGAACGAGATGTCGCCCTTCTTCATCGCCGACGCCATCGCGCGCGGCGATCGCTGCTACGCCATCTGCGACGGCCCGATGCCCGCGTTCACGATCTGGTTCTCGCGCCGGCCCACCGCGCTCGGCATGGGGGGCCTGGTGGTGCACTTCGACCCTCAGTACGTGTACGCGTACAAGGGATACGCCCAGCCCGCGCGTCGCGGCCAGCGCCTGTACCAGGCCGCCATCAGCCGCGTGTTCGCGCATTACGTCGGCAAAGGCGCGCGCGGCTTCGTCTCGTACGTCGAGGCGACCAACCTCGATTCGCTGAAGGGCCTGTATCGCATGGGCTTCCGCGACTTCGGCTCGATCTACGTCGTGCGCCTCTTCGGCCGCCACTACACGTTCCCGACCGCCGGCTGCCAGCCGTTCGGCTTCCGCCTGGAGAACCGCGCGCCGCGCACCACCAACCTGAAGGCCGTCGTCCCCGCGAAGGCGGGGATCCAGTTTTCTTAAAAACAAAAACAAGCGTTGTTTCGATGGGCGCGGGCGTGCAAAGCGCCACAGCCGCGCGCATTCATCTGTCAGGCGTTGTCCAAGAATCGCCCGCCGCGCCCGGCTTTCAGCATCATTTGCATCATGGGAAGAATCGGAAAGAGCTATCCGCGCCCGCTGTCCTCCGGCCAGGCGCCGATCGTCAAGGGCCGCGTGCTGTTCCTCGCGCCGAAGGAAGCGCTCCGCTATCACCTGCTTCGCGCGGAACCGGTCATCTGGATTTTCGTGATCGCCGGACTGATCGGTGGCGCGCTCGCGCTGGGCCTCTGACACAAACCGTTTGTTTCGCCGGCTGCTGTAGTGAATTCTGGATTGGCCCGCTGCGTCCTCGTCCGTCGACGGTAACCTCGGTCGCCGGAGGAGGAACCATAAAAAATAATGGACGAAACACTGAGGGCCGTTCTCTGCCCGTGCTGCGGCAAGCTGCTGTGCGCGCTCGAGTTCAATGACAAGGGGCAACGCTGGCACTTCACCAGGGACAGCCCGGAGCTCAAGCATGACCACGCCGGCCTCTACATGAAGTGCGGCAAGTGCGGGCGACGCGTCGCTTTCGCCTCCACCTCGGGGGCAACACCTTTCGAGCTTGGGCCCGTGCAGGGCTGCGAACAGCTTTGAGACTGTTCTAGAGCACCGCTCCCCGCGCGGTGATCGGCCAGAGCGCTTCCACCCTTCCCCCGCGCACGCAGACGTACCAGTCGTAGAGGTTCACCGTCGGGTCGCAATGCCCCGGCACGAGCAGCAGCTTCTCCCCGAGGCGCGGCAGGTCCTTGCCTTCCAGCTTGCCGTGCTCGTCCGACGCGCCGACGTAGGCCACGCCCGGGCGCTGCCACACCGTCGGCAGCCCGGAGTCCACGCTCGACGCCTTGAGCCCCGCATCGACGATCGCGCGGTCGCTCGCCCGGCTCATCACCGTGGCGAGGACGAAGAGCGCGTGCTGGAAGCGCGGCATCGGCGCCGCCTGCTCGTTCTTCGCGTAATCGACGTCCATGAAGGCGTACGAGCCGACCTGGATCTCGTCCCAGCCGGCCTCGACCTCCAGCATGTACGTGCCGCTGCCCGCGCCGGTGACGATCGGGCACTCGATGCCGGCCTTCTTGAGCAGCCGCTTCATCTCCGCCACGTGCTGCGCCGCGCCCTCGATCGCCGCCTGGCGCTCCTCCATCGTGCGCATGTGCTGCGCGCGGCCGTGGTAGGCCTGCAGGCCGGCGAAGCGCAAATGCTTTGTGCCCGTTACTTGCTTGGCAAGTTGAACGGCCTGCTCGCCCGGCTCGATCCCGCAGCGGCGCATGCCGACCTCGAGCTCGATGTAAACGTCGAGCTTGGCGCCGCTTTCCTCCAGCGCTCGCAGGTTGCTCGCATCGTCGACGCAAACCCCGATGTGCGCGCGTTTGGCCAGCGCAGCGAGGCGTCGAATCTTTTGGGCGCCGACAACTTCGTTGCTGACCAGCACGTCGGTGACGCCGCCCTCCACCATCGCCTCGGCTTCCGACACCTTCTGGCAGCACACGCCCACCGCGCCGCGCGCGAGCTGGCGCTTCGCCACCTCCGGCGACTTGTGCATCTTGGCGTGGGGGCGCACGCGCACCTTGCGCCCTGCCAAGGATTTGTCCAGGGCGGACAGATTGGCCTCGAATGCGTCGAGGTCGAGGATGAGCGCCGGCGTGTCGACTTCGTCGAGGCGTTGCCCGAGCTCGGCCGGCGGGCGGATCACGCCGCGGCGGCCCTCTGCCCGGCGCGCACGTGGAACATGAACCAGACGATCGCGCCGCCCACGACGACGATCATCGGCAGGGCGAGCAGGTTGACGAGCGACCAGCCGACGGAGGTCACGGTGAGCCCGGCGCTGAACGAGGACACCAGCATGACGATGAAGATGCACTGGTCGTTCGCGCCCTGCACCTTCGCCTTCTCTTCAGGCCGGTAGGTCTCGGTGAGGAGCGTGGTGCCGCCGGTATAGAGGAAGTTCCAGCCGATGCCGAGCAGCACCAGCGACCACCAGAAGTGCGCGATGGTGATGCCGGCGAGCGCGATGCCGATGCAGGCGAGGTTGATCGCGGCGCCGGTGAGCATCACGTTCAGCACGCCGAAGCGGCGGATCAGGTTGCCGGTGAAGAACGAGGGCCCGAACATGCCGACGATGTGCGAGGAGATGATCATCGCCGCGGCGCTGTACGGATGGCCGCAGACGCGCATCGCGATCGGCGTCGACACCATGAGGAAGTTCATGACGCCGTAGCCGATGGCGGCGGACAGCACCGCGATGATGAACTTCGGCTGCCTGGCGATCTCGTGCAGCGGACGGCCGGAGCCCTCGCGTTCCGCCGCGCTCGGCGGCGGGATCTTCGTCGAGCGGATGAGCGCCATCGCCGCCAGCGCGGCGACGATCAGCGTCAGGTACGCGCCCATGTATTTCTGCGGCAGCAGGTCCACCGTCCAGCGGCTGAGCGTCGGGCCGATGATGCCGCCGACGAGGCCGCCGGCCAGCACGAGCGAGATGGCGGTCGGGCGGTATTCCGGCGTCGCCACGTCGGCCGCGGCGAAGCGGTAGTACTGGCCGTACGCGTTGTACACGCCCCAGATCAGCGTGCCGAGGCAGAGCAGCCAGAAGTTCTGGATCCAGATCGCCACGCCGCAGACCAGCGCGCCGACGACCGCCCAGTACATCCCGCTCGCCAGGCCCGCCTGGCGGCCGACGCGCTTCATGTGCATCGACGCCGGCATGGTGGCGATCGCGCCGCCTAGCACCCAGCAGGTCACCGTCAGCGTGGCAAGGCCGGCGTACGGAGCGAGCGCCAACCCCGCGAGGCCGTTGATGGCGATCAAGGTCGAGTTGTTGACGAAGAGCATCGCCTGGCAGGCGGCGAGCAGTCCGACGTTGCGGTGGAGATGGTCTGCGGTAGTACTGGTCATTTATACAGTATCGGCGTTAACATCACCATCCGATTGTAGGCGGCGCGAACCATGGCCAAAGACCCCAAGAGTGAAACCCCCGGCAAGTCCGAGCTGCACATGCGCGGCGCGCGCTCCTTCATGCAGGGCCGCTTCGAGACTGTCGCGCGCGAAAGCTTCGACGACGGCTGGACGCCGGAGGAGAAGGAGGAAGAGCGCCCGCTCGAGACGCAGGTCACCATCGAGCGCGCGCGCTCCATCGTTTCGCACAACGACTCGCCCGACGTCGGCTTCGACAGCTCGATCAACCCCTATAGGGGTTGCGAGCATGGTTGCATTTATTGCTTTGCGCGGCCGAGCCATGCTTACCTGGAGCTCTCGCCGGGCCTCGACTTCGAGACCAGGCTCTACGCCAAGACCAACGCCGCCAAGCTCCTGCGGGCCGAGCTCGCCAGGGCCGGCTACCAGTGCACGCCGATCGCGCTCGGCGCCAACACCGACTGCTACCAGCCGATCGAGCGCAAGTACCGCATCACGCGCCAGATCCTCGAGGTGCTCGCCGAGTGCAACCACCCGGTGACCCTGGTCACCAAATCGGCCCTCGTCGAGCGCGACCTGGACATCCTCGGCCCGATGGCGGAGAAGAACCTGGTGCGCGTTTTCGTCTCCATCGGCACGCTGGACCGCGAGCTCGCGCGCAAGCTCGAGCCTCGTGCTGCGTCACCCCAAAGAAGATTGGACGTCTTGCGCGCCCTCTCCGGTGCCAAGGTGCCCTGCGGCGTCATGGTGGCCGCGCTCATCCCCGCGCTGAACGACAAGACGATGGAGCACGTGCTGGAAGCCGCCTCGCAAGCCGGCGCTGCGGAAGCGGCATACGTGATCATGCGGCTGCCGAACGAGCTGAAGGACCTCTTCAAGGAGTGGCTGGCGGAGCACTACCCCGACCGCGCCGAGCATGTCATCAGCATCGTCCACCAGATGCGCGGCGGCAAGGACAACGACCCTCGCTTCGGCACTCGCATGACGGGCCTCGGCAACTACGCGGATCTCATCGCCAAGCGCTTCGAGATCGCGTGCCGCAAGTACGCCCTCAACGGGCACGGCGCCGGCCGCCGCCGCCCCGGGCTCGACTGCACCCTTTTCCGCCCGCCCTCCAGGAACCCGGGGCAGTTGGTGCTCTTGTAGTTCGTCTCCGGAATTAGAATCGCTTCATAAGAACAACCCGCCCCCTCTTGGTAGCCATCGGCTGGGCGCTGGTCGCCGCCATCCTCTGGCTGTCCCTCACGCCGCACCCGCCGCGCCCGGTCGACATCGCCGGCGCGGACAAGCTCGAGCACTGCGCCGCCTACGGCGCGCTGATGCTCTGGTTCGCGTTCCTCTACCGCCGCACGCCCACCCGCCTCGGGTACGCGCTCGGCTTCGTCGCCATGGGCGTCGCCATCGAGTTCATCCAGCCCTACACCGGCCGCGACTTCGAGGTCGCCGACATGCTCGCCGACGCGCTCGGGGTCGCGCTCGGCTGGGGCGCCGCGCTCCTCGTCGGTTCGGTTAGGGCCAGGACCTGACCCCGAATCTAGTCACCGCCCCCGTCCTGGCGACCCTGCTGCGGCTTTCCGCACCCGGCCTCCTCCTCGTCGCCTTCCAGACGATGGTCTCGGTCGGCGACACGTACTTCATCGGCCGCCTCGGCACCGCGCCGCTCGCCGGCCTCGCGCTCGTCTTCCCGCTGCTCATGCTCTTGCAGATGACCTCCGCCGGCGCGATGGGCGGCGGCGTCTCCTCGGCGATCGCGCGCGCGCTCGGCGCCGGCCATCGCGACCGTGCGCGGCGCCTGGTGGTGCACGCGCTCGTCATCGCGGCGGGAATGGCCGTCGCGTTCACGGTCCTGCTTCTCCTGCTCGGAAAACCGCTCTACCGGCTGCTCGGCGGCCGGGGCGAATCGCTCGCCAACGCGCTCACCTACTCCGACATCATCTTCGCCGGCGCAATCGCCGTCTGGCTCGCCAACACGCTCTCCAGCATCCTGCGCGGCAGCGGCAACATGCGCGCCCCCGCGGCTGCGCTCATCGTCGCGGCGTGCATCCAGGTGCCGCTTTCGGGATTCCTGGTTTCCCGCATCGGCATCGCGGGCGCAGCCATCGCCTATGTCTTCGCGTTCGGCCTGGCCGCCATCGTGATGCTGCCGGTGGTGTTCCACCGCACGAGCGCGCTGCGCCCGCGGCGCGAGGACCTGGCGCTCGACCGGCGGCTCTTCGCCGACATCCTGCGCGTCGGCGGCCTGTCGTCGCTGAACTCGGTGCAGACGGTCCTCACCGCGGTGGTCCTGACCGGCTTCGTCGGCCGCTTCGGCCCGGCCGCGCTCGCCGGCTACGGCGTCGGCGTGCGCCTCGAGCTGCTGCAGATTCCGATCGTGTTCGCCATCGGCCAGGCGCTGGTGGTGCTCGTCGGCACCAATATCGGCGCCGGCAACAAGGCGCGCGCCAGGAGCATCGCCTGGGCCGGCACCGGGCTCTCCGCCGCCGTGTGCCTCGCCATCGGCGGCACCGCCGCCATCTTTCCGCTCGCCTGGGTGGGACTCTTCAGCACCGACGCCGCGGTGCTCGAGGCCGGCAGCATCTACCTGCATGTAGTAGGGCCGTTCTACGCGCTGCTCGGCGCGAGCATCGCCCTCTACTTCGGATCGCAGGGCGCGGGCAGCATGCTGCGGCCGGTGCTCGCCGGCACCGTGCGGCTTGCCATCGTCCTCGCCGGGGGTGCGCTCGCCGGCTCGCTCGCCGGCATCTTCGGCGTTGTCGCGGCGGGAATCCTGGTCAGCGCCGCGCTGATGGCCTGGTTCGTGGCCCGGGCGAGCTGGTAGCTAGCGCGCCGGGCCAGGGCTCGACAGGGCGAGCGACTCGCGCACCATGTGCTTGCCGACGAACGCCTGGTCGACGCTGCGCCGCTCCTCGGCGAAAACTTCGTTGGCGAGCCGCACCAGGGCGCCGCGGGCTTCGCTGATCGTGCGCCCGCGCGAGCTCATTGCGGGCAGCTCTTCGATGAAGGCGATGTACTCGCCCTGCAGCTTCACGAACACCACCGTGAACATCAGCTTGTTCCGCCTCATTGCTTTCGTTCCGGCGCCGGGGCCTAGACCGCGAGCGTGCCCAGCCGCGGCGCGTGCGCGGAACGATCGGCGAACACGCCGCGCACGTATTGGTGGAAGGCGCCGGTCAGGGCAGGCGGCTGAGCGCGGGAAAAGAGGTCGCGTTCCATTTCAAGTCCTCGTCAGGCACGCCAGTGCCGGTCGTTGATGCGAATTTCGTTGTTGATGCCGGTGACGCCGCGCACGCGCGAGGCGACGCGGCCCGCGGTGGCGATTTCCGCCACCGTGTCGACGCTGCCGCCCAGCGTGACGAAGCCGTCGCGGCTCTGCACCGTGATGCGCGCGGCGAGCAGCGAGCGCGAGCCCTGCAGCGCCTGCTCGACTGCGGCGAAGATCGCCTCGTCGTCGAGCGCGGCGCGCTGCGGCCCGGCGGCAGCGGCGCCGGCGCAGAGGCTGGCCGCAAGGAGCAGGACGGCGAGGCTTCGTTGGAGTGTCATCGGCCCACCTTACGCTGATCGCCGGGCGGCGCGAGCCTTTATTTATTTCCTGGCGCGGTCGGCATGGCCCGACACTGGCTGTCCGCTCGCGCGAGCGGGTCGGCGAAGAGGCGTGAGGCACCCCTCAGAGCTGGTATTTCAGCAGGTAGGAGGCGTTGTCCCGCCAGCGGTGCCACAGCCCGCGCCGCTGCCACGTGGCGAGCTCGAGCTCGACGCACTGCTGCGCATCGCGATGGAAGATCGCTTCCAGCCGCGCGGCGAGAGCGGGGTTGCTGAACCCCGCCGTGATCTCGTCGTTGATCTCGAGCGAGCGATCGTCGAAGTTGCTCGAGCCGATGGCGCACCATGCGCCGTCCACGGTCATCACCTTCTGGTGCAGCAGCGTCCTCTGGTACTCGAAGATGCGCACGCCCGAGGCGAGCATCCGCTCGAAGTTGCGGTGCGCGGCGTGCTGCACGAGCGGCATGTCCGACGCGGCGGCGGCCGGCACCATCACGCGCACATCCACGCCGCGGGCGACGGCCGTGCCGAGGGCCTCGATCGCCGGCAGCGAGGGCAGGAAGTACGGGTTCTGGATATAGATGCGCTCGCGCGCCATGCAGATGGCGAGGTGGTAGAGGATCTTCACCGCCGGCGCCGAGCCCATCGGCTTGACGCGCGCGATATGCACCGCCACGTCGCCCTGCGGCTCGAGCTCGGGAAAGACATCCTCGCCGGTGAAGAGCTCTCCGCTTTCCTCGACCCAGTTCTCGCTGAAGGTGGACTGCACGGCCTGCACCACCGGACCGCGCACCCGCACCGAGAGGTCGCGGAAGTGCTGCTTGTCCTCGGCGTCGCCCAGCCAGGTGTCTTTCACGCAGTGCCCGCCCAGGAAGGCGGTGCGGCCGTCGAGCACCACGAGCTTGCGGTGGTCGCGCTCGTTCTGCAGGCCGATCTTGCGCCATTGGCGCTTGTGGTACATGCGCAGATCGCAGCCGGCCGCGCGCAGCTCGCGCTGCGCCGCCTCGCCCATCCGGTCGCCGCCGGAAGCGTCCACCAGCACGCGCACCGGCACCCCGGCGCGGGCGCGCTCGGCCAGCGCCGCGGTCACGCGACGGCTGAGCACGCCCTCCTCCCAGAGGTAGGTCTCGAAATGCAGCGAGCGCCGGGCCGCGCGCATGTCCGCGAGCAGGACGTCGAAGAAAGCGCCGTTCTCGAAGATCTCCACCGCGTTGCCTTGGACCACCGTGGCGTGCGTCAGGCCGGCGAGCGAGGGCAGCAGCTCGGTCAGCGGTTCCTCGCTGTGGATGTGGAGCTTCGGCTCCCGGTGGTGCTTGATGGACCAGATGACCACCAGCAGCAATACGACGACGACGAACAGGATGGTCTCGAGCATCAGGGCGCGACCCCACGCACGCTGCGTGCCATGCTGCACATGAAGGTCATTGGCTCC
>Ga0070681_10002029_pt1 | contig 18329 bp, 12 predicted proteins | sample KBSC83BmetaG_FD_65650 | JGI IMG/M metagenome (GOLD analysis project Ga0070681, IMG submission 65650) | Corn rhizosphere microbial communities from Kellogg Biological Station, Michigan, USA - KBS C8-3B metaG | ecosystem: Host-associated > Plants > Roots > Rhizosphere | place: USA: Michigan... | reverse complement strand
GCAGCAGCCGTCCGACGATGCCGCCCATGAACAGCACCGGAATGAACACGGCGGTGAGCGACAGCGTCATCGCGACGATCGTGAACGCGATTTCCTTCGATCCGTCGAACGCCGCCTGCATCGGCGGCTTGCCCATCTCCATGTGACGCACGATGTTCTCGAGCATCACGATCGCATCGTCGACGACGAAGCCGACCGAGAGCGTGAGTGCCATCAGCGACAGGTTGTCGAGGCTGTACCCGAGCAGGTACATGACCGCGAAGGTCGCGACGATGGAACCGGGCAACGCGAGGCTGGGAATAATCGTGGCCGAGACGTTTCGGAGAAACAGGAAGATGACGAGCACGACGAGCACGACGGTCAGGATGAGCGTCAGCTTGACGTCGCGCACCGACTCGCGGATCGGACCGGCGCGATCGCTGCGGACGATGAGCTCAATCGAGGCGGGCAGCTGTTCGCGGAACGTCGGCAACAGCTGGCGCACGGCATCGACGACGGCCACCACATTCGTGCCCGGCTGTTTTTGAATCGACAGGTAGATGCAGCGTTCGCCGTTGTACCAGCCGGCCGTTTTGTCGTTTTCGACGCCGTCGTAGACGTGCGCAATCTCATTCAACCGCACAGGGTTGCCGTTGCGGTAGGCGATGATCGTTGGTCCGTAGGCCGCCGCTCGCATCAGCTTTCCGCTGGCCAGGATCGTGAACGTCTTGTCCTCACCGTACATCGTCCCGGTCGGCAGGTTCGCGTTGGCATTGGCAATGGAGTTGGCGACTTCGTCGATGCCGATCCCATAAGCCGAGAGCTGACGCGGATCGAGATCGACGCGGACCGCAAAGCGGGCCGCGCCGAACACCTGCACCTGCGCCACTCCGTTCACCATCGAAATGCGCTGCGCCAGCGTCGTCTCGGCGTATTCATTGATCGTGCTCAGCGGCAGCGTCGCCGATTTGAGCACGAGAAACATAATCGGCTGGTCGCCCGGATTCACTTTCTGGTACGACGGCGGAGTCGGCATCTGCGGCGGCAACTGCCGCCCCGCTTTGGCAATCATCGCCTGAACATCCTGGGCGGCCGCATCGATGTTCCGGGCCAGGTCGAACTGCAGGGTGATGTTCGTACTGCCCTGCGCGCTGGTCGAATTGATCGTCTGCAATCCTGCGATCGTGGCGAACTGCTTCTCGAGCGGCAGCGCGATCGACGCCGCGACCGTCTCAGGGCTTGCTCCCGGCAGTGAAGCGTTGACCTGAATGGTGGGGTAGTCGATGGTCGGCAAGTCGCTGACCGGCAGCTGCTCGTAGGCCAGCCAGCCGAACACGAGGATGCCGAGCATCAGGAGAATCGTCGTGACCGGACGCTCGATGAACATCGCCGAGAGATTCATTGCCCCGACCTCTCACCTTCGTTGCGAACAGTCACCTTGGCGCCGGGAGTGAGCCGGAGATGGCCATCGGTGACGACCACCTCGTCGGCCTGCAGCCCCTTCGTCACAATCGTTTCGTTGCCAACCGTGCGGCCGACTTCAATCGGTCGCATTTCGGCGCTCTGATCCTGTTTGATGACGAACACGTACTGTCCGTCCTGGCCGGTCTGTACGGCCGCCGTCGGTGCCACGATGGCGTCTTTGTCGGCAGACAGCGTGAGCACGACGTTGACGAACTGACCGGGCCACAACAAACGATCGGTGTTGGGGAACGTGCCCTTCACCTTGATCGTCCCGGTCGTCGGATCAACCGAGTTGTCGATGAAGGTGACGGTTCCTCGTGATTTCGAGGAAGCATCGCTCGGCGGCGCGACATCGACGGCGACGCCGCCCTGCTGCAGGTAGCGCTTCAGCGGCGCCAGTTGCGCTTCGGCAACGGCAAAGGTGACGTTGATGGGCGACAGCTGATTGATGACGACCATCGGCGTGGTGTCGTTGGCGCGAATGAGGCTGCCTTCGTGCACCATCAGCCGCCCGGTCCGCCCCGTCAGCGGCGCCGTAATCGTCGCGTATTCGATTTGAATCCTGGCGTTTTCGACGGCCGCCCGATCGGCTTCGATCGTGCCGGCCAATGCCGCGGCAGTCGCCTTCTGCGTGTCGAGCTGATCGCGCGACACGATTCCGCGCTGCGCGAGGTCGGTGAGCCGCTGCGCCTGGACGTCAGCGTTGGCGGACTGCGCGACATCGCGCTGAAGATTGGCTTCGGCTTGTTTGAGGGCGGCATCGAGCGGGCGGCGATCAAGCGTGAACAGCACGTCGCCCTGCTTCACGTCGTCGCCCTCTTTGAAGCCGATGGTCATCAGCTGACCCGTGAGCTGCGCACGGACTTCAACGGTCTTTTGCGGCTCGACGGCGCCGATGACGCGCAGATCAACCGGCATGGTTTTCTGCACGACCTTGCCGACGGCCACCGGCACGGCGCCGCCGCCGCCCCGTCCACCAGCCGGCGGCGTCTGAGCCGAGACCGCGGTGTGGCCTTCAGAGGTGCAGCCAGCGGCTGCGAGTGCAGTTACGAGAACGACGCTGACGAAGCTCCGACGCATGCCCTGGATCCCTGAATAAACGTAATGTCAAACGACGGCTTCCTGCGGAAGGGCGCGGAGTTCCTCGTCTGCCCTGCGGCGCGATTCGACGCGGGAGTCCGAAACGATGTGCCCGTCTCTACAAGAAATAATGCGCGACCCATATTCGGCGATATCGTGTTCGTGAGTAATTAAAAGTACGGTAATGCCGCGCTCGATATTCAGCCGCTGAAAAATGCCCATCACTTCGATGCTCGTGCGCGTGTCCAGGTTCCCGGTCGGTTCGTCGGCGAGCAGGATGGACGGCGTGGTAATGAGCGCCCGGGCGATGGCCACCCGCTGTTGCTGGCCCCCGGACAGCTGGTTCGGGTGATGGTCCGCACGCTGGCCGAGGCCGACGGCGCTGAGCGCCTCCATCGCGAGCTTATGCCTTTCTGATGCGCGCATCTTGCCACCGCGGTAGAGCAGTGGGAGTTCCACGTTGTCGAGGGCGGTCGTGCGCGACAGCAGATTGAAGCCCTGGAACACAAACCCGATCTTCTTGTTTCGTACTTCCGCGAGCTGGTCCTTCGACATCTTCGAGACATCCTGGCCGTCCAGGAGGTATTGACCGGAGGTCGGGCGATCCAGACAGCCGAGAATGTGCATCAACGTGGACTTCCCGGACCCCGAAGGCCCGGTGACGGCGACAAATTCTCCACGCTTGACGTCGAGCGAGACGCCGCGAAGCGCTCTGACTTCAACCTCGCCAACCACATAGGTCTTGACGAGGTTCTTGATCGAAATGACGGTCGATGCGTCCGTCATTCGAACCTGAGCGCGTCGATCGGATCGAGACGCGCAGCTTTCTGCGCCGGGTAGAAGCCAAAAAAGACGCCCGTGGCCGCCGCAAACCCGAACGCCATGGCGACGGCATTGATGGGAACCTTCGCCGGCCACGCCATCCAGCGCTGCATGCCTTGCGCGAGGCTGAAACCGAGGGCGATGCCGATGCCCCCGCCGATCAAACTGAGCGCGATGGCCTCCACCAGAAACTGCAGCAACACGTCCCGTCCCTTGGCGCCAATCGCCATGCGCAACCCGATCTCCCGGGTGCGCTCGGTGACCGAAACAAGCATGATGTTCATGATCCCGATACCGCCCACGATGAGCGAAACGCCGGCGATGCCGGCCAGCAGCGTCGTCATCGTCCCCATCGCGGCCGTACGAATGTCGGCAATTTCCTCAGCGGTCCGCACGATGAAATCGTCGTCTTGCCCGGGGAAGATGTTGTGACGCGTCCGAAGCAGTACCGCGATTTGATCGGCAACAGCGGTGGTTTCACCCGCGGAGGCGGACGACACGACGATGTCGCGGACGAAGGTGACGCCGAGCAGCTTCTTCATCACCGTCGTATACGGCGTCAGAATCTGATCGTCCATGTCGGGCCCCATGCCCGACTGACCTTTGGGCTCCATGACGCCGATCACTTTGAACGGCTCGTTCTTGACGCGGATCACCTGACCGACCGGATCCGCATCCACGCCGAACAGCATGTCGTTGACCGTTTTGCCGAGCACCGCGACCTTCGCCGCGCTCGAGACGTCCTGCGCGCTGAAGAACGTACCGGTGTGCGTCGACCACGCGCGAATCAGCGGCAGATCGACATCCGTGCCCTGAATGCGGGTGAACCAGTTCTGGTTGCCGGCAACGACTTGCGCCTGCGATTGCACCTCGGCCGCAAGGTATTCGATGCCGGGAATTTCTTTCCGGATCGCGTCAGCGTCGGCAACCGTCAACGTGCTGGAACTCCCCGAGCCGCCGCGCACGCCGCCCTGCGAGAAGTTGCCGGCATTGACGGTGATCATGTTCGTGCCGGCGCCTTTGATCTGATCTTCGATGGCCGACTGCGCGCCGTTTCCAAGCGCAACCAGCGTGATCACCGCAGACACGCCGATGATCATGCCGAGCATCGTGAGGCCCGTACGCATCTTGTTCCGGCCGAGGGCCTTGAACGCGATGCGGAATGTCATGACAGGAGACATGTTCGTCAGTCGTCAGTCGTCAGTCGTCAGTCGTCAGTCATCAGTCGTCAGTCGCAAGTCGCCAGTCATCGTTCGACTCGACCGGTGACTGACGACTGATGACTGACGACTGAATGACTTCATTTACCTTCCGCCGCCCCGGCCGCCGCCACCACCGCCACGTCCGCCGCCGGGACCGCCGAACCCGCCTGGACCGAATCCGCCGCGACCCGGTTGTCCGAATGGGAAGTTCGTGGCAGCGGGACGCGTCTCGTTCCCGAGCGCCACGTTCGTCACCACGTCGGTGCCTTGCTGCAGTTCTCCTTCGAGGAGCTCGGTGTTCTGTCCGTCAGAGATGCCGAGCCGCAGGCGCACCGGTTTCAACTGTTTGTCGACGTAGACCCACGCGCGCCCCGTGCTCTCAACGCGGGGAAGGGGACCAAAGAGCGCGTCGATCGTCGTGGCGCCATTGGCTCGGGCGACCGCCGCAGCGGTCGGCGCTCCAGCCGGCGCGCCAGCCGGTGCTGCTCCTCGACCACGCTGCGGCGCCGCGCCGTTTCCACCGGCGGTCGGATCGAAGCCACGGTCGCGCATGCGCTGCAGGCGCTGATCGCGTTCGTCTGGCGACAGGTTCTGCATCCGCGACGCGAAGTCTCCGCCGCCCCGACCTCCACCACCGCCGGATCTCTCTCGTCCTCCGCCGCCGCGGCCGCCACCGGCGACAACGCCGCCTTCGCCGCTGCCGGCATTGCCTGAGGGCGGCGCACCTGCGGCCGTTGCTGACTGCTGATTGGCCTTCGCGGTCTTGTCAGCGGTGTTCTTGTCTGTGGGCTGACGGGAAGCGCTGTCGGCGTTCTGCGAAGTCAGAGCAGGCGCCGATGCGGGCGCTGCCGATGCCTGCTGATTGTTCTGGCCATTGTTCTGGCCGGCGCGGCGTCGACCGCCGCCATCGCCGAATTGCCCTGGGTCAGGCGGCGTCTGGCCGATTGCCGCATACATTTCGTTGGTGGGACGGAATCGCAGCGCCGAGTTCGGCACACGCAGCACGTTGCTGCTCCGCGCGATTTCCACGTTCACGTTCGCCGTCATGCCGGGCTTGAGCTTCAGATCGTTATTGGGGACGTCGATCACGGTCGCATAGGTGACCACGTTCTGCTGGACGATCGGATTCAGGCGAACCTGCGAAACGGTCCCGCGGAATGTGTCGGCCGGGTAGGCATCCACGCGGAACGTGACCACCTGGCCGGGACGGATGCGTCCGACATCGGATTCGTCGAGGTTCGCGACCACCTGCATCTTCGTCAGATCCGCGGCAAGCACGAACAGGGTAGGGGCCTGCAAGCTCGACGCGACGGTCTGTCCCACGTCGACACTGCGCGAAATCACCAGTCCGTCAATGGGCGCCTCGATGACCGTGTGTGCGAGGTTCACCTCGTTCTGGTTGAGCGAGGCCTGCGCTTGCGTGATTTGCGCTTCCGACGACTTCAACTGCGCTTCGGCCGACTTGGCGGCGATCTCCGCGGCATCAAGATCGCTCTTCGCGAGCAGTTGCCGTGCGGACAGTTCCCGGGCGCGCGTGAGTTTCTGGTTGGCATCATCGAGCGCGACCTTCTGGCGCTCGAGATCCGCTTGCGAACGCACGAGGTTGGCCTTCGCCTGTTCGATTTGCGTCTGGAAGAGCGACGGATCCAGCCGCGCGAGCACTTGACCTTTCTTGACGAGCGAATTGAAGTCGACGTGCAGTTCGGAAATCGTTCCCGAGACCTGGCTGCCCACCTGCACCGTGGTCACCGCCTGCAGCGTGCCGGTCGCGCCGACTGTATCCACGATGTCCCCACGGGTGACCTGCGCGGTCGCGATCGTGAATTTCGGTCCCGAGTCTTTGTAGTGGTAATACGCGTAGGCGCTGCCGCCGACGACACCAACTACCAGAAGCGTCACGATCGCCTTTTTCATCGACGTTAAGCCTTGACGGTCTCTGTTTTACCGGACCGCTTAAAAATCCCGCCGATGCCCTCCTCGAACAGGGTGTAAACGGTGGGCACCAGCACGAGCGTGATTAATAACGAAGTCGTTAATCCTCCGATCACAACGCGTGCCAGTGGGACTTGCAGCTCGCTGCCTTCGCCGATGCCCAACGACATCGGCACGAGGCCAAGACCGGTCGCGATCGATGTCATCAGAATCGGACGCAGACGCGTGCGGCCGGCAAGCTCAACCGCTTCGCGAAGCGGCAGGCCATCCCGGCGACGCAGCACGTTCGTGTAATCGACGAGCAGGATTCCGTTGCTGACGACGATCCCGGCCAGCATGATGATCCCGATGTAGGCCTGCATGTTGAACGACGTGCCCGTCAATTTGAGCGACAGCACGATGCCAATCGCCGCGGTCGGCACTGAGAACATGATGATGAACGGGTCGCGCAGCGACTCGTACTGCGAGGCCATCACCGCGTAAACGAGCACCAGGGCGAGGATGAGCACCATCCGCAGCTGCTCAAACGCCTTGGCCTGCTGTTCGACTTCGGCGCCGAATCCGATGCTGAAATCCTTCGGCAACAGGCCGTAGACCTGCGGCAGTCGCTTCTGCACGGCATCCACGGCCTCGCTCAAGGTCGTCTCCGGCTCGGCGCTGACATAGGCGATGCGCTGCTGGTTCTTGCGTTGAATCTGCGATGGTCCAACGGCGTCCTCGACGCGAATCAGGTTTTTCGCCTGCAGGACCTGACCTTGCGGTGTGCTCACGAGCACATCGCTGACATCGCCGACGGCCTGCCGCTGATCCTCCCGCAAGCGCACAATGATCGGGTATTCCTGCCCGCCCTGGCGGTAGAGCGCCGCCTGCGTTCCAGCGATGTTCGTTCGGATGGTGTTCGCGACGGTCGTCGCGCTGACGCCAAGGAGTGCGGCCTTGGCGCGATCCACGCGAACCGCCAGCTCAGGCCGCCCATCGTCGCGGCCGAGCCGCGCGTCGGCGACACCAGGCACTGTGTCGAGCAGGTCCTTCGTCGCCTGCGACACCTTCCGCGCGTCGTCGAGGCTGTCGCCGCGGATTTCGAGCGAGAGACGGCCGCCGCCGTTGTTGCCGCCGGACAGGAAGCGGTTCATCTGCTGGTTGCCGCCGGACGCATTCGCGCGCACGATCACGCCGGGAATGCCGCCCAGCTGCCGCCGCAAGTCCTGGGCGATCTGATCGCTGGTCCGCGTGCGCTGATCTTTCGGTTTCAACAGCAGCTGCAACTGTCCGCGGTTGACGGCGCCGCTCCCCCCCGGGCCGCCGAAGCCGGGTCCACCGCCGCCGGCATTGACGATCACATCAGTCGCTTCGGGAACGAGCTCGCTGATCATGCGCTCGAGCCGCTGCAGAACCGGGTCAGTGATCTCGATACGCGTGCCTTGCGCGAGCTCCGCGCTCACCTGAACCTGGCCTTCGTCGGTTTGCGTGGCGAATTCCGTCGGCAGCGTCGGGAAGATCAGCGCCGCAACGACGACGGAGGCGGCACTGGCACTCACGACCACCCATCGATGGTTGAGCGCCCAGTGAAGCAACGCTCGATATCCATTATCCAGACCGTCGAGCGCTCGTTCGCTGAACGTGTAGAGCTGTCCGCCGAGGCCTTTCCGCTGATCCGGCGGCGGCGGTAAAACGAGCAGACGCGAACACAGTACCGGCACCAGCGTGATCGCGACAAACAACGACATCGCCAGCGAGAAGCAGACGACGATCGAGAGCTGGCGGAACAGAATGCTCGAGACGCCTTCGAGGAAGAGCAGCGGCACGAACACGGCGATGTGCGTGAGGATCGACGCGAGAATCGCCGACCAGACTTCCTCGCTGCCATCAATCGACGCGGTCATCCGGTCCTTGCCGTGATGTTCCATGTGGCGGAACGAGTTCTCGAGCACGACGATCGCGGCGTCGACGATCATGCCGACACCGAGCGCCAGACCTCCGAAGGTCATCGTGTTCAGCGTCAGACCGCCGAAGTAGAGCAACGCAAACGTGCCAATGACCGAAATCGGAATCGCGGTGCAAACGATGAGCGTGGAGCGGAAGTTGCGGAGGAATAGAAAAATGATGAGCACGACGAGGATCGAGCCGATCATCACGTGTTCCTGCACGGCGGTAATCGAGCGCTCGATGAACTTCGCGCTGTCGTCGAGCAGCGAAAGCTTCACCCCGGGGACCTCGCGGTTGATGCGCTCCATTTCCGCACGCACACCCTGCGCGATCTGCACCGTATTCGTGCCCGACTGTTTCGTGACCTGCAGACGAACGCCCGGCTTGCCGTTGATGCGCAGGACCGACCGAATGTCTTCGGTCGAATCGACGACCTCGGCGATGTCCTTGACGTAAACCGGTACGCCGTTCTTCGTCATCACGACCAGATTTCGAATCTGATCGAGATCCTGGAACTGACCCTGGCTACGGAGCAGGAGTGCGCGATCCCCCTGGTAGACCTCGCCGATCGGAATGTTCTCGTTCTCCGTCCGGAGCACATTGACGACACGATCGACGGAGAGATCGAGGGCGGTGATCTTTTCGCGGGAGAGCTCGACGTGGATTTGCCGCCGCAGCCCGCCGCCGACGGTGACGGCCGCCACGCCCGGCACGCGCTCCAGTCGCGGCGACAACACGTTTTCCGCGAGCTCGCGCAGGGCGACGCGATCGAGCGCCCCATCGGTGCTCTCGAGGGCGAGTCCCATGATCGGCGCGGTGTTCGGATCGAACTTCTGGACGACCGGCGGATCGGCGTCCTCAGGCAGGCGATTGCGCACGCGGTCGATGCGCGTGCGAATGTCATTCATCGCCTCGGGAATGTCCGTGCCCCACACGAAGTTCATCGAGATCTGGCTGCTGCCTTCCTGCGAGGTGGAGTTCATCTGCTCCAGCCCCTGCACGGCGCTGAGCTGCTGCTCGAGCGGGCGGGTGACCAGTTCCTCCATCTCCAGCGGGCCGACGCCGGTGTAGTTCACGCGGACGTTCACGCTCGGCTGCGAGATGTCGGGCAGCAGATCGACAGGGAGCCGCGACAGCGAAATCCCGCCAAGCAGGATGACGACGCCGCTGAGCATCATCATCATGACCGGGCGATGAATGGCGAATCGAGGAATGCTCATTCCGTGCTCCGGGAGAGGGTCCGGCTACAGCCGGACACTACGACTGATTCCCACGTTGCCCGCCGCCGCCACGGCCACCGCGGCCGCCACCAGTGTTACCGCCGCGTCCGCCGCCCTGACCGAGGAGCACGATTCTGTCGCCTTCACGAAGCGCGGCGGCTCCCGTAGAAATCACGCGCATGCCTTCGGATGCACCCGACGTGACTTCAACCTTCTCGGGATCCGACATGCCAAGCGTGACGGCCTGGAACTTGGCCACGTCGCCTTCGCCCGGCACATACACGCCCTTCTTGCCCCCGGAGTCGATCACCGCATTGGCCGGCACGACCAGGACGTTCGCCTTGTGCTCGATCACGAAGCTGACTTTCGCGTACATCCCGGGCTTGAGCCGGAAGGTGCTGTTGTCGATTTCGACTTCAATTTGCGCCGTGCGAGTGGCGGGATCGAGGACCGGCGCCACGTGGGCAATCCGGCCCGTGAAGTGCTCACCCGGATACGCGTCGACGATGACATCGGCCTTCATGCCGGAGTTGATGCGACCGAGATCGCGTTCGACGACGTTGGCGACAAGACGAACGATGGCAATGTCGACAACCGAAATGAACGACGAGTTCGGCGTCACCCACGCGCCGGGATCGAGTGCGCGCTTGCCGACAAAGCCGCTCACCGGTGACGCAATGATCGTGTTGGCGAGATTGATCTTCAGCTCGTCGAGACGCGCCTGCGCCTGCTGGTACTGCGCCTTCGCGAGATCAAGCTGTGCGGCGGCGGCTTGATAGCGCGCATCGGTGTCGTCGAATGTCTGCTTCGGAATCAGCGACCGCTCGAAGAGATTCTTGGATCGCTCGAGGTTGGTCTGCGCCAGTCGCAGATCGGCCTCGCGTTGACGGATCGTCGCGGCGGCGACATCGAACGACGCCTGTGCCTGCTTGACCTGTTCGGCGATCTCGCGATCTTCGACCTTCGCGAGTGTCTGGCCTTTGCGAACCCGGTCGCCCAGTCGAACCGTGACGTCGTCGAGGCGTCCGCTCACCTTGGGCACGGCTTCGACCGTCGCGGCGCCAATCAGATTGCCGACGACGGTGAGGCTTTCGGTCATGTCGGCGCGCTTGACCATGGCCACCTCAACGGTCATCGGTTGACGTGGACCGCCGCCTCCCGGAAAGCCAAACGGTCCGCCAGGTCCACCAAAGCCCCCGCCGCCCGGGCCACCGCCACCCTGGCGCCCGCCCCGACCCTGGTTGCTCGCGGGCGTATTGGACGCGGCATTCGCATCCTCTCCCCCGCGCTTGAAGTACCACACGCCGGCACCCGCAAGCGCGAGGACGACGACAACGATGAGCGCCCGCTTCATAAGCCCAATAGTCTCGAGATTCGCATGCGTTAGCGGCCCAGGATCGTGATGTTCGAGGTCGAGAGCGACGTCTGCTGCAGGCGTTCGAGCTCGACGACTGATTTGCGATACGCGAGGATCGCCTGCAGTTCGTTGTTTTGCGCCGTCGCGAGATCGCGCTGCGCCTGTACGACGAAGTAGTTCGTCTGCATGCCGACTTCAAACTTGCTCTGCTCGGCTTCGAGCGTGCGCTGCGCGAACTGGCGCGCAACCTGCGCGGCTTGCACGCGTTCGACGTTGCTCTGGACGTTCGTCGCCGCGTTGGTGACGTCGGTCGCGATCTGCAGCTCGATCTGCTTCAGCTGGGCATCGACCTGGTTCTGCTGGATCCGCGCCCGCGCAACGTTGGCTTCCGCCTGGCTCACGCCGAGCGGGTAGCTGACGTTCAACGCCACGCTCCACGTCGGGTAATCGCTGTGGAAAAGAGTGCTCAGCGCGTCGGAGTATCCACCGGGAATCTTCGAGGCGCACGTGAGATTGATGCCGTTTCCGGTGCAGTCGGTGAGCTGCGATCCGCCCAGACCGATGAGCCCATACCGTGCGGTCACGTCAGCCTGCGGGAGGATCTGGTTGCGCAAGTACTTCAACGTGACGTCGTTGACCTGAAGGTTCTTCTTCGCCTGCTGCAAATCCGTGCGGTTTTCGAGGCCGCGTTTCACCGCCGCCGGAATGTCGATCGGCTGCGGCGCGAAATCCGGGCGATCAACCGGATCGAGCGTCACCGACCAGTTCGGATCCTCGGTGCCGCCCACGATCAGGCGCTTGAGAGCCAGTTCTGCCGTCCGCTGCGTCCCAACGGCGGTGGCGAGATTCTGACGCTGCGTCGCGGCCTGCGACTGTGCCTGGACGATGTCGATCGGGGCCATCGTGCCAACCTCGACGCGCGTCTGGTTGTCCTTTACGAGCTGGTCGGCGAGGTCGACGGATTGTTTGGCGACTTCGACCGACTGCACCGCGAAGACGTAATCCCAGTAAGCGTTGCGGACGTTGGAGACGGTGTTGATGATCAGCGCCTGCAGCTGAATCTCGGAAATATCCTGATTGAGCTTCGTGACCACCAGCTGCTGCCGTGTCGTGTCGATCTTGAAGTTGCGCATCAACGGCTGGACGTACTGCGCTGACCAGTTCGTGTTGAAGACTGGGTTGAACAGTGTGTTCAGACTGCTTGTGGTCTGTCGCTGATTGTTCAGCGTAGCCGTTAACGAGCCGCCGCCCCAGCGGAGGTTCTGGCTGAGTCCGCCGTTGAACGCGCCGGCGGTTTGATCGACTGGCGCGCCCGCGCCGTTGCCTCCCGAAATTCGGCTCGTGTTCGGGTTCGTGTTCGACGAGCTTGAAAGCGTCGATATCAGGTTCGGCTTGTAGAACGCGGCGACGCTGGCGTAGGAGAAGTCGAACGTCTGCGGGTTCAACCGCTGAACAGCAATGTCCAGATTTCGGTCAAGCGCGAGCTTGATCGCATCGTCCAGCGTGATCGACAGCGTCGCCGGGTTCGCGTCGGTTTGAGGCCTCGCCGGCGTCGCGCCGGGTTGCGAGGGTGCGCCGGCGCGCTGGGCCGCAAGCCGAATCAGCTCCTGAACGTGTTCGTCGGTGACTTTCTGCTGCGCGGACGCAGTCGAAACCATCGCGACCAGCACAGCCGGCGTCGCGATCCATTTCATCAGGTTACGTGTCATTGCCGAAGATCCTTGTCTTCTGTTCCGTGAAACTAGTGGTCACGCGGTTTGCGCGGATCGGCAGGGGGACGATGCTGCAGATCCTGCTGGAAGCGGTCGTTGAGCGCCTTGAAACGTGAGCGCTGGTCGGGGGTCAGCGTTTTGACCATCTGCACGAGCATCAGCGATCGCGTCTTATTGGTGTTGGCCCGAGCCGTCTCCACGCGGTCGATCTGGCGGGCGAGCACGGCTTCGTCGGCGTCGTTCTGAATCAATCGCGAAAGCTTCTCCTCGAGTTTCTGGAGCTCCTCCCATTCCTGCCGGAGCTCAGGTCTGGTGGTTTCCCAGATCTTGTCGATGCGCGCCGATTGATCCGCCGTCAGCCCGAGCTCCTTCTTGAACTGCTCGGACTTCCACCAGGCGAATGGCTGCGGTTGCGTGAAGGAGGGCGCGGGCGGGGTGACCGGCGCGTGAGGCTGCTGCGCGTACCCTGTGGCCGTCCCCGTCAGCAGAATCACCGCAGCCAGCAGGTGGCCGCGCATCGTCTTCGTCATCGTCGTAAAACCTCTGAAAAGATTGGTCTTGTAGGGAATACGATGCGAAAGGCTGATGCGTTTAGGGCAGTGACGGTTTTTTCTGCCCATCTCGCTCGGCGGAATATCTTACTCTAAGGTCGAGCCCGATCGTACGCCAAGTGATTGAACGATAAAGAGTTCACGCCGTCGATCACGTGCAGAATGCAGCTAGTCGGGCGACCGCCGCCCCTACCAGGTTGTCGGGCGTCGAGGCCCCCGAGGTCAGACCCACGTTGATCAGACCCTCGCGAGGCAGCCAACCGGTGGAGGTCACCTCGATTTTCGAGCCGATCGGGCGATGACGAATTTCACCGGACGACACCAGGCAGTCGGGGTCGGCCACGTGAAAGGTCGGCTTGGCATCGGCGCAGATACGCGCCAGGTTCGCGGTGTTGCTGCTGTTGTATCCGCCAATCACGATCATCAGGTCGATGGGCCGCTCCCTCAGGAGAGCGACGACCGCGTCCTGGCGATCCTGGGTTGCGCTGCAGATCGTGTCGAACGCCTGGTAGTGATAGTCGATCGTTTCCCGGCCCCACCGGTCAATCATCGCTTCCTTCAGTTTGTCCCCCATCGCGAGCGATTCAGACATCAGCATCGTGGTCTGGTTGGCGAGTCCGATACGTTGCAGATCGCGGTCTGCGTCGAATCCAGGAGAGACGGCATTCCGAAATTTTGTAAGGAAAGCGTCAGAATCGCCACCGCGGCGGATGAAATCGCACACGATTTCAGTTTCCGCATCGTCGAACACGACGAGGTAGCGGCCTCCATATTCGACCGCTTGTGAGGCTGTGGCTTGTGTTTCCTCGTGCCAGACCTTTCCGTGAATGACCGACGTGTATCCGCCTTCGGTGTACCGGCGAACGTTCTTCCACACATTCAACACGGATCCACAAGTGGTGTCGACCAGCGTGCAGCCGCGGCGATCGAGTTCTTTCAGCATAGCGACGGTGACGCCAAACGCGGGAAGAATCACCACGTCGTCAGGCGTGAGCCCGTCGAGGGCCGACGGCGACGCCGCACCGCCCGCTGCATCGCTCAGAAACTGCACGCCCATGGCGCGCAGTTTTTCGTTCACATGCGGGTTGTGGATGATCTCGCCAGTGAGAAAGACGCGCTGATCTGGAAATCGCTGGCGGGTCTGATAGGCATAGTCCACCGCCCGATCGACGCCGTAGCAGAACCCGAATTCGCGGGCGAGATGGATCGTCAGCCGTCCAGCACGGTGCGTGAACTCGTTTTCTTTGATCTGCGAGACGATCTGGCTGTGGTAGTTCTCCGCCAGCATGTCGGCCACAACATGCTTCAGGTCAAGGCCTTTTCGGAAGATGAGAGAGGGCAAGCTAGAGCCGTCCCTCACCTGAACCGATGTAGCGAATCATCTGAACAGCTTGGCATGCTTCGACCGTTCGGACAACTCCCGGGCTCGAACTCAAGTGAGGAACCGGCCTAGTGGATATCGTTCACACCGACCGGCCGTACGTGAGGCGTGAGGGCGTCGAACGGCTGCAATTCCTGCGTGTGCGGCCGCTCCAACGCGAATTCCAACTGCATTAGAAACGCATCGTCGTCGATGCTGTCGCTGACGTTGGCCGGCGCATTGACGAGGACGGTCGCCGACGGCGCGAGCCGCGCCGCCGCGGTCGCGTTGTTCGCGACGTGCATGGACGTCACCGACCGCTCGAATCCCGGGTGAAGAAATGTTCCACCCACTGCGACACCGACGAACAGTCCTGCGGCAGCGGCTGCGGCCAGCCAGCGAGGCGCCACGCGTCCGGCGGCAGCTGCGGGATGGCTGCTTGATTGTCCGGGGAAACTGATCACGCGGGCCGAACGGCTCGCGTGCTCCAGCCGCCGGAGAATATGTTCGTGCTGCTGATGCAGCCGCTCGGGGGTGAACACGGCGTCCGTTTCTACATCCGAAGCCGTTCGCATGTCGTCGAGGAAGCCGACGAGCTCCGCGTAGCGCATCCCACACGACTGGCAATCGGCGAGATGTTCCACGGCCGGCGGATCGAGTGGCTCCCCACCACGGTCGGAGAAATAACACTCGACGAGACGGTCGTCCGGCAAATGTTCGGAACGTCCGATCATGATTTCGCTCCGAGAAGCGCGCGGAGCTTTCGCGCGGCGCGGAACAGGTGGACGCGAACGGTGGACTCGTTGAGGCCGGTCATCGCGCTGACCTCCCGGGGCGTACAGTCGCCGTAATGGCAAAGCATGAAAACCGTACGCTGCCGGCCATCAAGTCGATCGATCGCCGCTGACAGACGTGCCCGCCGCTCGCGGGCCAGCAACTGCGCTTCTGGATCCAGCTCGGCGACACCGCCGAAGGGCACGCGCGTTTCGTCGTGCGGCGTGTCGTCGGCCGGTGCGAACCACCGATCGCGGCGCGCCCGTGCTTTCCGCCGATCCAGACAGCCGTTGATGAGAATGCGGGTAAACCAGACTTCGAAGGGCCACGCCTCGCGATACGATGCGATGTGACCGAAGGCTTTGACGAATGCGTCCTGAACCGCCTCGTCGGCCTCAGCCGCATCTCGCAAGTATTGATACGCGATTCGCGACGCGCGGCGCTGGTGTGCGGCGACGAGGCCAGCAAACCGATCGCGCGCATCGTCCATGTCGCCGTGGGCAACGAGCTCGCGGATCTCGACCGCCAGTCGCGTGTCCTCGGACGCGGGTCCAGGTACAGTCCTCCGCTCACGACTGTTTGCGACAGGCGGCGCCGCTGCAGGGCCGGGTTGGCGCACAGACTGCTGGTCACTCATAAAGGGATTACGGTCTGGGCCTTAGCGCGTTTACAGTCTACAGCAGCACGCGCCAGTTTGTTGACTTGTGTGCAATCTCCGGCCGCCATCGGGATTTCGCGCCATGTTACTGGCTTTCGGCGAGTTAGTCGTGCCGTGTGGCTGGGGTAATACGCCGAGGTTGAGCGAAAGGACCCCATATCCCAATGAGCCTCGACACCCCTCGGACCCGCTCACTGCAGCGCGAAGGCATTCAGGCCGCAAGAGTCTGGTGGAATCTCTCACAAGCGCCGCTCTACGAGGAAGCCGTTCGGCGGCGCGAAGGGCTCATTGCCGCGAACGGTCCACTCGTCTGTCGAACGGGACCGCACACGGGACGATCGCCCAACGACAAGTTCATCGTCAAAGAGCCGTCGAGCGATCGCCACATTGCGTGGGGCGGAGCGAACCGCCCGATGGATCCGGCGCATTTCGAGACGCTTCGGCGCGACCTCATCGGATCGCTCCGTCCGAACGATGTGTTCGTCCTCGACTGCTTTGCCGGTGCAGATCGTGCGTACCGCGTGCCACTTCGCGTCATCACTACGTGCGCCTGGCACAGTCTATTTGCGCGCAATCTCTTCGTCATCGACGAATCAACGGCCGAGGTCACGCCGCAGCTGACCATCATCGATGCGCCAGACTTCAAAGCCGATCCCGCGCGGCACGGCACGCGGTCGGACGTTGTCATCGCGCTGAATTTCGCCCAAGGTCTCGTGCTGATCGGCGGGACAAGCTACGCCGGTGAGATCAAGAAGTCGGTCTTCACCACGATGAACTACTGGTTGCCGTTCCGCGATGTGCTGCCGATGCACTGCTCGGCGAACGTAGGGATTTCGGGCGACGTTGCGTTGTTCTTCGGTTTATCGGGGACGGGAAAGACGACGCTCTCGAGCGACGACGAGCGCAGCCTGATCGGTGACGATGAGCATGGCTGGGGCGATCGCGGTGTCTTCAATTTCGAGGGTGGCTGCTACGCGAAGACGATACGGTTGTCGGCCGAAGCCGAACCCGAAATCTATGCGACGACGCGCCGGTTCGGTACCGTGCTGGAAAACGTGGCGATTGACCCCGAGTCGCGACGCCTCGACCTCGATGACGATCATCTCACCGAGAACACGCGTGCCGCGTATCCGATTTGCTATATCAGCAACGCGGTGCTTTCCGGACAAGGGGGGCACCCGCGGAATATCGTGATGCTCACTGCAGACGCGTTTGGGGTGCTGCCGCCGATCACCCGGCTGACCGCGTCTGGCGCGATGTATCACTTCCTGTCTGGATACACCGCGAAGGTGGCGGGGACGGAGAAAGGTATTACCGAGCCGAAGGCGACGTTCAGCGCGTGTTTCGGCGCGCCGTTTCTGCCGCTCGCGCCGAGCCGCTACGCCTCAATGCTCGGTGAGCGGATCGCGCAGCATCAGTCACGAGTCTGGCTGGTGAACACGGGATGGACGGGCGGTCCCTACGGCACCGGCACGCGGATCAAGATCAAGTACACGCGGGCGATGATTCGCGCAGCGTTGAGCGGCGCGCTCGATGACGTGCGGTACGCGCGAGACCCGATCTTCAATCTCGAAGTGCCCGCGTCTTGTCCGGGAGTGCCTACCGACGTGCTCAATCCACGCGCCACCTGGCCGCGCCCCTCGGACTACGACCGGCAAGCGGCTATGGTTGCCGCGATGTTCAGGGAAAACTTTAAGGCGTTTGAGGGCGCCGTCGCGCCCGACGTCGTCGCGGCAGGGCCACGGAGTGATCCATGAATTGGGTCATTGGATAATCTGCTCATCCGGTAATTGAAAATCTGGTAACTTGTTGTCGGACTTGCCAATTACCCAGTCAATTCCGCAATTACCCAATTCCTCGATTACCCGATGCAGGGTTCGGTATGTTTGAGCCCGTTATCGGCCTCGAGATTCACGCCCACCTCCGGACCGCGACAAAGATTTTCTGCGGGTGCAGTACGGCATTCGGGGCTCCTCCGAACACGCACGTGTGTCCCGTGTGCCTCGGGTTTCCCGGCGCGCTCCCGGTCCTGAATCGATCGGCGGTCGATCTGGCCATCCGCGCCGGCCTTGCGCTCGGTTGCCACATCAACGAGACCTCGATCTTCGCGCGCAAGAACTATTTCTATCCCGATCTTCCAAAGGGGTACCAGATCTCGCAGTACGAGCGACCGCTCGCCAGCGCCGGGGCACTCGATTACCTGACCGCCGACGGTCTCAGGCGCGTCGGGATCACGCGCGTTCACATGGAAGAGGACGCGGGAAAGTCTCTGCACGAAGGCTTCAGCGATTC
>Ga0070681_10002027_pt1 | contig 18332 bp, 18 predicted proteins | sample KBSC83BmetaG_FD_65650 | JGI IMG/M metagenome (GOLD analysis project Ga0070681, IMG submission 65650) | Corn rhizosphere microbial communities from Kellogg Biological Station, Michigan, USA - KBS C8-3B metaG | ecosystem: Host-associated > Plants > Roots > Rhizosphere | place: USA: Michigan... | reverse complement strand
AGCTCGTCGCTCCGGCGTGCACCGAGCGATTCGGTATGCTTGATCCAGTCATCGAACTGCACGAGCGTCGTGGCCATCGTGGTCTCGGTCTCGAAGGGAAGGCGCGGCCGCACGCCTGTCTCAACGGGGGCGACCACACGGGGCGGCACCGCATGGGTGCGGCGGCAGGCAGGAAGATACTACGACCTGGAGGCCGTTCCCGCAAAACACCGCTCCGCCGGAGCGCCCCGGACAGTCGCCGCCGCCCCTGGCGAGTGCCATATTCCGTGTCATGCCTTTCCGCCTGACGAGCACCGCCGGCGACCAGAGCTTCGAGCTACAAGACGGTGCGACCCTCGTCGTCGGACGCGCATCGGTGAGCGATCTCCCGGTGATCGACCCGACCATCTCGCGCCGCCACGCCGAGCTGACGAGCACCGGCCTCACGATCCGTGTGCGCGACCTGGGCTCGAGCAACGGCACCTTCGTCAACGGCGCGCGCGTAACGGAGGCCAGCGTTAGTCCGGGCGATACGATCGCGTTCGGCAAAGTCCCGTTCCGCGTGACCAACATCACGCGGCCGCTCGCGACCCTGGGTTCGGAGCTGCTGCTCGACGAGGCGACGCCCACGGTGCGCGGCTCGACCATCATCCGCGAGCGTCCGTACGGTCAGCCCGGCGGCTTGTCGCGCGTGATGCACGCCACGAACCTCGCCGAGGCCAAAGCGCAGACCGTGATGACCGATGAGCACGCGGTCACGGCCAAGAAGCTCGCGCTGCTCCTCGAAGTCTCCAAGCAGTTGTCCCGCGCGATTGCCGTCGACGCACTGCTCGACTCGATCGTGGGCGTGGTGTTCCAGATTCTGGACGTGGACCGCGTAGCCATCGAGCTGCTCGACGGCAACGGCACGCGGGCCCAACGCATCTCGCGCGACCGCCGCGGCGAAATGGCCGGTCGCGCGATCCCGCAGTCGATTGCGCGCAAGGTGGTGGACGAAAAGGTCGCGGTGCTCTCGGACAATGCGCCGCAGGACGAGCGCTTCGGCGGGCAGTCGATCCTCATGCAGAGCGTGCGGTCGGCGATGTGCGCGCCGCTCATCGGCAGCGAGGATCGCGTGCACGGCGTGCTCTACGTGGACAACCTCACCACCACGCAGCGCTTCGACGATGACGACCTCGACTTCCTCGTCGCGTTCTCGAACATCGCCGCGGTCGCGCTCGAGAACAGCGCGTTCGCCGAGCGCAGCCGGCGCGAGACGCTCGTGCGCAGCAACTTCGAGCGATTCTTCGCGCCCAACCTGGCGGCGCGGATCGCCGCCTCGCCCGACGCCGTCCAGTTAGGCGGCGACAAGCGCACGGTGGCCGTCTTGTTCAGCGACATTCGCGGATTCACGGCGCTCTCCGAGGACATGCGCCCCGACGACGTGGCGCGTCTGCTCAGCGAGTACTTCTCGGTAATGGTCGACGTGGTGTTCCGGCACAACGGCACGCTCGACAAGTTCATCGGCGATGCGATCATGGCGCAGTGGGGCGCGCCGATCGCCGGCACCGACGACGCGGGCAGCGCCATGGCGGCGGCGCTCGAGATGATGCGCGAGCTGGACACGCTCAACGCCAAGTGGCGCGCGCAGGGCCGGCCCGCGCTGCAGATCGGTGTGGGTCTCAACTACGGCGAGAGCTTTGCAGGCTACATCGGGTCCGAACGCCGGTTGGAATACACTGTGATCGGCGACGCAGTCAACACGGCCAGCCGTTTGTGCGCGGCGGCGGAAGGCGGCGAGATTCTGCTCTCGGGCGAGATGCGCTCGGCGCTCTCGGCGCCGCCGCCGATGGTGGAGCGCGGGACGATGGAGCTGCGCGGCAAGAGCCAACCGATTCCCGTGTACAGCGTGGTGTCGTGAGCACGGTCCTGCCCGACGGATACATCGCGCTCTCCGCGCGGTCGGCCCACGGCGTGGGGCTCATGAGCCTGCGGGTGCCGCTCGAGCTTGCGTTAGGCGCCGGCTCGTTCTACGCGTACGCCAAGCAGATGCCCGACGCGCGCACGCTCGCGGGCCGCGGCGTTGCCTACGCGGTCATGCTCCCGGGCGACGCCGCGCGGGTCGTCGTGCGCCGGTCGCGCCACGGCGGCCTGTTCGCCGCGCTCACCGGCGACCGGTTCACGGCGCCGACGCGCGCGCCGTACGAGCTCGACACGGCACTCCGCCTCACTGAGTTAGGCGTACGGACGCCCGAGGTGATCGCGTTTGCCACGTACCCTGCCGGCGTGCTCCGTCGCGCCGACGTCGTCACGCGTGAGATCCCGGGGTCGGCCGACCTCGCGGCGGTGCTCGCCGAGCCGATGTCCGAGGACCGCCGCCGCGCCGTGCTCGGGGCCGTTGCACAACTGGTCGCCGAGCTCACGCTCGCGGGCGCGCGCCACCCCGACCTCAACATCAAGAACATCCTGGTGCAGCGGTCGGCGACCGGTGAAATGGTCGCGTATGTCCTGGACGTGGACCGGATTTGGTTCGACCGGCCCGGCTCGGCGCGCGTCACCGAACGCAATATCGCCCGTCTCTCGCGCTCGGCGCGGAAATGGCGCCGCTCCACCTCGCTCGACCTGGCCGAGACCGACATTGGCTGGCTCGCCGCGACGGCACACCACCTCGCCGCAACGTCCAGCGCCCTGGAGGAGCCGGCGGAGTCGGCCGAGCCGCCCCCGGCTGCCACGGCCTGAGTCGGCATGCGCCTAACGCAATACATCGCGCACCCGGGCCTCCTGGCGGGCAAGCTGCGCTGGCAGATGCTGTACGCCGGAAAACGCCGCGACGTCACCGTCGATACCTGGAACGGCCGCCTCACCTTCGACAGCCGCGACAAGCTCATCGGCAAGTACCTGTACGTGCAGCGCGCGTACGAGCGCCGCTACATCGAGCGCGCGATGGCCGTGCTCGAGCGCGACGGCTGGCTCGCGCGCGGCGGAACGCTGCTCGACGTCGGCGCCAATATCGGGATGATCTGCATCGCGGTCGTGCGGCACGGCTGGTGCGCGCGCGCGATTGCCTTCGAGCCCGCGCCGTCCAACCTGCGATTACTCGACCTCAACATCGCGCAGAACGGCCTAACCGGCCGCGTTTTGCGCCAGCCCGTCGCGCTCTCGTCGAGCGACGGCGAAATGGACCTCGAGCTGTCCGAGTACAACTCGGGGGACAACCGGCTCCGATCGCCTAACGGAACGCCGACGGGCGCGTGGCACGAAGACCAGCGCGCCACGGTTCGCGTGCCCGTCCGCCGGCTGGACGACGTGCTGGCCGAGGACCCGGCCGACGCATCGGACGTGCGTCTCATCTGGCTCGACATCCAGGGGCACGAAGGCCAGTTCTTCGAGGGCGCGCGCGAGACCATCGGCCGCGGCATTCCGGTGGTGTCCGAGTTCTGGCCGTATGGCATCCTGCGCTCCGGTGCCACGCGTGCCTCGTACCTTCGCACCGTGAGCGATCTCTTCACGCACGTGTACGTTCTCGCCGGCGAACACGTCGAGCGGGAGCCCGTCGCGTCCATCGATGCGTTGTTCGACGAGTGCGCGGCGCCCAAAGCGATGCGGGAGGTCGTCTTCGTGCGAGAGTCGCGATCATGAGTGGACGCCGCATCGGCATCGTGATGATGAGCGCGATCGGCGATGCGGTACATGTGCTGCCGGTGGTAACGGCACTCAAGCGGCACGAGCCCTCGTGTCGCATCGCGTGGGTGCTGCAGCCCGGACCTGCGTCGCTCGTGCGCGGTCATCCATCGGTCGACGAGATCATCATGTTCGACAAGGGCCGCGGTGTGCGGGGCCTGCTCGACGTCCGGCGCGCACTGGGTGCGCAATCGTTGGACCTGCTCATCGACCTCCAGGTCTACGCCAAGGCCAGCCTGGTGACGGCGCTCGCCCCAGCGCCCGTGAAGCTCGGCTTCGATCGGGCGCGGGCACGCGACCTCAACTGGCTGGTGACGACGCGGCGTATCCCGCCGCACCCGCCGCAGCACGTACAAGACCAATACCTCGAGTTTCTCACCGCGTTAGGCATCCCGGCCGATCCCGTGGGCTGGGAGCTCGGTCCGTGGCCGGCCGAGCGCGACCGGCAACAGGCGCTCGTCGCTCCGTTAGGCAGGCCGCTGGCCACGCTCGTCATCGGCGCCAGCCACCCCGAGAAGGAATGGCCCGCCGACCGGTGGGCCGCCGTGTGCGACGCGCTGGTCGAGCGCTGGGGGCTCGTGCCCGTGCTCGCCGGCGGATCCACTGAGCGCGAGCGCGCCACCGAGCGCGAGATCGCCGCTCGCGCCCGCCACCGCCCGCACTCCACGTTGGGCGTCCCGCTGCGCGACCTGGTGATGCTGCTCGACGCGTCGGAGCTCGTGATCTCGCTCGATACCGGCCCGCTGCACCTGGCCGTTGCGCTCGACCGTCCCGTGATCAGCTTGATGGGCTACAACAACCCCAAGCGCGTCGGGCCGTACCGCCGGTTCCACGACCTCATCATCGACGCGTACGGTGATCCGGGTGAGAACTATCCGATCTCGCCCGCGCACCGCTACGGCCGGATGCGGCGGATCCAGGTGGATGACGTACTCGCGAAGGTCGAGAGGTGGGCCTCGGCAAGGGAAGCGCGATGACACGCGCTGAGGGGAAGCGAGCGCCAGCGAGCGGTTCCTCTGCCTAACGTTCTCCGCCACGCCGCCGGTACGCCGGATCGTTGTACATCTTGAACTGCCGATAGACCTTGGGCACAACCGCCCCGCTCGCGAGTCCCGCCAGCAACGCCGAGAGCTCGGCCGACAGATCGTCACGCTGCTGCTCGAGCACGCGCACACGATCCGCGCACTGCGCCCGGAACTCGGCCGTTGCATCCACGCGTTCCGCCTGCTCGCGCATGTGGTAGATCTTGAGCTCCATGATGCTGAGCTTGTCGGCCAGCGATCCGACTGTTTCAGCCACGCGCCGGCCCCGCGTCGCGCACCACGCGCATCACCTCGGCGTCGATGCGCTCGATCAAGTCGTTGCGCCGCTGGTTGAGCGTGTCGATCGTGCGCTTCGCCGCCGCCACCGCGTGGTCGTCGATCGATCGCGCCTTGTCTTCCTCGTGCCACAACTCGACGTTCGTACGCGCCAAGCGCGCAACCAGATCGCCAATGCTGTCGCTCATGCAACCCCGGGACACGGTAAATCGTTGAGCAGCTTTCGGACGGCGGCCACCACCTCCTCCGCCCCGATGCCCGCCATGAACTCCTCACCCGCCGCGTGCCGCTCCGCGCGGTCGCGCAGCGGGACGATGCGTGCGTTAGGCCCGGAAATCGCGACCGTCGTCGCCGAACCGGATGTCCAGGACACGGGCGACGTCGGCCCGAAGAGCGTCACGCGCGGTACGCCCAACGCATCGGCCATGTGCGCCGGGCCGGTGTCACCGGACACGAACACGCAACATCCCGCCATCACGCCGGCCACGCGCCGCACATCCATCACCGGCAGCACGACCACACCCGGCGCGAGCACGCGCATGCGCGCGACCAACCGGGCGTCTTCGGGCGACTGAAAGATGAGCACCGAGACGCCCTCGCGCAGAAGGACACCCGCCACCGCGCCGAATTCCTCGATGCTCCAGTCCTTCGCCGGCTCCCGTGTCGAGAGCAACATCCCCACGCGACGCGCCTCCGGCACGGCACCCGCGCTGCGCGCATCGCGCTCGCCGCGCAACCGCTCCTCCTCCGATAAATGGATGCGCGGATGCGATGGCGCGTCCGCGTCGAGCGACACGCCGGCATCCTCGAGCAGACGCGCGCGTTGCCGCGGCACGTATTCCATTCGCCCAACGCGCGACCGCGCTCGTGTATAGAACAGCCGCCATGCGCCGATGCGCCATCCGAGTCGCACCCGAGCGCCCGACGCACGCGTGAGCATCGCCGTGCGCAAACTGCCTTGCAGGTCGACCACCCAGTCGTAGCGCCGCGCGCGAATCTCGCGCCACATCGCCAGCGTGCGGTTCGGGTCGAATACGATGCGCTCGTGCACGAGCGGATGGCCGGCAACGAGCGGCGCCGCCTCCTGGCCCACGAGGTAGTCGAACTGCGCATCCGGGAACGCGCGCCGCAAGTCCTCCAGTAACGCAGTGGACAGCACGACATCGCCCAATCGGCGAAGCTGGATGAGCAGAACCCGCTGCGGTGGTCGAGGTGCCATTCACGTTGCCCGAGACGGTGGCCAATATAACATTTCCTTGCCTGCCGATGACACGCGCCCCCGAGCTCGTCCAAGTCGAACCACCTGCACCGCACGATCTGCGGCGCGTGTGCATCGTGCTGTTGAGCGCCGTCGGCGACGTGGTGCACGCGCTCCCCGTGGTGAACGCGCTCAAGCGCGACGACCCAACGCGGCGCATCACGTGGCTGTTGCAGCCGGGGCCGGCAACACTGGTTCGCGGCCACCCATCGGTCGACGACATCATCGTCGTCGAGCGCTCGCACGGGTGGCGCGGCTTTCTCGACGCGCGCCGCGCGTTGCGTGCGCGAGAGTTCGACATCACCTTGGCGCTCCAGGACTACATCAAGGCCGGTGTGCTCACCACATTCACGCGCGCTCCCGTCCGGCTCGGCTTCGACCGCGCCCGGGCGCGCGACCTCAACTGGCTGTTCACGAATGCGCACCTGCCGGCGAACCCGCGGCGGCATGTTCAAGATGAGTACTTGGAGTTCCTCACGGCGCTCGGTGTTCGGGCCGAACCCATCGAATGGCGCCTGGGTCCGCGGGGCGCCGAGCGGGCGTGGCAGCGCGAGTTCGTATCGCGCTTCGACCGTCCGATCGCTTCGCTTGTGATCGGCTCGAGCCGCCCGGAGAAGGACTGGCTTCCCGATCGTTGGGCGGAGCTCGCGCGCATCCTGTACAACGGATATGGTCTCGCGCCGGTGATCGTGGGGGCCCGCACGCCGCGCGAGGAGACGGTCGAGCGCGCCATTCTTGCCGGGGCACCGCGTACGGTGTCGGCGCTCGACAGCGGCCTGCCGCGCCTGACGGCCATCCTCGACGCGTCCGCGCTCGTGATCTCGCTCGACACCGGTCCGCTGCACATGGCCGTTGCGTTAGGCAGGCCGGTGGTGAGTCTCATCGGGTACACCAACCCGCTGCGCCACGGCCCGTATCGCCGATTCCAGGACCTCGTCGTGAGCGCCTACGGCGAGACCACCCGCGACGGCGCGTTCTGCACCGATCGGCGCCCCGGTCGCATGCGACGCATCGCCGTTGGAGAGGTGCTCGACGCGGTGGACCGCTGGCGCGACGTGTACGCGCCCGGCCGCTAACCGGCTCAGCTCGGCCGCGCGACGATCACGAATGTCGAATCGAACCACGGGGCGTGCCGCATCGCGCGGTCCCACATGCGGGTCGCCACCGTCGGATGCGAGCGCGGTTTGGGGTCGCCTAACACTGTGACCACGCGGAAGCCGAACCGCTGCTCCAACAACCGCGGCAGTGTCGACGGCGCGTAATAAAACAAGTGGTGGAACGTGTCGTAGAACCGCCCGCGGCGCCGGCTCAATCCGAGTCTGCCTAACACGTACTTGCCGCGCGACGAGAGCGACTCGATGTTCGGCACGCCCAGGTAGAGTATGCCGCCCGGCTTGAGCAGCTGCCGCGCGAGCTCGATGTACCGCGCCGGCTGCTTCGGGTGCTCCAGCACCTGGTCCAGGTACACGCAATCGTACGCCCCGCATTCGAGCGGCAGCGTGAACAGATCGCCCGTGTGAATACGCGCGCTCACCTGCTGCGCCACGCGACGCGTCGTCGCTTCGTCCACGTCGTATCCCTCGACGGTCCAGCCGCGCGACTTGGCCACCGCGAGCTCCACGCCGTCGCCCGAGCCCACCGAGAACAGCCGGCCCGGCGGCATGTACCGCTCCAGCAGCTCGATGTTGGCCGTCTTCTGCGCGAGGCGGAACGCCCGCGCCTCGGGGGTCCTTGGCCCCTCGGGGACGTAGCTCGCGTAGTACGCGGCGAGATAGGCGTCGGTGTATTGCGGATTCATGAACCTGACGCCGCACCCGCGGCACCGCGAGATGTACGTGCCGCGGTAGTCGACATCGAACCCGCGCACATCGGGCGATGTGCACAGCGGGCAGCTGCCTAACGGAGCATCGAACGTCGCGTCGGGGGCCGTCACGCCGGACCGGCCTCGAGCGCGTGGAACCGGTATGGCACGCCCACGCGCTCCAGCAGCGATACCAGCTGTCGCAGGGCAAGGCCCATCACCGTGAAATAGTCGCCCTCGACGCGTTCCACGATCGTCGCGCCGTAGCCTTGAATGCCGTACGCCCCGGCTTTGTCCATTGGCTCGCCCGTCGCCACGTACGCCGCGACCTCGCTGTCGTCGAGCTCGCGGAAGGTGACGCGCGTCGACTCCACCTCCGATTCGACGCGCCGTCCCGCATCGCGCACCACCGCCACCGCCGTGTGCACCACGTGCGTCCGTCCGCTCAGCACCCGCAGCATCCGGCACGCGTCTGCCCAGTCCACCGGCTTCCCGAAGATGCGACCGTCCACGACGACGATGGTATCGGCGGCGATGACTAACGCATCCGGGTGACGCGCGGCGACGGAAAGCCCCTTCTCCGTCGCCAAGCGCAACGCGTAGTCCGTATCGGACTCGCCGGCGCGCACCGATTCGTCGATGTCCGCGGGGTCCACCTCGTGCGCGATGCCGATCATGCCCAACAACTCGTGGCGCCGGGGCGACGCCGACGCGAGCACGACCCGCACGCTCAGCGCTCCAACCAGAGCGTCACCGGCCCGTCGTTCACCAGATCGACCTCCATCACGGCGCCGAACTCACCCGTCTCCACGCGCACGCCCGTTTCGCGCAGGAGCGACACGAACCGCTCGTAGAGCGGGATCGCCGTCTCGGGCCGCGCCGCATCCACGAAACTCGGCCGCCGCCCTTTGCGCGCGTCGCCGTAGAGTGTGAATTGCGACACCACGAGGAGCGCGCCTCCGTCGACTTCGGACAACGCACGATTCATTTTCCCGTCTTCGTCAGCGAACAGGCGCAGGCCGATTACCTTGTCGGCCATCCAAGCGACGTGTTCATCGCTGTCGCCGTGCGTAAAGCCTACCAGAAGACAGAAGCCGGCGCCAATGCGGCCGGCTATGCGTCCGCCGATGCGGACTTCGGCGCGGGAGACGCGCTGGATCAGCACGCGCATGAATCGCGCGCCGGGTGTGGGGTCAGCGGCTCACGGCCGCGGCCGATCCTGCCGCGGCCGGTTCCCGCCCGGTGAGCGCCCGCACGGTCTCGCGCAATCCATCGTCGAGCGCCACCACCGGCGCATAGCCGAGCATGGCGCGCACGCGGTCGAGCGACGCGAGGGAATCGCGCACGTCGCCGGTGCGCGAGGCCTCGTATCGCGCCTCGACCGTCGCGCCGAGCATGTCGCGGATCCGATGCCAGAGCGCGTTCACGCTCACGCGCTCGCCGCACCCGACGTTGTACGCTTCGCCTAACGCAGCCGGCGGCGCCTCGCACGCCAGCAGGTTGGCGCGGACGACGTTCCGGACGAACGTAAAGTCCCGCGTCTGCTCGCCGTCGCCGAAGATCGTGGGCGATTCGCCCGCCTGCGCACACACGATGAACTTGGGGATCACCGCCGCGTACTGCGACGCGGGGTCCTGGCGCGGGCCAAATACGTTGAAGTACCGCAGCGCGATCGTCCCCACGCCGAACGACGCGTGGAACGCGCGGCAGTACTGCTCGCCCGCGTACTTCGCGGCAGCGTACGGCGACAGCGGACGCGGCAGCATCTCCTCGCGCTTGGGGAGCTCGGCCGTGTTGCCATATGCCGAGGACGATGCCGCGTACACCACGCGCTTCACGCGTGCGTCCCGCGCCGCGATGAGCACGTTGAGCGTTCCAGTAGTGTTGGCTTCGTGCGAGGCCACGGGATCGCGCAGCGATCGCGGCACCGAGGGCAGTGCAGCCTGGTGCAGCACGAAATCCGCTCCGGCGATCGCTTCGCGGCACGCGTCAGGATCGGTGACCGATCCCTCGACCACGCGGATCCGATCGAGCCACGGCGCCAGGTTCTCGCGCTTGCCGGTGGAAAAGTTGTCGAGGACCGTGACGCGATCGCCGCCGGCGGCGGTCACGAGATGTTCCACGAGGTGCGAGCCGATGAAGCCCGCGCCTCCGGTCACGACATAGTGCATGCTGGAGCTTGTCCGCGATGGAGGCCTGGGTGCCGGCATCCGGCGCCCAAGCGCGTTGGCCTTATTCGACCGTCACCGACTTGGCGAGGTTGCGCGGCTGATCCACGTTCGACCCTCGCTTCACGGCGATGTAATACGCCAGCAGCTGCAGCGGTACCGCCGCGAGGATCGGCGTGAACATGTCGATCGTTTCAGGTACGCGAATCTCGTAGTCGATCTTGCCCGCAAGCGACTGCTCCGAACGACTCGTGAGCGCGATCACTCGTCCGCCGCGCGCTTTCACTTCCTGCACGTTCGACACGACTTTGTCGAACACCGAATCGTGCGGCGCGATGAATACCACGGGCATGTTCTCGTCGATCAGCGCGATGGGACCGTGCTTCATTTCCGCCGCGGGATAGCCCTCGGCGTGAATGTAGCTGATCTCCTTGAGCTTGAGCGCGCCCTCGAGAGCGGCCGGGAAGTTGTAGCCGCGGCCCAGGTACAGGAAGTTCGCCGCGTCCTTGAACTCTTCGGCGATGCTCTCGATCTCCTCGGCACGGTCGAGGACGTCCTTGATCTGGGCCGGGAGCTTCTGCAGCGCCTCGACGATGGGGCGTCCCTCTTCGGCAGGAAGGCCGCGCAGGCGCGCCAGGCGCAGCGTGAACAGCGCCAGGGCCATGACCTGGCTCGTGAAGGCCTTGGTGGACGCGACGCCGATCTCGGGGCCGGCGTGAATGTAGATGCCGCCGTCGGACTCGCGCGCGATGGTCGAGCCGACGACGTTCACGATGCCTAACGCACGGGCGCCCCGCTTCTGGGCCTCGCGCATGGCGGCCAGTGTGTCCGCCGTCTCACCGGACTGCGAGATCACGATGCACAGCGTCCTGGGGCCGATCACCGGGTTGCGGTACCGGAACTCCGACGCGTACTCCACCTCGACCGGAATGCGTGCGAGCTCCTCGATCATGAACTCGCCGATCAGCGCCGAGTGCCAGCTCGTGCCGCAGGCGGTGATGACGATGTTGTCGAACTCGAGGAGCTCTTCGTTGGTCAGGTTGATACCGCCTAACTTGGCGGTGCCGTCCTCGGCCAGGAGACGGCCGCGCATGGTGTTCTCGATGGTCGTCGGCTGCTCGAAGATTTCCTTGAGCATGAAATGCGGAAAGCCGCCGCGCTCGATCATGTCGAGGTCCCAGTCGATGCTGCTCACCGCGCGCGTCATCGGCAGGGCCTGCATGTCGATGATGCGATAGCCGTCGCGCTCCAACACCGCGAGGTCGCCATCGTCGAGATAGATGACCTGGCGCGTGTGCGCAAGAATCGCCGACACGTCGCTGGCCACGAAGTATTCGCCTTCGCCCAACCCGACGAGCAGCGGGCTGCCTTTCCGCGCCGCCACGATCTTGTTCGGGTCGCGGCTCGACACGACTGCGATACCGTACGTGCCTTCCACCTTGCGCAGCGCCTCGAGCACCGCCTCCTCGAGGTTTCCGTCGAAGAACTCTTCGATGAGGTGCGCGAGCACCTCGGTATCGGTTTCGGAGCGGAACGTGTGGCCGACGTCTTCCAACGCCTGCCTGAGCGACGATCCGTTCTCGATGATGCCGTTGTGGACGACCGCGATTTCGTTGTTACACGAGACGTGCGGGTGGGCATTGCAGAAATTCGGCGCACCGTGCGTGGCCCACCGCGTGTGGGCGATGCCGAGGGTGCCGTGGATCGGCGCGGCCGACACGAGGGTTTCGAGCTCGGAGATTTTCCCTGGTGCCTTCCTCGTCTCGACGCCCTTCCCGTTCATGATGGCCACACCGGCCGAATCATACCCCCGATACTCGAGCCGCTTGAGTCCCTCGAGCAGCAAGGGCGACGCGAGTCGCGGTCCTACATAACCAACTATTCCACACATGTGGTTGAGCCTCGGTTAGTCATCGTCCTAACGCGTCCAACGGAACGCGCGAGCGCGTCACGAGCTCGCGGGCAGCCGCCGCGTTCGGCGCTTCAGCAATCACCCGTACAATCGGTTCAGTGCCCGATGGACGCACGTGCACCCAACGATCCCCCCACGACAATCGCAGGCCATCCTGCGTATCCGCCTCGGCGTCCCTAAACCCCTGCCGCAGCACATCATACACCGCATCCAGGGGTGCGTTCGGCCGATCCAGCTTGTCCTTGACGATCACGTATCGAGGGTAGCGGGCCACCACGGCCGACAGTGGCGCGTTGTCCTCCAGCAACATTTGCAGCAGCACTGCTACACCGACCGGAGCGTCCCGGCCTAAGTGCACTTCTGTCAAAATCACGCCACCGTTCCCCTCACCCCCTATTGCTGCACCCTCTCGCCGCATACGCATGGCGACGTTGACTTCGCCAACCGGCGCCCGCACCACATGCGCACCGGCCTCTTTGGCCACGTCATCGACGATCCGACTCGTCGATAGGTTCGCTACCACAGGACCGCGCCGATACTTGAGCACAAGCCGGGCCGCCAGCGCGAGTGTCCAGTCTTCTCCAATCGCGATGCCCTGATCAGATACGAGCGCCAACCGATCGACATCGGGATCCGTTGCAAAACCGACTTCGGCCTTGGACTCCAGCACGAGGCGTTCCAAGTCGCCCAGGTTGGACGCGATGGGTTCTGGCGGTCTCGTGAAGCGCCCGTCCGTCTCCAAATTGATCGCGTGCACCTCGCAGCCGAGGCGTTTCAACAGCTCGGGAATGATCGCGCCGCCCGCACCGTGTGCGCAGTCGAGCGCAACACGGAATTTTCGGTTGCGAATCGCATCGACCTTCACAAACGGCAGCGACAGCACGGCGTCGAGATGCCGTCCGATCGCGTGCTCATCCAACTGGACTGCCCCAAGCGCATCCCACGTTGCGCGCGGAACCGTACTCTCGACGACGCCGCGCATTTCCGTCCCTTCCGCGGCGTCCAAAAACAGTCCCGAGGGACCGATGAATTTGAGCGCGTTCCATTCGATCGGGTTGTGGCTTGCCGTGATCGCCAACCCGCCCGCGGCGTCATGGTGCTCGACCGCCAGCTGAATGGAAGGCGTGGGTGCGAGACCAACATCGATCACATCGCATCCCACCGATTGCAGCGCCGCAATCGTCGCGCGATGAAACATCGGGCCTGACACACGCGAGTCGCGTCCGACTACCACGCGACACCGTCCGGATGCGCGAGTGCCCGCGGACCACTTGGCCTTCGCCCACGCCCCGAAGCCAGCCGCAAATCGCGTCACCACCTCAGGCGTGAGCGCTTCACCGACGCGCCCGCGTACTCCTGAAACGCTAACCATCAGACCCTCGTACACGCTGTAACCTCCGTCACGGTCCGGGAAAAATACGCGAACGGGTCGCCACAAGGATAACGATGAGACGGCCACAGGTGGTGACCGTCGCACCGGAATTCGCCACACGAGATGTGACCGCGCCGAGGCTGTTGCGCGCGTCGCGTCAATGTGTGGCTGCGCCTTCGATTGTCGTCGGGTCCGGCAGGGCGTTGCGTTAGGCAGCGCGCCGGCTGCCCGCCAATCAGCCGGCTTACTTCGCGAGACGCACGGGGTGGCTCGCGTCGAGAACGGATTCGCGCTGATCGAGCACGATCGCGCCGGTGGACACGGCCTCGAGAAAGGCTTCGACGACCTGGCCATCGAACTGCGTGCCGGACATCCGCTTGAGCTCGTCGAGCGTGTCGGCGTACGAGAGGCCCTTCCGGTACGGACGGCGGCTCATCATCGCGTCGAATGCGTCGGCCACCGCAATGATCCGCGCTTCGCGCGCGATGTCGTTTCCGCCGAACCCATCGGGCACGCCCTTCCCATCCATCCGCTCGTGGTGCGACCGCACGATATTCAGCGCCACCGAATTGTCCCCGAGCAGCGGACGCAGGATGCGCCAGCCGAGGACAGGGTGCGTCATGATGTGTTCGTACTCGTCCTTGGTGAGCGGACCGGGCTTGTTGAGCACATCCTCGCGCACGCCAATCTTGCCGATGTCGTGCAGCTGTCCGCCCAACTCGATGTTCCGGATCGTCGCTTGATCGATGCCGAGCATCCGGCTGATCGCGACGGCGTATCGGCTCACGCGAATGGAGTGGCCGCGCGTGTACGGATCCTTGAGCTCGAGCGCTTCGGCTAACGACTGCACGCTCGCGAGGAACAGATCCTCGAGACGCTGCGCCTGCGCTTTGACCCGCTCCTCGAGTCGCTCCTGATAGCCGCGGTTCTCGAGCAGAAGCCGGCGCTTCTCGAGCGCCTGCGTGACGCGCGCTTTGACTTCCTCGAAGACGAACGGCTTGGTGATGTAGTCCATCGCACCCGCCGCTAGACACGACACCGCCACTTCCACCTCGGCCACGGCGGTGACCATGACGACCGCGACGTCGGGATGTAGTTCGCGTATCCGTCTGAGCAGCGACGCGCCATCCATACCCGGCATGCGCATGTCGGACAACACGAGCTCGAGCGGCTCGCGGTCGAGAAGCGACAATGCGTCCTGTGCAGAGCCGGCCTCGAAGCATTTGTAGCCGGCGCCCTGCATGAGGCGCACGAGCGCTTGACGGAGTCGCGGCTCGTCGTCGACGACGAGACAGCGAGTCCCGTTCACGCTGTTGGCGTGCGTCACCGGATTCGGGGAGTTATCTTGCGCGAACTGATCAACGGGCCTTGGCATGACGCGCATATTCGACGACGATTTGCAGTCCGGGTTGGGCACGCGGGCCATCCACGCCGGCCAGCGGCCGGAACCGCTGGCCGGCGCCATCATGACGCCGGTCTATCTCACGTCGACATACGTGCAGGAGGGACTCGGCAAGAACAAGGGGTTCGAGTACGCACGCAGCCGGAACCCAACGCGCGATGCGCTCGAGCGGAATGTGGCCGCGCTTGAAGATGGGCGACATGGGTTCGCTTTCGCTAGCGGCACGGCGTGCGTCGACTCGATCATGAAATTGTTCCAATCCGGCGACCACATCATCTGCGGCCAGAACGTGTACGGCGGCACGTTCAGGCTTTTCGACAAGCTGCTCCAAAAGTTGGGCCTGCAGTTCACGTACGTCGACACGCGCGATGCCCAACGGATCGCCGACGCGTGCACGCCGCGCACCGTGGCTGTGTTAGTCGAGACGCCGACGAACCCGCTCATGTGGATCACCGACCTCTCGGCCGCGGCCGACGCAGCGCATCGCGCGGGTGCGCTCCTCATCGTCGACAACACGTTCGCCACGCCGATCTTCCAGCGCCCGTTCGAGCACGGTGCTGACATCGTATTTCATTCGACTACGAAGTACCTCAACGGGCACAGCGACATGATCGGCGGCATGGCCGTGCTGCGCGACGACGATCTTGCCGACCGCCTCGGATTCATCCAGAACGCCTCTGGGGCCATCCCGGGCCCATTCGATTGCTGGCTGGCCCTGCGCGGCACGAAGACGCTTCATCTCCGCATGCCGAGGCACGACGAGAACGGCCGCCGCGTCGCAGCCTGGCTGGCGGAGCGCGTCGGCATGGAGCGGGTCATTTATCCGGGACTCCGGTCGCACCCGCAACACGAGCTTGCTTGCCGGCAGATGCGCGGATTCGGCGGTATGATCACCGTCGACTTGGGCACACGCGACCGCGCTGCGCGCGTGCTGGAGCGGACGAGAATCTTTTCGCTGGCGGAATCGTTGGGAGGAGTGGAGAGTCTGATCAGCCACCCGGCGTCAATGACGCACGCGTCCGTGCCCCCTGAGCGCCGCGCCGAGCTCGGTATCACCGAGGGAATGGTGCGGCTGTCGTGCGGTGTCGAAGACATCGGTGACCTGATCGCGGACCTCGATCACGCTTTCGCCACGTAGCTGCGACCTCCGACGAGCGACCACCCATGCCTAACCAACTGATCCAGATCGCGCCCGTGTCGTGGGAGCACCCCGCCGACCGCGCGGCTTTGAACACGCTGCGTGCGCTACCCGGATTCGACGAGGTGCTGCGGAAGGTGATGAGCCTGTTGGGCGAGCGCGGTGTCCGCAGCCTGTTCACCGCCAACGCCGTGCGCGTGGGACCGCGTCAACGTCCGCGCTTGAACGTGTTGCTCGACGAAGTGCTGCACACAATGGATTGGCCCGATCGTCCAGACTTGTTCGTGTCGCAGTCGCCGATCGCCAACGCGATGGCGGTGGGCTTCGACAAGCCGTTCATCGTCGTCAATTCGGCGGCCGTCGATTTGCTCGACTGGGACGAGCGCCGCGTGCTCCTTGGCCACGAGCTCGGCCACGTGATGAGCGGACACGCGACGTATACCACGCTGGCGCTGATCATTCTCAACATCGGGTTCAACAACATCCCGGGGCTCGGTCTCATTGCACTGCCCATTCAGCTCGCCCTTCTCGAGTGGGCGCGCAAAGCCGAGCTCTCGTCCGACCGGGCCGGGCTGCTCGCGACGCAGGATCCAAAGGCAGCGATGGGACTCTTCCTCAAATTCGCCGGCGGCATCACGACCGACGACGAGTCGAACCTGGATGAGTTCCTAACGCAGGCCCAGGAGTACGAGGAACGCGGCGGCGCACTCGACGCGATCTTCCGCGTACTGAACGTCGCCTTCCGAACGCACCCCTTCAACACCGTTCGAGCAGCGGAGCTCCAGCGCTGGGTTGGGACCGGAGCGTACGACCGCATCGTCAACGGCGACTACCCGCATCGCGGCGAGGACGACCGGCCGCTGAGTGACGATTACGCGGAAGCCGCCGGCTACTATCGCAACGAAGCGCAGTCGGCGGTCGAAACGATGAAGGATGCGCTCCGCGGCGCGCGCGACGCCTTCAACAACGCCTACCGGAACGCGACATCCAAGTGAAGGTGTTGCTCGTCGGCGGCGGCGCACGAGAGCACGCCCTCGCCTGGAAGCTGACGCACGACGATCCATCGCTCGAGCTGCTCGTCGCGCCCGGTAACCCGGGCATCGCGGAGCTCGGCCGCTGCACCGCGATCACGGCCATGGATATTGCCGCGCTGGTCGACCTCGCGCGCGCCGAGCGTCCGGATCTCACCATCGTTGGCCCCGAAGCGCCGCTCGCGGCAGGATTGGCCGACGCCTTACGCGAACATGGCGTGCCGGTGTTCGGACCCAGCGCGGCCGCGGCGCGCATCGAATCGTCCAAGACGTTCGCCAAGCAATTGATGCTCGACGCAGGCGTGCCGACCGCGCGCGCCGAGCGCCATGTGCGACCGGACGACGCGAAGCGCGCGGCGCGATCGTTAGGCGCGCCGCTGGTGATCAAGGCATCGGGGTTGGCGGCCGGCAAGGGCGTGCTCATCGCCCGCACGTTAGGCGAGGCGGATCGCGCCATCGACGAGATGCTCGTCCGCCACTCGTTCGGCAAGGCCGGCAGCGAAATCCTGGTGGAGGAGTTCATGGACGGCGAGGAACTCTCGCTGTTCGTGCTCACGGACGGGACGCGCGTGGTGCCCATGCTGCCCGCGCAGGACCACAAGCGCCTGCTCGCCGGCGACACCGGGCCTAACACGGGCGGCATGGGCGCGTACGCGCCGCTCTCGCTGGCCACACCGGCCCTGGTCGACGAAATCATCCAGCGCATCGTGCGCCCGACGTTGCGCGCCATGCGCGCCGCGGGGTCTGCGTTCAGCGGGCTGCTGTACGCCGGGATCATGGTCACGCCCGACGGTCCGTCGCCGCGCGTGGTGGAATTCAACTGCCGCTTCGGCGATCCGGAAACGGAAGCGCTGCTCCCACTGCTCGCGGAGCCGCTCCTGCCCCGTCTGTCAGGCGTGGCGAGCGGCGAAGCGGACGAGACGCCGCTCCGATGGACGGGCCGTCACGCAGTCACCACCGTCGTCGCCGCGTCGGGCTACCCCGACACGCCGCGGTTAGGCGACGCGATCACGCTGCCGTCGTCGGCCGGCGCGGATGTGCACGTCTTCCATGCGGGAACCGCGCGTGCGAGCAATGGCCGCCTCGTGACGGCGGGCGGACGCGTGCTGGCGGTGACGGCGGTGGCCGACACGCTCGCCGGCGCCCAGCGCTCGAGCGTCCGCACGGCAAGTGCGATCGAGTTCGCGGGCAGCCAGTACCGCGCCGACATCGCGTGGCGGGAGCTCGAGCGCCATGCCGGAGCTGCCTGAAACCGAGACCATCGCGCGCGACCTCCAGCGCGCGCTCGCGGG
>Ga0070681_10002023_pt1 | contig 18354 bp, 14 predicted proteins | sample KBSC83BmetaG_FD_65650 | JGI IMG/M metagenome (GOLD analysis project Ga0070681, IMG submission 65650) | Corn rhizosphere microbial communities from Kellogg Biological Station, Michigan, USA - KBS C8-3B metaG | ecosystem: Host-associated > Plants > Roots > Rhizosphere | place: USA: Michigan... | reverse complement strand
CCGTGTACGTAGGCACCGAGGTTGCCCGGCGAGCTCACCACCACGAAACGGCGGACGCTGATGTTCTCGCCGATCTTCGCGACCAGTGCCCGACGGCGCTCCTCGATGGTCTCGCCGCTCTCGAGCTTCAGACCCAGCAATGCCTCGAGCGAAGCGGGGTTGGCTGCCAACGTGCGCGCCGCGACGCTCGCAGCGAATGCCCGGAAATCCTGCTCGCGGGCGACGAAGTCGGTCTCGCAATTGACCTCGACCATGGCCGCCGCGCGCGCGTCGGGCGACTTCTCGATCACGATCACGCCTTCGGCGGCTACGCGCGAGGCCTTCTTGTCGGCCTTCGCGAGCCCCTGCTTGCGCATCAGCTCCGCGGCGGCATCCAGATCGCCCTTCGTCTCGACCAGCGCCTTCTTGCACTCCATCATGCCGGCGCCCGTGCGCTCGCGCAGCTGCTTGACCGATTCTGCCGTGATATTCATCCCATGCGCTCCAATTCACTCTGCCGGGCGACCGCCGCCGGACCCCTTGCCGCCGCGACGTCCACCGCCGCTGGTAGGCCGCCGTGGGGCGCTTGCCGGTGCGCCAGTAGCGGTGCCACCGGAGGCCACCACGTCTCCCACCGGCTCGACTTCCAGATCCTCCTCATCCGGCACGTCCACAACCTCCGCTCCCGGGACCGCCGGCACTTTGACGGGCGCGGCGCGCCGGCGGGCCGGGGCCTTCTTGCGCACCGCCGCCTGCGGCCTCTGCCGGGCGCGGGAGGACTTCTTGCGGGGATTGCCCGCTTCATCCAGCTCGACGAACTCATCCTCACCGGCGGCGACCGCGGGCACCGATTGCTTGCCCTCGAGCACGGCGTCGGCGATACCGACGGCATAGAGCTGGATGGCGCGCATCGCATCGTCGTTGCCCGGGATGACGTAGTCGATGCCGTCGGGGGTGCAATTGGTATCCACGATGGCGACCACGGGAATGCCGAGCTTCTTGGCCTCGTGAATCGCGATCTTCTCGTGGCCCACGTCGATCACGAACATGGCATCCGGGAGCGAGTCCATGTTCTTGATCCCGCCGAGGCTTCTCTCCAGCTTTTCCATTTCGCGGCGCAGCTGGGTCGCCTCCTTCTTGCCACGCTTCTCCAGCGCCCCGGAAGAGGCGAGCTCGGTGATCTCCCCGAGACGCTTGATCGACTGGCGGATGGTCTTGAAGTTCGTGAGCATGCCGCCCAGCCAGCGCTGATTGACGAACGGCTGGCCGGCCCGCGCGGCTTCCTTCTGGACGGCCTCACGCGCGGAGCGCTTGGTGCCGACGAAGAGGACGGTGCCGCCGTCGGCGATCACGCCCTTGATGAAGCTCGCGGCCTCCGCATAGAGAGGCTGAGTCTTCTCGAGATTGATGATGTGGATCTTGTTGCGTTCTCCGAAGATGAAAGGGGCCATCTTCGGGTTCCAGAAGCGGGTCTGATGTCCAAAATGGACCCCCGCCTCCAGCATCTGTCGCATGGACACGCCGGGCATGGAAATCTCCTGTTCGGGTTGGGCCTCCGCGTATCCCCGCCGGCCATCCCCTGGGGCCTGGACCCCTCGAGGGACACCCAGCCGGGCGGGTGTGCGATACGCGTGTGGTTTACTTGCGTTGCCAAAAAAGGCGGCGCTTTATACCATCGGCCTCGCTCCATGTAAACAATGCCCGTCTGAACAATGCCTTACGCGTTGCGCAACCCTGACCCCGAGAGCGCCGTTGTCCCTAGTGGCCCCTAGTAGCCCATTGAGCCGGGTTCCAACCATGCACGTGACGATCAAGACACCCGAAGAGCAGGAAAAAATGCGCACCGCCGGCCGCCTGGCCGCGGAAGTGCTGGACATGATTGGCGAGCACGTCGTTCCCGGAGTGACGACGGAGGAGCTCGACCGTATCTGTTACGACTACATCGTGAACGTGCAGGGGACGATCCCGGCGAACCTCAACTACCGTGGATTCCCCAAGACGATCTGCACTTCGGTGAATCACGTCGTCTGTCACGGCATCCCGAATGACAAGCGCCTGAAGGCGGGCGACATCGTTAACATCGACGTGACGGTCATCCGCGAAGGCTTCCACGGCGACACCAGCCGGATGTATTTCGTCGGCAAGCCCCCGCCGCACGCGCAGCGCCTGGCCGAGACCTGCTTCGAGGCCATGTGGCGCGGGATCGAGGCTGTGCGCCCGGGCGCGCACCTGGGAGACATCGGCCATGCCATCCAGGCATTTGCCGAAGCGCGCGACTATTCGGTGGTTCGCGAGTATTGCGGCCACGGCATCGGCCGCATCTACCACGAAGATCCGCAGATCCTGCATTACGGCGAGCCCGGCACGGGCCTGCAGATCCAGACGGGAATGACCTTCACGGTCGAGCCGATGGTGAACGCCGGCAAGCGCCACGTGAGGCTCCTGCCGGACGGTTGGACCGTGATCACCAAGGATCACTCGCTGTCGGCACAGTGGGAGCACACGGTACTGGTCACGGAAGCGGGGGTCGAAGTCCTGACCTTGGGCGCGGAGGCCAGAGCCCTGCGAGCCCGGGCGGTCGATAAGCAACAGTAATGGCCGCAGGAGACCCAGATCTCATAGAAGAAACGTTGCCGCCTCCGACCCGCGGCAGCGCATGGCCGCTGCTGAGCCGTCTGCCGGCGCTGCTCGCCGACTCAAACGATTCCCCGGCGGCCTTTCGGGAGCTGCTGCGACAGGCCCACGGGGAGCTCAAGTCGCGCTTCCTCGCCGAGGAGCCCGTCGAGGATCTCGTCCATGCCCGGGCGGCGCTCGTGGACGCCGTGTTCACCGAGGTCTGGCGATCTCAGGCGCTCGCTGCAGCCGGCGACTGGGCCCTGGTGGCCGTCGGCGGCTACGGCCGGGGCGAGCTGCATCCTTGCTCCGACATCGACATCCTGCTGTTGGTCCCCGAGGCGCCGGATGCCCGCGGCCGAAATGCGCTCGAGCGGCTGGTGACCTTCCTGTGGGACATCGGCCTGGAAGTCGGGCACAGCGTGCGCACGGTCGAAGAGTGCGCCGAGGAGAGTGCTGCTGACGTAGGCGTCATGACGACGCTGTTGGAATCCAGGTTGATCGCCGGGAATGCCGCGCTCGTGGCCCGCATGCGGGAAGCGCTGTCGCCGGAGCGCATCTGGCCGGTGAGGGAGTTTTTTGAAGCGAAAGTGCGCGAACAGGCCGAGCGGCACACCAAGGCGCACGACACCGCTTACAACCTCGAGCCCAATGTGAAGACTGGCCCCGGGGGCCTGCGCGACATCCAGACGATTGCCTGGGTCGCCAAGCGCCACTTCGGCAGCGATACGCTGGATGAGCTGGCGACGCACGGTTTTCTGTCGGCCGCCGAGTTGCGGCGGCTGAAGCAGGCGCAGGCCTTCCTGTGGAAAGTGCGCTTCGGCCTGCACATCGTGACCGGACGACGCGAAGATCGGCTGTTGTTCGATCACCAGATCCGCCTGGCGCAGATGTTCGGCTACGAGGACGCCTCCTACACCCTGGCGGTCGAGCAGTTCATGCAGCGCTACTACCGCACTGTCATGGACGTGAGCCTGCTGAACGAATTGCTGCTGCAGGTGTTTCGCGAGGCGATCCTCACCGAGAGCGAGCCGCCGCGTCCGCTGAACACGCGCTTCCAGGTGCGCAACGGCTCGCTCGAAGCCGTCAGTGAGGATGTGTTCGCACGCACGCCATCCGCGCTGCTGGAGCTGTTCGTGCTGCTGCAGCAGAACCCCGACATCAAGGGCGTGCGCTCTTCGACCATGCGCGCCGTTGCGCGCAACCTGTGGCTCATCGACGAGGAATTCCGGCAGAACCCGCGCCATCACCGCTTGTTCCTGGAGACTCTGCGATCGCCCGTAGGGGTCACCCACGAGCTGCGCCGGATGAACACCTATGGCGTGCTCGGGCGCTACATTCCAGCGTTCGGCCGCATCGTCGGCCGCATGCAGTACGACCTGTTCCACGCATACACCGTCGACGCCCACATCCTGTTCGTCGTGAGCAACCTGCGCCGCTTCGCCATTCCGCGTTACGACCACGAGCTCCCGGAGGCCTCGCGGATCATGCAGCAGCTGCCGCGCGCGGAGATCGCCTATCTTGCGGGCCTCTTCCATGACATTGCCAAGGGACGCGGCGGCGATCACTCCGAGCTCGGGGGCGTCGACGCAGAAGCTTTCTGCCTCGAGCAGGGCCTGTCACCGTACGATGCGCGCCTGGTCGCGTGGCTGGTGCGCAATCACCTGGAGCTCTCCGTCACCGCCCAGAAGCAGGACATCGGCGACCCGGAAGTCATCAACGCCTTTGCCCGCAGGGTCGGCGACGAGTCCCATCTGGACTATCTCTACGTGCTCACCTGTGCGGATGTCCGGGCAACCAACCCGAAGCTGTGGAATTCGTGGAAGGCGTCCCTGTTTCACGACTTCTACGAACGCGTGCGCCGGGCACTGCGGCGCGGGCTGGAGAGCCCCATCGATCAGGAGCAGCTGGTCAGCGAGACACAGGACCTGGCTCGCCGCATGCTGCTCGACCGAGGTGTGGCGGCGGGTGACATCGCAAAAGCATGGGCGCGATTCTCGGCCGCCTACTTCCTGCAACACTCGCCGGAGGAAGTCGCCTGGCACACGCGCTTGCTCGCCGACCGCGATCCGGGCTCCGACGAGCCGGTCGTGGCGCTCGATCCGCGCAGCGTCCGTGGAACGACGGCTGTCATGATCTACGTTCGCGCGCGCCGCGATGGTTTTGGTCGCACGACCTCAGTGTTGGATCAACTGGGTCTCAACGTGGTCGACGCACGTATCACCGCCACCGGCGATGGCTTCAGTCTGGATCTGTACCACGTGCTCGAAGACGATGGGGCCCCGATCACCGACAGCGACCGCCAGAACGAGATCGAGCAAGCCATCTGGCGATCCCTGCAGAGGCCGGATGACGCCTCCTTCGCCGTGTCGCGGCGTGCCCCGCGCCAGGCGCGCATGTTCAACACGCCGACACAGATCGCTCTGAACGTGGACGAGCGCAATCGCCGCTCGGTGCTGGAGCTCACCGCGGGCGACCGGCCGGGCCTGCTGTGTGATGTCGGCAAGGTGCTCATGGAGGAGCGCATCGTGCTGCACGCCGCCAAGATCATGACCGTCGGCGAGCGCGCCGAGGACGTTTTTTATGTCACCGACTTCGACAATCGGCCGCTGAATCCGTCCGATTCGCAGCGTCTGCGGGAGCGGTTGATGCAGGCGCTGGACCGGCGCCAGGCCGCATGAACCCACGCCTGGAGCGCCTGCACGCCTATCCGTTCGAGCGGCTCGCCCGGCTGAAAGCCGGTGTCACCCCTCCCCCGGGACTCACCCACATCGCGATGTCGATCGGCGAGCCGCAGCACGCCCCGCCGGAGTTCGTGCTGGAGAGCCTGCGGAGCAACCTCAACCGGCTGGGCAGCTACCCGGCCACTGCCGGGCTGCCGGAGCTGCGCGCCGCGTGCGCCGACTGGCTGCAACGGCGATTCAAGCTCCCGGGCGGCAGCGTGAGCCCCGACACGATGGTATTGCCGGTGAACGGCACACGCGAGGCCCTGTTCTCCTTCGTGCAGGCGGTCATCGACAGCTCCCGCCCCGCCCTCGTGCTGATGCCCAATCCGTTCTATCAGATCTACGAAGGGGCGGCCCTGCTGGCCGGCGCCGAGCCCTACTTCCTGCCGACCACCGCCGCCACGGGCTACGTCCCCGACCTGGAGGCCGTTCCCGAGGAGATCTGGCGGCGTTGCCAGGTGTTGTTCCTGTGCAGCCCCGGCAATCCGACCGGCGCGGTGGTCTCGCTGGAGTATCTGCAGCGCGCGCTGGAGCTGGCGGATCGCTTCGACTTCGTCATTGCCGCCGACGAGTGCTACACGGAGCTGTACCTCGACGAAAGCGCCCCCTCGCCCGGACTGCTGCAGGCCTGCATGGCCTCCGGGCGCGCCACCTTCCAGCGCTGCCTGGTGTTTCACAGCCTCTCGAAGCGCTCGAGCGTTCCGGGCCTGCGCTCCGGGTTCGTTGCGGGAGACCCCCGGATGGTGAGCCGGTTTCTGCTCTACCGGACCTATCACGGCAGCGCGATGGCGATCCCCACCCAGCTCGCCAGCATCGCCGCGTGGAGCGAGGACTCCCATGCCGCCCGCAACCGGCGTCTCTACCAGGAGAAGTTCGAGCGCGTCCTGCCGATCCTGGCGGACGTCCTGGATATCCGCATGCCCGCAGGCGCGTTCTACCTGTGGCCGGACGTCGGCGGGGATGACGAACGCTTCGTACGGGACCTGTTTGCAGCGCAGAACATCACCCTGCTGCCGGGCTCCTACCTCGCGCGGCCGGCCGCCGGCACAGCCGGTGCCGGCGCCGCCAATCCCGGGGCCGGCCGGGTGCGCATCTCACTCGTGCCCAGAGTCGATGTGTGCGTAGAGGCGGCGCGACGTATGAGAGAATTCATCGTCAACCGCTGAGCCCCGACCGAACAATGACCGACCTACGCAAACTGCAAGCCGTCATCGATGCCGCCTGGGAAGGGCGTGCGCAGCTCACTCCCAGGAACCTCACCGGTGAGCTCGACGCCACTGTCAATGAGTGCATCGCGCTCCTGGACAGCGGCAAGGCGCGGGTGGCGGAGCCCCAGGAGGGCCGCTGGGTCGTCAACGAGTGGCTGAAGAAAGCGGTGCTGCTGCACTTCCGCACTCATGAGAACGTCGTGGTCGACGCCGGGTTCACCCACTTCTACGACAAGGTGCCCCTGAAGTTCGCGGGCGCCGGGGATTCGGACCTGCGTGCCAGCGGTGTGCGCGTCGTGCCGGGTGCCATAGTACGCACGGGGGCGTACGTTGCGCCGAACGTCGTGCTGATGCCCAGTTTCGTCAACATCGGCGCGTATGTCGGGTCGGGCACCATGGTCGATACCTGGGTGACGGTGGGCTCCTGCGCCCAGATCGGACGCAACGTGCACCTCTCCGGAGGGGTCGGCATCGGCGGGGTGCTCGAGCCGCTGCAGTCCAGCCCGACCATCATCGAGGACGATTGCTTCATCGGCGCCCGCTCGGAGATCGTCGAGGGGGTGGTGGTCGAGTCCGGCTGCGTCATCGCGATGGGCGTGTACATCAGCCAGAGCACACGGATCTACGACCGCGCGAGCGGCCAGATCCACCAGGGCCGCGTACCGGCGGGCTCGGTCGTCGTTCCGGGCAGCCTGCCCTCCAGCGACGGCCGCTACTCGCTGTCGTGCGCGGTCATCGTCAAGCGCGTCGACGCGCAGACGCGCGGCAAGACCTCGATCAACGATCTGCTGCGCGCCGACTGACAAGAGCGCCGACGGCTTCGAGGGACTCGAGCCGCGCGGCCGCACAACAACGGAAGGTCTCCAGGGCCATGATGAGTTTCCTGTCGCGGCTGATGCCTCGCGAGAAGCGCTTTTTCGAGCTGTTCGACCGGCACGTCCACTATGTCGCGGAAGGCAGCGCCGTGCTGTCGGAGCTGCTGCACGGCTTCAACTCAGAGCAGCACCGGCGCACCGAGCGCATCGCGCGCATCCTGGAGCTGGAGCACAGCGCAGACCGGGTAACGCACGAGACCGTCGCGCTGCTGCACAAGACCTTCGTGACGCCCCTCGATCGGGATGACATCCATCGCCTGATCTCGCGCATGGATGACGTGCTGGATCTCATACAGGACACCGCCGAGGCGCTCCAGCTCTACGACATCCAAGACCTCACACCGCAGGCGTGCGAGCTCGCCGACCTGCTGCGGGAGTGTTGCGTGCGGATGCAGCAGGCGGTCGGCCTGCTGTCGACGCTGGACAAGGCCGCGCAGATCCTGGAGCTGTGCAACCAGATCGACGCCCTGGAGTCGCAGGCCGACCGGGTGATGCGCGCCGCGCTCTCGAAGCTGTTTCGCGAGGAACCCGACGTGCGCCAGCTCATCAAGCTCGAGGCGGTCTACCAGCTGTTGGAGTCAGCGACGGATCAGTGCGAGAACGTGGCGAACATCATCGAAGGCGTGGTTCTCGAGAACGCATGAGAACGGTCCCCACCTCTAGCCGCTCGACCGGCGCGCCCGCCCAGTCGGGCCAGAGCCGGCCGCTGCTGGCGTTCACGCTGCCTCCGTGCACCTCGGCATGCATCTGACGCTCGGCTTCGCCACCCTCGCGACGCTCGTGGGCCTCGCGCTGGTCTTCGACTTCCTCAACGGCTTTCACGACGCCGCCAACTCGATCGCCACTGTGGTGTCCACGGGTGTCCTGCGTCCTTATCAGGCGGTGGTGTGGGCGGCGTGCTTCAACTTCCTCGCCTTCGCCATCTTCAAGCTCAACGTGGCCGCCACCATCGGCAAGGGGATCCTGGACCCGCAGTTCGTCGATGCCCATGTGATCTTCGGTGCGCTCCTCGGCGCGATCGCCTGGAATCTCATCACCTGGTACTACGGGATGCCCTCGAGCTCCTCGCACGCCCTGATCGGCGGGATGATGGGCGCCGGGCTCGCCAAGGCGGGCACCGCTCCGCTGCTGGCGCCGGGGATCCTCAAGACCGTGGCGTTCATCGTGATCTCCCCGGTGCTCGGACTGCTGTTGGGTGCGCTTACCATGATCTCTGTTTCGTGGATCTTTTTCAGGCGCTCGCCGCTGCACGTCGACCGGTGGTTCCGGCGCCTGCAGCTGATCTCCTCTGCGCTCTACAGCATCGGCCACGGCAGCAACGATGCGCAGAAGACGATGGGCGTCATCTGGATGATGCTGATCGCCGGACAGGCGACCACGAGCGACCACCTGCCGTTGTGGGTCGTGGTGAGCTGCTATCTGGCGATGGCGATCGGCACATTGTTCGGCGGCTGGCGGATCGTCAAAACCATGGGCCAGAGGATCACCAAGCTCAAGCCGGTGGGTGGGTTCTCCGCCGAGCTCGGCGGCGCAGTGACGCTGTTCCTGGCCTCCTCTCTCGGGGTCCCCGTGTCCACGACCCACACCATCACCGGAGCCATCATCGGCGTGGGATCCTCACAACGCGCCTCCGCCGTGCGTTGGGGAGTCGCCGGAAACATCGTGATTGCCTGGATCATCACCATTCCCGCCGCTGCGGCAATCGCGGCGGTGGGCTGGTGGATCGGTAACACCCTCGACGGCTAGGGGTGTCCGCCTGTGCCGTCCAGGCTCACCACGGTCGTTTCGCCCGCCTCGATGATCACCGGGACGATCGCGTAGCGTCCCCCAGCCGCCAGGGCCTTTACCCGATATTCACCGGGTTGCAGAGTCACTCTCGCCGGGTAGCCGCTGAAGGAACCGGTGCTATTGTCGACCTTGCTCAGGATTTTGCCGTCCGGGGCGTAGATCGTGTAGTCGGTGTAGGCAGGATATTCCGCCTGCGCGTACCAGCTCACGCGCGGAGCTGAGTAGACGAGCAGATCGCCGTCGGTGCGCCGGCGGATGAGCTGGGGCCGCTGCGGCCGGACGGGCTCGTGGATCACCGTCGGCGCGGCGGCGCAGCCGGCGAGGCTCGCGAGTGCCAACACGCAACTGCATGATGTAAGGCTGTTCATAGGGTGGGGAGCCTCATCGGGGTTGCGGCACCGCCCTGATGCCGGTCTCGTAATTGAGCGCAGACTCCTGAATCAGCACATCGTACCGGGCGCTGGTATTGTCGATCTCTGCGGAGGTCAGCTCCAGTTGCGCCTGACTGAGCTCGACGATCGAGCTGCTGCCGGCGCGGTAGCGGGCATCGGCAAGCTGGTACGCCTGGTTGGCGTAATCGCGCAGCTGCTGCGTCGTCGTCAGGCGCTGGCGCGAGTTGTTCAGATTCAGCCACGCAATGCGCACATCACGCGTCACATTGTCTTCGGCCGTGCGCAGATTCTCGGCTGCAGCCTTCGCCCTGAATTCCGCCTCGTGCTGGCGCGCGGCGTAGTAGCCGCCGGCGAACACCGGCACGCTGATCTGGATACCCCCGGCCGTGTAGTTGGCCGGCAGCCGATCGTCACGAGTCAGTGCGCCTCCGGAATCGACGACTGCGGCGATCGTCGGAAAGCGGGCGTCGCGCTGCGACCTGGCCAGGCGATCGGCCGAATCGCGCGCATCGCGCAGGCTGACCAGATCCGGCCGGTTCTTCAGCGCCATGTCGATGAGCGAGTCGACATCGGCGAATTGGCCCGCGGGGCCGGGCGCAGACTCGACCAGCAAGTAGTGCTGCAACTGGCGAAATCCGAGCACCGCAGACAGGGTGGCCATCGCACTATCGGAGTCGTTCTGCGCTTTCTGCAGAAGCAGCTGCGCATCTCCCAGCGATACCCGCGCGAAGCTCACATCCAGATCGGACTTGAGCTTGTTGGCGGCGAGGATGCTGACGCGATCCAGGAGCAGCTGCCGCGTGTCGAGGGTCTGCTGCGCGACCCTCTGCACCGCCAGCGCCTGCAGAGCACCGAAGTAGGCCCGATCGACATCCAGCAGCACCTGCTCGCGCGTGGCTTCCAGATCCTGTCCCGCCGCACTCGCCTGCAGCTTGGCGCTCGCAGACAGATTGGAGGTGCGCCCGAAGTCGGTGATGAGCTGCGACAGGCTCGCGCCGAGGGCCTTGCGGTCGAAGACGCTCGGATTGTTGAGGCCGCCCGCCATGATGCGGGTGTTGTCCGAGTGCGCCTCAACGTCGTCGCCATACAGGTTGACCTGCGGCAGCAGTCCGGAGCGGGCCTCCTTGAACACTTCCGTCTGCGCCTGCGCGCGATAACCGGAGGCGGCGATGCCCGGGTGGTTCTGGAGCGCAAGCATGTGGGCCTGGTCGAGCGTCAGCCGCTCGCCGGCAGGCGCGGGTGGCGCTGGCGGCGGCTGGGCGGGCACTGGCGCTGGCGGCTGGGCAGGCGTCGGCACCGGCGGCTGAACGGGTGCTGGCGCTGTGGCGGGCGTTGGCGCTGGCGGTTGGGCGGGCGCTGGGGCCTGGGCGAGCAGCAGCGGCTGAGCGAGCGCGGCCTGAGGGGCCCACGCAAGTGCCACCGCGCACGCAAGGATATTGATCAGCGCCGGCATCGGCCGGGGAAAGAGCACTCGGGTGACTCCTCTCAAGCCGCGGGGCCCGCGGCCGGTCCGCCATCAGCCGCCGCTCGCACGCGGCGCTCTTCGTCACGCCGGTGAGCCAGGTAATAAGCGGCCGGAACGATATAAACAGTCAACACCACAGAGACCGCCAGCCCCCCAATGATCGCGCGGGCCAGCGGAGCGTAGGCCTCGCTCCCGGTGCCCAGCTTCAACGCCATCGGAATCAGGCCAATCAACGTGGCAAGCGAAGTCATCAGCACCGGGCGCAAGCGCACGCGGCACGCGAGGGATACCGCTTCGCGCAGGGTTCTCCCCTCCTCGCGCAGCCGGTTGGTGAACTCCACGATCAGAATGCTGTTGGAGACCACGATGCCGACCATCATGACGACGCCCATGAGCGACATGATGTTGAGCGTCGTATCGGTGATGTAGAGGATCGCGAGCACGCCCGTCAGACCGGTCGGCACCGCCAGGAGAATCAGCAGCGGATCGACGAACGACTGAAACTGGGCGACCAGGATGAGGTACACGAGCACCGTAGCGAGAATCAGGCCGAGCCCGAACGAGCTGAACGAGGTCTGCATGGCCTGCGCCGAGCCACGGACGGTGACGCGCACGCCCTGTGGCAACTGCAATCCCTGGATGATCCGATTGACGCCGCTGATGACGTGGCTGAGGTCCTCGCCCGCGGGCGACACATACACGTCCATCTCGCGCCGCAACTGGTAGTGATCCACCTCCGTAGGCGATTCGATGTGGTGCAGCGTGCTGACGTTGTCGAGCTGCGTCGGGTCGCTCGAGCGGGAGCCGCGCAGCGGCACCGAGGTCAGATCGGTCATGCTGTGGATGAAATTCTCCGGATACTGCACCGTCAGCATGTAGTCGTTGCCGCTCTTGGGATCGACCCAGTAGCTCGGGGCGATCATCGCGTTCGAAGTGAGCGCCGTGATGACGTTGCCCACGACCTCTTTTTCGTTCAGGCCCAGCTCACTCGCCCTGACCCGATCGATGTCGAGCTTGAGGGAGGGATAGTTGATGTCCTGCGGCACGTACACGTCGCTGACGCCGCGCAGCGCGTGCGCCTGCTCGGCAATCTTGGTCGCGACTTCGTGCGCCGCCTCCAGATTGCTGCCGCTCACCTGAACGTCGAGCGGCGCGGGCAGTCCCAGATTGACGATCGCATCCACCAGGCCGCCGGTCTGGAAGTACGTCGTCAGCTCCGGCAGACGCTTGCGCAGCTTCGCGCGCACCAGGTCCATGTACTGGAAGCTGCTCAGGGTGTGGTCGTCCTGCAACCCGACCTGCACGAACGCCGTGTGTGGGCCGGAGTTGGAGGTATACATCGAGGAGAAGCCGGGCTGCGTGCCGATGTTGGAGACGACGATCTTCAGCTCATTCTTCGGCACGACCTCGCGCACCACCTGCTCCACCTGATCGACCAGCTTGTCGGTGAGCTCCAGGCGGGTGCCCGTGGGGGCCTTGAGGTCGATGACGAACTGGCTGGGATCCGTGCGCGGGAAGTAGGCCTTGCCGACCAGGGGGTACAAAGCGAGGCTGAGTACGAAAACGCCCGTGATGCCCAGCACGGTAGCGGCCGGTCGCAGCAGCGCGCGCGCAAGACTGCCCTCGTAGTTGTCCAGCATCGTCGTGAAGCGGCGATTGAAAGCGGCGTTGAACCGGGCGCCCCAGGATCGGGGTGTGGCGGCTCCCCCGAGGGCCTTGCCGCCGCCCACATGCACGGAGCCGCCCGCGTGAGCATCGCCGGCTTCCGCACGCGCCGGGCCACCCGCGTGAGCCTTGCCTTCCGCCTGCGCCTCGGCGCTCGCCTCCGCGTCAGCATGCGCCTGATGCGGCTTGATGAGCCGGGCACAGAACAGCGGCACCACGGTCATGGCGACGAAGTAGGAAGCGAACAGCGAGAGCACCACCGACAACGCCAGCGCGGTGAACAGGAAACGGCTGACGCCGTAGAGAAAGGTCACAGGGAAGAACACCACGGCTGTCGTCAACGTCGCGGCCAGCACCGGGATCGCGACCTCCTGGCCACCTCGCTCGGCGGCGACCTCCGGGCTTTCACCCATCTCCATGTGACGGAAGATGTTCTCCAGCACGACGACGGAATTGTCGATCAGACGCGAGAACGCCAGCGCCAGTCCGCCCAGGATCATGGCGTTGATGGTGCTGTCGCCCATCGACAGCGCAATGAAGGCCGCCAGCGCCGACAGCGGAATCGAGAGGAACACCGCCACGGTTGCGCGCATGCTGCCCAGGAAGACCAGGATCATGACCCCCGTCAGCAGTAGTCCGATCGCGCCCTCGTGGATCAGGTTCTCGATGGCGCTGCGCACGAACACGGACTGGTCGAAGACTACCTTGGCGATGAGCTGCCTGGGCACGTCCAGCAGGTGCGACACCCCCTCCTTGATCCCGTCCACCACGGCGATCGTGTTGGCATCGCCACCCTGTTTCATGACGGGGAGGTAGACCGAGGGTTGGCCGTCGACGCGCACGATGTTGTTCTGGATCTGCGCTGCGTCCTCGGCCTTGCCGACATCCGCCACCAGCACCGAGGCGTTGCCGACCGTCTTCAACGGCAGGCGGTTGATGTCGGACATCGAATTGATCTGGCTGTTGGCGTACAGGTTGTAGTCGTACGGGCCGATCTTGACGTCGCCCGCCGGCAGGATGAGGTTCGCCTCGTTCACCGTGCGCACCACGTCCATGACGCTCAGCTGGTGCGCCTGCAGCTTCAACGGGTCCACGTACACCATGATCTGGCGGTACTTGCCCCCGAAAGGCTGCGGAACCGAGGCGCCAGGCACGTTGGCGATCTGGTTGCGCACATCGTACTGGCCTTCATCGCGCAGCTTCGCCTCGCTCAGTCCGGCTCCCTTGAGCGTCACCAGGCACACCGGGAGGCTCGAAGCATCGAACTTCAGCACCACCGGAGGCAGCGTCCCGGGTGGGAGCTTGCGCAGGTCGGCCGTAGCGAGGTTGGCGATGCTGGTGACGGCCGAGTCGGGATCGAAGCCGGGCTGGAAATAGATTTTGATGAGGCTCACGCCCGGGAGGGAGCGCGACTCCATGTGGTCCACACCGCTCGCGAGAGTGAAAAAGCGCTCGAAGCGCCCCGTAATGTCGGTCTCGATCTGCTCCGGGGGCATGCCATTGAAGAACGTGGCGACCACGACGACGGGGATGCGGATCGGGGGAAACAGGTCCACCGGCATCTTCACCAGGCTCGTCACGCCCACGACGCAGACGATCAGACAGGCGACGATGATGAGATACGGATAGCGCAGGGAGAATCTGGACATGGCTCAACCCTGCAGCGGCCGGGCGATCAGCTCGCGCAGCTTCTCGACTGAGAAGCCCGGCGAGTTGCATAGCGCAATCAGTGAACGCTCGCGCGCGGAAATCCGCGTCGCGACATCGGGAATCTTCGCAGCGATGCTCAACGGCACGGATTGCACTCCGTGGACATCCCCGTGCAGCAGATCTCCCGAATGCACTGCGAGCCCGCCAACACTGACCGGCGCTCCGAATTCGATGAGGTGCACATAACCGTGCGAGACCGAAGCGCTTCCTGCGAAATAGTGGAAGCCGGCCGCGTGCGCCGCGGGAATGTCCCGGACCGAGCCGTTGGTGAGGACACCCACGCAGTCGAGGGCACGCAGGATGTTCATGTGCACCTCGCCGACGAGCGAGCCGAGGCCGACACGAGTCGCAACGTCCTGCACGACCAGCACGCGCGGCGCGGGCACGCTCAGTACGTAATCCCACCAATCGGTTCGTTCCGGATACTCGCGCTCGGCCGTCGAAGGGGCGGAGCCCCGGATTCGCACCGTCGCCGCGTATCCGACCATCGGCGGCAGGTCCGAGAACAGGCTCCGCACACTGCCATCGACGAACCCTTCATTGCGCAGCCGCTCGTGGAACGTCTCGATGGCGTTCGCCACGAGGCAGGAGTTGAGCCCGCGCAGCGCCAGTAGCTGCTGTGCGGTGAGCGGTGATGCGCTCATTGCGCCGCCAGAGGCTGGGTGAGCTGCGGTTCGACCTTCGCGCCCACGGGAAGTTGGTCCGGATTGCCCAGCATCACGCGGTCCCCTTCGTTCAGGCCGCCCAGCACTTCATAGGCCGAGGCGGTTTCCATACCGAACGTGACTGCGCGCTTCTGCACCTCGTTCGCGCCGTCGACCACGAGTACCGACTTGGAGCCGGGGGCGGCCGCCTCGATCGGCACGGCGAGTGCGTGCGGATGTTCGATGGTCTTCAATGTCACCGTGGCGTACATGCCAGGCACGAGCTCGAGCGTCGGATTGGGCACCTCCGCCTCCACCGTCATGGTGCGCGTGCTGTCATCGACCTTGTCGGTGAAGCGCGCGACCTTTCCCGAGAGATCCTTGCCCTGCAGCGACTCCACGCGCACGCTGACCGATTGCCCGATCTTGATGTCGCCGACGTAGTCGACCGAAACGGGGAAGTCGAGCCTGAGGAGCGTGTTGTCGGCCACGCGCACCAGCGGCATTGCCTGCGTCTGTGAGGCGGTGCCTGCCTGGATGAGCGCGCCCGGATCCGCGAACCGCTTGGTGACCACGCCGTTGAAAGGCGCGGTGATGCGGGTATAGCTGACCATCGTCTCGTACTTACCGACGTCCGCCTTGGCTTCGGACAAAGCGCCGTCCGCGGAGGCATCCTTGGCTTGCGCCGTGTCCAGGTCTTGCTGGGCGATGAGATTCGGATGCTCCCTGTTGACGGCGACCAGCCGCGTGTAGGCGAGATGCGCATCGCGGTATTCGGCATCCGCGCGCCGTACGGCAGCTCGGGCGCTGTCCAGCTCATCGGTGAGCTCGGGGACTTCCAGAATGGCGAGCAGCTGCCCCTCCTTGACACGGTCACCGATGTCGACGTTCATCTTCTTGACGAACCCGGAGACCTTCGCGTGCACCTCCACGTCGGTGTAGGGCCGGAACTCGGCCGGGACCTCGATCTCCTTGAACAGATCCTCGCGCGACACCTTGGCGACGGCAACGGTGGGCACCACCGCCGTGTCGGCGCCTCGAGCATTGGCCGGATGACGCCAGGAGCGCGCCAGGATCGCTCCTCCCACCACGAGGCAGGCGAATACCAGACCGACGACGAGCCGCGTACGCATAGGATGGGTGCTCATGTAGATGAATGTGTCGAAGGAGCGCTCGCCAGCGGCTGGCGCACGCGAAAGCGGCTGCCTTTGCCGAGAACGCTCGAGACCTCGACCTGTGCGCCGTGGGCCGTACAGATCGACTGCACAATCGACAACCCGAGGCCCGCGCCGCCGCCGTCGCGCGCGTCGCGCGACCGCGAATCATCGACGCGGAAGAAACGCTTGAAGACATGTGGCAGCGCCTCGGCCGGAATTCCAATTCCGTCGTCCGCGACGTCCAGCACCGCGTAGCCGTCCTGACGCGAGATCTGCAGGCGAACGGTGCCCCCACGCGGGGTGTATTTGATGGCGTTGTCCAGAAGATTGACGATCACCTGCTTGAGGCGGGCGCGATCGCCCGTCACCGTGATGCTCGGTGCGGCATCGCAGGTAACGGCGATGTTCTTGTCCTCGGCGAGCAGGCTCATCTGATCCGCGGTCGTCGCGGCCAGCTCGGCGAGATCGAACGGCACCCATTCCTCCTGGGCCTCGCCCGCATCCAGGCGCGACAAGGCCAGCAGCCCTTCGACGATGCCGCTGAGACGCGTCACCTCCTCGAGCATGCTGCCTAGAGTTTCTGGCGTCAGCGTCTTCAGCCCCCGCTCCTGCGCCAGGCTCTCCAGCTCCCCACGGAGCACGGTGAGCGGAGTGCGCAGCTCGTGGGAGGCGTCGGCGACGAAGCGCTTGGAGGTCTGGATCGCGTCCTCGAGCCGGTTGATCATGTGATTCAGCGACACCGAGAGTCTCTCGAGCTCATCTCCCGTACGCACCACGGGCAGCCGGTCGCTGAGATTGTGTTGACTGATCTCCTCGGCCTTGCGCGCAATGCGGTCCACGGGCACGAGCGCTCTGCGCACCAGAATGAAGCCCCCGGCCACCGCAACGATGACCGCGACCGGCAATCCCACCGCCAGCATGAACAGGACGTCGTTGAGTGTGGCTTCGGTCCTGGCGGAGCTCACCCCGACCTCCACCAGGTAACGGCGCTCGCCGACGCTCTGCGGTACGGCGGCGATCAGGAGGGCGCCGCTCGTCAACTGCTCGCGGCGATTGAACTCGCGCGAGCGCCGCAGGGAGACCCCCGGCACATCGGCCGGATCGAAGCTGCGGTCCTTCGGCGCGCCCGATGCGTAGATGACGTGCCCGTCGTCGCGCGTCACCCGCAGGAAGCGGTCATTGGCCTCCGGCGAGTACAAACTCTCGATCTCGTTCGCGACCGTCGCCTCGCCGGTGCGGCCGATGGCGGCGACCAGGGTGTCGGCGATCTGGTGGGCCCGGCGCGCCTGGATGTCCAGCAGGTTCGACTCCAGGTAGTGCCGGACGAGCAGGAAGGTGAGCGAGCCCAGGAGCACGAACACGATGGTCAGCAGGCCGGCGTACCAGGTGACGAGCCGGAAGCTCAGGGAGCGGGAATTCATGCATCCACCGCTTCACCCAGGCAGTAGCCCACCCCGCGGACGGTGCGGATCAGCTTGCTGGGGAACGGATCGTCGACCTTGCTGCGCAGGTGGCGCACGTAGACGTCGACGATGTTCGTCAGTCCCTCGAAGCTCTGGTCCCAGACGTGCTCGATGATCATCGTCCGGGAGAACACCCTCCCCGGATTGGTGGCCAGGTACTCCAGCAGCGCGTATTCCTTGGCCGTGAGCTCGATCCGGCGGCCGGCCCGCTTCACCTGCTGGGAGAGGCGGTCGACCTCCAGGTCCCCGACGCGCAGCACGCTCGAGCGGGTCACGGGTCCGCGGCGCAGCAGTGCCTTCACGCGCATGAGCAGCTCCGCAAACGCGAACGGCTTGGTCAGGTAGTCATCTGCCCCCGCCTCGAAGTTGCGGACCTTCTCTTCGGTGGCGTCCCGGGCGGTGAGGATCAGGATCGGAACCTTCTGGTTCTTCGCCCGGATGCGGCGCAGCACTTCGGTGCCGTTCAGGGAGGGGAGCATCAGGTCCAGGACCACCAGGTCATAGTCGTAGGAATCCGCCAGCTCCCATCCGGTGAGGCCATCGTAAGCCGTGTCCACGGCGTAGCGCTCGGCCTTCAGGGCGCGCTCGATGAGCTCGCAGAGCTTCTTTTCGTCTTCGACCAGCAGTATGCGCATGGTGTTTTCCCGCTGCTGCCCAGCAAACCATCCC
>Ga0070681_10002018_pt1 | contig 18377 bp, 17 predicted proteins | sample KBSC83BmetaG_FD_65650 | JGI IMG/M metagenome (GOLD analysis project Ga0070681, IMG submission 65650) | Corn rhizosphere microbial communities from Kellogg Biological Station, Michigan, USA - KBS C8-3B metaG | ecosystem: Host-associated > Plants > Roots > Rhizosphere | place: USA: Michigan... | reverse complement strand
ATTTGCTGATGGGCGCGCCAAGCGACGTCTCGCCGAAGCAATTACGCGAGCTTTCAATCCGAGTCGTCGCGCCGGAAGTGAAGAAGGCTTGAGGTTCATCATCCTCGACCGAGCACGTAGAAGGTCGGGGATCCAGCGCAAGCTAAGTTTCGCGATATTGAGCCTTCGGCGCATCTCACGCGGGATCCCCGACGTGCCTCGCAAGCTCACCGTGTCGAGGATGACGAAGGAGGAAGGACAAAAAAACGGCGCCCTACCGAGGTTGGCGGGCGCCGAGTTGCGTCAGCGGAGTCGGGGGAAGAAACGCTGACGCGCTTTCAGCTATTTCCGAGCCTAGACCTCAGTTGGTCGTCGCTTGGTGAGTGCCGTGCGGTGGCAGGATCACTGCAACGAAGACGATCTTGCCGTCCTTCGTCGCTGTACCGACCCAGCGGCCGGTTTCGTCGCGGTCGAGGGGCGAAATGCCGGTATAGCCTTCGCGAGAAAGCTGCAGTCGCGCCTGCTGGGCGGCGGCCGCATTCTGAAGCTCGCCGCTGAAGGCCGCTGTCTGCGCAGCGTTGAATGCAGGAGCATCTTCAGCCAAAGCCGGAAATGCGAAACCGACTGCGACAAGGGTGGAAAGTGCAAGTGTGCGGATCATACGAACTCCAATCAATCCTGAATTTTTTGCGGGTCGGTCAGCCGGTCCGCTTCATGCAATAGAGGTAAGCGCCTTCGCTGCATGATGCCAAACAACATGGTGTGCTCTATCTGCTGCGATTTGTGAGAACGCGTGAAGCCGAGTGATAAGCGTGAAGGTTCAGACACACGATCGCCAACGTGCGTGAGCGATCTGCCGATCGCCATCTGCGTCACTGCGCTCTGACCAAGTCCGCAATTGAACTGGCAGGCTCTAGTCGATCGGATTAGGAAGTTTTCTCTACCACTATAGTGAACGGGGCTCTTGCCGATGCGAATTTTGATTCTTGGTGCCGGCGCCACAGGCGGATACTTCGGCGGCCTGTTGGCCAAGGCAGGCGTCGACGTAACTTTTCTCGTGAGGCCGAAGCGGCGCGAACAACTCGCCCGCGATGGACTGAAGATCGAAAGTCCGCTCGGTAATTTCAGCACGCCCGTCGCCGCGATCACGCAAGACGAACTTAGGGGCCCGTTCGACGTGGTCATTCTGAGCGCCAAAGCCTATGGCCTCGCCGCCTCGATCGAAGCGATCCGCCCTGCGGTCGGCGAAGCGACGCTGGTTCTGCCTGTGCTCAACGGGATGAAGCACCTTGATGATCTCGATGCGGCCTTCGGCCGGAAGCGCGTGCTGGGCGGTACATGCCACATCAGCGTCGTGCTCGAAGACGACGGCCGAATCCGTCATATGAGCCCATTCGCGTCGCTGACACAGGGAGCCAGAGTTCCCGACCAGCAGGAGAGCGCGGCGCGCCTTCACAAAGAACTGTCGCGCGGCGGCTTCGAGGCTCGTCATTCCGACGACGTCATCGGTGCGATGTGGGAAAAATGGGTTCTGCTCGCGACGCTGGCCGGATCGACATGTCTGATGCGTGCATCAATCGGTGAGATCGTTCGAACCGATACCGGCGCCCAGCTGATCTCGAACATGCTCGATGAATGCGCCGCTGTGGCCACCGCAAGCGATCATCCTCCGAGATCGGTGGCGCTCTCAATCGTGCGCCCGACGCTCACGGACCCGGAATCGCAAATTTCGGCGTCCATGTTGCGCGACATTCAGCGCGGCGGCCAGATTGAGGCCGAACACATCGTCGGCGATCTGATCCGGCGCGGCCGGGAGCACAGCGTGCCGACGCCGTTGCTCGAAATCGCCTACGTTCACCTTCAGGCGTACCAGAACCGGATGAAAACCGCGCAAGTGACCTAACGCCGAGTTAATCCATTAAGCGCAATCGCAATCGCAACCCGGCTTGTCTTCGCCACGTATTAGCGGGACAAAGGTCGCCATTGATCCCGGAGACCGGAAGCATGTTTCGTTCGATCATTTGCGCCGCTTGTCTTTTTCTCGCCATCCCGCTGGCGGCCTCCGCGCGCACCGCCGATCACGCCGAACTGTGGAACGGCGCCGAAATCAACTGGCGAGATTCTCGCTCGGGTATCTACGAAGCATCGAAGACCGGCCGCCCCGTTATCATGGTTTTTCACGCGACGTGGTGCCCGGTATGCAAACGCTTCCGCGAGGTCTTCAAGGATCCCGGAATCGTCGCCGCATCGCGCGATTTCGTGATGATCCTGGTCGATGCCGATGCGGAAAAGGAACTCAACGGAGCCTTCTCATCTGACGGCTCGTATGTTCCGCGCACGCTGTTTGTCGATTCCGAGGGAAACGTTTCGGACAAGCTGGTCGGATCCGATCCGCAATATCCCCATACGATCGAGGTCGACAAACCCGATGAACTGTTGGCGCTGATGAAAAAGGCGCGGAGTGTGTTCGGCACGGCCCCGGCGGAGGCATCGCCGCCAACTGCTGATCGCGGTACCTGAAAAAAATCCTCGGTTGCAGTTGCTTCGCCGAGGCGGACGGGACCGGCGCAACTGCCCATCCATGCCAGGCGATAGGCGCGCCGTTGTTGCGCTTCCGCCGATGACCGGCCATAAGGTCCGTCGGCGCGGACGTGGTGGAACCGGTAGACACACAGGACTTAAAATCCTGAGAGGGTGACCTCGTGAGGGTTCGAGTCCCTCCGTCCGCACCAAATATGAGTCGAGCTCTACGGGCCGCCGGATGGGTGGCAAATGCGGCACGCTTTCCGGTTCCTTTCGGGAGAACCGGCTTGCAGCAAGCTGATTCTGTTGTCGAGGGCCACGCGCTCAACTAGTTTCCAGACCGGGATAGATCATTTTTTGGAGGGGCAAATGCGTTCTTTGAAACTTGGCTTAGCCGCCACGGCGGTGATCTGCGCACTTTCGGCGACGGCTCAGGCTGATTGCGTCAAGGTTGGAGCGGTCGGCGAAGCTATGACCCACGATATCGCCGTGCTCTTCTCGACGCACGGCCTTGCAAACGTCATCTATGGGCAGGGCCGCGTGGGCAAGGGCCCGGTCCATACGAAATGCGAAGAAGGCTCAAGTATGACGACGTGTCACTCCTCGCAGACGGCGTGCAAAGTGACGACACCCAAAACTTGTTTAGGCGCTTGGCTTTGCTTCGGCGCGTGACCCCGATGCTCGGCGCAAATGAAGAATAGCGCGACTTCGGAAGAGGGCTTCGATCCGTTGTAGGGACGCTTCGTCCACTGGGTCGGAAGAGGATTGCAGGCCAGCGATGGAGTTCATCGCGTTGCGCCCCCCTGTTTTCGACCCAGAGCGCGCTTGGCGACGTCGCCGAGGTTAAAGATGCGGTCCGTAATAAACGGAATCTCATGTTCGCGGTGTTAGGACATTTCAACTAACGTATTGAACTGTAATAGGGTGTCTTGAATCCATAATGAGCCTAGAACGCATTGAAAAATTTCAGGACTTAAGGGTGACCTCGTGAGGGTTCGAATCCCTCCGTCCGCACCACTGACCTAAGGCAACGTGGCGCCGCGCGCGCCTTGCGGCTGGGGGAAAGCAAATACCTCCGACGTGTATGTCTCGACCACTTGGCTAATAGGCGTCCCGTTTGGAAGCGCTAGCACAGCGCGATGCTGCAGCACCGCATGCGGGATCGCGAGATTGGATTCATGCGGCTCGGGAAGTGGCGCGCCCATGTCCCAGTTTTGCGGCAATGGCGACCAGAGCAGTTTTGCCGAAAGCGTCCGCCGATGGAAATTGAGTGCATGCACGGCTCGCCCGAAAGCCGTATCGCTTGTCTCAAGCAGCTTGTTCATGTCCGGCGTCAACCGGCTAGGCACGTACCAGTTATCCGCTTCTGAAAGAACGTGATCACCGCAGCTAAGACGCACTTTGCGATAGCGGATCGGCTCCGAGGAAGTCACGCCGAGCAGCTGGCGTTGCTCCGCCGTCGGCGCCTGATCGGCACCATGGATAAGTTCGGCAACGATATGAGCCGAGGGGGCTAGTCGGTGGTTGCCGCACCAGCGGTCTAGCGTCAGCGTAGCGCTGTCGTGGCTCAGAAGATCGGCATTCAGAGTTTCGAGTAACGCGAGTGCTTCGAGACGAACGGTGAAGCTATCTTGCCAAGGCGGCGTATTGCTTATTTCCGCAGCAGCGGTACGCGCGAAGAGAACGAGAATAAATGTCACGAATACGCTGAGGATGCTAAGACGCATTTTCGATCCTGTTTTAATTTTGAGCTAGCGAATGTTGAACTGAAGAAGCCGTTTTTCGCCTCGTCGCCAGATCCCCGGCTTCTGCGTCCATTGAGACCGTGCCCGCAAAAATAACCAAGCAAAAAAGACCGGGGACCATGCGGTCCACCGGTCTCAAGTTACCTGTTCGCAGGATGGGCGAGCAGGTCCAGGGAGTAGGGAGTGATGTGCGATCAGAACTCGGAAGAGGGGCCGATCGGATCCAGAAAGTAAATCGGCTCACGTTCGTTTCCGCGGCTCGGAACCTCGGGCTCGACCGGCTGCGACCGGCGTAGCGTAACGGACGTTGTCGTGCCGGCCCGCGGCTTCACCCGATTGGGCCTGCCCTTCAGCCGCACGAAGTAGCTATGGCTTCGCGTCATAGCCGCACCTCCGTGGGAGCGTTCGGTGCGCGACGCCGGTTTTTCCGGCTCGCGGCATGGGCGATGGCCGCGCGCTCCGCCAGAAATGCGTTCGCAAACCGACGGCCTTCAAGCGCATTGTATTGGTCGAGAGCCGCGTGAAAGCGAAATTCGTGTTCGCCGTCTTCGCGGATTATCACGCCGGCCTGATCGTCGCCGACTTCAATAACGTAAGATTTCGACATGGCTTTCCGATTGCCGGTCGAGACCGGCATCCTCTCGTGAATGAATTGTGAATTGGTTCGGTGTGCGGCTCACGCCGCTCGGCAGAGCCTCAACGACAACAGCCGAACATCAGCCGGGTTCCCCGGAGCATGCCGGGCATCAATTCTATTTGAGGAAAGGGGAAAGCTCTAACTTTGCTCATAGCGGTCTCCTTGAACCGGAGCCCACGCTTGCCGTGGGACCTTAGCGTTTGATGACGCGGCGCAAGACATCTCAAAATCACCGCGGCCGGCGCAGTCACGCGACGACGCCCGATACTCCAATAGGTGGGGCGTCCTGGTCAAATAACAAGTTCGGCAAAGCATTGCCGAATTTGCGCTGATGCCAACACAAGCGCGGTTGGCAGTTTGGACATTTTCTGATTAGAAGCACTCCTCATCACATGACAGGGTCAAACCCGAGGGACTTTTTGCAACCATGAAACTCGTTCGCTTCGGCGCGGCCGGCGCTGAAAAGCCCGGCATCATTGATCGGGACGGCGCGATCCGCGATCTGTCTTCGGTCATTGCAGATTTTGCAGGCGAGCATCTCGCACCGCACACACTCGCGAAGCTCCGCGATCTCGATGTGGCAGCTTTGCCGAAAGTGCCTGAGACGACGCGCCTCGGCCCGCCCGTCGCTGGAACGCGGAATTTCATCGCCATCGGCTTGAATTACGCCGATCACGCCAAGGAGACAGGCCAGGAAATCCCGTCCGAGCCGATTTTGTTCAACAAAGCGCCCACGGCGATCTCGGGTCCTTATGATGATGTGATGTACCCGAAGAATTCAAATCGCATGGATTGGGAATGTGAGATCGCATTCGTGGTCGGCGCGCGGGCGCGCTACGTAGAAGCCAAGGACTGGGCGAAATATATCGCCGGCTACTGCATCTGCAACGACGTCTCCGAGCGGCGCTTTCAAAGCAAGCGCGGCGGCCAGTGGGTGAAAGGCAAGTCAGCGGAAACATTCGGTCCGCTGGGGCCCTGGATCGTCACACCCGATGAACTTGCAGATCCGAACAACCTCGCAATGTCGCTCGATATCAACGGCACGCGCAAACAGACCGGCACGACTGCGACGATGATTTTCAAGATCCCCGACCTGCTCGCCTACGTCACCGAGTTCATGGTTCTCGAGCCCGGCGATATCGTAACGACGGGGACGCCGCCGGGCGTCGGCTGCGCAATGAAGCCGCCCGAGTATCTGAAAGTTGGCGACGTGATGGAGTTGAAGATCGAAGGGCTTGGCATGCAGCGCCAGAGGGTCGTTGCCTTCTCCGCTTAGCGCTTAGACTGCCCTACCAGCCCCAACTATTTTATTACACGTCGGGATCGTCCGAAAAATCTTCCCGGCGCGGTGGGTGCTTGTTCAGAAAATTCGGCATGTCCGTCCCGGGCCGGATGGCGAGACGCTGACGAATCTCGTCCCACGACCTTGGGCTCGATAAATTGAGTTCGCCCAGGCCCTGGCGCACGTATTTAAGCTGATCCTTGAGGGCTTGCTCGCCGTGCTGCAGGCCCTCGTCGAATTGCGCCGCGTTCTCGATCTCATCGATCAAATAATCGATGAGACGCGTTTCAGGAAACAGCATGTAGAGAACCAAATCATCGCGGACCTTGCTGTCGACCCCGACCAGCAGCGAACGTTTGCGATCGTCGCCGCCAGTCTCACTGAGTAGGCGCGAGAACACCTCGCTGAGATCGCGATCCTGCATATTTTGGAATTCGCGTAGCATCATCTCGAGCAAGTGGTTTTTCTTGCTGTGCGCACCCAGTGCTTTCCAGGCTTCTCGCATGGCTTCGCGGGACTCCGGCGACTTTAGCCGTTGGTCGACGAGGTCTGAAGTCAGGCCGACGGCCGAGAGCAGAGCTTCGCGGTAATGGGCAATGAGCCGCGCGCGCTCCTCCTCTGAAAGCGGATGCACGTGCGGAAGCGCCGGCGCCGGTTTTTCAAGTTCGGGTGCACGCCGGTCCCTCGGTAACTGGGGCGGCGTCGTTCTGAGTGTGCCGCCGTCAATGGGCGGGCGCGCCTGGACGCCTTCGAAGCGGGCGCGGTCGTAGCCGTACGCTGCCGACTCGGGCGCCGTGGCGCGGATCATCAGCAGCGTTTCATAGAGTGCGGGGCGAATGTAATAGCGGTCATCGATCTTGACGTCCGGCGCCACGGATTTGACGGCGGCTCCGGCGTTCATCACACGGCGCACGACGCGCGAGTCGTAGTCGTTGTCGATTTCGGACAAAGTCACCATCGACGTGAAGCCTTCCGTCTCGCGGATCGGCTCAAGCGTGTGAAGGGTGATTTCGGCGTGCTCGCGCGGATGCGGAGCCAGCGCAGCGGAGACGAGCTGGTCAAGGCGCGCCCGGTCTTTTGCCGTGGCGTCGGTCTTGAACTGCTTGTCGCAGACGCTTGAAAGATATTCGCGAAGCTCGCTGCGAACCCGGTAGCACTCGGGATCAAGGCTCACGTTCTCGACGGCACCGATATCGGCGCCGGCCGTCAGGACCATGCGCACCCGGTCCGCCTGCGAGCGCTCCATGCCACTCAAATTCGCGAGCGCGGGAAACCCATCCTGATTAGTGATCGGTCTTAGCGCGGTGAGCGTCAGCCACGCAGTTTCGTAAGGGTGAGCTCCGAGCGCGGCGTTGATCGTCGCCTCGAGTTGCGACCCCGATCGCGATTTGAAGCTCGGAATATCGGAGAGTGGCGAACGCACCGCGTTGGCGCCGAACAGACCCGACATGAAGATCAGCCCGTCCAACCCGATTGCGATGGCGAGCGCCAGATAGGCGAGACGGTTGCCGTCCTGGAATGCATTCAGCGTCACGACGAAGCGGTGCGCCTTGTCATCGCGTGACAGCTCGATGCGGTTGATTTTCGTCCGCAGCGCGTCGGTGTCGTTGCTCGGCAGAGCGCTGTCGGAAAGGCACCTGCGCGCGAAGGCAAAGAGAGCGTCGGTCGATTTATTGGCGTTGAGCTTGTCGCCGCCGACGCACGTATCGTTGAAGACTTTCGTACCGGCCTCAAGCGCAAAAAGACCGGATGCAGCGTCGGCCGTCGTCTTCGGATCGCAGTCGATTCCCGAGAGCAGCGGCTTCGTCTCAGGCGTTGCTAATAGAGCGCCGTAAATGTCGCTGCACGTTTGCTGCACGCTGGAAAGGTGTCCGGCCGTCGGATCGGAGCGGAACTCCGATTTAAGGCGCTCGAAGGTCGGTAGGATTCGCGAGGGATCGACCGCCGGGCGGCCACCACCTTTCTCGGTATTCTCCGTCAGTTTGATCCGCTGCTCGGCCGTATCCGCTTCGCCCTTGTACTTCGCTAGATCGCCGTCGACGTTCGCCAGCTCCGTGTCGATCGCGGTGAGGCGCGACTCGACGGTGGTTAGGCGCTTCTGCGCATCCTTCATGCGTTCCTGAGCGATTTGCGCCGCGCTTTGGAGCAGCGCCAGTTCGCCCATGCGCTGGCGGTACATGGGACCGCGACCGACCTTGCCGGTTCCTTCGACGCCTTTGTCTTCGGCGAGGGCTTCGACGCGCTTGGCGTCGACCTCTTTCAACTTGCCGTCGTAGTCCGACTTTTTCGCAGCAAAGTCCGCAGCAAGTTGGGGCCGCTGGCCCGCCAGCCGGGATTTTTCATCCGTCAGAGAGGTCTTGCGGCCGGCAAGACCCGCCTGGCCGGCCTGCGCCGAAGACATACGCTCCTGCTGTTCCTTGACTGAGCGTCGGCGCTCCTCGAGCTGCTCGTTGACGTAGCGTTCGATGGCGCCTTCCGATTGCGCCGAAACCCTGCTGACGTTGTCGAGCTGTTGCTCGTAGTCCTTCCACGCCTGCGTCGCGAAAAGGTCGTCGGCGAGACTGGCGCGGCGGCTTTCAATTGCCTGTTCGATGTCCGAAATAATACCCGAGACTTGGTTTTGGGCTCTGAGCTCGGCGGCCCGCACGCGCTCCGATTGCGGGAAAATAGCCGTGAAGAAGCTGTCGAACGAGAAGAAGACGCTGGTCGTCATGCAGGCCAGAAACATGACCCACAGCATTGAATTGCGGATGATGACGCGAACGACTTGCACGTAGGGCCGGACAAGGTCACTGGCGGCGTAGAGCGCGAAAAGCGCTACCAACAGCACAGCCGCGCCGAACATCAGGAACGTATCGCCTGCGTGAGACCAATTCAGATCCTTGACGCTGGCGTGATTGATGTCCGCCCGCCCGCTCCACTGCAGAAATATTACGAAGCAGGCCGCGAACAGCAACAGGCCGATCGCGGTGCCAACCCAGGTCTGTACGGAGGGGCTTACGAGCGACGAGCGACCGGACCGCGATTGCGCGCTCATTCCCGTCGCAAAACTTTCGCCGATCAACCAGGCGATGATCAGCATGATGCCCTGGATGCCGAACGTCACCATGCCGGAGAGCAGCGGCTCGCCGGTGAAATTGTACATGCCTTCCCAGGTTCGCCAACCTGCCGCCAACGACAGTACGATGCCGGTCGTGCCGAGCAGCGCCAGCCGCCAGTTCGAAAATACCGTATCTTCAATGGTTGCGGTCAGGCGCCGGGCAACACGAGTCCTGAGCAGCAGTATGAAGATGCAGGCGAAAAAAATAGCGATGCCAATCGGCCTGGCGTTCTCGGCCAGCTTGTCGATCAAGAGCTTGACGTCCATCCCGATTTCATTCCCGGTTGACGCGTTGGCGAAATCTCAGGCAAGCAACTGTCGACATTGCGCAGGCGGACTGGCCAATTGGCGGTCAGATTAACGACCAAATGTGCTCGCGAAATGAAATTCTTTTCGCAAACTCAGTGAAGCATGTGGTTTCCGGCTACCCAAGATCAAGCCGCAGCGCACAAAAACCGTATTCGGGTCTTGAACACAATAGCCGCCAATCCCGACATGTTATATTGTCCGGGTTACCGGGGAAGCCATGCTGCCCAAAGCACCTGGAGGGCTCGGACTCTTAAAGGATGGCCATGGTAGCAAACCCAGGCGACGACCAGCGCAACAAAGAACGGCTGAAGACCTCGATCGACCGCGCCACCGCAATTTTTGCGGAGAGGAACATCCGGTTCACGGACCTGCGCCGCAAGGTGTTCGAGGAAATCGCTTCCACCCAGGCCAGTGTCGGGGCCTACGAGGTCCTGGATCGGCTGGCCAAGAAGGGCACGCGGCTGGCTCCTATCTCCGTATACCGGTCCCTCGATGCCCTTCTCGATGCGGGCGTCGTGCATCGTCTCGAGAGCAAAAACGCCTATTTCGCCTGCGGTCGCCTGCATCAGGCCCCAACCGGCCGCCGGCCGATTTTTCTCAGTTGTGAGAAATGCGGAACCGTCCAAGAGGTTGACGGCGATCATATCTTTAAGGCGATCGACGAGGCCGCTCACGGCGCCAAATTCGAGCCGCGCGTGCGGTTTGTCGAGGTGTCGGGAACGTGTCAACAATGCGCGGCCCTGCATAAAAACTAGGCCGCTCGGTATGGCGGGAACAACCAGCGTTCAATTGGCGCCTCGCGTCGATATCGCTGCTGGCGGGAAGCCATAGAGAACGCTAGAAAGTCGCCATTCAGATTCCAAGAGAACTTGATCGATGACGCTTGGCGACAGCATCGCAATGAAATCCCGTCATCAAACCGTTGCCGTGATGGTCGGCGGCGTCGCAGTCGGTGGCGGCGCGCCGGTCGTCGTCCAGTCGATGACCAACACCGATACCGCGGACGTCCAATCGACGGTCAATCAGGTTGCCGATCTCGCCCGCGCCGGATCAGAACTGGTCCGCATTACAGTCGATCGCGATGAGGCCGCAAAAGCGGTGCCGTTCATCCGTGATGCGCTGCGCAAGCGCGGCGTCGACGTGCCGCTGATCGGCGATTTTCACTACATCGGGCACAAGCTCCTGGGCGACAATCCGGCCTGCGCCGAAGCTCTCGATAAGTATCGGATCAACCCCGGTAACGTTGGTTTCAAGGACAAGAAAGATCGCCAGTTCGGCGCTATCATCGAAACCGCGGCGCGCTACGGAAAGCCCGTCCGGATCGGCGTCAATTGGGGCTCGCTCGACAGCGAACTCTTGACCCAACTGATGGATGAGAATGCCAAGTTGGCGGCGCCAAAGCCGGCTCGTGGCGTCATGCACGAAGCCATGGTGCAATCGGCGCTGCTCTCGGCCGGACGTGCCGAGGAGATGGGGCTCGGCGCCGACCGGATCATCGTCTCCGGCAAGGTGTCTTCCGTTCAGGATCTGCTCGCCGTCTATGTGATGCTGGCTGAGCGCAGCCGCTATGCCTTGCATCTCGGGCTGACCGAGGCGGGCATGGGGTCAAAGGGCATCGTTGCCTCGTCGGCGGCCCTCGGCATTCTGCTGCAGCAGGGCATCGGCGACACGATCCGCTTTTCGCTGACGCCTGAACCCGGCGGCGACCGCACACAGGAAGTGCGCGCCGCGCAGGAACTCTTGCAGACGATGGGGCTCAGATCGTTCGTGCCTGTCGTCGCGGCCTGCCCCGGATGCGGTCGCACGACCTCGACGGTTTTCCAGGAACTCGCGCGCGACATTCAGGACATGATCCGGGATCGGATGCCCGATTGGAAGATGCGCTATCCGGGCGTCGAAACGCTCAATTTCGCGGTGATGGGTTGCATCGTGAACGGACCCGGCGAAAGCAAGCACGCAGACGTCGGCATATCATTGCCGGGTACCGGCGAGCAGCCGGCGGCCCCTGTCTTCATCGACGGCAAGAAGGCAATGACGCTGCGCGGCCCGAATATCGCGGCGGACTTCAAGGCGATCGTCGAAGACTATATCGCGCGGCGCTTTGCCGTGTCGGCAATGGCGGACAGCAGTGCCGCCGAATAGAAGAAGGCGGACAGCAGCGCCGCCGAATAATGCCCCCCGGCGCCTGAAATAGTTAACGGACGGCCTAGCCGGTAACCGCGTCGTTTCGCCGATTCTTGGCTCGCTCGGCTTACCCATAGTCTAATGAACGTCCCCGATTACCACGTCGCAAAATTTTGGGCACGATTCGCCGTTGAGCTTGTTAGACGGTGAAAGGTCCAATCACCAGGGAAGCTCATTGATGAGCGACGGAGCCAGCCACGACCGCCACTTGATCATCGGCGCCGGGCCCATCGGGCTCGCGACGGCAGCGGCCCTCAAACGACGCGGCATTACCTTCGATATCGTCGATGCCGCGACGGGCATCGGCGGCAACTGGCTGCACGGCGTCTACCGGACGGCGCATATCGTCTCGTCGAAAAAGGCGACCGAATACTCAGACTATCCGATGCCGGCCGATTACCCGGATTTTCCGTCGGCCGATCAGATGCTCGCTTATCTCCAGAGCTTTGCGAAGGATCGTGACCTTCTCAGGCATTGCGAATTCAACAAGGGAGTTCGGCTCGCCGCGCCCGATGATGCCGGCCGCTGGATCGTAAAGTTCGCCGACGGCGAAGAGCGAATTTACAAAGGCGTCGTCGTTTGTAACGGCCACCATTGGGACAAGCGCTATCCCGAGTTTCGCGGCACGTTCACCGGCGACATGCTGCATTCGAAGGATTACCGCGAACCATCGCAGTTCGAGGGCAAGCGCGTGCTCGTCATCGGCGGAGGAAATTCCGGCGTCGACATGGCCTGCGACGCGGGCCGTTTCGGCAAGTCGTGTGATATCAGCCTGAAGTCCGGATATTGGTACATGCCGAAAACGTTCCTCGGCCGTCCACTGACCGACATCCCACTCTGGGGCCTGCCGATCTTCGTTCAACGCGCCATCATCAAATTGATGATCCGATTGAGCATCGGCGATTATCGCCGCTATGGATTGCAGCGGCCGAACCACAAGATGTTCGAGCGTCATCCCGCATTCGGCACGGACCTCTTGAATTCAATTCGCCTAGGTTGCGTCAAGCCTCGCCCCGCGATCGATCACGTCGACGAAAAGACGGTGACCTTTGTAGATGGCTCGACGGCGACCTATGACCTGATCGTCGCGGCAACGGGATTTCATACCTCGTTCCCGTTTTTGCCGGATGGTCTGGTCAAAATCGAAAATGGTATAGTCCAAGTTTACGGCGGCGCGTTTCCGCCTGGCGTTCGCGGTCTCTACATTGTTGGATGGGCGCAAGCGCGCAACGGCTTCGGCCGCCTGATCACGCCGCTCGCTGATCTCTATGCACGCTTGATAGCTCTCCAAGATGAACTCGAATTTCCGCTCGGGTCTGTCATGGAGCAGTCTTTCACGCAGCGGCTGCCGACGACGCACCTCGTGGATCCCGAAAAGGCGCGCCGCGAGATCCGCATCGCCCATTGGATTCTGCCGCTGCTCAAAGCCCGTGACCGCCGCATGGCCCGGAAACAAAAACTCACGGCGGAGAAAACCAGCGTGCCTATCCGCGCCTAGACCGCGCGTTCGCGTCAAATGCTCATTTGAGCAATTTCGCAGACGCATATCAGCTTCGCCGGTAGCGCGGTTCTGATGCCGAAAATGGAACTGAGTTTCTGGTTACGCGTTGACCCCGTTAGAGGGCCGAGAGCCTAAACCAACGGGGTTTTTCAAAATGAAATTACAGCGGGCCAATGCCATTGCGCTTGGCGGCATCTTGCTCTGCGTTAGCGCAACTACGAGCGCGTGGGCCGCCGATCTCGGCCCTTATCAGCCTTATAATCCGCCACCGGCACCAATTGAATCTTACGTTGAACCCGCGATTTGGGAAGGTGCATACATCGGCGTCAACGGCGGCTACGGCTGGTCGAATTCGGACTTTACTGAACCGGATGGCGCGTTCGGCGGCGGGCAGATCGGCTACAACTGGCAGCGCGATCGCTTCGTGTTCGGGGTTGAGGGTGATATTCAAGCCTCCGACATCAATGCGAGCGCCGATTTCGGAGGCTTCGCAAACGCCAGGACCGACATCGATTGGTTTTCCACGGTTCGCGGACGGCTCGGTATCGCGCAGGGACCGTGGCTGCTCTACGGCACGGGCGGCGTTGCATTCGCCGACATCTCAAACCGGGTCGACATCGGACCGGTCACTCTGTCGAATTCAGACACTCAGGTCGGATATGCAGTTGGCGGCGGCCTCGAATGGGCATTCGCGAAAAATTGGAGCGCCAAGGCCGAATATCTTTATCTCGGCTTCGGAGACGACACGTTTTCCGGTGGCGGCAACACGGTCCACGTCAACAACGACATTCAAACGGTTCGAGCCGGCTTGAACTACAAGTTCTAAGCCTGGCGCGGCTCTAGCCAGACCTGCCCCCGATCTCGCCCCTTGCTAACTGCCGCGATGGCCCATCAGCCGCGCGGCGTCGGCAAGGGGCTCGGCTTTTTCGCCGAACGCAACAAGCGCTGTGACGGCAGCCGTAATTACTTGGTCGAGATGGTCCCGTGCCGCTTGGACACCGAGCAGGCCGACGAGCGTCGCCTTGCCAGCCGCAGCGTCTTTTCCTGTTGCCTTGCCGACATTGGTGGTTGTGCCTACGGCATCGAGTAGGTCGTCGCTGATTTGGAATGCCGTTCCGAGATGCTCGCCGTAGGTGCGGAGCGCTGCAAGTTCGGACGGCGCGGCCTTGCCGAGAATGGCGCCCATCTCGCAGGCGGCCCTAATAAGGCGGCCGGTCTTCATCGATTGCAGCCTCGTGACGCCGGCAATCGTCGGTGCGGCGTCGGTCGGCAGATTTCCCGCCTCGAGATCGAGGACTTGGCCACCAACCATCCCGACCGCGCCTGAAGCCGCCGCGAGGGTTTGAACGAGCTCCGTGCGCACACCCGGATCCTCATGGCATTCCGGACTACTGACGAGCTCGAAGGCGAGAGCCTGCAGCGCGTCACCGGCCAGGATCGCCGTCCACTCGTCATAAGCCTTCCATACCGTTGGCTGGCCGCGCCGCAGTTCGTCGTTGTCCATCGACGGCAGATCGTCGTGCACCAGCGAGTAGCAATGGATGCATTCGATTGCCGCGGCGGCCGGGAGCGCACCCTCGCGTTCGACGCCGAAAAGGGCGGCCGAGTTGAAAACAAGATAGGGGCGGAAACGCTTGCCCCCCGCCAGAACCGAATGGCGCAACGCCTCGGCCAGCCTCCGCGGCGTACCTGCGGCTTCCTGTTTCGCCAGAATAGTTGAGAGATAAGCTTCGACAGCTGTTGCGGCATTGCCAAGCTGCACAAGAAACTGTGACACTACCTAAACCTCTCCGTCGCGGGGCTGAGCGGGCACGTAACATGGCCATCGTTGGGTGCTACCGCCGACGCGGTATCACACGGCAATCGATGTAAGCAAAGCATGGATCGGGCGGACGACACATCAGAGCCAACGGCCGCGCCGAATACGGCCTCGCGGGTCCGCGTTGACGCCGTCCCCCGGCCGCTGGAGGGCATCGCCGCCAGCCCGGTCGCGCCGTCCGCGGCTGCAGCGGCAAATACAACCGAACATGCCGCAGCCGATGTGGCGGGCGTCGAGCTGAATGCTGTCGATTGGCGGCCAGCCTTTGCCAATCCGCCTCGGCCTTTGCCTCCGTGGGCATTTTCTCCGGCGCGAGCACAACCACAGCCGGTGGCGTTGTTGACCCGATTGATCGTTCCATTACCGCTGAACCCCGCGGCTTATGTTGCCGACGTAGGGGCGGTCGCAGAGGCATCCCCAGAGGCATCCCCAGGGGCATCCCTAGCCGAGCCGGCGAGGGCTTATCTGCCGCCGTCCGTCGAGGCAACGCTTGAGGCTACCCTCGATGGGTCCGGCAGGTCTGCAACGCCGCTAAGCGTCGACGCGGCCCTCTCCGAGATCGAAGCTGAGGTCTTTGCCCGAACGATGACCGTCGAAGCGGCGATCGCGCAAGTGCGCCGGGACCGCCAGATCGAGCGGCGGCATGGCGCGACGCCCGCGCAGGCGACACCGCGGATAATGTCCGTCGTCTCCGCGCTTCAGCCGCAGTTACCGATTGGACCGCTGGTCGCCGACCCTGCCGCCCGACCAGACATGTCCGGACACAAGGCCTGGCCCGCTGATCACCGGGACTGGGACTACAAGGGTCTCGCTAGGCGTGCGCTGAAAATTATTGGCGTTATTGCAGCGGCTTGGCTGGCGCTCGTGCTGATTTTGATCGTCACCTACCGCTTCGTTAATCCGCCGATTTCGGAACTGATGCTGCAGCGCTGGGCCTTCGGAGAGGACATCTCGCAGCAGTGGGTAGACTTCGAGGACATGTCGCCGAACGTGGTCCGTGCCGTGCTGGTGAGCGAAGATGCCCGGTTTTGCCAACACAACGGCATAGATTTCGAGGCCATCGAGGACGCGGTCGAAGACGCCGGAAGCGGCAAGATGCGTGGCGCTAGTACGATTTCGATGCAGGTCGTCAAAAACCTGTTCCTCTGGCCGTCCAAGAGTTTCCTGCGCAAGGCGATTGAGTTGCCTTTGACCTATGTCTTGGAGTTAGTCTGGCCGAAACGCCGGATCATGGAGGTTTATCTCAACATCGCCGAGTGGGGCCCAGGCATTTTCGGCGTCGAGACGGCCTCGAGGTTCTACTTCAAGAAGCCGGCGAAAAGTCTGAACGAGCGGGAGGCGGCGCGGCTGGCCGTGGCGCTGCCCAATCCGCTGACGCGTAATGCCGGAAAGCCGGGTCCCGGGACGCGCCGGCTGGCCAGCGCGGTTCAGGTGCGTATGCGGTTTGCCCCTTCGAGCCAGACGGTGTGCATCTGGCCGAAACGACGCATGTGAAACCGGGTTTTGGCGCCGGCAGCAGCGTGCGCGGGGACTGGCGTTCCGTATCGAGTTTGCGTATAAGCCCGGCCAGGGCTCGCGAGCCGCGCCAAAAAGGCGACGCTGCCGGGCCGATTCAGCAATAAGACGTTCGGCGTCCCCGCCGCATGTTCTGCGGCGCCTCGCCATTTGGCGGATGATGCCAACTTTGGAGCAAAACTATGGCAGTACCGCGCAGTAAGATGTCCCCGATGAAGCGTGGCCAGCGGCGTTCACATGATGCGCTGACGGCACCGGCCTACGTCGAGGACAAGGAAAGCGGCGAGCGTCGCCGTCCGCATCACATCGATATGAAATCCGGCAAATACCGCGGCCGGCAGATCCTGACGCCCAAGACCGACCAGTAGGTCTGCACCTGGATCGGCTAAGTTAGGCTCGACGTGGCGCCATTGCATTGGCGCCGTCGATCACTGGTTTTGCCGGTCTCCTGTTGCTTGGCAAATCGGATACGGCGTGTCAGAAAGTCCGGCGCGCCCGGCGGCTGCCGAAATGTCAGGAGAAGCCTCATGTCGATTAGAGCCCTTCCGCTCTTGGTCTTCGCCTTCGTTCTCTACAACGTCATTGCGTTGTCGCTGGGAGAAGAGGCTCTCGGCCGCCAGATTTTCGAACTCAGGCTCTTGAGCGGCGGCATTTGGAAGTTCACTTGGGGCGACCTCGTTCTACTCGTGACGCTGCTCCTGCTCTTCGTCGAAATCGTCAAGTCGACCTTCACGACGACATCGACGTTGATCGATCATGCGCTTTCGATGATCGTGTTCATGGCTGTCGGTGCGGAGTTCCTGATCGTGCCGCAAGCGGCGACGTCAGTGTTTTTCCTGATCCTCGTTGCATCGCTGATCGACGTCATCGGCGGTTACACGATTGGCATTCGCGTTGCGCGCCGCGATCTCAATATCGGCGCAGACCAGTAAGCATCGCGCAATTTCGTACTAGAAAAGCCTAAATAGACGCGCGTTCAATTCTATTGGCGGCTCGAACTTTAACAAGTGTTAGCAATTTCACATTAACTTCTCGTCTTGAAGTTTGGATACAACCGGCCCCGTTCCAATTTGCGTGGGGCGTGCTCGGGGGCCAGCTCGAGGTCAAACCGTGTTTCCCCCGGCAAACTTCCACGGACAGGGCGCTGACTCGAACGACGACGTTCCGTCTGACGACGGCGTTACGAGGGACATCGATCCTCTGACGGAAACCGAGGGCCTTGACCTCATCGGCATCCTCTCGTCGATCGACGAGACGGCTTACGTCTGGGACATCAAGACCGGCCGCATCGACTGGGAACGCAATGCCTGCGCCGTTCTCAGCATTAGCGACCCCGAGCAGATCGCAACGGGCGCCGGCTATCACGCGCTGATCGCGGCCGAACATCTCAATCGCCGGCTCGAAGCGTTCTCGCGCAGTGTCGGCGGCGACCGCAAGCGCGGCGTTCCCTATCGCGTTCAATACCGTCTGCTCATTGGCGGCCGCCGCAGCGGCAAGGCCATCCGCGTCGAAGATCAGGGCCGCTGGTGGCCAGGTTCCGATGGTCACCCTGAACGCGCCCGCGGCGTTGTTCGAATCCTCCATGACCAGTATCTCGAAGAGCAACGGCTCCTCGTGCGCAACGATCTCGACGAGTTGACGGGCCAGCTCAATCGCATTCGCCTGACAGAGGCGTTGAGTACCGTTCTCTTGCGCACCGAACGCGATCGCCAGTCATGCGCTTTTCTGATGGTTGCGGTTAATAATCTTGCGGTCATCAATGAGACGTTCGGATTCGAGGTCG
>Ga0070681_10002016_pt1 | contig 18381 bp, 19 predicted proteins | sample KBSC83BmetaG_FD_65650 | JGI IMG/M metagenome (GOLD analysis project Ga0070681, IMG submission 65650) | Corn rhizosphere microbial communities from Kellogg Biological Station, Michigan, USA - KBS C8-3B metaG | ecosystem: Host-associated > Plants > Roots > Rhizosphere | place: USA: Michigan... | reverse complement strand
TCGCCTGATGAGCAGCCGGCAAAAACCGCGCTTTTTGCCCGGGGCGCGCAGCCGGCGGAAACGCAGCCACTGTCCGAAAAAAGCGCCGCCGGCGACTTTTTTCCAATCAAAAAAGGCCCACCACCTTTCCGGTGGCGTCGATATCGATCGAATTCGCTGCTGGAACCTTCGGCAGGCCCGGCATCGTCATGATGTCCCCGCAGATCATTACGACGAACTCGGCGCCGGCCGCGAGGCGTACTTCGCGAACGTTCACCACGTGGTGCGAGGGAGCGCCCCGGAGTTTCGGATCCGTCGAGAACGAGTACTGAGTCTTGGCCACACACACCGGGTAGTGCCCGTAGCCGCCCTCCTGAAGCTGTTTGATCTGCGTGCGCACCTTGCTGTCGGCCGTGATATCGGAGGCGTGGTAGATCTTCGTGGCGATCGCCTTCATCTTGTCCCACAGCGGCGTGGACTCTTCGTAGACGAAATGGAAATTGTTGGGCTGCTCGCACAGCCGCACCACTTCCTTCGCAACGTCGACGGCTCCGGCGCTGCCCTCCGCATAGTGACGCGCATGAATGACCTTCACGCCGTGCGTCGACATGCGCTCGATCAGGAGCTTAGTCTCCGCGTCCGTGTCCTCCGCGCGTGAGTTGATCGAGACCACGCACGGCAGGCCGTACAGCTTGTTCACGTTCTCAATGTGTCGCTCGAGATTCACGAGCCCTTTCTCCAGGGCCGCCAGGTTCTCCTTACCCAGTTCCGGCACCTCGATACCGCCGTGATATTTCAATGCACGGATCGTAGCCACAATCACGGACGCAGCCGGCTTCAGGCCGGCCTTGCGGCACTTGATGTCAACGAACTTCTCGCCACCCAGATCCGCACCGAATCCTGCCTCGGTCACTACATAGTCGGCCAGTTTCAGCGCCGTGCGCGTGGCCATCACCGAATTACAGCCGTGGGCGATATTCGCGAACGGCCCTCCGTGGATGAAGGCGAGATTGTTCTCGAGCGTCTGCACGAGGTTGGGCTTGAACGCGTCTTTCAGGAGGACGGTCATCGCACCGTGCGCGTTCAGCTCGCGAGCGAGAATCGGTTTTTGCGCCGCCGTGTAGCCGACGACGATTTTGCCCAGGCGCTCCTTGAGGTCGGCCAGGCTGCTCGCCAGGCAGAAGATCGCCATCACCTCGGAGGCGACGACGATGTCGAAGCCGTCCTGGCGCGGATAGCCATTGCCAGGCCCGCCCAAGCCGATGACGATGTCCCGGATCGCCCGGTCGTTCACGTCCACGACGCGCCGCCAGGTGATGCGGCGGACGTCGAAGCCAAGCTGGTTGCCCTGGTGGATGTGGTTATCGATGAGCGCGGCGAGCAGGTTGTTGGCTAGCGCGATGGCGGCAAAGTCGCCCGTGAAGTGGAGGTTGATGTCCTCCATCGGCACGACCTGTGCGTAACCGCCGCCGGCGGCGCCGCCCTTCATGCCGAACACCGGTCCGAGGGCCGGCTCACGCAGGCAGATCATCGTCTTCTTGCCGATGCGGTTGAGCGCATCCCCCAGGCCCACGGTAGTCGTGGTCTTGCCTTCGCCGGCCGGCGTCGGGGAGATCGCGGTCACGAGGATCAGCTTGCCGTCCGGGCGGTCCTTCAGCTGCTCGATGTAGTCGAGGGAGATCTTCGCCTTGAAATGGCCGTACGGCTCGAGCTTGTCCTCCGGGATGCCGAGTCGCTCGCGCGCCAGGGGCATGATCGGCTTCATCTTCGCCTGTTGCGCAATCTCGATGTTGCTCGGAGTTTTCTGGGCCATGGAAGCGCTCACCTGTTGGAAGTGGTCGAAACGGGACTACTTGCGGGCATCCCCCGCCACGGAGTAGAGAATCTGTGCATTGCGGGTCTTCTGGAAATCCTCCAGAGACTGGCCGCGCATGGCGGCGTAGATGTGCAGATTGGTGGAGCCGACGACCGCGCCGAGCTTCTCCAGCAGGAAGAAAATCACGCCGTACTGGATGAGCGCCCGCCAGTCGCGACGCCGCACCATGTCGCGCTCCTGCTCGGTCAGGTCGTACTCGGCGAACATCGGCTCGGGATCGGTCAGAAAGCGCTTGCGCTGAGCGGGGACCACCAGCTCGTGCAGGAAATGGTTGAGGCGATAGGCCTTGACGCTGCGATCCAGAGTGAACGGGTAGGTCCCCTCCAGCTGCTCGATCCCGGCCCACTGCCGACCGATGCGCTCGCGGTACGCTTCAACGGTCTCATCGGACTTCTCGTCCGAAGCGTTCTCGTAGATGACCGTGGCGATCGGCGTCATCGAGGGCAGGTAGTAGGCCTGATGGAGCTTGTTCACCTGCTTCGACAGGGCTCCGCGCATCACCAGCCACATGATGACTTCCGATCCCTCGAATCCGCCGCGCTTGGCGTATTCGGCGATGGTGATCTCGGTCAGCTTCTCGGGCTCCTTCTCCAGCATCTCCAGGAACTCCATGTCCCAGGGCGTGTTGTTGAATCCCGCACGCTCGCCGTGCACCTGGTGTGAAAGGCCGCCCGTGCCCACGAGCGCAACCTTGATGTCCTCGGGATAGCTCTCGATCGCCTTGCGCAGCGCGCGACCCAGCTTGAAGCAGCGCTTGGCCGAGGGGATGGGAAACTCGAGCACGCCCACCTGCAGCGGGATGATCGCACCCGGCCAGGTGCCCTTGTCGTGCGGCCACAGCAAAGACAGCGGCGAGAAGCAGCCGTGGTCCAGCCCCTTCGCCTGGAAGTAGGAGAGGTCGAACTCGTCGGCGACCAGGCCGGTGGCGATGTGTCTCGCGAGCGCCGGATGGCCCTTGATGTCCGGGAGCTTGCGCGGTCCGCCACCCTCATCGGCCGGCCAGTAGCGCTCACCGACACCCAGGGCGAACTGCGAGTAGTGATCGAAGAAGAAAGACGTGATGTGGTCGTTGTAGACGTAGAACAGGACGTCGGGCTGCTTGTCGGCCAGCCACTGCTTGACGGGCTCGTAGCCCTTGAAGATCGGCGCCCACACCGCGTCGTTCTGCTTGTTCGCATCCAGTGCGAAGCCGATCGTCGGCGTATGAGAGGTCGCGATTCCACCGACTATCGTCGCCATAAATTTCCCCAGAGATTGCCCCGGATATGGACGAGGCCCCTTCGCCGGCTGATCCGGCGAAGGGGCCCCCAGGCCTTACGTGTGGCGCCAGCCCGGAGGTGCGTAGGAGATACGAGCGACCTCAGAGTAGGGGACGGGGCTCACGATGGCACGGATTTCCGTCTGGACGTGCCGCTCGACGGTCGGCTTCTTCGATCCGCCGCCGGGCTCGCCCCAGACCAGCTTCACTTCGTGGCCGTGCTTGGCGTGATCGCTGTCGAGCATCGCCAGCGTGAGGTGCTTGCCCTCGTTGAAGCTGTAGCCGATCCAGGTGGAGACGCCGATGGTGTGGCCCTCGAAGGTCACCTTGTCGTACGGCAGGGTCGAGTACACCGACGAGGGGAAGTCGAAGTACTTGTAGCGCTCGCCTTTCTTGGCGCTGTACTGCGAGCCGATGATCTTCATGACGTCGTCGGTGTTGAGAGCGAGTGTCACCTTCGTGCGGCGCGGGGGCTTGGCGGCGATCTTCTCGAGCGCCTCGCGGCCGATGAAGTCGTGGTCGAACTTCACGAACGCGCCGTAACCCAGGTCGTACGGGGTGAGGTAGTAGTCCTCGATGTTCTTCGAGTCGAAGCTTCCGCCCAGGGAGGCGCGGGCCTCGTAGCCGTTGGCCGGGAGCCACTCGCGATACTTCTTCATCTTCTCGCCCGAGTAGACCGCGGGCATCGGCGAGGGAATCCAGCCCGACTCCAGCGTGTTGGAGGAGTAGGCGCGGGCGCCCACCAGGTGCAGACCGAAGTCCTTGCCGCCTTCCACCAGCGCGGCCTTCACTTCCTCGCCCTGCTCCCAGGGTCCGAACAGCTCGAAGCCCGGCTGTCCCGCCATGCCATGGCGCAGCGCGTTCACGCGCTGGCCGGCGATGACCATCTGCGTCATGTTGAAGAACTTCAGATCCGGGGGCTTCTTGCCGAGCACCCTCTCCATGGTTTTCATGGCGTTCGGGCCCTGGATCTGGAAGCGGTACTGACGGCGGGTCCCCTGGGAGCCGGTGCGCTCCACGGTGCGCTCGTCTCGCTCCAGCATGACGTCGTAGCCACCTGTCTCCGCGTGGAACTGCACCCAGTTGTGCACGGAAGGGCGGCCGATGATGTTGAACCGCTCCCGGCTCAGGTAGGTCAGGATGACGTCGCCGATCACGTAGCCGTCGTAGTTGCAGGGCACGAACTGCTTCGCCTTGTTCGGCTCGAACCCCTTGACGCTGTTGATGCCGAGATCCGAGATGAGCTTCAGCGCGTCCTTCCCCTCGATGTACATGTCCGTCATGTGATAGGACTGGTTGAACAGCACGCAGGTCTCCTGCCAGGCCCGCTGCTCGTCGCGCCAGTTCGTGTACTCGGGAGGAACGACCGGATACACGTTGGGACCGGACTGGGAGTTGCGCAGCAGATCGACGGGATTGCCGGCCTGCTTGATCAGTTCTTCCAGGCTCTTCGGGGTAGTGCTCATCGAATGGAGTCCTCGGGAGGGGTGAGCCGCCAATGTTCGTGTGTGGGATCCCGACAGTCAAGGCAGGATCCTGAATAGGGGGTATTTGTGGTGTTTATGCGTGTTTTTCGGCGGCCAAGGCGTCGCAACAGGGCACACTGGATCCCAAGTTGACGAAAATGGATCCCATGGCGCAGGATCGAGCGCCCTTTTGCCTTCGGACCCTATGGATACGCAACTCGCCCGGGCGACGGTCAGTATTCGGGAGATGATCCTACGCGGCCGACTGCGTCCTGGGCAGCGCGTCGCCGAGGCGATGCTGGCCGACATGCTGCATATGTCTCGCACCCCGGTCCGCCAGGCGCTTCCGGTGCTCGCCAAGGAGGGGCTGCTGGTTGAGTCCGGGACTCGAGGTTATGTCGTCCGGACCTTCACCCAGAGCGAGATTCTGGACGCCATCGACCTGCGCGGCGTCCTCGAGGGGCTCGCTGCACGGCGCATCGCGGAGCGCGGAGCCTCTCGCGAGTTCGTGAAGCAGCTGCGGGCCTGCCTCGAATCGGGCGATGAGATCTTCAAGAAGCGCCACCTCGTGGACAGCGATGAGGCCGCCTACGGAGATATGAACGGCCGCTTTCATACTCTGATTCTGGAGGAGGCCGACAGCTCGATCCTCTCCGGCGCTCTGGCGCGCAATGCCACGATTCCCTTTGCCAGCGCCGAAGCGATAGCGTTCGACGCCACGGACCTCGAGTCGATGTATGAGGCTCTGCACTTCGCGCATCGCCAGCACCACGCCATCTGCGATGCCCTCGAGGCAGGGCAGAGCGCGAGGGTCGAGTTCCTCATGCGTGAGCACGTGAATACCGTGAAGAAAAGTATCAACATGCTGGACCAGCGCGCCGCTGAGATCGCGGTCAGACTCGTCAAGGGCTGACGCTCAAGGGCTGAAGCGACCCGGGATCGAAGGATCATCATGCCTATTGAAGAATCCGCCAGCGCGAGCACTCGCGCCGGTGTAGAGCTGATTGCCTCCTACTGGACTCTCGCCGGGGGCGCTCTGCCGCACTCGCGCTTCGAGTACAGCACGTTCGAGTTCCGTAAACGGATCGAGGCGGCCGCCCGCGCCGGCTTCAGGGGCGTGGGACTCTGGCATGCGGATCTGGAGCGAGTGCTCACACGCTACACGCTGCCGGAGATGCGCCGGATTCTCGACGACAACGGCATGAAGTACGTCGAGATCGAGTTCCTCGTCGACTGGTTCATCGAGCCAGGCGATCCGCGACGCGTCGCTTCGGATGAGCGCCGGAAGCTGTTGTTCGAGGCGGCCGAGGGCTTGAGCGGGCGTCACATCAAAGTCGGTGACTTCTACCGCTCGCCCTGTCCGATGCCACGCCTGATCGATGAGTTCAGTGCGTTGTGCACGGAAGCCGCCAAGCGCGGCATCATGGTCGTCTACGAGTTGATGCCGCACTCGGTCATCGAGTCGCTCGCCTCGGCACGTGCGCTGATGGAGGGCGCCGCGCAGAAGAACGGCGGCGTCATCTTCGACCTGTGGCACATCGTGAAGCTCGGCATCCCGTACGAGCAGGTCGTGAGCTTTCCGGCGGCTTATTTCAAGGCGCTGGAGATCAACGATGGCTATCTGAAGACGCCTCAGGGCATGGACATCGTCACGGAGACCACCTCGCATCGCAAGCTTTGCGGGCGCGGTGAGTTCGACATCAAGGGATTCCTGCGTAAGCTAGCGGCCTCGCCTTACAAAGGTCCGGTCGGCATCGAAGTCCTGTCGCAGGAATTGCGAACCTGGGACCTCGAGAAGACGGCCACGACCGCGTACGAGACGACCATCGAGCAGTTCGAACAGTAGCCGCGCCGAGCGAGGGGAATTTCAATGCAACGCAGCCAAGAGCGCATTCTGACGACGCACGTCGGCAGCATCATGCGCCCCCAGGCCATGCTGGATCTGGCCAGCTTCCGATCCGGCCCACCGAAGGACCCCGCGCAGTACGCGCAGGTTTTGAGCGAGTCCGTCGAGGATGTGGTCCGGCGGCAGGTCGCCGCCGGTATCGACATCGTGAACGACGGCGAGTACGGCAAGTCCAGCTGGGCGAACTACGTACTCGAGCGCATCAAGGGCTTCGAGTCGCGTCCCGGCAAGCCGACCCCGCTCGACTGGATAGGCCGCGACCGCGAACGTTTCCCCGAAGTCGTGGAAAAAGAGCTGGGCATGACGCCCACCAGCATCGTCGCCTACGTGTGCAACTCGCCCATCGAGTACCAAAAGTACGCCGACGTCCGTCGCGATGCGCAGAATCTGAAAGCGGCCCTGCAGAAGACGCGCGCGACCGAAGGCTTTCTGACCGCGGTTGCGCCGGCGAGCGCCGTATTCAACGGCGTCAATGAGTTTTATCCCAGCGAGCGGGATTACATCTTCGCGCTGGCGGATGCGCTGCGGCAGGAGTACCTACAGATTGTCGAGGCAGGCTTTATCGTGCAGGTGGACGACGCGGTGCTTGCCAACATGTACGACCACCTCGTGCAGAAGAGTCCTCAGGATTACCGCAAGTGGGCCGAGCTGCGTGTCGAAGCGCTCAATCACGCGCTGCGCGACATTCCTGCGGACCGCGTCCGCTATCACGTGTGCTTCGGAAGCTGGCACCTGCCACACACGTCCGACGCGCCGCTCGAGGAGATCGTCGAGCTCATTCTCCAGGTTCGCGCCGGCGCCTATTCACTCGAGGCTGCCAATCCGCGTCACGAGCACGAGTGGCGGGTGTGGCGGAAGGTGAAGTTGCCCGACGGGAAGATCCTGATCCCCGGCGTGATTACTCATCACATCATGACGGTGGAGCATCCGCAGGTCATCGCGGACCGCATCGTGCGTTACGCCAAGGCCGTCGGAAGGGAGAACGTCATCGCCGGTGCCGACTGCGGCTTTGCGCAGGTCGACCATATACAACGTGTCCATCCCACGGTGATGTGGGCAAAGTTTGAGTCGCTCGCCGCAGGAGCGCGTCTGGCAACTCAGGAGCTGTGGGGGCGCGCCGCATGACATCGCCGAAGATCGCCGATCTCTTCTCGGTTTCCGGTTATGGCGTCGTGGTCACCGGCGGCGCAAGCGGGCTCGGACTCGGCTTTACCGAGGCGCTCGCCAGCAACGGCGCACGCGTCACTATGCTCGACATCGACTCTCCTCGCATTGCCGCCGAGGTGAAACGCCTGCGCGGTGCGGGCTTCGATGTCGATGGCGAAGTCGTCGACGTGACCGATCATGCCGCGCTCGACCGCGCGTTCGACGCTGCCGCTAGGCGTTATGGACGCCTGGATGTCGCGTTCGCTAACGCGGGTATCGACTCCGGCCCAGGCTTCGTCGACTCATGGGTGGGCGAGCGCGCCCGGAATCCGGTCGGCGCCGTCGAGAGCTATACGGACGAACGCTGGAACAAGGTCATCGACATCAATCTCAACGGCGTGTTTGCAACGGTACGCGCGGCCGCTCGCCATATGCGCCCGCGCAAGTCCGGACGCATCATCATCACGACATCATTGGCCGCTGTGAAATGCGAGGCGGTAATCGGCGCTGCCTACATGGCTTCGAAGGCCGGCGCGGCGCACTTCATGCGCAACGTGGCGCTCGAGCTTGCGGCTGACAACATCACCGTCAATGCCATTGCGCCCGGATTCTTCGTCACCAACATCGGTGGCGGCCATGCGCACAACCCCGACACGCAAAAGCTCGTAAGCCAGCACGTGCCGATGCATCGAGTGGGATTTCCAGCCGACATGGCGGGGTTGACGCTGTTCCTCGCGTCACCGGCGTCGGCCTATGTGACGGGCCAGCAGATCGTCATCGACGGCGGATGGGGCCTCGGCGAGGCTGACTAGCTTATCTATTGGCGAAAATCGCCCTTGGCGATTTTCGCGGAAGTGAGGCCCTCAGCCAGCTCGGGCGGCCGGCGAAAAACGTGGTTTTCGCCCGGGGCGCGTAGCCGGCGTGCCGTACCTTCGCGCGGCGCCGAGTGCAACGGCGCCGCCCGCCCGTCTCAGTCGTCCTTCGGCTGCACGTCCCGGTGCTTGATGAGCCAATGGCCTTTGACGCGCACGAGCTCGTCGACACCGCGCCCCGCGGCGGCTACTCGCACAGGATCCCCCTGCTTGACCGGTTGAAACACCGTCATCCAGTAGGAGTGAAGCCGGGCGTGATCCTTGTCGACGAACTCCAGGTGCTCGTTCGTGATCACGTGGTACATCTTGTCCGGCTTCTCTCCCTTGGCTTCCTGCTCGGCGCGCCGCTTCTTGACATCCGTGATGATTTTCTTGAGCGCTTCAGTGCCGACGGAGGCTCTTTCGCCCGTACCGAATGAGCCATCGGGCGTGTAGACGGCCGCGTAGGCGTCCTCGTTCAGCGTGTCGAGCGCATGCGTGTAGCGCCACATCAGCGCCTCGATTTCCCCGCGGTCGCGATACTCACGTATCACGTCCGCATCGGAAGCCAGCGCCAAGTGCGAAGCGGTGGACACCATCAGCGCGGCAAGCACGCCAGTGAAGGCGAATCGGCTCATTGTCAGCCTCCTTTTGCGCGCGCATTCGCGCGCTCATCGTCGGTCCCGGGTGTCGCTCGCGCGACACCCGTGCGACGTATACGTCGCACCCTATGCTGCTAGTGCTGTGAATGCCTGCTCCCGGTGCTATTTCGCCGGGGGCGGCGCGATCGTCGCCGGATCCCAATGCTCATCCGCCTTGCCGCCGACCATCCGGTACTGATCGAACCACGTAGTGGTGTATTTCTTGCCTGTCGGATCCGTTTGTTCGCGCGACACCGCGACGGTGACCAGGTCGCCCTCGGCGACGACTGAGACGATGCCGTAGGACAGGTGCTCCGGAATCGGAACCGGCTTCACCTTCATCACTTGCGTGAAGTAGTAGACGACGCCGTCGAGCCCGGACTTCGCGTTCGGGTTGTGCTGAATGTAGCGCTTGGTCAGGTACTTGTCGGCGAGCTCCCAGTGTTTCGCCTGCAGCAGGTCCTTGAAGATGTGATACACGGCCTGCTTGTTGGCATCGAGCTTCGGATCCTTGCTGTGGAACAGCGCGTCCTGGTCTGCCGCCGGGGTAACGGGGTCTTGCGCGCTGGCCGCGCCGCAGGCGGCCAGGATCACAGGAGCCAACACGAGACTGAGGGTTTTCATGGCGCGATCCTTATGTTTTGATGTCTGAAACGCGGGCCGCCGGAAGTGTGAACGCTTTGCCCGCATCACTCAATGCCGGGGGGCAGCTATGCAGCGCAAGGGTTGGCTCGTTGCGGGGATCGGCGTACTGGCGCTCACCCTGCGGTCGGCTCCGGGGTTCGCTTCCGATCTGTGCGATCGGACCTGTCTCGATGGCATGGTCGACAAGTACCTGGCGGCGCTGGTCGCCCACGACCCGAACCGCCTGCCGCTGGCTGTCGATGTGCGCTTCACCGAGAACGGCCAGGAGCTCCGCCTGGGTGACGGCCTCTGGGGCACGGTCTCCGGCCCGGGCAAGTACAAGTTATACGTGGCGGATCCCGAGGCAGGGCAGGTAGGTTTCTACGGCACGCTCATGGAGAGCGACACGCCGGTGTTGCTGGCGCTGCGCTTGAAGGTGACCTACGGGCTCATCGGCGAGGTCGAGACGATCGTCGCCCGGGGCGCCGGCGGCGGGCCGTTTCCCGCGGCCGGCAAGGCGATGGAAGAGCATGGCAGTCCGCGGCCCCAGTTCCTGCGGACAGTGCCGACAGCCGAGCGCATGTCGCGCGAGGATCTGCTGAAGGTCGCCAACTCCTACTTCACCGGGTTGGGTGCGAATACCGGCCATAACACCGCACCGTTCGCGCCTACCTGCCTACGGTGGGAAAACGGCATGCAGACCAACAGCAATCCAACGCTCCGGCCCGCCGGCGCCGGCGGCGTGAACATCGTCGCCATGAGCTGTGAGGAGCAGCAGAAGAGCGGCTACTTCTCCTTCGTGACCTCGATCCGCGATCGGCGTTTTCCCGTGGTCGATCGCGAGCGCGGCCTCGTGCTCTCGTTCGCGTTCTTCGAGCACGCAGGCCGGATCAAGGAGATCCCGCTCACCACCGGACAAACGGTGCCATCCCCGCTGCATGTGCCGACCACACTCGAGATTTCCGAGCTCTTTCAGATCGACAAGGGCAAGATCGACCAGGTCGAGGCGGTGATCAACCCGGTACCGTACGGGATGCGCTCGGCGGTGTGGGACGCACGCTAAGGTGCGCGCCGCGGCTCGTCATTCGAGCCAGGCGAGCAGCTCCAGCGGCGATTCGATCCAGCCCTTCGCAGGCCAGTTCTCCGGCTTGTCCGCAGCGTCGAAATAGCCGTAGCGCGCGCCGATCGCCGGCATTCCGGCTGCCTGCGCCGAGCGCATGTCGACTTCGGAGTCTCCAACGAAGAGGCACTGAGCGGGCTCGATACCGAGCTTCTCGCTCGCGTGCAGCAAGGGCATCGGCGATGGCTTGCGTTCCGGGAGCGTGTCGCCGCAGACCAGGCACCCGCATCGCCCGAACAATTGCAGAGTCTGCAACAGCGGCTGTGCCAGCCAGCCCGGCTTGTTGGTGACGATTCCCCAGGGCAGCCCGCGCGACTCCAGCGACCCGAGCAGCGGCAACACCCCTTCGAAGGGCTGCGTGTCTACGGCGAGTCGCTGACTGTAGAGCGCCAGGAAGCGCTCGATCCTCGGAGCATGCTCGGCGGGCGTGCCCGCACCGAACCCCAGCGTCACGAGAGCTCTGGAGCCCCGGGACACCTTCGGTCGAATGAGCTCGGAGCCGAGGGCGGGCAGCCCGTGCTCCTGAAGCAGTGCGTTCAAGGTCGCGCCCATGTCCGGCGCCGTATCCAGCAGCGTGCCATCCAGATCGAACAGCACGCCGCGTATGCCTTTGAGGCCCTGCGTGCTCACTGGCGCGCGCGCTGTGCGCCGCGCAGGAAATACGCAACGATGAGACCGAACAGCTCCATTGCCAGGAGGTTCTCGACGAACGTTGCCGGGGTGAAATGCGCTATGTGGCCGACCCGGGAGAGCGGTAGCACGACGTAGTTCATGACAAAGAAGACAACGACGCCGTAGGCGAGTCCGCCCAGGACCCATCGGCTGCGTAACCTCGGCAGTTGCCGCGTCCCAACCGCATAGATCGCGGCAATCAGGATCGACATGAGCCATTGCAGGACGACGCCGAGAAGCGCCGACGGCGTGCCCATGTCGAGGGATTGCCGGCCGAGCACGCCGATTGCGACGTAGCGGGCGATGAAAACGGGACTGACCCAGTTCAGCAGGGCGGCGGCACCGAGGTCGACGGTGCCGGCAACGAGGCCACCTGCCAGAATATTGGCAATCGCGGAGCGCGGCTGGGGGGAGCTCACCATGCGGTCAGGGAGTATAGCGAGGGCGAGGTCGAAACAGGGCACGAGGAGGCATCGATGAGGATCGGATTCATCGGACTGGGACTCATGGGCGCGGGCATGGCCACGAGGCTGATTCGGGCGGGGCATGAGCTGACGGTTTTCAACCGCACGCCGCAGAAAGCTGACCCGCTCATTGCGCTCGGCGCGAAGCGCGCCCAGCGGGTTGGCGACGCATGCAAGGGAGACGTCGTCTTCACCATGCTCGCAGACGACCACGCGCTCGAGGGCGTGGCTTTCGGCAACGATGGACTCGTGCAGCACATGCCCGCCGGCGCTATTCACGTCTCCTGCAGCACGCTCAGTGTCGAGATGGCTCAGAAAGTGGCAGCGGCGCACGCCAAGGCCAGACAGGTATTTGTTTCCGCCGTGGTGTTCGGACGCCCTGAGGCCGCCGCGGCAGGCAAGTTGTTCGTTCTTGCCGCGGGCGAGACGGGCGCAGTCGAGCGGGTGAAGCCTCTCCTCGCGGAGATGGGACAAAGCGTCACCGTGCTGTCGGAGCGTCCTGCGGATGCGAATCTTCTCAAGCTCGGTGGCAACTTCCTGATTGCCTCGATGATCGAAGCGCTCGGTGAAGCCCTCGCCTTGGTGGAGAAAGGAGGTCTCGACCCGCGACAGTGCCTGGACTTTCTCACCTCCACCGTATTCGACGTTCCCATCTACAAGAACTACGGCTCGTTGATCGTGCAGCGCAAATTCACCCCCGCCGGCTTTGCCGCCTCCCTGGGGCAGAAGGACGTTCGCTTCGTGCTGGCCGCCGCCGAAGCCCTCGGTGTGCCGATGCCGCTGGGGGACTTGGTGCGAGACCGCTTCTCCCGACTGATGGCCGAGGGCGGCGCGGACCTGGACTGGACCGCCATCGGGAAACTGTCGGCCGTGGACGCGGGAACGGCTCGATAAGGGAGCTTGATCGCGACAGCGCGTTGGGGCATGGTCGGTAGATGCGAGTCAAACGAGTGAGTCTCCGCCGCAAAGGCGCAGGAAGCGGGTCGTGGACCCGCAGCCAGCGTCGCTGGGCGGTGCCGTTTGTTCTTGCAATGCTGGTGCTTCGCGCGCTCGTACCCGCGGGTTTCATGCTTGCGCCCGTCGATGGGCAACTCGCTGTGGTCTTGTGCGATGCAGACTCCAGTGCGTACCTGCATCCGCACGCAGGACATGAGCATGCGGGTCATGACATGGCCGGCGGCGATATGGCCGGTCATGACATGCCCGGACACGATCACTCCGGCGGTCATCAGCACACTCATCCGGATTCGACCTGTCCGTACGCACAAAGCGGGGGTGCCTCACCGCCTCCGTTCGTCGCCGCGCTTGCCGCACCGATGGTCCCGAGCGCATCGGTGCTTCGAGGCTTCTCAGCTCAGACAACGGCGCATTTCGGACCTGCTCGCCAACAGTCTCCACGCGGCCCTCCGCACCTCGCCTGATCTCATCCGTCTGCACGCGCTGTCGTTTTTATAGCGACGCACGCGTGCACGTCCCCTCGTTCTGCGTTTCGATGATGAGAGGCGATCGTGAACACATCTATTGCGCGTGCAGCGCTGCTGACGTTGGCGTCAGCGGTGCCCGCACTCTTCCCGCAGTCGGCACTGGCATGTGCGACTTGCGGCTGCACGCTCAGTGCCGATGCGGCAATGGGCTATTCGGCGGAGGCGGGTTGGCGTCTGAGCTTCGAGTACGACTATCTGCACCAGGATCGATTGCGCAGCGGCACCCATGCCGTCCGCTCCGTCCCGGATGGGAATGAGCTGGAGCGCGAAACCCTGAACCGGTACCTGACACTGGGCCTGAGCTACAGTCCGACGGCGGAGTGGAATATCGATCTCCGGGTGCCGTACGTCGTGCGTACGCACTCGACCTATGGCGACTTCGATTCCACCGAACCGCTCAACGAGTTGAGCTCATCGCGTAGCTCGAGTCTGGGCGATGTCCGCCTGCTCGGCAGCTACCAAGGGTTGCTGGCCACTCACAATCTCGGCGTACAGCTGGGTGTCAAGTTGCCCACCGGCAAATATGGCACGGCCGTCAACTTCTACGGGGGGCCTGACGCAGGCTCGCCGTTGGATGCGAGCCTGCAACCGGGGACGGGAAGTACCGACGTCATCGTCGGCGCCTACTACTACAAGGCGATCAGTCAGGACTTCGACGTGACGGTGAACGGACAGTTTCAGAGCGCCTTGCGGCATCGCATGGACCAGCCCGGCAACGACTATCGACCCGGCAACTCGACCACTCTCAGCGTCGGGTTGCGTTACGAGGCCAATCCGCGCTGGGTGCCGCAGGTACAGGTCAATCTTCTGCATAAGGCGCGCGATCAGGGTGCACTAGCGGATGTGCAGAGCACGGCGGGCAACGTCGCCTACGTCAGCCCGGGCCTGACAGTCGCGGTGACGCACCGGCTGCATGTGTTCGGCTTCGTGCAGGTTCCGGTCTACAGTAACCTCTACGGCTACCAGCTCTTTCCGCGCTGGACGGCCAGTGCAGGAGCCAGCTATGCGCTCTGAGCGGCGCGCCGTGTTGCAGGGCCTCGCGGCGCTCGTGGCCGATCTGGCGTTCCACACCGCCAGCGCAAACGATCTTCACGTCGGCTCTCCGGCGCCTCCGGCGAGCCTGGTGACTCTCGACGGACAGAAGATCTCCACCTCCGATCTAAAAGGTCACGTCGTGATTCTGACGTTCTGGGCCACGTGGTGCACACCTTGCCGGGACGAGTTGCCCTTGCTGTCGAGCTACACCGAGCGTCACGCGGCAGAGGGGCTGCGTGTCCTCGGCTTCACGCTCGACACTCCCGACAAGCTCCCTGAGGTGCGACAGGTCGCGCAGACGCTGAAATTCCCAGTCGGATTGCTGGGCAACTCGAGCGCACCCGGATACGGACGGATCTGGCGGCTTCCGGTGAACTTCACCATCGACCGCGCAGGGCGTCTGATCGACGATGGTTGGAAGGACAAGAAGCCCACGTGGACCGCGGAGCGCCTGGAGCGAATCGTCACTCCGCTGCTGGCGCAGGGAACGTGAACTGATCGGTGACGATCACATCCATTGGGATGTCGTGCGGCTGCGGGTAGATGCTGGGGAGCTCGGCATCCGCAAGCGCAATGCCGATGGTTCGAGGTCTCGGCTGTGCGGCGGCGAGCGTTCTGTCATAGAACCCGCCGCCATAGCCGAGCCGGTATCGTTCGCGATCGAATCCCACGAGCGGCACGATCAGCAGGCTGGGCTGGACGAGCTGGCGCTCGGGCGGAATCGGAATGTTCCAGATGCCTTTCTTGAGGGCCACGCCGGGTTGCCAGCGCCAGAACTCAACGGGCGCCGCCTTCTGGACCACGACAGGCAGTCCGACTTTGCCACCGGCGGCGACGTGGCGGCGCGCCAGCTCCCGTAGATCGATCTCTCCGCGGATCGGCCAGTAGATACCGATGGTGGGATAGCGCGCCACATCGATCGTATCGAACAGGTACTGCACGACCGGACCGCCGAGCCGCAGCCGCTCGGCCTTCTCTCTTGCGGTGCGGCGCGCAATGAGCTCTTCACGACGGGATTTGCGCCAGCGCTTGATTTCCTCCCAGCCGGAGGGCGGCGGGGCGCTCTCGAACTCGTGCAGGTAACAGGCCGGGGAGCTGAATTCGCGGGGCTCTTTGCTCTTCATCGACATCTATATTAATGCTCCACGGCTATTAATGCTCCACGGCTCGCGCGACGAGGGCTGTGGCATCATCCGGGCGTGATCAGAACCGTCACCGCTACCCGATATATCACTCCGCTGCGCGAGGGCGGATCGCTGCCGGCTGTCGTCGAGGCCGACGACGAAGGCTTGTACGTGCTCAAGTTTCGCGGCGCCGGCCAAGGGCCGAAAGTGCTCGTGGCCGAGCTGGTCGCCGGGGAGATCGCTCGTGCGCTCGGACTGGCGGTTCCGGAGATCGTCTTCATGGAGCTGGATCCGGACCTGGCGCGTACCGAGCCCGACGCCGAGATTCAGGCGCTGATCCGCGGCAGCGCGGGGTTGAACCTCGCTCTGGATTTTCTGCCGGGCGCGGTGATGTTCGATGCCTTGGCGGAGCGGCCGGATCCGCTGCTCGCCTCGTCGATCGTCTGGTTCGATGCCTATGTCAGCAATGTCGACCGTACCGCGCGCAATGCCAACCTGCTGGTGTGGCATCGCCAGCTGCGCCTCATCGATCACGGCGCCGCGCTCTACTTTCAACATTCCTGGGCGGGGGCCGACCGCAGCCAGGACCCCTTCACGAGAATCAAGGATCACATCCTGCTGCCTTTCGCTTCCGCGCTGCCGGAGGTGGACTCGGTGTTGAGTGCGCGTCTCACGCCGGAAGTCATCGCCGCGATCGCCGCTCTCATCCCCAACGAGTGGTTGGGTACCAATTCTCGCGATGACTACACAAAGCACTTCACTCGGCGGTCAGGTGCACCTCGCGCGTTTTTGGAGGAGGCCGTACGTGCTCACGCACAACTCGTATGACTACGCAGTCGTCCGCGTGGTGCCGCGCGTAGAGCGCGAGGAGTTCGTCAACGTCGGCATCATCCTGTCGTGTCCTGCGCAGGACTATTTGCGCGCACGCATTGAGTTGGATGAGGAGCGGCTGCGTGCCCTCGACCCCGGTGTGAACATGGAGTCCGTGCGGGCCCACCTGGCCAGCATTCCTCTGATCTGTGCCGGTGGCCCGGAAGCGGGGCCGATCGGACTTCTCTCGCGGCGGGAGCGCTTTCACTGGCTGGTGGCGCCACGCAGCACGATCATCCAGGTTTCTCCGGTGCATACCGGGCGGTGCACAGATATCCAGAGAACGCTCGAGCACCTGCTGAACGCGATGGTTCGCGCCCACTCACGGGCCTAGACCTCACCCCGTTCCCGGGCGCCGCAACCGCCTGCGCATCGCGCGTCCACGTCGCGGTCGAGCCTTCAGGAGAGTAGCCTTAGGCTTTCCCAAGGGCGCTCGCATGCGCCCAGCCACACCAACTCCAACGCTTCCGGGAGGGCTGCCACATGGCCGTCAACGAAGAGCGACTCAATGCATTTCTGGGTAAAGCCATCGGGGACCTGGGTGCCGCGGTCAGTGCGGTACTGATGTTGATCGGGGACGAGCTGGGGCTGTATCGGGCCCTGGCCCAGAGCCCGGCGACGCCGAAGGAGCTGGCGGAGCGGACTCAGACTCACGAGCGGTATGTCCGCGAATGGCTGGCGAACCAGGCCGCCGGCGGCTACCTGGAGTACGACCGGGCTTCCGGTCGATTCAGCCTGTCGGATGAGCAGGCGCTGTGTCTTGCCGACCCCAACGGACCGGTGGATCTCCCCGGGGCCTACGCGATCGTTCAGGACCTGTTCCATGTGCGACCGCAAGCGATGGAGAATTTCCGCACCGGCAACGGGATGGAGTGGGGCGAGCACCACCCCTGTCTGTTCCATGGCACCGAGCGTTTCTTCCGGGCCGGGTATCGGGCGAATCTGCTGACCTCGTGGCTGCCTGCCCTGGAGGGGGTGACGCAGAAGTTGAGTGCCGGCGGCAAAGCCGCGGATATCGGCTGCGGACACGGCGCGAGCACGATACTCATGGCCAAGGCCTACCCCCACTCGCAATTTGTCGGCATCGACTACCACCCCGCTTCCATCGAAACGGCGAAGAGCAGGGCGGCCGAAGCGGGAGTTCGCAACGCGCGCTTCGAGGTGGCGGATGCCACGACGTATGCCGACCGCGAGTTCGACTTCATCGCTTTCTTCGATTGCCTGCACGACATGGCCGATCCGGCGGGCGCCGCGCGTCATGCACGCGAGGCGCTCAAGTCGGACGGCAACTGCATGATCGTCGAGCCGTTCGCGGGCGATCGCGTCGAGGACAACCTCAATCCGGTCGGGCGCGTGTATTACGGAGCTTCGTCTCTCGTGTGTGTCCCGGTGTCGCTCGCCAAGCGTGGGCCGGCATTAGGTGCGCAAGCGGGCGAGGGGAGATTGCGCAAGATTGTGGTTGAGGAGGGCGGCTTCCGGCACTTCCGCAGAGCCACCGAGACTCCGTTCAACATCGTGCTCGAGGCGCGTCCCTAGAAGACAGCCCTCAACCGCCGCAGGCGTGCCCACGCGCGCCTGCGGCTCTCGCGTTGGAGCGTCTCCGGCGGCTCCGTGAAACGTTTCTGCAATGTCCGCGGCGGACCATGCGCGTTCGCCTCCTCCCAGCGCAGGACACGGAGCACACACGATGAATACAGCCTCGGTCGAGGTCGCCACTGCCTCAACCTCCGCACGGCACCGGTTCGATTCCAAGCCCAGCCTGATCACCATGCTGCTGTTTGCGGTGCTGCTGATCGGAGGCATCGGCTACACCATCGTCTCGCTGTCGAGCGACATGGGAGAATCTGCAGCGAAAACAGTTAGTT
>Ga0070681_10002015_pt1 | contig 18385 bp, 20 predicted proteins | sample KBSC83BmetaG_FD_65650 | JGI IMG/M metagenome (GOLD analysis project Ga0070681, IMG submission 65650) | Corn rhizosphere microbial communities from Kellogg Biological Station, Michigan, USA - KBS C8-3B metaG | ecosystem: Host-associated > Plants > Roots > Rhizosphere | place: USA: Michigan... | reverse complement strand
TGTCGACGAAATGCTTGATGCCGTCGACCATCGTCCGGCCAAGGCTCGTCGACGCGGAAGGCGTGCCGGGCGGGTTCGTGGCAGGCGCCGGAGCCGGTTGCGCCGCCGTGGAGCGGCGAACGGGCAGCGCCGTGTGGCGGTAGGTGTCGAGGGCCGCGCCGGCGTGGTGTGCGCCCGTTGCGGCCGGAGCCGCGATTGTCCTGGCGGCGCCGTGGAGGTCTTTCACGCCACCGATCGCGGAGGACGGCGCGGTTGCCGCCACGGCGCTCGCACCGTTGGTGCCGGCCGTGACGTTCGTCGCGGGCGACGTATGCGGCATCGCGCGCGACAACTGGCGCTCGATCACCGCCGCGAGGCCGGTGCCGCGCTTCGCCATCGTCTGCGCGATCTGCTGGTCGAACATCGACGTGTACATTTTCGTCGCGCTGCTGTCGAGCATGCCGTCCTGCGGCGTCGCGTCGCGCATCGCCTTCAGCATCATCTGCAGGAACACCGCCTCGAACTGCTGCGACGCGGCGGTGAGCGCCTTCCCCGGTGACGCCTTCGCCTCCTGGCGCAATGCCGACAGCGCCTTCGCGTCGAGCGCGAATTGCGACGAGACGTCGGGCGCGTTCATCGTCAGATCACTTCGAGCTCGGCCTTGAGCGCGCCGGCCGATTTCATCGCCTGCAGGATCGCGAGCAGGTCCTGCGGCGTCGCGCCGAGCGTGTTGAGCGCGCGCACGACGTCGGCGAGCTTGGTGCCGGCGGCGAGCGCCACGAAGCCGTTGCCCTCCTGCTTCAAGTCGATCGACGTGCGCTCGGTGACCACCGTGCGGCCGTTCGACAAGGGCGCGGGCTGGCTGATGACCGGGTCGCTCTGGATCGTCACTGTCAGGTTGCCGTGCGCGACCGCGCAGGCGTCGATCGTCACCGCCTCGTTCATCACGATCGAGCCGGTGCGCGCGTTGAGGATGACCTTGGCGGCGGGCACCGGCGTCTCGACGGCCAGGTCCTCGAGCTCGGCGACGAACGCGACGCGATCGGTGCCGGTCGGGGTCACGCGGATCGTGCGGCCGTCGATCGCGGTGGCGAGCGGCGAGCCGAAGCGACGATTGACGGCGTCGCTGACACGGCGCGCGAGGCTGAAATCGGTGTCGCGGAGCTCGAGCTCGACGAACGGGTCCTGCGCGATCGGGTTGTCGACACCGCGCTCGACGGTCGCGCCGCTCGGGATGCGGCCGGCATTGAGCTGGTTCACCTGCGTCTTGCTGCCGCCCGCCGACGCGCCGGCGCCGGCGATCGCGACGTTGCCCTGCGCCATCGCGTAGATCTGGCCGTCGGCCCCCTTGAGCGGCGTCATCAAGAGCGTGCCGCCGCGCAGGCTCTTGGCATTGCCGAGCGACGACACGGTGACGTCGATCTGCTGGCCGGGACGCGCGAACGCCGCGAGCTCGCCCGTGACCATGACCGCGGCGACGTTCTTGAGCTGCAGGTTCTGCCCGGGCGGCACGTTGATGCCGAGCTGCGAGAGCATCGAGCCGATGCTCTGCACGGTGAACGGCGTCTGCGTCGTCTGGTCGCCGGTGCCGTCGAGACCGACGACGAGGCCGTAGCCGATCAGCTGGTTGCTGCGCACGCCGCGCAGGTTGGCGACGTCCTTGATGCGCTCGGCCGCGGCGTCGCCGGCGACGGGCGCCGTCAGCGCCACCGCGAGCGCGACCGCCGCGGCGAGGCGCGGCACGAGTTTCATGAGCGAGGTTCGCGGCATGGTCGTCAGAACGGCATCACCGACATGAACAGGCGCGACAGCCACGGCATCGTGTTCGACTCGTGCACCGGGCCCGAGCCGCGGTACTCGAGGCGCGCCTCGGCCACCTGCGTCGACGACACGACGTTGCCGTAGCCGATGTATTGCGGGTTGACGACGCCGGACAGGCGGATGAACTCCGAGCCCTGGTTGATGCCGATCTGCTTCTCGCCGGACACGATGAGGTTGCCGTTCGGCAACACCTGGATCACCGTGACCGCGATCGTGCCGGTGAACACGTTGTTCGCGCTCGAGTCGCCGCTGCCGGCGAACGTGTTCTTGCTTTCGGTGGTGAGGCTGCCGCCCTTGACCGAGGCCGAGCCGAACTTGGCGTCGGGCACGTTGAACGTCATGTCGCCCTTGTGCGAGGCGTCGGTCGACGCGGTCTTGCTGGCGTTGAGCTTCTCGTTGATCGCCACGGTCAGCGTGTCCCCGACCGCGCGTGCGCGGCGGTCCTCGAACAGTGGCTGGTATGCGCCGTGGGTCGGCGTATTGGCCTGGAAGATCGCGCCAGGCGTCGACGGCGGCGCCGCATATGCGAGCGGCCGCGCCGTCAGCGGCTGGTGGATCTCGACCTCGCGCAACGCGTCGGGCGTGCAGGCGGCGAGCGATGCAAGCGCCGCCGCGGCGGCGGCGATGCGCGCGAGCGAGCGCGCTGCGACGATCCGCATCACAGTTGTCCCAGTCGCTGCAGCATCTGGTCGGAGGTTTCGACCGCCTTGGAATTGATCTCGTAGGCGCGCTGCGTCTGGATCATGTTGACGAGCTCCTCGACGACGTTGACGTTCGACGTCTCGACGTAGCCCTGCGAGATCGTGCCCATGCCGTTGTTGCCCGGCGTGCTGGTCGTCGGGCTGCCCGACGCCTGCGTTTCCATGTAGAGGTTCTCGCCCTTCGACTCGAGGCCGGCCGGATTGATGAAGTTGGCGAGCTGCAGCGTGCCGACCTGCGTGGCGTTCGCCTGGCCCGGCTGCGTGACCGTGACGATGCCGTCGTTGCCGATCGTGATCGACTGCGCGTTCGTCGGGATGGTGATTGCCGGCTGCACCGCGTAGCCCGACGACGTGACGATCTGTCCCTGGTTGTCGAGGTGCAGCGAGCCGTCGCGCGTGTATGCGGTCGTGCCGTCGGGCATCTGCACCTGCAGGAAGCCCTGGCCGTTGATCGCGACGTCGAGCGAGTTGCTGGTCTGCTGCAGGTTGCCCTGCGAGAAGATCCGCTCGGTCGCCACCGGCCGCACGCCGGTGCCGATCTGCAGGCCCGTCGGCAGGTTGGTCTGCTGCGACGAGTTGGCGCCCGGCTGGCGCAGCGTCTGGTAGAGGAGATCCTCGAACACCGCGCGCGAGCGCTTGAAGCCGGACGTGTTGACGTTGGCGAGGTTGTTGGAGATGACGTCGAGCTGCGTCTGCTGCGCGTCGAGGCCGGTCTTGGCAATCCAGAGGGAACGGATCATCGGAAGCTCCTGCGTGGCGGGCGGGGTCAGCCGCCGGTGCCGAGCAGCTGCGTGGCGCGCTGCTCGTTCTGGTCGACGGTGGAAAGCGCCTTCATCTGCATGTCGAACTGGCGCGCGAGGTCGATCATGTCGACCATCGCGGAAACGGCGTTGACGTTGGACGACTCGATCGCGCCGGACGTGATCCTCACGCTGTCGTCGCCGTCGAGCGGCTGGCCGTTGCGCGTGCGGAAGAGCCCGTCGGGACCCTTGGTGAGTTGCGCGGGATCGGCGGTGACGAGCTTCAGCTTGCCGATCGTCGTGACGTTGCCGCCGGGCGTCGAGAGATCGACCGCCGACACCGTGCCGTCGGCGCCGATCGACACCTTCGAGTTCTCGGGAATGGCGATCGGCCCGCCGTCACCCATCACGGTGCGGCCGGCGTCGGTGAGCTCGCCCTCGGCGGAGACGGAGAAGCCGCCGGCGCGCGTATAGGCCTCGGTGCCGCTCGTCGTCTGCACGGCAAAGAAGCCGGGCCCGTTGATCGCGGCATCGAGGTCGCGGCCGGTCTCGGCCACCGTGCCCTGCGTGAAGTCGGCGCCGGGCGTCGTCTCGACGGCGTAGGTGCGTGTCGGCTGTCCGGGCCCCGTCATCGGCACCGCGCGAAACGCCGAAATGTCGGCCTTGTAGCCCGGTGTCGACGCGTTGGCGAGGTTGTGCGCGGCGACCGCCTGCTTCTCCAGCAATTGCTGGGCACCGGTCATCGCGACGTAGATCAGGCGGTCCATGGTCTAGGGGATCGGTGGCGACGCCTGGCGACTACCGCAGGTTGACCAGCGTGTTCATCATCTGGTCCTCGGTCTTGATCGTCTGCGCGTTCGCCTGGTAGACACGCTGCGCGGTGATCATCTCGACGAGCTGGTTGGTGAGGTCGACGTTCGACTCCTCGACGGCGCCCGACTGCACGACGCCGAAGTTCGACGAGCCCGGCTCGCCGATGATCGGCTGGCCCGATTCCGACGACTCGCGCCACATGTTGTTGCCGATCGGCTGGAGCCCGTTGAGGTTGGTGAAGCGCGCCAGCGCGATCTGGCCGAGCGTGCGCGTCTGCCCGTTCGAGTACTGGCCCGCGATCGTGCCGTCGTCGGCGATGCTGTAGCCCGACAAAAGGCCCGCGGTGTAGCCGTCCTGCGACAGCGTGTCGACCGAGAACGAGCTGCCGAACTGCGTGGCGTTGCCGTAGTCGAGCGTGAACGCGAACGGCGTGGTCGCCCCTGTCGTCACCGCCGTCGAGACGTTGAACGGCAGCGTCGTCGCCGTCGTGTCGAGCGTGCCGTCGGTCTTGAACGTCAGCGTGCCGAGCGACGCCGGCAGCGCGGCGCCGTCGAACGTGCCGTACACCGCCCAGGCGTTGGGGCCCGTCTTGGCGTAATACGTGGCGAGCGTGTGCGAGTTGCCGAGGCTGTCGTAGACCGCCATCGACGTCGAGCTCGTGTACGTCGTCGCGTCGGTGGGATCGAACGTCCCGGTCACGACCGGCTTGGTGGCGTCGAGGTTGAGGCCGATCGACGCGTCGGTCGTGGCGTTGGCCTGGAGCTGGCTCGCCGACACCTGCAGCGGGCCCGGCGCCGAGGCGACGAGCTGTCCCGAGGCGTCGACGCCGTAGCCGGTGACGCGCGCGCCGGTGGCGTTGACGATGAAGCCGTCCTTGTCGAGGTGGAACTGGCCGTTGCGCGAATAGGTGATGTCTCCCGCCGTGTCCATCCGGAAGAAGCCGTTGCCGTTGATCGCGACGTCGAGCGGGTTGCTCGTCGTGCTGATCGTGCCCTGCACGAACTGCTGCTGCACGGCGACCACCGACGTGCCGATGCCCGCCCCGACTGAGCTCGCCGCCTGCAGGCTGTTGGCATAGACGTCGGCGAAGATCGCGTCGGCCGACTTGAAGCCGACGGTGCTGGCGTTGGCGACGTTGTTGCCGATGACGTCGAGGTTGCGGGACGCGGCGTTGAGGCCCGACAGGCCCTGTTCGAAGCTCATGGATGTTTCCCTTTCAGAGGATTTCGACGATTTGCGAAAGACCGATGGTGCCGAGGGCGCCGAGCTGCAGCTGGCCGCCGCTCGTTCCCGGGAGAAGTCCGTCGACGTGCGCGACGGTGAGCGCGGTGGTGTCGACGCTCGCCTTGCCTGCCGCCGCGGTCACGGTGAACGTGTACTTGCCGTCGGCGAGCGACTGGCCGCTGTCGGCCTTGCCGTCCCAGTCGAGGAAGTGCACGTCGGCGGTGGCGGGACCGGCGTCGATCGTGCGCACGACGGCGCCGTTGGCGTCCTTGATCGTGATCGTCACGTCGTCGGCCGCGGACTTGACCGCGTAGGCGAGCTTGCCCGTGCCGTCGGCCAGCGCGATCTGGTTGCCGCTGACGACGACGTCGTGGCCGACGAGGTTGGCCGACTGCATGTACTGGTTGGCGTCGAGCGCCGTCGACAGCGACGCGAGCGTGTCGTTGATCTTGTTGACGCCGGTCACCGTCGAGAGCTGCGCGAGCTGCGAGGTGATCTCGGCGTTGTCGAGCGGGTTGAGCGGGTCCTGGTTCTGCAGCTGCGTCACGAGCAGCGTCAGGAAGCGCTGTGACGCGTCGTCGACGAGGCCGTTGGCGTTCGTCGCGGCGCCGCTGCCGGACGTCCCGGACGTCCCGGACGATCCGGACGTCCCGGACGTGCCGCTCCCCGAGCCGCCCGTTCCATCCGAGGCCGACTTGAGCAGGAGCGATGGGGTGATCGTGGTCATCGCGAGGTTCCTTGGCGTGCGTTCACTGGCCGAGCGTCAGCGTCTTCTGCAGCAGCGCCTTGGCGGTGTTCATCACCTCGACGTTCGACTGGTAGGAGCGCGACGCGGACATCATGTTGACCATCTCGTCGACGACGCTGACGTTGGGCATCTTCACGTAGCCCTGCGCGTCGGCCAGCGGATGGCCGGGGTTGAACACCGATTTCGCCGGCGACGGGTCCTCGACGACGCCGGCGACGTTGACGCCGTCCACGCCTTCCACGCCGGTCGGTTTCGTCGCGAACACCACCTGGCGCGCCTTGTAGGCGTTGCCGTCGGGGCCGGCGACGCTGTCGGCGTTGGCGAGGTTGCTCGCGGTGACGTTGAGGCGCTGCGACTGCGCGGTCAGCGCCGAGCTCGCGACGCCGAAGACATCGAACAGGGTGGGCATGGCGGCTTATCCTTGCAGTGCGGCAAGCATCGTCTTGATGCGCGCGTTGAGCGCGGCGAGAGCGGCCTCGTAGCGCACCGTGTTGTCGGCGAAGGCGCCGCGCTCGGCGTCCATGTCGACGGAGTTGCCGTCGAGGCTCGATTGCGGCGGCTCGCGATACAGGAGCTCGGGCGCCGGCGCCTCTTTGCCGTCGACGGCGGCGGCCTGCGCCTTGGCGAGCGCGCCCGCGAAATCGAAGTCGACGGCCTTGTAGCCCGGCGTATCGGCGTTGGCGATGTTGCCGGCCAGCACGGTCTGCCGGGCCGCGCGCAGCTTGAGCGCGTCGGTCTGGAAGCCGAGCAGGTCGTCGAGTCGATCGATCATGGCCAAAACCCTTGTGAGGACGATGCCGATTATCGGCAGCGCGGCGTGGATCGATCGGCGGAAAAGCGGGCCAATTGCGCGCCATATCGCCGGCTCGGCCCCCCGCGCGCGGGGCTACGATCGCAGCACGCTCGGGGCTGACGGACACCGTCGTGGCCGCCCTTCCGCCGGCGTGGAAAGGCGCTTTGATGGCTCGACGCTCCGATTCGACCGGCCTGCCGGCTCCCGCTTCGCACCTTCGCGCGGCGCCCGGGCGGCGCCTCCTGCCGTGGCGCGGCCGGATGTCGTTGCCTTGGCTCGCGGCGCTCGCGGTCGTGCTGGCGCTGTCGGCGTCGCGCGCCCATGGCGCACAACCGCCGCTGCAGGACACATTGCGGCAGTTCGCCGACCGCGAGCTCGACACCTCGGCCGGCGAGATGGAGGTCACGATCGGCGACCTCGATCCCCGCCTCAACCTCGCGCCCTGTGCGCGCTACGAGCCGTTCCTGCCGCCCGGCACGAAGCTGTGGGGCCGCGCGACACTCGGCGTGCGCTGCGTCGAAGGCGCCAACTGGGTCGTCTACGTGCCGATCCAGGTACGCGTATACGCGCCGGCGCTGGTCGCCGCGCGCGCGCTTCCCCGCAACCATGCGATCGCCCCCGACGACGTGCGGATCGAGCGCCTCGAGCTGACCGCCATCGCCAACCCGGTCGTGACGGCCACCGAGCCCTACGCTGGCGAGCGCCTGACGCGCGCGGTGTTGCCCGGCGAGCCGATCACCCGGACGATCCTGCGCACCCCGCCCGTCGTGCAACCCGGCGACCCGGTGCGCGTGGTCATCGGCGGGCGCGGTTTTCGCATCACTGCGGACGGCAAGGCGCTGACGATGGGCAGCGACGGCCAGACGGTGCAGGTCGCGCTGGGCGGCGGTCGAATGGTCTCCGGCGTCGCGCACCAGGGCGGTACGGTCGAGGTCAAGTGACGCCCCGCGCGCCGCACGCTACAGTTTTGCCGTTGACGGCCGATATGACCGTCAGGGGCGTCGTTGGCGCGCCCGCCCAACGAACCCGAGGCATGCGGAGCCCGTCATGAAGATCACATCGTCGTCCAGCGGTACGCGCAGCGAAGCCACCGGCCAGGCGCCGGCCGCGGCCGACCGCAAGTCCGCCTCCGGGTCGCCGGCTACCGCCGGCAAGGGCACCGAGCAGGACTCGATCACGCTCTCCCCGCTGTCGTCGGAGCTCGCCGCCCTCGAGGCGAGCCTCGCCACGCACGGCGAGGTCGACGCGGGCAAGGTCGAGGCGATCCGCCAGGCGATCCTCGACGGGCGCCTGTCGGTGGACTCGGCCGCGGTCGCCGACAAGATGCTCGCCGCGGCCGCGGCGTGGCTCGGCAAGACCTCCTGATGACCGACCGCGCGCTCGACGACGCGATCGCGGCCGAAGCGGCCGGCATCGACGCGCTCGCGGCCGTGCTCGCCGAGGAAACCGCGGCGCTGTGCGCCTGCGACGTCGAAGCGGTCGAGCGCACCGCGGCGCGCAAGCTCGATCTCGTCCGCGACATCGAGCGTCTTAGCGCCACGCGCCGCGCGCTAACCGCGCGCCTGTCCGATCGCGCGACGGCCGCGCCCTTGCTCGCGGCGCTGGTCGCCTGCGCTGCCGAAGCCAGCCGCGTCAACGCGCTCAACGGCCGGCTGATCGATCGCCACCAGCAGTACGTGGCGCGCTCGCTCGCGGCGCTGCGCGGCGCGGCCGGCGGCGCCGCCGTCTACGGTCCGGACGGCCAGTCGCCGCTCGCGACGACGTCACGCCCGCGCGCCCTCGCCTGACGACGCTCACGCGTGCCGCTGCGGCCGCTCGTTGAGCTGCAGCCAGTAGCGCACCAGCGCCGACAGCGTGCCGATCAGCTCGCCGTACTCGACCGGCTTGACGATGTAGCTGTTGGCGCCGGCGGCGTAGCTCGCCTCGATGTCGCGCCGCTCGCGCGACGACGTCAGCACGACGACCGGCTGCAGGCGCGTGCGCATGTCGCCCTTGATCCTGCGCAGCACCTCGTGGCCGTCGACGCGCGGGATCTTGAGGTCGAGCAGCACCACGCGCGGCAGCGCGGCGTCGCCGCGGCCGGCGTAGCTGCCGGTGCCGAACATGAAGTCGAGCGCGACGACGCCGTTGTCGACGTGCGCGACGTTGAGCGCGACGTTGGCCTTGCGCAGCGCGCGCAGCGTGAACTCCGCGTCGTCGGGGTTGTCCTCGACGAGCAGCACGTCGATGGCGTCGTCGCTCATGCCTCGAGCGCCCGCAGCGGTGCGGGCGCCGCCTTGGGCAGCGTGAAATGGAATGTCGTACCCTCGCCCGGCCACGACTCGGCGCGCACGCGGCCGCCGTGGCGCTCGACGATCCGCCGCACGATCGCGAGACCGACACCGACGCCCGGGTAGCTCTCGTTCGCGTGCAGGCGGCTGAACACGCCGAACAGGTTCGCCGCGTCGGCCATGTCGAAGCCTACGCCGTTGTCGCGCACGTGGTAGGTGATCTCGCCGTCGCCGTCGCTCGCGCCGATCCACACCCGCGGCGCCGCCTCGCGCGACGAGAACTTGAATGCGTTCGACACGAGGTTGATCCACGTCTGGCGCAGCATCGCCGCGTCGCCGCGGACCGGCGGCAGCGCGTCGAACGTCACGTCCGGCGCGCGCGGGCCGTATTCCTCGGCGACCTCGGCGACCGCGCTCTTGGCGAGCGCCGCCATGTCGACGTCGTCGCGCGCGGACTCGGCGCGCGCCAGCCGCGAGAACTCGAGCAGGCCGTCGATCAGGCGTCCCATGCGCGCGGCGTTGCGCTCGATTTTCTCGAGCAGCGCGTTGCCGTCGGGCGACAGCCGCGCCACCTCCTCCTCGCGCATGATCGCGGCGAAGCCGTTGATGGCGCGCAGCGGCGCGCGCAGGTCGTGCGAGATCGTGTAGGTGAATGCCTGCAGCTCGTCGATCGTGCGCGTCAGCTCCTCGGTGCGCTCGGTGATGTGCTGCTCGAGCTCGTCGTGCAGGCGGCGCAGCAGCGTCTCGCTGTAGCGCAGCGCCTGCTCCGTGCGCAGCCGGTCCTGGACCTCCATTTCCAGCTTGACGTTCGACTGCGCGAGCTCGGTGGTGCGCTCGACGACGCGCTGCTCGAGCGAAGCGCGCGCCTCGTTGGCCGCGCGCTCGGCGTCACGCCGGCGTGCGTTCTCCTCGCGCAGGAACGCGTTGACCTCCTCGAGCGAGCGCGTCGACGGCAGCGCCAGCGCGCGCGGCATCATCGGCCACACGGCGATCGCCGTCGACACGCCGACGCACGCGGTCAGCACCTTGATCGCGTTCTCGATCCGGTACTCGGGCCAGAACGTCGTGACGATGTCCATCACGTTGGTGAGGCCGGCGGCGACGATGAACGTGCCGAGCAGCCAGAACATCGGCCGCAGCGTGAGGTCCGGACGCCGCCGCGCGAAATACACGAGCGCCGCGGGCAGCGCGAAATAGGCGGCCGCGATGACGGCATCCGCCGCCACCGCGATCCATTGCACCGTCCCTTCCGGGCCGGCCGGCATGGCGGGATTCATCCTGCGACGCTCGCGGAATGTCGACGCGGCGAGCATAGCTCATCCGTTGCGCGGCGACTTTCCGGGAGGCGCCGCGGAAATCGGCGGTACCGACGCGGCAGGCAGTGTCGCCGTCCCCGGCGCCGCCGCAGGCGGCGTGCTCGCGACCGGCACGATCGTCGCCGGCGCCGCCGCGTCCTGCGGCGACAGCGGCGCCTCCTTCGGTGCAACCGGATGGGCGGCGGAATCGCCGTTCGGCACGTCGGCGAGGATCAGGAGCGTCACGCGGCGATTGCGCTGGCGGCCCTCGGCGGTGTCGTTGGTGTCGACCGGATGGTTTTCGGCGAAGCCCACGGCGCGCAAGCGGGCGGGATCGACGCCGTTGGCGGCGAAGAGCCGCACCACCGAGCTCGCGCGCGCTCCGGAGAGCTCCCAGTTCGAGGGGTACAGCGGCGTCTGGATCGGCAGGTTGTCGGTATGCCCCTCGATGTGAACGACGTTGTCGACGCCGGCGAGCGTGTGCGCGACATCGACGAGGCTCGGCACGACGTCGGGCTGCAGCGCCGCCTGGCCCGGCGCGAACAGCACGCTTGCGTTGATCTCGACGGCGAGGCCGTGCGGCAGCTGCGTCAGCTTGACCTGCCCCGACTGCATCAACGCGCGGAGTGCGTCGGTGATCTTCTGCGCGATCGACAGGAGCTTCTGCTCCTGCTGGATGCGCACGACGTTGACGGCGCGCGGGACCTTGCGCGGCGGACCCGGCGTGGTGCGGTTCATCGGCGCGAGCCCCGTGGTCTGCGCGGTGACCACGCGGTCGTGGCGGAACGCCTGCAACAGCGAATCCGACAGCACCTTGTACTTGCTCTCGGAGAGCGTCGAGATCGCATACATCACGACGAAGAACGAGAACAGCAGCGTGATGAAGTCAGCGTACGACACGAGCCAGCGCTCGTGGTTCTCGTGCTCCTCCTCGTGACGTCGGCGCGCCATCGCGGGCCCCTCAGGCGAGGTAGCCTTCGAGGCGCGCGGCGATGAGCTTCGGGTTCTCGCCGTTGGCGATGCCGAGGAGGCCGTCGAGCACGAGGTCGCGATGGCGCACCTCGGCGGCGATGATGCCCTTCAGCTTGCTCGCGATCGGCAGGAACAGGAGGTTCGCCGCCGCGACGCCGTAGATCGTCGCCACGAAGGCGACGGCGATGCCGCCGCCAAGCTTCGCGGGATCGGTCAGGTTCTCCATCACATGGATCAGGCCCAGCACGGCGCCCAGGATGCCGATCGTCGGCGCATAGCCGCCCGCCGCTTCCCAGATCTTGGCGGCGGCGCGCTGGCGATCGGCCTTGGCGTCGATCTCCACTTCCATTGCCTCGCGGATCCGCTCGGGCTCGAAGCCGTCGACGAGCATCTGCAGGCCGTTGCGGGCGAAGCCCGCCGGCAACGCGTCGAGCTGGCGTTCCAGCGCCAGCATGCCTTCGCGGCGCGCGACCTCGGCCCATTGCGCGATCTCCGCGATCGCGGCAGCGTCGTCGCGCTTGGGCGGCATCAGCACGAAGCGCGCGAGCAGCAGTCCCTCGCGGAAAGTCCGCAGGGGTGTCTGCAGCATCACGGCACCGAGGGTGCCGCCGATGACGATGAGAAAGGCCGCGAGCTGCAGCATCGAGCCGATGCTGCCGCCCTCCAGCCATTGGCCCCCGACGATCGCACCGAAGGCGACGACGAGGCCCAGGATGCTCAGGATATCCATGCGCGAGACCGAGGGAAGTCTCCATGGATATCGGCAGCGCGGCGCGGCTGCGCAGGGTGAAACCGGCTACCAGTCCTTCATCCGGCTGCGCAGCCGCGCGACCGCCTGGCCATGGAGCTGGCAGACGCGCGACTCGGAAACCTCCAGAACGGCGGCGATTTCCTTGAAATTGAGCTCCTGCTCGTAATAAAGCGACAAAAGGAGCTTTTCGCGCTCGGGCAGCGCGTCGATGCCGCGGACCAGCGCCTCGCGAAAGCGCCGGTCCGTCAGGCGCTCGCTCGGGTTCTCGCGGTTGTCGGGTACATGTCGTTCGAGGTACTCGTCGCCGCCGGCGGTGTGCAGGTCGTCGAACAGCACGAGCTCCATGCCGCGCGCGTCGCCGAGCTCCGACTGGTACGCGGCGAGCGTCATTCCGAGCTCTCGCGCGATCTCGTCCTCGGTCGGCGGCCGCGCGTGGCGCTGCTCGAGGCGCGACACTGCCTGCTCGACGCGCCGCAGCGTCTTGCGCACGCTGCGCGGCATCCAGTCGTTCTGGCGCAGCTCGTCGAGCATCGCGCCCTTGATCCGCTGCGAGGCGAACGTCTCGAACTGCGTGCCGTGGCCTTCCTCGTAGCGCGACGCGGCATCCATGAGGCCGATCATGCCGGCCTGGATGATGTCGTCGATCTCGACGCTGGCGGGCAGCCGCGCGGCGAGATGATGCGCGAGGCGCTTCACCAGCGGCGCGAACTCGCGGATGCGGTCGCTGCGGTCGGTCGCGTACATCGCGTCACGCGGCGGCGGCATGGTCGTCGCCATCGGTCACCGCCAGCGCCGCGCGCAGGCGGTCGAGCGCGGCGCCATCGGCGGGCCACTGCCCGCACAGCGCGAGCTCGACGCCGAGGAAGCGCTTCGCCGTGGCGGCGAGGCTCGCGAACATCGCCTCGCCGGCGCGCGATTCGGCAACGCGCGCGGCGACGATGCCGAAGCGGCTGCGGCCTTGCGACGCGGCGAGCGCCTTGATCCGCGCGTACGCATCGGTGACGCCCGCGCGCGTGGGATTGACCATGAAGATCGGCCGCGCGCAGCCGGTCGCGGCCGGCGGCAGGCCGTGCACGATCCAGGTGTCGAACGTCGCGGCGAAGCGGCCCAGCGCGGCGGCCACCCCGTCGCGCCAGTCGTCTCGACCGGCGGCGAGGAGATCGAGGCCGCGCGCCGCGGGCAACAGCGTCACGTCGTCGGCAATGCGGAGCAGCGCCATCTCGGCGGTGGCGTCGCCCTCGAGCACGTGCCAGAGCTCGTGGCGCGCGCGGGTGCCGGCGTGCGCGGCGACCGCGCCACGGCTGCGGTCGAGGATCAGCACGCGCTCGCCCACGTCGGCGCAGGCGCGTGCGAGCGCGACCGTCGCGGCGTCGGCATCGGTGCCGGCGATGGCGCCCACGGGTGTCGCGCCACGCGCGAAAAGGCGCCGCAGGCCGGTGGCCTGGTCGTCGCGCGCGGTCATTGGCTGACCCTCCGCGCTGCGCGCTGCGGGGCTCGCAATTGGCAGGCCCGGCGCTTGGGGCGGCCCTGCGCGCTCATGTCAGGCACACAGCGCTCCGGTGCCGTCGACGAGGCAGGCCTCGTCGTCCTCGAGCGTGAACGCGCCAGCGGCGCGGGCGCGCAGCGAGCGGTGCACGAGGTAGGCGCTGTTCGGCGCGTGCAGGTCCTCGGGCACGCGCTGGCCGGCGGAAATGTAAGCGAGCGGCAGCGCGTGGCGGATCGCGACGTCGAGCGCCGGCGCGATCTGCACCGCCTCGTCGAGCTTGGTGACGATGCAGCCCGCGTCTCGAATCGGCGTGCCGTGCTCGGGCTGGCGGCGATAGATGCGCACCACCTCCTCGAGCGTCTGCGCTTGCGCCGCGGCGTTGAGCAGCAGGAGCCGCTGCACCTCGGGCTGCGCGAGAAGCGCGGTCTGCTCGCCGAGCTTGGTGTCGCGCTGTCCCATGCCGACGGTGTCGATCAGCACGAGGTGCTTGCCGCGCAGCGAGTCAAGCGCCTGGCGCAGGTCCTGGCGATCCGACACGGTGTGCACGGCGACGCCGAGGATGCGTGCGTAGATCCGCAGCTGGTCCTGCGCGCCGACGCGGTAGCTGTCGGTGGTGAGGAGCGCCAGCTTGCCGGCGCCGTAGCGCACCGCGCAGCGCGCGGCGAGCTTGGCGGTGGTCGTCGTCTTGCCGACGCCGGTCGGCCCGACGAGCGCGTAGACGCCGCCGCGCGTGACTACGTCGTCGACCGCCTGCGAGCAGTCGAGCCGGCTCGCGAGCGCGCGCGTCAGCGCGTCGAACGCCGCGGCCGGGTCGCCGCGGCCATCGACGGCCTGCGTGAGCTCGCGTGCGAGCGCCGGGCTGTAGCCGGCCGTCAAAAGATCGCGCATCAGCTTGGCGCGCTGCGGATTGCGCCGCAGCGTGTCGGTCCACGCGAGCTGCGAGAGCTGCGTCTCGAGGAGCGCGCGCAGGCCGGCGACGTCCTCGCGGACCTGGTTGAGCCCGGCGTCTTGCGGGGGCGACTCGGGCGCGCGCGGCGGCGACGAGGCGTTGGCCTCGGCGCGCGTCAGCAGTGGCGAGTTGTCGGCCTCGCGTGCGGGCGCACGGGCCGGCGCGTCGCGACCCTTCGGGGACGCATCGCCGGCCGTGAGGAGCGTCATCGCATCGCCGGCGAGCGCGTCGACCTCGACGCCTTCGGCGGTGGAGCGGTTGGCGATGATCAGGGCGTCGGGGCCGAGCTCGCTCCTGACCTGCTCGAGGACGGCACGCGAGGTGAGACCGAAAAAGCGCTTGAGCTTCATGACTTGCCTCCGATGACGATGCGTGCGCGCAGCGCACGGGACGACGGGATTTCACTATGCGCGAGGACGCGCAACTCGGGCGCGCCGCGCCGCACCAGGCGCGCGAGCGGCGCACGCAGGCGATCGGACGTGACGAGCACCGGCGGCAGGCCGGCCGCGTCCTGCTGGCGCGCGGCATTGCCGAGCTCGCGGATGATCGTCTCGGCGAGGTCGGGCTCGATGCCGCCGCCTTCCGCGGCGACGCCCGCGAGCACCTGCGTCAGCACGCGCTCGAGCTCGCCGTCGAGCGTGATGACCGCGAGCTCGCCGCCCTGGCCGAACAGGTTCTGCACGATCGCCGGCCCGAGTGCCACGCGCACCGCGGCGGTGAGCTCCTGCGGGTCCTGCGTGCGCGGCGCGTGGTCGGCGAGCGTCTCGAGGATCGTGCGGATATCGCGCAGCGCGACGCCCTCGTCGAGCAGGTTCTGCAGCACGCGCTGTACGCTCGCGAGCGGCAGCAGCTTCGGCGTTACGTCCTCGACGAGCTTGGCCTGCGTCGTCGCGACGCGGTCGAGCATGCCCTGCACCTCCGCACGGCCGAGGAGCTGCGCGGCGTGGCGGTTGACGAGCGTCGACAGGTGCGTGGCGACGACGGTGCCGGCGTCGACGACCGTGTAGCCCATCGCGCGCGCCGGATCGCGCTGCGCGCCGTCGATCCATTGTGCCGGCAGGCCGAACGCGGGATCGGTGGTCGGCTGGCCGCCGATCGAGCCGCTGGCGCCGCCCGGGTCGATCGCGAGGAACGCGCCCGGCCGGCATTCGCCCTGCGCGAGCGTCACGCCTTTCAACAGGATGCGATACGCGTTCGGTGCGAGCTCGAGGTTGTCGCGGATGTGCACGGCGGGCGGCAGGAAGCCGATGTCCTGCGCGAACTTGCGGCGGATCGCGCGGATGCGACGCAGGAGCTCGCCATCGACGCCCTTGTCGACGAGCGGGATCAGGCGATAGCCGACCTCGAGGCCGAGCACGTCGACCGGCGTGACGTCGTCCCAGCCCACTTCGGCGGGCTCGTGCGTGACCGGCGCAGCATCGATCGTCGCAGCGTTGCCCTGCGCGCGCCGGCGACGGTACAGCGAGCGCGCGCCGAGGCCGAGGCCGCCGGCGAGCAGCAGGAACGCGACGTGCGGCATCGACGGCACGAGGCCGAGCGTCGCGAGCACGATGCCGGCGATCGCCACGCTCTGCGGCTGGCGCAGCACCTGCGAGACGATCTGCGGGCCCGCCGCCTCGGTCTTGCCGACGCGCGAGACCATCAGGCCCGCAGCCGTCGAGATGACGAGCGCGGGGATCTGCGCGACGAGGCCGTCGCCGATCGCGAGCAGCACGTAATCGTGCGCGGCGGCGGCAACCGAGAGGTCGTGCTGGAGCACGCCGATCGCGAGGCCGAACACGATGTTGATGAAGAGGATCAGGATCGCGGCGATCGCGTCGCCGCGGACGAATTTCGACGCGCCGTCCATCGCGCCGTAGAAATCGGCTTCCGTGGCGATCTCGGCGCGCCGGCGACGCGCTTCCTCCTCGCCGATCATGCCGGCGTTGAGATCGGCGTCGATCGCCATCTGCTTGCCTGGCATCGCGTCGAGGGCGAACCGCGCGCTCACCTCGGCGATGCGTCCCGCGCCCTTGGTGATCACCACGAAGTTGATGACGACGAGGATCGCGAACACGACGATGCCGACGGCGAAGTTGCCACCCACGAGGAACTCGGCGAACGACTCGATCACCTTGCCGGCGGCGTCCGGGCCCGTGTGGCCGCGCAACAGCACGACGCGCGTCGAGGCGACGTTGAGCGACAGGCGAAACAGCGTGGTGAGCAGGAGCACCGTCGGGAATGCCGCGAAGTCGAGCGGCTTCACCGCGTACATCGCCGTCAGGAGCACGATGATGCCGAGCGCGATGTTGAACGTGAACAGGAGATCCAGCACGAAGGGCGGCAGCGGCAGCACCATCATCGCGAGGATCATCACGATGACGAGCGGGCCGGCGACCCGTGTCATCGACTCCGAGGTGACGCCCATCCGTGCGGCGAGCGCGGTCATGCGGGCTTCCCTTCAGCCGGATCGAGGCCTCGCGGCACCGCGAGGTCGTCCGGCGCCGACGGCATCCGGCCGCCGCTGCGGCGCCATTCGCGCACGCGGTAGACGTAGGCCAGCACCTGCGCGACCACCGTGTAGAGCGCCGGCGGGATATCGTCGCCGACTTCGGCGTGGCGGTAGAGCGCACGCGCGAGCGGCGGCGCCTCGAGGCGCGGCACGCCATGCGCATCGGCGATCTCGCGGATCTTCTGCGCGATCGCGCCCGCGCCCTTGGCGACCACGCGCGGCGCGCGCATCGCCTCGGTGTACTCGAGCGCCACCGCGTAGTGCGTCGGGTTGGTGACGACCACCGACGCCGTCGGCACGGCCGCCATCATTCGCTTGCGCGCCGTGCTGCGCTGGATGCTGCGCACGCGCGCCTTCTGCTGCGGATCGCCTTCCATCTCGCGCATCTCCTCGCGGAGCTCCTCGCGCGTCATCCGCAGCGCCGAGTAGTGGCGCCACAGCGCGAGCGGCACGTCGACCGCGGCAATCAGCGCGAGCGCGCCGGCGAGCGCGTACAGGCCGGTGCGCGCGATCGCGGCGAGCGCCGCGCTGCCGGCGGCCGCCTCCTGCGAAACGAGCCCGATGATCTCGGCGCGGTGATACCAGAGCACGGCGCCGCCGATCGTGCCGAGCAGCGCGCATTTGAGAAGCGCCTTGCCGAGCTCGGCGAGCGCCTTCTTCGACCACAGGTTGGAAAGGCCGTTGCGCGGGTTGAGGCGCGCGAAGTCGGGGGTGAGCGCCCTGGCGGAGAAGATCCAGCCGGACATCAGGAGCGGCGCGGCGAGCGTGGCGGCGAGCACGAGCACGAAGAGCGGCGCGAGCGCCAGCAGCATCGCCCCGCCCTGCTCGACCAGCGCAGCCGCCATCCGCGAGCTGTCGAATGCGTCGGCGCGCTCGAGGCGCAGTCCATGCGCGAAGGCATCGGCGGCACGCGACCACAGGTTGCCGCCGGCGAACGTCAGCGCGATGGCCGCGGCGAACGTCACCGCGGCGGCGGTCAGCTCGCGCGAGCGCGCGACCTGGCCGCGCTCGCGCGCCTGCTCGAGGCGCCGTGCGGTTGCCGGGTAGTTGCGTTCCTGGTCGTTGTGGTCGGCCATCGCCATGGGTCATCGAGCGATGGGCCATTGTCGGCGCGAGGCCGCCGCGGCATTAGGGCGAACAGCGGGAGGTTTTGCGCGCAATTCGCCGCGCACCTCGTGATTCCCGCGAATGCGGTCATCGAGCTCTGACGCCCCGAGCCGGCACCCCCTTTGCGCGTCTTGCGAGTGTCATCGGGCGAGGGGTATGCCCGCCTCCGCTTCATACAGCAGGCGCTCCGGCGGGCATACCCCTCGCCCGATGACGCTGAGCGCTTTGCGCGGGTCACTTCGCAC
>Ga0070681_10002011_pt1 | contig 18409 bp, 13 predicted proteins | sample KBSC83BmetaG_FD_65650 | JGI IMG/M metagenome (GOLD analysis project Ga0070681, IMG submission 65650) | Corn rhizosphere microbial communities from Kellogg Biological Station, Michigan, USA - KBS C8-3B metaG | ecosystem: Host-associated > Plants > Roots > Rhizosphere | place: USA: Michigan... | reverse complement strand
GCGCTCTCTGGGCCCTGCGCTCTCTGGGCCCTGCGCTCTCTGGGCCCTGCGCTCTCTGGGCCCTGCGCTCTCTGGGCCCTGCGCTCTCTGGGCCCTGCGCCGTTTCGGCCTTGCGTAGTTTCAAGCCTGCGCCTTTCTGCCTTTACGCCTTATCAGCAGCGATGACTGCATTGAGCAGGACGTCGGCTCCGTTCACCACGTCCTGCGGCTTCGTGAACTCCTTTGGCGAATGGCTGATCCCGCCGACGCTCGGCACGAAGATCATCGCCATCGGCGCAATGCGAGACATCTCCTGTGCGTCGTGCCCGGCGCCGCTCGGCATCCGTTGACGAGTAAAGCCCAGTGATGCCGCGGCACCGTCGATCCAGGCCATTACCTGTGGGTCGGAGATCGCCGGTGCGGTGTCCACGCTTTGCTTGATGTCGAACGTCGTCTTCGTCGCAGTGCCGATTTCCTGACCGAGCTGCGCCAAGCGGTCGGTGAAATGCGTGATCTTCGCGCTGTCGAGATCGCGCAGGTCTACCGTGAGCACGACCTGGCCAGGGATGACGTTCGTCGTGTTAGGCGATACGACCATCCGACCAATCGTCGCGACTGTCCGACCTGGTACGCTGCGCACCGCGTCATTCACGGCCACCGCGAACCTCGCGGCGGCGAGCATCGCGTCCTGCCGCTGATCCATCGGCGTCGTACCCGCGTGATTCGCGAAGCCCGTGATGGTGACTTCGAACCAGCGGAGCCCGACGATGCCTTCCACCACGCCGATCTGAAGTCCCGCCTTCTCGAGCAGGCCGCCCTGCTCGATGTGCAGCTCCATGTAACACGCGAGGTCGCCTTTCTTGCGCTCGGCCTCGCTCAACTTCGCGACGTTTCCGCCGACGATGCCGATCCCGTCGCGAATCGTCTTCCCCGAGCGCGCAACCTTGTCGAGGTCCGCAGGCGTTATGTGCCCGATGGCGCTCCGACTTCCGACCGTGCCGCCCTCTTCGTTCGTCCAGACGACGACCTCGAGCGGATGGCGGAGCCGCACGTTCTGCTCACGCAGCGATCGTGCGACTTCGATCGCGCCGAACGAGCCGACGGGCCCATCGAAGTTGCCGCCGTCGGTGACCGAGTCGACGTGCGAGCCAATCAGGATCGGCTTGATGGAGCGATCGGTACCGTCGAGTCGCCCGAGGATGTTTCCTGCCGTGTCGATGCGCGGATTGAGCCCCGCCTCGCGAAACAGATCGAGCGTGAACGCGCGTCCGGCGAGATCGGCGTCGGAGTACGCGACGCGATTGATCCCGGTTGGCGTGCGGCCGACGGAGTCGAACTTCGCGAGCCAGCCATTGAGCCGCGCTCCGTTGACGCGCAGTGGGACGTGCATTGCGCCGAGCGCGAAGGCCGCGTCTGCCGGCGCGGTGCGAAGGAGTGGAACCGCGGCGAGCGCGGCGGAACTCTGAAGAAACGTGCGGCGCTTCATGTGCTCGATCGAAAAAGGAAGAGGAAGATACCCTATCGCCGCTATCGCGTCTTCTTCGCTGGTCTATCCCGGCCGAACTGGTGAACCACGAGTCCGGTGACTGTGCCGGCTCCGTCGCGTGTGAAGCTCACCTGCACGTCCGCTTCCTTAACGAAGAAGTCGGTTTTCGTTTCCGGCCAGAGGCGGACGGCGTCGCCGCCGTTGCTCGACTTGGCATACAGCCCTCCGTCGCGCGTCGTGACATCGATCGTCACTCCCTGAGCGAGCTCGTAGACACCAACAAACGGCGGCAGCGCGGTTGCCGGCAGATCGATCGCGGTTCGCTTCCTGGGCGGCAGCGCGGAAGGCGGCACCAATCCCAGAAGCCGCATATAGACCGACAGCTGGCTATAGTGCTCGGCGAGATCGGTCTCGAACGCGAGCAACGTGCTCGCGAGCGCCGGCGACGTCAGTTTGGGAATCCGCTCCATCGCGTCGTCGCAGAAGCGGAGCGACGCTCTGAGCCGCGCGACGAGCGTGTCCTTTGGCCACCGCGCCTTGGTGGTATCCGCCAGGGAGTCCTTGGCGGTCCGTTTGGCCTTGAGGTCGCCCATGCGCTCGCATAACGAGTAGTTGGCGTCCTCGACGTGCTGGGCGATGTAGCCGATGGTCTGCTGGACTGGCGTCGGCCGGAAGTCGTACTTGGCCGCGGGGATGGAGTCGAACGCATCGACGAGGCGGCTGCCGAAGATGTCCGCGAATCGCACGAAGCTGAGTATGACGCCGTCTGGCGTCGCACGCGTGGCCGATGACTGTCCAGCGAGCGAGGCGGGAAGCAGGAGGGCGGCGAGCAGGGCACGGCAGCGCATGAGATCCTCGGCAAAGGTCGGTGAGCGAACTGGGACTGGGGACTGGGGACTGAGGACTGGGGACTCGGCTACCCAACCCTCTCTACTCGATGAAGCTTCCTCGGCGCTAATGGCCTCTCGGCCGAGTCCCGAGTCCCCGGTCCCTAGTCCCCCGCTCTGGCTTCCACCACCATAGTCTGCCCGTCACCTCGTTGGGCAGACGGTACCCGGTCTGGCGCGCCACCATGACCAGCTGACCCCGGTGGTGAGCCTCGTGCGCGACGAAGTAGGTCAGGACGTGCGCCACGTCGAGCGACAGGTTGCGCCACACGTAACCCTTGGATGGCGGGACATTGCCCTCCGCGTCGAGGCCCAGCGCCAGCAGCGCTTCCATCCCTGCACTGCTCCGCTTCAATGCCGCGACGAGCTTACCCGGCGGGACTCCACGTTGATCGACCCGCGCCGGCGTCGGAATCCCATGCTCTCGGCCAAGGGTCCTGATCCAGCTGCATCGCGAATTGTGCAGGTGAGCGGCGATCGCGCGGATCGTGCGACGCGGCACGTCAGGAACCGCGAGATCCCAGAGTGCCGGAGGCAACCGCTGAATCAGCTCGGTCGTGACGCGGTTGTTCGTTCGCCAGGCACCGAGGATGCCGGCTCGGAGATCGGTTAGTGCGGGCATGGTCGGGGGAGTCAGAGTCGACGCGTTTCCCCAAAGCGTGCGATCCACAACCTGTCGTTGTCGAGACCCGCGAGGCGCCAGCGTTCGGCGGTCCGCTTTGGCGGCTCGTCCACCGCCTCGTCGGTGAGGCGGAAGGTGCCCCAATGGATGCCGAGCATGAGCGGGTGCGACTCGAGCGGCTGTGCCGCGATGATATCCTGGTAGATCTGCACGGCCTCCTCCGGATCGACGTGGACGACGTGCATGAACCACCGGGGGTCGTACGCTCCGATCGGGATCATGACGAAGTCGAAGGGCCCACATCGCTCGCCAACTTTGCGGAACTGGTCGTGGTACGCCGTGTCGCCCGCGAAGAACGCGCGCTTTCCTGCGAGCTCGAGCGCGAAGCCGCACCACAACGTCTTGTTCCGATCGCCGAGCCGGCGGGCACTGAAGTGGCGGGCGGGCGTGGCCGTGACGCATAGCGCGCCCACGTCCGCCTGTTGCCACCAGTCGAGCTCCACAATCTCATGCGCGCCCCAGCCTCGTAGGTACGCGCCGACGCCGAGCGGGACGACCCACGTCGCGTCAGGATGTGCCCGGGTGAGCTGCCTAACGGCTGGCTTGTCGAGGTGATCGTAGTGCGTGTGCGACAGCAGGACGACGTCGAGCGGCGGGAGCGCGTCGATCGCGATCGCCGGGTCCATGATGCGGCGCGGCCCGGCCCACTGCACGGGAAACGCTCGCTGACTGAACATCGGGTCGGTGATGATATTGAGCCCACCGAACTGCAGCAGGACGGTGGAGTGGCCGATCCACGTCGCGGTGTAGTCAGTGGCGGGCGCGCGTGGGTATGAGATCTCCGGTCGCGCGGTGGGGAACGAGTTTCGTGGCGGATCCGCGGGGAGCACCTGTCCGCGACGCCGGCGCCGCCACTGGAGCACGTCGCGCCACCCGCGCGGCTCGCTGTCCGGCCAGGGGTTTCGGAAGGAACCGTCGGCGGCATGGTGTGCGCCTCGCGCTGGCCCGTCTTGGGTGCTCATGCGTTGAACCTACTTCAGTCCACTGGCCTCCCGAGGTTTTGATTCTCAAACTCGGCTCGTTTCGAGCGGAGGCGTCATGGCCGAGGAGCGATCCGGATGGATCCGAGTGATCCGCTGCATCCGAACACCCGTTGTCTGTGGGACCGGCCCTCTCCGGTCCGGCGGGTCCGGCATCTACGACAAAGGGGTGTTCGGATGCTTCAGGATCCGGCGGATCAGCCGGATTGCTTCTCGGCAAATCCACCATGCTCGCGCAACGAGCCGGGGTCTTGGTGAACTGCTCTCGGACTCGAGATCATCTGCGCACGAGGCGGAACGCGATATTGCGACCGAGCACCGGGGCTCCTGTGGCGCCGTTCGCGAGCGCGATCCAGAGAGCGGCCAGGTGTTCGAGCTCGCGTGCGCGTGTCAGCACGCCAGCATCAACCGGATCGAAGCCGAGCGTCGAGGCCATCTCGTGCGCGACCCGCTTTGCGCCGATGTCGTTGCCGGCGTAGAACATGACCGTCGGCTCTCCCCCGTAGCTCGGGTCACGCAGGTTCTCCGCCCCCGTGGTATTGAACGCCTTGACGACGTGCGCGTTAGGTACGAGCGCCTGAACGCGTTCCGCGCCGGATTCACCGCCCGCACCGACGTCCAGCGCGAAGCCCGCCTTGAGCGGGTTGGTGGCGTCGAGCAGCGGGCGGCCGTCGAGCGCCCCGGCGTCTGCCCCCGCTTCCCGCAGCGCGTCGCCGACGGCACCCCACGGCGTGGCGAGAACGACCACGTTCGCGTCCCGCACCGCTTCGGCCGGCGCGACGACGCTCGCCCGCGACGGCAGGCCTTGCCCACCCTTCACCGCCGCCGCGCCGGCGTCGGTCCGCCTAACGCCGAACTTCACGTCGTGTCCCGCCTCCGCCCAGCGGCGGCCAAGCGTCCCGCCGACGTTGCCCGCGCCCAGGATCGCGATCCGCATCCACCCCTCCGTTGGTGATGGCCGACGTCCTACCATAAACGTTACACGACCGGTCGTACGAGGGCACCTCTGACTCTTGCCTTGCACTTTCTTTCTCCCACCGGCAAGCGGCCGCGGGTAGGCTCAGGCATGCGCCACTCTTTTTTCTCGCATCTGCTCGTTCCGTCGCTGCTCGGCTCCGAAGCCCTTGCGCAGCGACCCGACTCACGCGACTCGGCTCAGACCCTTCCCGGCGTCACCGTCTCCGCCACCCGCTCGCCGTCGCGGATTCTCACAACGCCTCTCGCGGTCACGAAGATCGCGACTCCAGAGCTACGATCCGTGAACGGGTTCGGGCTCGATGACGCTCTCAGCCGAGTTCCGGGTGTCATCGCGCAGTCGCGCTACGGCACGAGCGACATCCGGCTCATGATCCGCGGCTTCGGTGCTCGCGGTGCCGGAGATCGGTCGAACTCCGGCACGTCGCGCGGCGTCCGCGTTCTCGTGGATGGCTTCCCTGAAACGGAACCCGACGGCCGCACCGCGTTCGATCAGCTCGACCTCGCGGCAACCACGGGACTCGAGGTGATCCGCTCGAACGCATCCGCCCTCTGGGGGAACGCGGCGGGTGGCGTGGTGAACGTCATCACGATGCCCGGTGCAGACACACCAGGATTCGAGGCACAGACTACCGTAGGTGGTCTCGGGCTCACGCGTTATGCAGTGCGCACGTCCGCACCGATGGGTGCCAGCGGCGTGCTGTGGGCGAACTTCACGAATACGTCGTTCGACGGATGGCGCGACCACTCCGACGCGCGCCGCGCACTCGTGAATGGCGGCGCATCCGGACGCGTTGGCGAGCGCACGCGACTCGGCCTCTACTTCTCGGCCGCCAATAACCTCATGCACGTGCCTGGGCCACTCACGCAGGCACAGGTCGATGAGGACCCGAACCAGGCCAACGCCACCTACCTGCAGCGCGATGAGCGACGCTACAACCGCGTGGGACGACTTGGCGTGAGCGTCGATCACGACGTGAGCTCGACGTTCTCCCTGTCATCGATGCTCTACGTCAACCCGAAATACCTGCAGCGGTCGGAGCGCAACACGTTCCGCGACTTCACACGCTACCATGTCGGCGGCAACCTCATCGCACGCACGACATTTCCCGCCGGGGCGACGCGATCCGTGCTCACGTTCGGCGTCGACGAGGCATATCAGGATGGAGCCATCCTGTTCTACAGCCTGACACCTTCCGGAGACCGCGGCACGACGCTGACCGACAACAAGGGCGAGGGCGCGAACAACTTCGGCGTGTTCCTTCAGGACGAGCTCAGCGTGAATCCGCGCCTAACGCTATTACTCGGCGCCCGGTACGAGGTGGTGTCGTATAACTATCGGAGCTTCCTGCCGTCGCCACCGGTCGCGTCGGATCACCGCGCCTTCTCGCGCGTGTCACCAAAGCTCGGGATCAACTGGCTGGTGGGCGGATCCAGCAGCGTGTATGCAAACGTCGGCGGCGGGATCGAGGTGCCGGCCGGAAACGAGACCGACCCGACGCCCGGCGCTCCTCCGGCGCTGCTCAATCCGCTGCTCGACCCGATCCGGTCCACGACCTACGAAGTCGGCTTCAAGTCGATGCCGTCGGTCTCGACTAGTCGGTTGAGCGTCAGCTATGACGTTGCACTGTACGACATCGAGGTCGACAACGAGATCGTGCCGTACAATGGTGGCCGCTATTACCTGACTGCCGCGAAGGCGCGGCGCCAGGGCGCGGAGGCCGGCGTCAACATCCAATCGGCCGCAGGCCTGTTCACGAACGGCGCCTTCACGTTCTCACACAACACCTACCGCGACTACGTCGTCGACTCGGCCGTGATCTTCCCGACGGACCCGACGAAGGTTGGCAAGGTCGCCTATTACAGCGGCAACGACGTCGTGGGCATCCCGAACGCGCTCGTGAACGTGGAAGTGGGGACGGAGATCCCGGGCTATCGTGCGCTGCGCGTGAAGGCGGGAGTCGAGCATTCGGGCAAGTACTTCGCCGACGACGCGAACCGCGTGCGCGTTCCGTCGTTCACAACCCTGAACCTCACAGCGGAGCTGCGCGACCCGATCGTGGTGTTCCGCGGCCTGCGTGTTGGCGGGTTCGTGAGCGTGAAGAACCTGACCGACAAGCGCTACATCGGCTCGGCCTTCCTGAATCCGGACCTCGTGGGCGGCGCCCCGGCAGCGTTCGAGCCGGGAACGCCGCGCACTATCATTGTCTCGGTGTCGTTAGGTATTTGAGGCGGCAGGCGGCCGGCGCCAGCGGGGACGGGCGACGGGCGACGGGCGACCCGCGAAAGAGCGTTGTCATCCCGAGCGCAGCGAGGGATCCTCATCGTCCCGAGCGAGGGCTCTCCACCGGGAACCTGAGGATCCGCCCTTCGTCGCTGGCGCTCCTCTGGCCAGGCGCCTGCCGGATCGGGATGACACGCCGTTCTATCTGCCGCCGGCCGCCTGTCGCCGGTTACAGTCCGTACCTCACACCGATCTGTATCTGATACGGATTTCCCTGCTTTCTCAGCACGCCGACGTTCTCGTTCACCGTGTAGCGATAGCGCTGCGTCGCCTGGTCGAAGCCTACCACGTTGAGCAGTGGAAGCTGCTGCGTCGTGGGATTGCTGGCCGAGATACCCTGTGGTAGCAGGTATTGGCCGCCCCACTTCGAGTTCAGAAGGTTCGCGAAGTTGTAGACGTCCACCACCACGTCCAGCGCCTGGCGCCCCAGTGTGAACCGCTTGGCGCCGCGCACGTCCACGCGATTGGTCCATGGCGCCGTACCGCCGTTGCGGTCGGCGATGTGGCCGAGGTTGTGGCGGATGTAGTCGCGGGCCACGCTGTTCTTGTTGTCGAGCAGCCGCTGCATCGCGGCGGCGATGTCCGGCGGTGTGGACGGATCGTTGGGGTCGAACACGAACGCGAGGTCGTTGCCGCTGTAGTCGTCGCCGTTGATGTCGCCATTCACCGTGAGCGAGAACGGCCGACCCGACGCGCCGACGTAGCGGGCGCCTAACGTCACGCCCCAGCTCACCGGCATGTCCGCGAACGTTGTCACCTTGTGGCGGAAGTCGTAGTCCGACGGGCCCCACGAGCCGCTGAGATCGCGTGGGTCACTCTTCACCGGCGTCAGCAGCGAGGCCGTGCGCGCGATGCAGCAGCTGAACGTCGACTGGTCACGCGCGCGGTTGTACGTGTACGAGCCCCGCAGCTGGCCACCGTGCGGCAGTGCGAGCGAGCCGTCGGCGATCGCGGTGCGCGCTCGCGCGCGACCGGTCGACACCAGCTCGAGCACGTGCGTGAACTCGGGATTCTGGTACGCGAACCGCGCCGTCGTACGACCCGCAGCCGAGATCGTGTTCGCGGGCACGAATACGGCGCGTCCCTCCTCGTTGTCCAGCGTGAACACGGGCGTGTCGCGAAGGTTTCGGTCGAAGTACTGGTAGTTGTGACGTGTCTCGCCGGCCTGGAACGTTCCCGTCAACGTGAGCGCCTTCGTCACCCGGCGGGCGTACGACGCACTCGCCTTCCACGTCACGGGCGCCCGGAAGTCGGCCCCCATGAGGTTGATGTAGGTCGGAGGCGACGCACCGTTAGGCACGCCTGGCACCCCATCGAGGTTCGACCGATACGTCACATAGTCCGGCTGCGGCACGGCTGCTCCGGTCTGCGTGAGATCGGCGAGCTGCAGACCGTCGAAGAAGATGTTGTTCGCCTGCAGATAGTATTGCGGTTGTGCGGTGAACGCGCCCGCACCCAACCGCACCACGTCACGCCCGTCCGCGCCAGCGTCCCACACGATCTGTGCGCGCGGCTGAACGCCATTCCAGTCCGTCGGCGTGTGGTCAGTTCGAAGACCTAGCGTCTGCTCCACCAGCTCGTTGCGGCCCGCCGCGGTGAGAAAGCTCGTGACGTCGTAGCGGAGACCGATCGTCGCCACGAGCTTCGGGCTCGGACGCCACTCGGTCTGCGCGAACGCACCCAGGTCGAGCACGGTTTGATGCGCGTAGGGCGGGGTGCCGAGCGGCACCTGGCGCGTGTACCGCGACGCGACGACGTTGGCGAACGCACCTAACGAGTCGAACTCGAACAGACCTCCCTCGTCGGTCGGAATGAACGTGCGCAGGTACGTGAGCGAGTTGTCGACGCCCGCGGTGACGAGCTGTTTGCCGTGCTGCCAGTAAACAGTGTTGATGAGCTGGTACTGACGCTCGCCCGACGCTTCCGGCGCGAGACGATTGCCGCCGAATTGCAGGCGTACGTCGCCAGTCGTTCCGTTCGGCAGCGTCGACCGCACGCGGACGAACCCACGCGGGATGTACTCGTTCGGTGTGAGCGACCGGTCCGCGAGCGAGAACCCCACCTTGAGCTCGTTCGAGAGCGACGACGACAGCGACGACCGAAGTGACAGGAGCGACTGGTTGTCGATCGATTTGCTGCTCGAGCGCGACTCGATGACCGCGATGACCTGGTCACCCACCCCGTCGTTAGGCGAGTCCGACGTGCTGAGGTTGTTCCGGAACGTCAGGTGATGACGGTCGCTGAGCTGCCAGTCGAGCCGACCGAATACCGTGTTCGCCACCGGCTTCCGGCTGAAGATCCCCACCATCTGCGTGCCCGCGGGCACGCCATACTTGCTCGTGAGAATGCTGAGGAAGCGATCGAGCGAGTCCTTCGCGATCCCGAGGTCGATCTCGTCCTGCGGTGTCCGGATGTCCGCGATCGCGAGCGGCACGCTCGACTGCTGTCGGTCGAACGCGAGGAAGTATTGGATGCGATCCTTCACGATCGGACCGCCCACGCTGCCGCCCATCTGCCACACGTCGGACTGTCGGAGGTCTCTCCCTCGTCCCTGATAGTCGTCGGGCGCCGAGAGCGCCTCGTTGCGGTTGTAGGCGAAGATGCTGCCGGTGAAATCGTTCGTCCCCGACTTTGTTACGGCACTGATCGACCCGCCGCCCATGCGACCCTGCGTGACGTCGTAGACATTCGTGACGACCTCGAACTCACGGATCGCTTCCATCGAGATCGTGTACGGTCCGCGACCGAGCTCGCCGCCACGCAACATGTTCCTCGCCTGCATGCCGTCGATCCGCACGTCGGTGGACGTGGCCCTCGCCCCGCCAATCGAGAACTCGCTTCCGACCGTCGGCGCCAGCGACGCGAGATCGGTGAAGTTGCGTCCGACCGCGGGTAGATCACTCATGGTCGTGGCGCCGATGCGCGTGCTGCCGCCAAGTCGCTGGCGATACAGCGCTGCCGTATCCGCACTCACGACCACCGGCGCGAGCGTCGTGCTTCGCTCCATGAGCGTGAAGTCGACTCGAACGTGTACACCTAACGTCAGCCGGTATCCCGTCTTCGTCACCGGCTCGAATCCCACGCGGCGCGCCGCCACCTCGTACGGTCCGCCGAGGGGCAGCTGCGCGAACACGAAGTACCCGGCGCCGGTGGAGTGCGTGGAGCTCGTGAACCCGGTCGACACGTTGTGCACCGATACGATCACGTCCTGAATCGGCGCACCGTTCTCCGCGACCACTCGGCCCCGGATCGTGGCATCGGTCCCCTGGGCCATCGCCGGGCACCACGCCATGAAGAGCAGGACGGTGAGGGCGAGGACGGCCAGGCCAACGGCGCGAGAGAACGACGCTTTCGAACTACCTTCACGCATGCTGAGACTCGGCGTTGAGATCGATAGCCGCCGAATCTACAGGGTTATCGGTATCTTAGGGAACGATAGAGGCGTTATAGGAACGACGACCAGACCGTGTTGGAGTCAGATCCGGGGTTCCGACCCCACACCTTCAGATCCGCGCTGATTCCTTTGCCACCATGACTTCGGTGGACTTGATCACCGCCAGGACCTCGTCCCCCTTCGCGAGGCCGAGCCGCTCGGCCGAGGACCGTGTGATGATCGCGACCAGGTCCTGATCGCCGATTCGGATGATCACTTCCGCCATCACACCGTCCGCGCGGATCTCGGCGATGGTGCCGCGGAGTTGATTCCGCGCGCTGATCTCGATGCCGGAGGACACGTCGAGGTCCGTCGACCGGCGCGCCTGGCCCCGTGACTCGATAAGGTCGCGCCGTCGGAAGAGCCATTTTCGGCCGTACCGTACGGCGGGCAGCTTCCCGTCCCGAGCGAGCTGTTGTACTCGCTTGACGTGCATGTGGAGCAGCGCTGCCGCGTCCTGGGCGGTGATCAGGTCGTCCATGCTTGTCATACTACTTCGGCGACTGGCGACTGGCGACTACCGGGACGGGCGACGGGCGACGGGGTGAACGGCGAACGGTCAAGACGCGTCTCATCCCGAGCTCTGTTGTCATCCCGAGCTCTGTTGTCATCCCGAGCTCTGTTGTCGTCCCGAGCGGAGCGTAGCGCAGCGAGGGATGACACCCGCGCTTCCGCCCCCCGCCCGTCACCAGTCGCCAGTCCGCCAGTCCGCCAGTCGCCAGTCGCCAGTCGCCAGTCGCCAGTCGCCAGTCGCCAGTCGCCCGGCTATATACCGGCCCTCTCCTTCGCCTTCGCGATGATGGCCGCCATCACATCGCGGTGCTTCGTGAACGTGTCGTCCACCACCTGCAGCGTCGGGATCGCGTTAGGTGACAGGTTCAGCGTGTCCGGGTTGAAGTGACCGAACCCCGACTCGTGGACGCCACTCGACCCGCGACCCGGCGCCGGCGCGCTCAGGTGCTGGTAGAAGCGCGAGTACTTCTGCCACCGCGGGCCGCCGCCCGCGTGGTACATCGGGATGAAGCCGTGCAGCGCGTCGTACGGCATCTCGCCCACGCACGCGACCTTCGGGTACTTGTCGCGCAGGTCCATCACGAGCCGACGCGTCCCCTCGTGCATGTCGCCCGTGGTGCTGTTCACGTGGCCGCCGATGATGTCGAGGAAGTACGCGTCCACCCCGTAGCGCTCGATGGCGTCAGCGATTCGGCCCGTGAGGTGGTTCCGCCATGAGTCCGCACCGAGGTTCATGTAGGTGAGCCAGCCGTCCTGATGGCGGTCGTTGTTCCAGTCCACCCAATTCAGATCGTAGCGGTCGCCGTCGATCTTCTGCGTCACGCCGCTCGAGATCGTCGACCACACCGGCTGGTGGCGGTTCGCGGAGTTCGCGCCGAACATCGGCATCATCCGGAAGCCGAGCTTCTGGCCTTCGCTGATGAGTCGCTTGAACCCGGCTTCGCCACCCATGCGCGCCGGCGCGACGTAGTTGGGATAATCCCAGTAATAGCGGCCGTCCCAGGCCGAGATGAATGCGAGCACGCGGTCAGGCGGGATCTGCGTCGCCATCCAGCGCAGGATCTCCAGCATGCGCGCGTAGTCGTTGAACATGAAGCCGGTGTAGTGCATGCCGTGGAGCGTCGTCACCATGGCAACGTTGCGCATCCACGGCTGGACGTCCGTCCGACTGTCCCATGGCTCAAGGCCGAAGGCGCGCTCCACGTGTGCCATGTGCGGAGCGACGGCGTCGTCGAGCGCCGTTGCGCGACCGATACGCCACGCGGGAACCGTTAGGCGCGTGTCGTTGCGCCATGCGTCGTGCTCGTACACGGCCTCCACGCGGTACCCACGCGCACCGGGCTGAAAGTAGAAGCGTTTGGGGCGAACACGCGTGTCGAGCGACGACAGGGAAACGAACTCCTGGTCGCTCGCCTGGACGACCGCCAGTGCGGTCGTGATCCCCGTCGAGGCACCGGGCCCGTGCAGATCACCCGCGCCGAACGTATAGCCGCCTAACGTCTCGTTGTCCTTGGGGTCGAACGAGCGGCCGCCGCCAAGGGAGATGCTGCCGCGCGGGACATCGCGGATGATGGTGGTGACCGTCTTGATGGGCCGCTGCGTCTCGACAGCCGCGTCCCACTCGATCGTGGTGCCGTTTCGTCTGAACGTCGCCACGAGTGACCCGGGTGCCTTCTCCTGGCCGCCAGCCCAGACGAACCCGGTGCACGTGAGACGCATCGTGTCACCAGTCTCTGACGCGGTGATGCGTGAGCCATCCAGTCCGTACGTGTTTTCGTCGGTGAACACGAGGAAGCCGAACCGATATCCGCCGAACGCGACGGACGGCTCGGGGAAGTCGAAGCTGAACTTCATGTACGCGTCGCCGCGCGGCGGTACGAACACGTCGCTCGTTGACGTGAGCGGTAACACTTCCGCCGACGCAGCCGGTGACGTCACGTTAGGCATGCCTGCCGCGATAGCGTCGGTTACTCCGCTGGCTCCAGACACGACACTCGCGGCCCCGGCCGCCCCGACGACCTTGAGCCAATCGCGCCGCGATAGTTCCGCGGCCGAGTCCCCAGTCCCCAGTCCCGAGTCCGGAGGACTCACCCGCGACTCACGGTCCAATACACGACATATCGCTCATCGAACACCCGATAGAGCGGAGCCATCGTAAGAGCCGTTGGCTGTCCCTTTGTCGTGAACTCGAGCGATTTGCCAGCCACCGGCGCGACCCAGCTCGTCACGTCACCTGACGCGGCGCGGATCTGTGGTGCCGGTGGAGGCGCCGGGTCCTTGAACTCGGGCACCGTGCGCGGCTTCGTCGGCTCCGCACGACGATTCGCCGCCGTGATACCGTCGGTTCCCATGCGCCCCACGAGAACGAGCGGCCCGTACATCACCGCCTGCAGGGAGCTGTCGTCAGGCATCGCATGCACGTGCAGCCGCATCGGCACGCGAACCTCCAACCGCTCGCCGTCACGCCACGTTCGGTCCAGCACGACGTAGCTGCCGGGCCCCGCGAAGGCATCGAGCTGACGGCCATCGAGCTTCACCCACCCGCCCTCGCCCACCCAGTACGGTACGCGAACCCTCAGCGTCATGCGGGTCGGTTTCTCCGCCCGGACGGTCAGCGCGGTCACATCGCTCTCCGGGAACCGCGTGTCCTGTATGAGGCGGACGCCCTTCTCCTTCCACCGGACCTCCGACGGCACGAACAGGTTCACCCAGATGCCGTCGTCATCGTGGAAGTACACGCTGTCCGCGAGCTTGGAGAAGTTCTCGACGCCCGTGCCGTGGCAGCACCAGAAGCCGGCGTTAGGCGCGCCGAACAGCTTCCAGTAGCCGGCGGCGAGCGGCGTGTAGTACGCCTTTTCGCCATCCGCCGGGTGCTGTGTGGGAAGGATGCCATTGAAGTACGCGCGCTCGTAGAAGTCCGCGTACTTCGCCTCGGGACTCCAGCCGAACAGCTCACGCGTGAGCTTCAACATGTTGTACGTGACGCACGTCTCCTGTGACATCGGGCCGATCGCCTTCGCCAGCTGCCCTGGCTCGCCCTGCCATTCCTCATCGTTGGACGTCCCGCCCGTTGCGTACGACCGCATGCCGGTGACGTCGTTCCAGAAGAACGTGGCGATCGCGCGCGATCGGTCCTCGCTCGTTCGCTCGTAGCGACGCGCGGCGCCAATGACCTTCGGGATGTTCGTGTTGGCGTGCACGCCCCTGAGCTCATCGCGACCCACCGCGAGCGGACCGAAGATCTTCTCGTGGTCGAACCGATGCGCGAGGTCCGCCCACTGGCCGTCGCCCGTGACGTTCGCCAGCAGATACAGCACGTCGTTCATACCGCCGAATTCGACGTTGAGCATCCGCTGCCATTGCTCGTCAGGCACGGGCTGCGCGTAGTCGCGCACCCAGCCTGCCATGCCCTTCACGATCTCGAGCGCCTGCGCGTTACTCGCCAGTGTCGCGTTCTCGAGCAGACCCGCCATGATCTTGTGGTACGTGTAGAACGGCGCCCACACGCGCTGCCCGGCCTTCAACCGGTCGAACAGCTCGCTCGGGAACGCGCTCAGGTAGCCGGTGCCGAGCTTCTGCTGGCACTTCGCGAGCTCGCCGATCATCGCGGCACCACGCGCTTTCACCGCCTCGTCGCCGGTCTGTGCCCACATGAGCGCGCACGCCGACAGGTAGTGGCCGGTGAAGTGACCGCGCAGCTCGTTGTCCGGTGCTTCCCATCCGCCTAACGGTTGGGCCGAGCTCGGGATGCCGGCGGTGACGCGGAACATGTGGAGGAGCCGGTCGGGGTCGAGCCCCATCATGAACCGTCGATTCGTCTCGAGCCCGGTGAGCTGGATGCCGGGTCGGAGTCGAACGTCGTGGAGGTCGAATGGTCTGGCCTGTGGCCGCAGCACCGAGACTGGAAATCGGCGGGCCGGGCCGTCCGCGACCAGGTCGCGTACCGGCAGGCCCAGCGCCAGCGCTGCAAGCGAGGCAGCACCGAGAAACTCTCGGCGATTGACGTCGCGCGTCATGGAGGTGCGCTCGTTGGGGATCTTCGTTTGATATAGCTCGCGGGAGGGGGATCGGCGACGGGGGACGGGCGACGGCTAGAAAGCGAGAACCCTCGGGAAGCCTCTCTATCAGAAATTGGCCTCCCGAGGGTTTCCGCATTTTCAAACCGTCGCCCGTTGCCCGTCCCCGGCCTTATTTCTTCGCTTTTTCGAACAACCCCAAATACTGCCCATACCCTTCCGCGGCCAGCTTCCCCACAGGAATGAAGCGCATGGACGCGGAGTTCATGCAGTAGCGGAGTCCGGTCGGCTGCGGGCCGTCATCGAAGAGATGACCCAGGTGCGAGTCCGCGTGCGCCGAACGCACCTCGGTCCGCTCCATCAAGAGCGATCGGTCGGTCTTCGTCTTCACGTTCGCCGGCTCGAGCGGCTTCGTGAAGCTCGGCCACCCGGTGCCTGACTCGTACTTGTCGAGTGAGCTGAACAACGGCTCTCCCGAGACGACGTCCACGTAGATCCCCGCCTCGTGGTTGTTCCAGTATTCGTTCTGGAACGGACGCTCGGTGGCCTCGTGCTGCGTCACCTGATACTGCAGCGGAGTGAGCTCCTTCTTGAGCTCTGCATCGCTGGGCTTCTTGAAGTCGGTCATCCAACGGGCTCCTGTAATTGCGGTATTCGCAACGGGCTGCGAGCTCGCGCGGGCAGCGCTTGCCTGCGCGCTCGCGCCGGTCGCTGTCCCGAACATCGCCGCAACCGCGGCGGCCGCAAGCCACGGACTGCGGGGCAGTCGCGCAACCATAAAGCTCCTCGTGTCTCGAGTTGAGGCCGGGGCGGCTCGATCGAGCCGCCCCGGTCGTTGATCTTGCGATTCTGCTGAACATATCCGCCAGAAGGGCGGGTTGTTCCATCCAGAGTACGCCTGCCGCCGTCCTCGGATCGCCAGAGCGAATCCCACGGCCGGTCACGCTCGAGCACGGCTTGTCCCGGCAATCGGCGTGAATGTGTCCTGCCCAGTGACCGCGACGGGCATTCGCGGAATCCTGTTTCGCGGTCGCCGCGGAGCCGTGGATCGACCGAGCTCGATCAACCGAAGCCCACGTTCAGCCATGACCCCTACCCCGTCGCGGTTGCTTTCCGCCCCGTTCCGTCGAACGGCCCGCTCAGTAATCCCCCTCGTGCTCGTGGCCGGATCCCTCGCACTGCGCCCGGGTCGCGTGCTCGCTCAGGTGACCGACACGGTGTCGGCTCGAGCCGAAGCGCTCTTTGCGGCGAAGGATTACGTGGGCGCGGCGTCCGCCTATCAGGCGCTGACGCGCACGCACCCTCAGCAGCCGCGTTACTGGACCCGGCTCGGGACGTCGCTGCAGATGGCAGGCCGCCCCGACGACGCGGTTGCCGCGTATCGGAAGGCGATCGGGATAACGACCGCGCCGATCGCGATGTACAACCTGGCGGCCGTGTTCGCGAAGCGCGGCCAGAAGGACTCGGCCTTTTACTGGCTCGACCAGCTCGTCTCGAACGCGAGCTACTCGAACGACAAGGCGGTGAGCGCCGACGAGGACTTCGCGTCGCTGCGGAGCGACCCGCGGTTCGAGCCGTTGCTCGAGCGCATGCGGGCGGTGCTGCGCCCCTGCCTAACGCGGGACGAGTCGCGACGGTTTGACTTCTGGGTGGGCGAGTGGGAGGTGAAGAACGCCCAGGGACAGCCGGCCGGCCAGAGCTCCGTCCAGCGTCTGCTCGAGGGATGCGCCCTGTACGAGAACTGGACCGACCTCCAGGGCGGCGGCGGCAAGAGCCTCAACAGCTACAACACCGACGTGAAACAGTGGCAGCAGTTCTGGACGGATCAGTACGGTCGCGTGACCGAGTATCGGGAGAGCGAGTGGCTCGACGGGAGCCTGCGCTTTACCGCGAAGCAGATCATGCCGCAGGGGCCGGCGCTGCTCCATATGACGTTCACACCGGTCAAGCCGGACGTCGTTAGGCAGTTCGGCGAGATGTCGGTGGACGGCGGGAAGACGTGGACGCCGACGTTCGACCTCTACTACTATCGCAAGAAATAGCTACGTTGGGGGAGTCGTTTTGCTACGTTGGGGGTCAGACTCCTGACGGACCAGACGACCGCGGGAATCCCGCGGTCGTCTGGTCCGTCAGGAGTCTGACCCCATACGCACCGTTCTACCGCACCCCCACAGATGACCAACGACGTACGCCTCGACCCACGCGTCGAGTCCTTGCTCAACCGGTTATACGACCAGCACACAGCGCAGGGAAGCTCGATGGCGGCGTACTATGCCGAACGCGCCGCGGGAAGATCGCCGAACGAGAACTGGTTCGACGACCGGATACATGCATTCCTCCGCGACAAGTTGGTTGCGCTCGACCGGCCGAAAGCAGAATTCTGTTACATGGCATGCCGGGCGCTGCGTGCGCTCCGCGTCGTGGAGGTAGGCACGTCGTATGGCGTGTCGACGTTGTTTCTCGGCTCAGCGGTGCGTGACAACGTCGCCTCGAGTGTAGCGAATACAGAGACGCCGGTCGTCATCGCGACGGAGTACGAAGCGGAAAAGGCGAAGATCGCGCGCGGCCACTTTGCCGAAGCGGGGCTTTCGCCCCTGATCGATCTCCGTGAGGGCGACTTACGCCAAACGTTGATCGGCCTGGAAGCGCCGATCGACTTTGCACTCATCGACATCTGGACGCCGATGGCACGGCCGGCCCTCGAGCTCGTTGCGCCACGCCTCAGGATCGGCGGCGTCGTCGTCTGCGACAACACGCAGCAGTTCCGTGACGCCTATCAGGACTACTTCGCGTTCGTCCACGACCCGCGGAATGGATTGCAGACAATGACGCTTCCGTTCGAGGGCGGACTGGAATTCACCGTGAAGGTTCGCTAGCTCGCGCGTCGGCATTCTCTCACGACGCTGATCAGCCTCGCGATGTCGGCCTCGTTCGTCGCGATTCCCACCGACGCCCGCACCGCCCCCACCGCGACATTACCCCCCAGACACTCGGCAAACTTCTCCACCGAGAATCCCTCGCGCCGAGCGCGCTCCATGCACGCCGCAGTTTCCGCCGTGGGGAACCCGAACGCGCGCTCCGCCGCGCCGGGATTGCAGAAACATCCTCCCCGAATCGATACCCCACACTCCAGCGCGGCCCGCTCGACCTGCTGATACGGTACGACCCGGCCGG
>Ga0070681_10002010_pt1 | contig 18417 bp, 15 predicted proteins | sample KBSC83BmetaG_FD_65650 | JGI IMG/M metagenome (GOLD analysis project Ga0070681, IMG submission 65650) | Corn rhizosphere microbial communities from Kellogg Biological Station, Michigan, USA - KBS C8-3B metaG | ecosystem: Host-associated > Plants > Roots > Rhizosphere | place: USA: Michigan... | reverse complement strand
CTTCAGCTCGACGCCGGCCAGGAACTGGTTCAGCGCGCGCGAGGCCGTTTTGTCTTCGGGATCCGTCAGGTCTACGTCGCCGTGTAACGCGGCCGGCATGCTATAAGGCGACGCGAGCGTAGCAAACTCGGACATGGCCTGTATAACGCGCGCGCGCCCGCCGGGGTTGACGGCTCAAGTGCGGCGCAACTCACTGATTTGGCGTAAATCTTAAGACCCGTGCCCCACGTTCTTCGGGTAGCGCTGGATACCCCCCTGCGGCGCCTGTTCGACTACCTCCCGCCCGAGGCCGGCGGGGCCGCCATCGTGCCCGGAATGCGGGTGCGGGTGCCCTTCGGTCGGCAGCGCCTGGCGGGCCTGGTCATCGGCTCCGCCGCGGACTCCGAAGTCCCGGCCGAACGGCTGAGGCCGGTCCTCGAGGTCCTCGATCCGCGCCCGGTGCTCGACACCGCCCTGCTCGAGCTGCTCGGCTGGGCCGCGCAGTACTACCACCATCCGATCGGCGCGGTGTTCGCCGCCGCGCTTCCCAGGGCGCTGCGCCTGGGGGCGCCGGCCGCGGCGCGCGAGGAGCGCTGGCTGGCCACGACTGCGGGCGCGGCGGCCTGGGCCGCCGGCGAACCGCGCCGCGCGCCGAAGCAGCGCGCGCTGCTCGGGCTCCTCGCGGCAGGCCCGGCCGCGGCGGTCGAGCTCGATGAGCGCGCCGGCCCCTGGCGCGAGGCGGCGCGTGCCCTCCTGGCACGCGGCTTCATCGCCAGTGCCGAGGTCGAGACGCAGCGCGCGGCCGGGGGCGCGACGCTGCGCACGGCGGGGCCCGCGCTCCTGCCCGGGCAGCAGGCGGCCGTGGCGGCCGTGGCGGCGGGCCTGGGCGCGGCCGGCACCTTCCTGCTGCAGGGCATCACCGGCAGCGGCAAGACCGAGGTGTATCTGCGCCTGCTCGAGCGGGTGCTGCAGCAGGGCCGGCGCGCGCTGGTACTGGTGCCCGAGATCGGGCTCACGCCGCAGCTGATCGCGCGCTTCCGGGCGCGCTTCGAAACGCCACTCGCGGTACTGCACTCCGCGCTCACGGATGCCGAGCGCCTCGAGGCCTGGCGCGCCGCGCACGGCGGCGAGGCACGCATCGTGCTCGGCACGCGCTCGGCGGTGTTCGCGCCGGTGCCGGAGCTCGGGCTGATCGTCGTCGACGAGGAACACGATGCGTCCTTCAAGCAGCACGAGGGCGGCTTCCGCTACTCGGCGCGCGACCTGGCGGTGATGCGCGGGCGGCTGGCCGGCGTGCCGGTGCTCTTGGGCTCCGCCACCCCCTCGCTCGAGACGCTGCACAACGTCAGCGCCGGTCGCTACACGCGCCTGGCGCTGCTGCGCCGCGCCGCCGAGGCGCAGCCGCCGATGCTGAAGCTCATCGACCTGCGCGCCACCGCGCTGCGCGCCGGCATCTCCACCCCGGCCGTGCTCGCCATCGAGCGCCACCTGGCGCAGGACGGCCAGGTGCTGGTGTTCCTCAACCGGCGCGGCTACGCGCCGACGCTCCTGTGCACGGCCTGCGGCTGGATCGCGCCGTGCGGCGAATGCGATGCCCGCCTCACGGTGCACCTCGGCGCCGGCAGGCTGCGCTGCCACCACTGCGGCGCCGATGGGCCGCTGCCAACGCGCTGCCCGGTATGCGGCTTCACGGTGAAGCCGGTCGGCCAGGGCACCGAGCGCCTCGAGCAGTCCCTCGGCGAACTCTTTCCCGGCGTCAGCATCGCGCGCCTGGACCGCGACACGGTGCGCCGCCGTGCCGACATGGAGGACGTGGTGCGCCGCATGGCCTCGGGCGAGGCGCGCATCCTGGTCGGCACGCAGATGGTCACCAAGGGCCACGACTTCCCGAACCTGACACTGGTGGTGGTGCTGAACGCCGACCAGGGCCTGTTCAGCAGCGACTTCCGCGCCCCCGAGCGCCTCGCGCAGACCATCGTGCAGGTGGCGGGCCGCGCCGGGCGCGGCGCGAAGGCCGGCGAGGTGCTGATCCAGACCGAGTTCCCCGACCACCCGCTGCTCACCAACCTGCTGGCGGCCGGCTACGAGGGGTTCGCGCGCGTCGCCCTCGAGGAGCGCGCGCAGGCGGCCTGGCCGCCGTTCGCGCGCCTGGCGGCGCTGCGCGCCTCGGCCAAGAGCCCCGACGCCGCGCTCAGGTTCCTGACCGAGGCGCGCGCCGCGGTGCGCCCGCCGCGCACGGTGCGGCTGCTCGGACCGGTGCCCGCGGCGATGGCGAAGCGTGCCGGGCGCCATCACGCGCAGCTGCTCGTCGAGTGCCGCGAACGCGCGCCGCTGCACGCCTTTCTCGGCGCCTGGCTGCCGGCGATCGAGGCGCTGCCGAGCGCACGCGCGCTGCGCTGGACGCTCGACGTCGACCCGATCGAGCTGTTCTGATTACTCGGCGAAGGGCGCGGCGGCGATCTGGTCCGCGACCGCGGCGGGCGGTGGCGCCGGCGTGCCGTGGGCGCGGCACAGTCCCTCGAGCCACGTGTGCTCCTGCACGCCGGGCTTGCGCTCGCAGTGCGCCACCAGCAGCGCGGTGAAGCGCTGCTTGAAGCCGAGGCGCGGAAATGCAGCCACCACCTCGGCGACCTGGCGCGCATCCAGCTCCGCGCGCGGCGGCCCGTCCACGTCGGCCGCGGCGCCGAGCGCCACCAGCATCGCCTCGCCGCCGGCCCGCTCGGTGAGCGTCCAGGCGCCGGCGTGCAGCCGCACCGCGTACCAGACGCGCGCGGCCTGCGCCGCCGTGCCGTGCGCAGCGCGCACCCAGCGCTCGGCGGCGTCGGCCCCGTCCTGCTCGAACGAGCCCGCGGCGCTTGCAAAGCGCGGCAGCAGGCCGAGGTCGTGGAGCGCGGCGCCGATGAAGGCGTCCTCGGCGCGGCAGCTGCGCTGCAGCCGTGTCAGGCGCAGCGCGCCGAACAGGTAGGTGCGCAGGCAGTGATTGAAGAGAAAGTCCGGACAGGCGGCGCGCGCGAAGGCCGCGGCGCGCAGCGCCCGCGGCGTGCGCGGCAGGCCCACCCCGGCGACCTCGGCGGGCAGCGCCGCGAGCGGCGCCAGCGCCGGCGGCGTCAGCAGCGCCAGGGCCGCGGCCCAGCGCAGGAGCTCACGTCGCTGCATGCGGCGAGCTTAGCCCCGCGGCCCGAGCCGGCGGCAGGCAGAAACGGCCAATCAGCGATGGCTTCGGGTAAACTGCCGCGCCTCAAGCCCTAAGCGGATCCGCTTCTTGAAGCAGGAACTCGAGCAGCTGCTGCGGGCCGCGCTCGGCAAGCTCGCCGGCGCGGTCGTGCCCGACATGCCCGCCGCCGCGGCGGTGACGCTCGAGCGCACCCGCGACGCGCAGCACGGCGACTTCGCCACCAACGTGGCGCTGCGGCTGGCGAAGAGCATGCGGCGCAACCCGCGCGAGCTGGCGGCCGCCATCGTCGCCGCCCTGCCGCCGAGCGAGCTGGTGGCGCGCGCCGAAGTGGCCGGCGCCGGCTTCATCAACTTCCACCTGAGCCCGGTGGCCTATGCACGCGAGCTGGCCGCGATCCACGCGCGCGGCGCCGCCTACGGCACCAGCGGCCTCGGCGCCGGCGAACGCGTGCTGGTCGAGTTCGTGTCCGCCAATCCGACCGGGCCACTGCACGTCGGCCACGGGCGCCAGGCCGCATTCGGCGCCACGCTCGCCGACATCCTGGCCGCGGTCGGCTACGCGGTCGAGCGCGAGTACTACATCAACGACGCCGGGCGACAGATGGACATCCTCGCCGTCAGCACCTGGGTGCGCTACCTCGAGAGCCTGGGCGAGCAGCTGCCGTTTCCGCAGAACGGCTATCGCGGCGACTACGTGCGGCCGCTCGCCGAGCAGCTGCGCGCCGCGGCCGGCACCGCGCTGCAGCGGCCGGCGGCGCAGGTGCTCGCCGGGCTGCCGGCGGATGCGCCGGCGGGCGACAAGGAAGCCTACATCGACGCGCTGATCGCGCGCGCCCGCGAGCTGCTCGGCGCCGACGGCTTCGGCACCGTGCTCGAGCTGTCGCTGGGCGCCATGCTCGGCGACATCCGCGAAGACCTGGCCGAGTTCGGCGTGAACTTCGATCACTGGACCTCGGAGCGCGCCTTCGCCGAGAGCGGCGCCATCGATCACGCACTCGCGGTGCTCGAGGCCGCGGGGCGCCTGTTCCGCCAGGACGGCGCGCTGTGGTTCCGCGCCAGCGAGTTCGGCGACGAGAAGGATCGCGTGGTGGTGCGCGAGAACGGCCAGAAGACCTACTTCGCCTCCGACATCGCCTACCACCTCGCCAAGCGCGAGCGCGGCTTCGCGCGGCTCATCGACGTGCTCGGCGCCGACCATCACGGCTACGTGGCGCGGGTACGCGCCGGGCTCATGGCCCTGGGGCAGCCGGGCGAGTGCCTGGAGGCGACCCTGATCCAGTTCGTGAACCTGTTTCGCGGCGCCGAGAAGGTCCCCATGGGCAAGCGCGAGGCACAGTTCGTGACGCTGCGGCAGCTGCGCACCGAGGTCGGCAACGATGCCTGCCGCTTCTTCTACCTGATGCGCAGCCACGACCAGCCGCTCGACTTCGATCTCGAGCTCGCCAAGTCGCGCAGCAACGAGAACCCGGTGTACTACATCCAGTATGCGCACGCGCGCGTCGCCAGCGTGCTCAAGCAGCTCGGCGCGCGCGGCCTGGCGTTCGATCGCGCCGCGGGCCTGGCTGCCTGCGCGCGCCTCGACGGGCCGCACGAGCAGGCGCTGCTCAACTCGGTGAGCCGCTATGCCGAGGTGCTCGAGCAGGCGGCCGTCAACCGCGCCCCGCACGCGCTGGTGCACTACCTGCGCGAACTGGCCAACTTCTTCCACACCTACTACAACGCCGAGACCTTCATCGTCGACGAGGCCGCGCTGCGCGACGCGCGCCTGGCGCTGGTGCTCGGCGTGCAGCAGGTGCTGCGCAACGGCCTGACGCTGCTCGGGGTGTCCGCCCCGGAGAGCATGTGAGGCCGGGCAAGCTCAGCGCGCGCGACTACAAGTCGTCGCAGCGCCGCCCGCTCGACGTGCGGCGCTACCGCGAGTTCGGCTCCGGCGCACTGGTGGGCGTGGTGCTGGCGAGCGTCGCGTTCGTCTACCTGGGCGGCAAGATGCACCGCGCCGCGGAGGCGGCCGATGCGCCGCGCCCCGAGCCGCGCCGCGCCGCGCCGGCCGACGCCGAGGCGGGCGCGGGCAAGCCGGCCGAGAAGTACGACTTCTACGAGATGCTGCCCAACTTCGAGGTGGTGGTGCCGGAGAAGGACAAGGACGTGAAGCGCGATCTGCCGGCGGCCGCCAGGATCGAGCGCCCGGGTGTGTACGTGCTGCAGGCCGGCTCGTACCGCAACGAGTCGGACGCCGAGCGCGTCCGCAGGCAGCTGGCGCTGCAGGGAGTCGATGCCAAGGTGCAGCGCGTGGCGGTCGACGCCGATGTCTGGCACCGCGTGCGCATCGGCCCGATCGGCAATCTCGACGAGCTCAACAAGGTGCGCAAGCAGCTGCGGGCGGCCGACGTCGACGCGCTGGTGATCCGCGTCGGCGACTGAAGCGGTGGCTCTGGCAGCGGCGCGGTGCGACACGGGTGCGCATGCAGTAGCGCGCGGGCGCGCCCGCGGCGCTCTCAGCGCTGCGCCTCGAACCAGGCGACGATGCGGCGCGCGACGGCGTCCTCGAACGCTGCCTGCTTGCCGGCGAAGGCCGCCTCCAGCGAGGCGTAGTGCTCGAGCGTGTGACCGGTCTGCGGCAGCTCCACGAACTGCGCCGCACCCGGGGCGTTGGCGTTCACCAGCGCCACCATCGTCTCCAAGTCGGCGCGGCTCATGATCCAGTCGAACTCGCCGTGCAGCGCCAGCAGCGGCACGCGCACCTGCGACCAGGCGCGCATCAGGTCGAGTTCCTGCAGCTGCTGGTAGTAGCGCACCGGCCGGCCGTACTGCTGGCCGGCATCGCCTGCCCACAGGCGCTGCAGCCGCGGCTGGCGCGCGAAGATCTCGCGCGGGGTCAGGCGCTGCAGCAGATAGGCGGCGTACAGCTGCGCGACGTCCTGCATCTGCGCGTCGAGCTCGGCGGCGGGCACGCCGGCGAGCGCGAGGCGCCGGCGCTCGATCTCGAGCATGTGCTCGAACCAGGTCTTGATCCAGCCGCCCACCACCAGGTAGCCGCGCACCGGGGCGGCCTCGGCCACGAGCGGCGCAAAGCCGCCGCCGTTGCTCAGCCCGAACACGAACACGCGCGTGGTGTCGACGAACGGATAGGCGCCGAGGGCGCGGAATGCCTGCCGGTAGGCGGCGAGCTCGGCGCTGAAATCGCTGGCGCCGCAGTCGCCCTCGGAATCCCCGACTCCCGCCTTCTCCAGGCGCACGGTGGCGAACCCCGGCAGCTGCGCCAGCGCCCGGAACACCTGCTGCGCCGCGCCCGCCGTCCCCGCCGGCGCCTCCACCGTGTCGCAGCTCAGCCAGCCGGCGACGAAGATCACGGCCACCTTGCCGTCGAGGTGCCGCGGCCGCGTCACGATCAGGCGCAACCGCTCGCCGGCCGCGCTGCGCAGCGTGTCGTACTGCACCACGACGCCCGGGTAGGACTCATCCGCTGACTTGCGCGGCAGCGCGGCGCCGGTGGCCGCCACGGCCGTGGCGCTCGCCAGTACCAGCATCATGCCCAACGCGTGCCAGGCTGTTTTCATGGGTCGCGCTCCGGGATCGACCGCGGCCATGGTGCACTCTCCCCTGACGGGAGACTCAATGGCGGCGCCCGGGCGCGGCTAGAATGCCTCCATCACGGACGGCGGACCGGCGGCGGTGCTGAAGATCGGCGATTTCTCGCGCCTGGCGCGCGTCTCCATCAAGACCCTGCGCTTCTACGACGAGGCCGGGCTGTTCGCGCCGGCCTGGGTGGAGCCGCGCAGCGGCTACCGCTTCTATCGCGCGGCGCAGCTGCCGGCGCTGCAACGCATCCTGCTGCTGCGCGAGCTCGGCTGCTCGGTGGCCGAGACCACCGCGCTCATGCGCCTGGACCCCGCCGCCGCCGAATACGCGCAGCAGCTGGCGCAGCTGCGGCGGCGCCTCATGACGCGCCTGGCGCGCGACGAGGACCGGCTGCGGCGCCTCGATGCGCTGCTGCACGGGCAGCCGCGGCCGGCGGCCGGCGCGGGCACCGCGGTGATCGAGCGCCCCCTCGAGCCGGTGAGCGCGCTGACGCTGCGCGAGCGCGTGCACTCGGTGGAGCGCGACGTGCAGCGCATGTTCGAGAGCACCGAGCAGCGCATCGCGCACCACGCCTGCCGCGCGCCGGGCAGCCCGTTCCTGCTGTTCCACGACATGGAGTACCGCGACTCCGAGGTGGACGTCGAGGTGTGCGTGCCCGTCGACCCGGCGGCGCTCGGGGTGTGCGGCGGCCGCGTCGTGCCCGGAGCGCCGCGCGCCGCGTGCCTGCGCTTCGGCGGCAGCTACGCGCAGGCGCCGCTGCTCTACGAGCGCATGCTCGCCTGGATGGACGACACCGGCGCGCGCATCGCCGGCGCGGTGCGCGAGACCTACCTGCGCTTCGGCGCCGAGCAGTGTGGCTACACGCTGCCGCCGCCGCTGGTGGCCGGCAGCGTGGCCGAGTACGAAACCGAGCTGCAGATCCCGGTGCAGCAGCTCTAGGCCGCCGCCGGCGCGCGCCGTCAGTCCTCGCTGATATTGCGGAAGTCGACCCCGAGCGAGCGCAGCTTGCGGTACAGGTGGGTGCGCTCCATGCCGACGCGCTTGGCCAGCTGTCCGACCTTGCCGTTGCACAAGAGCAGCTGCTGCTGCAGGTAGGCGCGCTCGAACTGCTCGCGCGCCTCGCGCAGCGGCAGCGCCAGCAGGTCCTGCTTCACCAGCGGCTCGTCGGGTGGCGTCTGCACGGCCAGCTCGCGCTCGATCTCCTCCAGGCGGATTTCCTCGGCGCCGCCGTGGATCAGCAGGCGATGCACCAGGTGGCGCAGCTCGCGCACGTTGTCGGGCCAGGGATAGTTGCGCAGGCGGTTCTGCGCGGCCACCGAGAAGCGGCGGAATGGCAGCCCGTCGGCATCGACCAGCCGGTCGACCTGGTGGCGCAGCAGCTCGGGCACGTCCTCGGCGTAGTCGCGCAGCGGCGGCACGCGCACGATGAGCACGTTGAGATGCGCGAGCAGGTCGCGCCGGATCGTGCCCTCGGCGGCGCGCTGCTCGAGGCCCGGTTGCCCCGAGGACAGCAGGCGCGCGCGCAACGGCAGCAGCTCGGCCCCGCCCAGGCGCGTGAACTGGCCGGCCTCGAACACCCCGACCAGCAGCCGCTGCACGCCGGTGGGCAGGTCCTCGAGCTCATGGATGAACAGCGTGCCGCCGGCGGCCTCCTCGAGCAGCCCCTTGGGCGCGCCCGGCTCCTCGCGCCCGAACAGACGCGCCTCGGCGTCGGTATCGCGCAGGCTGGATGCGATCAGCGACACGAATGGCGCCTGGGCGCGCGGACCGTGCTCGTGCAGGTAGCGCGCGAACGCCTCGCGGCCCGAGCCGGGCTCGCCGATCAGCAGCACCGGCGAAGGATTGGCCGCCATCTGCTGCAGCTCGGCGCGCAGCTGCTGCATCAGGCGGCTCTTGCCGACCGGCACCGCGAGCGGCGAGCCGAGGAGCTTCCCGGCCTGGCGGTGGCGCCGGCCGGCATCGAGCGCGCGCTCGACGGTGCGCAGGAGTTTCGCGAGCGACAGCGGCTTCTCGACGAAGTCGAAGGCGCCGAGGCGCGTCGCCTCGACCGCGGTCTCGACCGTGGAGTGGCCCGACATCATGACCACCGGGCAGCCGTCGGTGGCCGCCGCCGACCACTCGCGCAGCAGCGTGATGCCGTCGACGTCCGGCATCCAGATGTCGAGCAGCACCAGGTCGGGTACCTGGCGGGCGCGTGAGGCGCGTGCCTGCGCTGCGTTGGCGGCCACGTCCACCTCGTACCCTTCCTCGGACAGGATTTCCTTCAGCAGGCCGCGGATGTCGGCCTCGTCGTCGACGACGAGAATATGTGGGCTGCTCATGCTCGCTCTCTCCGTAACTGATCGCGCCGCTCGCGCGCCCCCCCGGTGGCGGAGCGAGTACTGTCCTTCACCGGCAGCACCACGCGTACGCGGGCGCCGCCCTCGGGGCGGTTGTCCGCGTCGATGCGGCCGCCGTGCTCCTCGATGATCTTCTTCACGATCGCCAGCCCCAGGCCGGTGCCCTTGGGCTTGCTGGTCACGTACGGGTCGAACACCCGCCCGAGCAGCTCGCGCTGGAATCCCGGGCCATTGTCACACACGGTCATGGCGGCGTACGCGGCCTCGGCCGTGCTCTCCAGGCGCGTGGTGATCTCCAGCTGCGGGGCGCTGACCCCTTCAAGTGCTTCCAGGGCGTTGGTGAGGAGGTTGTTGAGGATCTGGCGCACGCGGCCGCGGTCGGCCTCGATCGACTCGACGTGCTCATCGAGCTCGAGGCGGATGCGGGTGCGCGGATCCTGCGAGCGGTACAGGTCGGCCACCTCGGTCACCAGCTGGTTGAGGCTGAAGCGCGTGATCTGCATCTCCGGGGCGCGCGCGTACTCGGAGAACGCGTTCACCATCTGCTGCATGGTCTCGACCTGCTGCACGATGGTGCGCGTGCCGCGCTCGAGGATCTCGGCGTCGCGCTCGCTCATGCCGGTGAGCAAGCGGCGCCGCATGCGCTCGGCCGACAGCTGGATGGGCGTGAGCGGGTTCTTGATCTCGTGCGCCAGGCGGCGCGCCACCTCGCCCCAGGCGGCATCGCGCTGCGCCTGCAGCAGCGCCGTGATGTCGTCGAACACGATGACGAAGCCCATGTCGCTGTCCTCGCCCGGCAGCGGCGTGCAGGCGCACATGAGCGTGCGCCGCCCGGCGCTGCCGTCGAGGTCGAGCTGCTCGCGCCACTCCTCGCGCCCGGCGGCGAAGCGCACCGCGAGCGCGGCGACGAACTGGCCGAGGCGCTCGTTGTTGGCGGCCAGCTCCGGCAGCGCGCGCCCGCTCGCCGCCGACAGCTCGGTGCCGAGGATGGCGCCGGCGGCCTCGTTGGCGGTGCGCACCGTCATGTTGCGGTCAATGGCCAGCACGCCGGTCGACAGGCGTGCCAGGATGATGGCGAGCCGCTCGCGCTCGCGCTCCACCGCCTGCTGGCTGTGGGTGGCCTCGGCGCGCGCGCGGCGCAGCCGCTTGGTCATGTCGTTGAAGGAGTGCACCAGGAAGCCCATCTCGTCGCGCGATGGCAGCGGCAGGCGCGTGGCGAAGTCGCCCTTGCCGACCGCGCGCGTGCCCTCGATGAGGTCCTGCACCGGACGCACCAGGCGCTGCGCCGAGTAGATGGCGCCGTAGATGGCGGCCAGCATCGCCAGCAGCAGCACCAGGGTGAGCGTGAGGCGGAAACTGGCCTTGAGCGGCTCGCGCAGCGCCGCCAGGTCACCGTACTGCGAGTACGAGCCCTGCACCGCCTCGGACAGCGCCGCCAGCTGCGCCGGTACCGGGTACAGCGCCACCACGAAACGCCCGTCGCGCCCCGCGGCATCGCCGAGTGCCGCCGCGGTGCGGATCAGGTAGCGCCCGCCCGCCTGCGGCTCGAGGCTGACGTACGGCAGGTGCTGCTCCACCTGGCGCAGCAGGTCGGGCGGCGGGCGCGACGGCAGGTTGTCCAGCGGGTTCTCGAGGCTGACCGCGACGATGCGATCGCGCGCGCCGAACAGCGCGATCTCGAGCGCCTGGCTGGCGCGCCGCTCGGTATCGAGCGCGCGCTGCAGGTCGGCGGGCGCGCCGCGCGTCAGCGTGCCGGCGAGGACCACGGTGCGCGCCGAGTACTCGCGCATGCGCAGGTCGAGCGCGGCGCGCGACAGCGCCACCGCGTCCTTCAAGCCCTGCTTCACCTCGACGGTGAACCAGCTGTCGATCCCCTGGTTGATGAACTCGAGCGAGGACAGGTAGACGATGAGCAGCGGCGCGATCACCAGCGAGCCGAAGATCGCCACCGTGCGCGCGGTGAGGCGCGAGCCCGGCACGTGCGCGCGGTAGTCGCGCACCAGGCGCCACAGCTTGCGCGTCAGCAGGATGCTGAGCGCGATCACGCCGGCGAAGTCGACCACCAGGATCCACAGCTGCCAGCGCCCGAACTCGGAGGAGTTCTGCACGCTCTTGGCGAGCAGCAGGAATGCGCCGAGGCCGATCGCGCCCCACAGCAGTGCCTGGCCGACCGCGACCCAACGCAGGGCGCGCGGCGGATGCGGACTTACACCGGGAGTGACCATGAGTACCACTCAGAAACGCGTGCCCAGTCATCGGTCCAGAACAGTATGGCGCGGAGCGAGGCCGGCAGGTGGCCGCGGCGCACCCCGGCGCGCACGCTGATCGTGTAGTTACCGCCGTCCAGCTGCGGCTCGACCAGGATCGGCCAGGCGTCCACCCGGCCGAGGTAATCGAGTGCCTCGTCGAGGGTCGGGAACGACAGCTGGTCGCCGCTCTTGGTGTCCTTCACCACGTAGCGGTCGGAGACCGCGTGATAGTTGAGCTCGCGCCTGAGCGTCAGGTCGACGATGTTGGAGCTGACCCAGTAGCGACGGTCGCGGTCGACGCGCGCCTCGAGGTCGAAGGTCAGCGTGACGCCATCGCGCAACGCGCCGCGGATGACGGGGCTCACCGGGTACTCGACCCGGGCATGCAGCATGAACACTCCCTTGTCGATGTTGACGTAGGCGGAGTGCACTTCGAGGATGCCGTCGAGAGCATCCGCGAAGGCGAGGCCGAAGACCCCGAGGGCGAGGAGGCACGCCACGCCGAGCAGGCTGCCCCGGGTCACACCGTCCCTTGTTGGATCGCCGCGTAGCATGGATGCAACGACAACGGCTCTCTTCGACCTTCAGGCCGTTGTCTTTTCGAGACAAGCATAATAGAAGCCGTCGGTCCCCGCCTCAGCGCCGGGCAGCAGCTGCAGCCCCGCCCCGCGCGAGAGCGCCCCCGGCGGGCGGCCCGGCAGGTCGAGCGGCGACAGCGTGGGCTCGAGCGTCAGCAGGGTGTTCACGACCTGCTCGTTCTCCTGCGGCAGCACCGAGCAGGTGGCGTACAGGAGGCGGCCGCCGCGGGCCAGCAGCGGCACGGCCGCGCGCAGGATGGCGAGCTGGGTCGCGGCGAAGGCGTCGGCGTCCGAAGGCCGGCGCAGCAGCTTGACGTCGGGGTGGCGCCGGATGACTCCGGTCGAGGAGCAGGGCGCATCGACCAGGATGCGATCGAACGGACGCCCGTCCCAGAATGTCTCCGGAGCGCGCGCATCGGCTGCCAGCACCCGGGCCGAGCGGCGCAGGCGCGTCAGGTTCTCGCCGATCAGCGCAACCCGCCCCGGCTCGACGTCGAGCGCGGTGAGGTCGAGCTCACCGCCGGCACTCTCCAGCAGATGGCCGGTCTTGCCGCCAGGGGCGGCACAGGCATCGAGCACCCTGAGGCCGGGGCGGATGCCCAGGAGCGCCGGGGCCAGCTGCGCGCCGGCGTCCTGCACCGACAGCAGGCCCTCGGCAAAACCCGGAAGCTCGTTTACCCCGACCGGGCGATCCAAAACGAGTGCAGACGGCATCCATTGTATCGCTTGAGATTCAATACCCTTCGACCGCAGGGACGATTGCACCTCGGCCACGGTGGCGCGGGAGAGGTCGATCCGGAGCACCAGGGGCGGGTGGGCGTTGTTCGCGTCCAGCATCGCCGCCACGCCAGCGGGCCAGGCGGCCTGCAGCCGCCCGACCAGCCAGGCGGGATGGGCGGTGCGCGCCGCGAGGTCCGAATCGATGGGCCCGAGGAGCTCCGCGCGGGTCGCGGCGAACCGGCGCAGCACGGCGTTCACCAGGCCCGAGGCACGCTCGGCGCCGAGGAGCCGCGCGGCATCGACCGCGGCGTGCACCGTGAGCTCGGGCGCGTTGCGCGAGTACTCCACCTGGTGAGCGCCTGCCACGAGCAGTGCGCGCACGGCGGCCGCCACCCCCGGCGGGTGCTTCAGCAGCGACTCGACCGCCGGCGCAAGCCGCAGGTACCACCGCAGGGTGCCGAGGGTTATGGCCTGCACCGCGGCGCGGTCCGCGCCGGAGGCAGCGGCGAGTGCGGCATCCGCTGAGGCGCCCCGCGACACGACCGCTTCGACGGCGCGGGCCGCCGCGGCCAGCGCCGGTGCGCCGGGCGCCCACGGTGTCCTAGCCAAGGCGTCGGCCCAGCAGGTCCAGGGAATGAGAGAAGTCCTTCGCGCTGACCGGCCGGCGCCCCGGACGCTGCAGGACGGACAGACCGAGGGTGCCCTGCCCACACCGCACCAGAAGTGAATGGCCACGAATGCCGAGGATCGAGCCCGGATCGAAGATTTTAGCGCCCTCATCCTGCGAGTTATCGGTGGATTGGCTCAAATCCGGATCCGGCTCCACCCGGGCGGCCAGCACCTTGAGCAGCTCGCCCGCGAGGGTCGTCTCGGCCACCGGCCAGGGGTTGAAGGCCCGCACCTGGCGCTCGATCTCGTCCGCCCCGCGCGCCCAGTCGATGCGGGCCTCGTCGCGGTCGATCTTGGCCGCGTAAGTGGCGCCCTCGGCCGGCTGGGGGCGGGCGATCAGGGTCCCGCAGCCCACGCCGTCCAGCGCCTCGAGGAGCGCCGCGGCGCCCAGGCGCGCCAGCTCATCGTGCAGGCTCGCGCCGGTGTGCTCCGCGGTGATGGCGAGGCGGCGCTCGAGCAGCACCGGGCCGGTGTCGAGCCCTGCATCCATCTGCATGATGCTGACGCCCGTCTCGGCATCGCCGGCAAGGATCGCGCGCTGCACGGGCGCCGCGCCGCGCCAGCGCGGCAGGAGCGAGGCGTGGATGTTGAGGCAACCGCGGCGCGGCAGCGTCAGCACCTCGCGCGGCAGGATGAGACCGTAGGCCACCACGACCAGGACTTCCGGCGCCCAGCTCTCGAGTGCCGCGCGGCCGGCAGCATTCGTCAGCGTCTGCGGTTGCGCCAGCGGCAGCTGCCGCTCGAGCGCGGCGCGCTTCACGGCGCTGGCGGCCAGCTGCCGGCCGCGCCCCTTCGGCCGGTCGGGCTGCGTCAGGACGCCGACGACGCTGTGGTGGTCGCAGAGCGCCGCGAGTGCGGGCAGGGCGAATTCAGGCGTGCCGGCAAAGGCGACGCGCAACGTCAGTACGCGCGGCGCGCGCCGGCCGCCGGAGCGGGGGTGTGCGCGGCGCGCTCCTTGCGCTCCTTGTCGAGCTTCTTGCGAATGCGCTCGCGCTTCATTTCCGACAGGTAGTCGACGAACAGCTTGCCCTCGAGGTGATCCATCTCGTGTTGGATGCACACCGCCAGGATGTCCTCGTAGTCCTGCTCGAAGCTGGCGCCGCTGCGGTCGCGGGCGCGCACGCGGATCCGCGCCGCGCGCTGCACCTCGTCGAAAATGCCGGGCACCGACAGGCAGCCCTCCTCGGTGCGTGCCTCGCCCTCGCGGCTGAGGATCTCGGGGTTGACGAGCACCACCGGCGCGTTGCGCTCGTCGGAGATGTCGAGGACGATGACGCGCCGGTGCACGTCCACCTGGGTGGCGGCGAGCCCGATCCCCGGGGCCGCATACATGGTCTCGAGCATGTCATCGACCAGGGTGCCCAGGGCGGCGTCGAAGGCGGTGACCGGCTGCGCGCGGGTTCGCAGCCGGGGGTCCGGGTATTCCAGGATAGTTCGTAGGGCCATGGTGCCTGTGTATATAGGGGCGACGCCCCTCGTGATCCAGCGCACAAAGTTGACATTAATTCGTATGCAACCGGCGCCCCATGCCAGTATAACGGCCTAGAATTCCGGGCGCAGGTTGTGGTCCACCTCGCGCAATGAGGAGTGGAGGATGGTCTCAAATCAAATACTTGGCGCTCGCGCCGCCGCGGGCCTGCTGGTCGCAGCGCTTGCGGTTTCGGGCTGCTCGCACTTCCGTCACAAGGAAGCCGCCGCGCCCGCGCCTGCGCCCGTAACCAGCAGCGCGCCGGTCGCCGGCGCAGCCCCGGCCGCCGCGGCCGCGCAGGACATGACCGCGACCGAAGCCGCGATTGCCGCGGCCGGCAGCGGTGCCGCGCCGGCGGCTGCGCCGAGCGCAGCGGTGACCAGCGACATGGTCAAGCCCGGCGCGCCGATGCACTACACGGTCAAGCGCGGCGACACCCTGTGGGGCATCGCCTCGATGTACCTGAAGGACCCGTGGCTGTGGCCCGAAGTGTGGGTCATCAATCCGCAGGTCCCGAACCCGCACCTTATCTACCCCGGCGATACGCTGGCGCTCGCCTACGGCGGCGACGGGCGTGCGCGGGTGAGCCTCGAGCAGGCCGGCGCGGTGCGCCTCGATCCGCGCCTGCGCAGCACGCCGCTCGACAGCGCGATCCCGACCATTCCCTACAACGCCATCGCCGCCTTCCTGTCGCGGCCGTCGGTGATGACCGAGGACCAGATCCGTCACGCACCCTACGTGCTCGCCTTCCGCGACCTGCACCAGGTGGGCGGTGACGCCAACGAGGCCTACATCAGCAACCTCGAGGCGACCGAGAACGCGCGCTTTGCCGTGGTGCACGTGGCCGGGCCGCTGCGCGATCCGGATGACGGCAAGGTGGTCGGCTACGAGGGCATCTACACCGCGACCGCGCTGGTGCGCCGCCCCGGCAACCCGGCCAAGACGGTGCTCATCGATGCGGCGCGCGAGACCGTCGCCGGTGACCGCCTGCTGTCGTCCGACAACAGCGAGACGCCCATTACCTTCGCGCCGCGCGCGCCCACCGGCGACATCCATGGCCGCATCATCGACGTCGTCGGCGGCACCGACCTGGTCGGCCAGTACGAGGTCGTGGTCATCAACCGCGGCAAGCAGCATGGGCTCGAGCCGGGTAACGTGCTGGCGGTCGACGAGGCCGGCGACGTGGTGCGCGATCTGTACCGCGGTGGCAAGCAGATCGGCGACACCAACGGCGTCGGCACCTCGTTCGCGCCGAAGGTGCGGCTGCCGGATGAGCGCACCGGCACCATGTTGGTGTTCAAGGTGTTCGACCGCGTCAGCTACGCGCTGATCCTGCAGGCCTCCTCCACCATCCACGTCCAGGACGTGGTCCACAACCCCTAACCCGCGCGGGCGCGGCCGCGACGCGGCCGCGCCCTCTTCCCTGACTCGCTCCGTACACCCTTCGCGCACGTTCGCGTGCCTTTCGCGGGCGCCGGCTGCGGCGTCGCACGGCTTATGCTCGCCCTCATGCAGGCCACTGCGGCACGCGCGCTGCTGGCGCGGGTTCCCGAGCTCGACGCCGCGCAGCTGACTGCGCTCATCGAAGCGGCGGGCGGCGAGCCCGCCCGCGCGCTCGAGGCGCGCAGCGCGCGCGCGGTGGAGCTGCCGGCCGCGGCGCGCAGCTTCCTGGCCGCGCCCGATGCGGCGGGGCTGGCCGCCGATCTCGACTGGCTCGCCGCCAGCGGCGCCACGATCCTGCTGTGCACCGATGCCGGCTGCCCGCCGCTGCTGCGGCAGAGCCCCGCGGCGCCGGCGGCGCTGTACGTGCTCGGCCAGGTAGCCGTGCTGTCCTCGCCGCAGCTCGCCATGGTCGGCTCGCGCAGTCCGACGGCGGCGGGGCGCGCCACGGCGCGCGAGTTTGCCGCCTGGTTCGCGCGCGCCGGGCTCACCGTCACCAGCGGCCTCGCCGCCGGCATCGACGCGCCCAGCCACGAGGGCGCGCTGCAGGCCCAGGGGCTCACCGTGGCGGTGTGCGGTACCGGGCTCGACCGCGTCCAGCCGCCCGAGCACGCCCCGCTCGCCGCGCGCATCGCCGTGCGCGGCGCGCTGGTGTCGGAGTACCCGCCGCGCACCGTGCCGCAGCGCGAGCACTTCGTGCGCCGCAACCGCATCATTGCCGGGCTCGCGCTCGGCACCCTGGTGCTGGAGGCGGCGCGCCAGTCCGGCTCGCTCTTCACGGCGCGCCTGGCGGCGGAGGCCGGCCGCGAGGTGTTCGCCATACCGGGCTCCATCCACAGCCCGCTGTCGCGCGGGCCTCACCGACTGCTCCGGGACGGGGCCAAGCTGGTCGAGGCCGCCGCCGACGTGCTGGCCGAGCTGAATATTCCTCTTATGAATGAGGGGCTTACGGAGGCGGCGCCGGCGACTGAAGAGCGGCCGGTATTGGACAAGGAGTATGAAATGCTGTTAGATGCGCTCGGCTTTGAACCCGCGACCGCCGATACTCTCGTCGCACGCACGGGGCTGCCGGGCGAGTCAGTTGCCTCCATGCTGCTGATACTCGAGCTCGACGGCCGCGTGGCGGCACTCCCGGGCGGCCGCTATGGCCGAACACCTTAAGATGACCACTGGCAGCGTTCTCGACATCCTCATCTACGTCTTCGACCGCTACATGCTCGATGAGCTGCCGGAGGTCCCGGAGCGCGAGCATCTGGCGCGCGACCTGGAGCGCGCGGGCTTCGCGCCCGCCAAGGTCGAGCGGGCGCTCGACTGGCTGACCGACCTCGCCTTCGGCAACGAGCGCGACGCCGCGGCTGCCGCGGCACAGCGCGGGGTGCGCGTGTTCAGCGACAGTGAGCTGGCGCGGCTGTCGACCGAGTGCCGCGGCCTGTTGCTGACGCTCGAGCGCGCGCGCGTGCTGACGCCGGCGCAGCGCGAGCTCGTGATCGAGCGCATGCTGGCGCTCGACGCCGATGAACCCGACACCGAGCAGCTCAAGTGGGTCGTGCTCATGGTGCTCTCCAGCCAGCCGGGGCAGGAACTGGCGGTCGAGCGGCTCGGCGGCCTGGTGGCCGAGGCACGTCTCAATGCGCCGCATTGAGCTTCGGCGCGCGCCGCGCTTGGGTCAGGTCCGCGGCTCGTCCGCGGTTTTTCGTTTTTAGGCACGCGCGATTCTCCTAACTCATGGCAGACAACCTGGTCATCGTCGAGTCCCCCGCCAAGGCCAAGACCATCAAGAAGTATCTGGGCCGGGACTTCGAGGTGCTCGCCTCCTACGGGCACGTGCGCGACCTCGTGCCCAAGGAGGGCGCGGTCGACCCGGACCACGGCTACGCCATGAAGTACCAGGTGCTGGAGAAGAACGAGCGCCACGTGGCGGCCATCGCCCGCGCGCTCGCCAAGTCCAAGGCGCTGTACCTTGCCACCGACCCGGACCGCGAGGGCGAGGCGATCGCCTGGCACCTGAAGGAGAACCTGGATGCGCGCGGCGAGCTGGCCGGCAAGCACGTGCACCGCGTGGTGTTCTACGAGATCACGCGCAACGCCATCCGCGAGGCGGTCGGCCAGCCGCGCACTCTGTCGCTCGAGCTGGTGAATGCGCAGCAGGCGCGCCGCGCGCTCGACTACCTGGTGGGCTTCAACCTCTCCCCGCTGCTGTGGAAGAAGATCCGCCGCGGCCT
>Ga0070681_10002009_pt1 | contig 18419 bp, 14 predicted proteins | sample KBSC83BmetaG_FD_65650 | JGI IMG/M metagenome (GOLD analysis project Ga0070681, IMG submission 65650) | Corn rhizosphere microbial communities from Kellogg Biological Station, Michigan, USA - KBS C8-3B metaG | ecosystem: Host-associated > Plants > Roots > Rhizosphere | place: USA: Michigan... | reverse complement strand
CGCGAGGGTGAAGCCCGCGGGCCCCATGCCCACCACCAGCACGCGCTTGCCGGTGGCCGCGAGCGCCATCGGGCGGCGCAGGTTCAGCGGGTTCCAGCGCGTGAGGAGGGCGTAGATCTCGAAGCCCCACGGCAGCTCGAGGATGTCCTTCAGCGTGCGCGTCTCGGCCTGCGGAATGTTCACCGGGTCCTGGCGCTGGTAGATGCACGACTTCATGCAGTCGTTGCAGATGCGGTGTCCCGTGCCGCACACCGTGGGGTTGTCGATCACGATCATCGCGAGGGCACCCACCGCCCAGCCTTCGCTCTTCAGCTTGTGGAACTCCGAGATCCGTTCCTCGAGCGGGCAGCCGTGCAGCGGTACGCCGAAGGGGCTTTTCTTGAAGGTGACTGGGTCCCCGGTCATTGCCCTATCGGGCGCCGAGGATGACGCCGCGCGAACGTCGTCCCCGGCTCCGGGCGGGGATCCAGCCTTCTCCTTCAACCCCTTCGAGCACGAATCCTTGCCCTGCTCGTGGCACCAGATGCAGTAGTTCGCCTCGTCGAGGGCGCCGGGGAGCTGCGTGCCCGGATCGGTGAGGCCGAAGCCTTCGCGGCGGCGGATGTGGTGCAGCGTGTGCACGGAATATCCGCGGCTCGTATCTGTTTCCACGGGGACGAGATGGAGCGGATCGACGCGCTGGGGCGGCTTGAAGAGCACCCCGCCCTTGTAGCGGCGGCGGCCCTCGGCCGTGTGCGCGGCCCACGCCGCGAAGCGCTCCGCGACGTCCAGCTCCGCCCCATGGTCCTTCTCGTCGGCCTGCCATGCCAGCACCGCCTCGGCGAAGCGCAGCTCGTCGAAGGCACCCCCCAGCAGCTTCGCCACTTCCGCCTCCAGCGCCGGACCGTCCAGGGCCTGCGCGGCGTCGGCCTTGATCTTCAGCATCGCGCGCCGCTGCACGAACTTGCGCTTCACCCGGAAGAGCGGCGCCAGGCGGTGGTGGCTCTCGACCAGCTCCTGCCATTCCTCCTCGATCGCGAAGAGCCGCGCCACGAAGCGGTCCAGGTGCGGGGCGACCGCGATCAGCAGCTCGGCCTCGGCCTTGTACTCGAGCGCCGCCGGATCGGCGCGCGCCGCGAGCCAGCGCTCGTGCAGCGCGGCGTCGGCCCTGCGCAGCTCCTCGGCGAAGAAGCCGTCCAGCCGCGCGAGCCCCGACGGGTCGTGCAGGTCCTCGAAGGCGAGGCCGAAAGCGAGGCGGAGGGCGGGTTGCGCGGCGGACATTGCGGTTGCGTCTCGGGGATGCGTGGACAAAAGAGCTCGATTTTATCGGATATCATTTCGCTAACCCGCTTCCCCCATCCGGAGACGCCCCATGGAACGTCGTGATTTCCTTCGCCTGACCGGCCTCGCGTCCGCAACGCTCGCCGCCCCCGCCGCCACCCGTGCGCTGGCCGCCGAGGGCGCGGACGCCCCCTGGCGCACGTTCGAGGTCACCACGCGCGTCGAGGTGCTGGACGCCAAGGGGCCCACCCGCGTCTGGGTGCCGGTGCCCCTCCTCGAGGACCGCACGTTCCTGAAGCCCATGGGCAACTCGTTCGAGGCGATCGGCGGCAACACCCGCTTCGCGCTCGACCCGCACTACAGCGCGGGCATGGTGTGCGGCGAGTGGCCCGAGGGCGTGAAGGCCGTGCTGGAGCTGAAGAGCCGGTTCGCCACGCGCGACGTGAGGGTCGACCTCTCGCGCCCGTTCAATCCGATCCCCGAGAGCCCGGTGCTCCTCGCGCGCTACACGCAGTCCACGCCGCACATGCCCACCGGCGGCGCGGTGCTGGACCTGTCCAACCGCATCGTGAAGGATGCCGGCGCGGGCGACGACGTGGAGAAGGCGCGCGCGATCTACGAGTGGATCGTCGAGAACACCTACCGCGACCCCAAGACCAAGGGTTGCGGCGGCGGCGACGTCGATTTCATGGTCGAGAACAAGGCCTGGGGCGGCAAGTGCGCGGACCTGAACGCGCTCTTCACCGCGCTCGCCCGCTCGCAGGGCATCCCGGCGCGCGACGTGTACGGCATCCGCGTGGCCGACTCGAAGCTGGGCTACAAGAGCCTGGGCAAGAGCGGCGACATCACCAAGGCGCAGCACTGCCGGGCCGAGTTCTACTCGAAGGCCCATGGGTGGGTGCCGGTGGATCCGGCGGATGTCCGCAAGGTGATCCTCGAGGAGCAGGGCGGCAAGAAGATCGACGACCCGATGACGGTCGCCGCGAGGAAGCGCCTGTTCGGCTCGTGGGAGATGAACTGGCTGGGCTACAACTACGCGAACGACGTGGCGCTGCCCGGCTCGACGCGCGGTCCGGTGAACTTCCTCATGTATCCGCAGAGCGAGACCGCGGAAGGGCGCCGCGACAGCCTCGACGCCGAGCACTTCACCTACCAGATCACCTCGAAGGAGCTCACGGCCTAGGAGCGCGGCCATGCGAGCCTGGCGCGCCGCCCTCGCGGCCGCGGCGATGGCGTCCGCGCTCGCGCACGGCGAGGAGCCGCTGCGGGCGTGGAAGGACAAGCCCACGCCGCCGCTCGTGCTGCGCGACCTCGCCGGCCAGGAGGTCGACCTCAAGTCGCTCGAAGGCCGCGTCGTGCTGGTGAATTTCTGGGCCACGTGGTGCGAGCCCTGCATCGCCGAGATGCCGTCGATCCAGCGCCTGGAGGCGAAGCTCGACGGGAAACCCTTCGCGGTGCTCGCGGTCAACTATGCCGAGTCGGGCGCGAAGGTGCGGGCGTGGCTGCGGAAATCCAGGGTCTCGCTGCACGTGCTGATGGATCCCGACAACAAGGCGTCCGACGACTGGGGTGCCAGGGGCTTGCCGATGACCTTCCTCGTGGACGCATCCGGGCGCGTGCGCTACCAGACTTTCGGTGAGCGCGACTGGAGCGCGCCCGCCGCCACGGAAGCGGTCGAGAAGCTCATCGCCGAGGCGCCGCATGCCCGACGCTAAGCCCGTCCAGTACCGGATCGTCGAGCGGGCGGCGGCCGACCGCGAGGACGAGCGCGGGCAGGTGGTCCGCGCGCTCCTCGCCGCGCCGGCCTCGATCGCGCCCAAGTACTTCTACGACGAGCTGGGCTGCGCGCTCTACGGGGCGATCTGCCAGCTCCCCGAGTACTATCCGACGCGCACCGAGGCGGCCGTCTTCCGCGAGCATCGCTCCGAGATCGCCGATGCGGTCGGGCGCGGGCGCCAGTTCGTGGACCTGGGCGCGGGCGACTGCTGCAAGGCGCAGTCCTGGCTGCCGTTCCTCGACGTGGCGCGCTACATCGCGGTGGACTTCGCCGGGCCCGAGATCGAGCGCTCGCTCGCGCGCATGGCGCCGGATTTCCCCGAGGTGGAGATGCTGGGCGTGGTCGCGGACTTCACGCGCGGGCTTCCCCTGGAGGGCGTGCTCGACGAGCGGCCGGTGGCGTTCTTCTATCCGGGCTCGTCGATCGGCAATTTCGCCCCCACCGAGGCGCTCGAGTTCCTGCGCCGCATCCAGGCGCAATGCGCGCCGCGTCCCGGGAGCGGGCTGCTGATCGGCGTCGACGCCAAGAAGGACCGGCACGTGCTCGATCCCGCCTACGATGACGCGCTGGGTGTCACCGCCGCGTTCAACCGCAACGTGCTGCTGCACCTCAACCGGCGCTTCGGCTTCGACTTCGCCCTCGACGGCTACCGCCATCGCGCCTTCTACGACGAGGCCCGGGGCCGCATCGAGATGCACCTCGAATCGCTGCGCGAGCAGGTGGTGCGCATCGATGGCCACGCGCGCCGCTTCGCCGCCGGCGAGCGCATCCACACCGAGAATTCGTACAAGTACTCGGCCGCGCAGTTCGAATCGATGCTCCGCGAGGCCGGCTTCACGTCCGTGCGCCGCTGGTCGGCGCCCGCCGACTCCTACTTCGTGTTCTGGAGTCAGAGTCGGGGGTCAGAGTCTGGAGTCAGAGTCGCGACTCTGACTCCAGACTCTGACCCCCGACTCTGACCCCAAGCGATGTAGTGCTGGGTGAACGGGCTCGTCGATACCTCGAAGCCGTCGAGGTAGCCGGCGAGCAGGGACCACGGGGCCGCGAGGCCCTCGAAGTCGGTGATGTAGGCGCGGTGGGTGGCGCGCAGGTACCAGTTGAGGGGGAAGAGCCAGCCGGCATAGAGCTTCGTGCTGGTGGCGGCGACGCGGGCGCCGGCACGCGCCTGGCCCAGCACGTTCTCGAGCGCGCGCGGCGAGCGGATGAGGTCGTGGGTGTAGCTGAAGAGGATCGCGTCGGCCCGGCGGGCGAGCGCGATCGAGGCGGCTTCGCCACGCACCAGCTCGATCGGTGCCGCGCCGCTTGCCGCCGGGCGGGCGCGCGCGATCGCGAGCATCTCCTCCGAAGGATCGAAGCCGACCACGCGTCCCGCGGGCCCCACGCGCCGCGCGAGCTCGTGCAGGCACCATCCCGTGCCGCACCCCGCGTCCAGCACGACATCGCCCGGGCGCAGGCCGAGCGCGTCGATCGCCCGCAGGCGGATGCGGTTGATGAGCCGCGTGCGCCGATCGTAGGTGGGCGCGAGCTGCCGGTAGTGCGCGAGGGACCGCTCGAGGTCCGCGCCGGTCATCCGGCGTCGCGCGCGAGTCGCAGTCCCGAGAATTGCCAGCGCGCGTCGGCGGGGAAGAAGTTGCGGTAGCTCGCGCGGATGTGCGAGGCGGGCGTGGCGCACGACCCGCCGCGCAGCACGTACTGGTTGGCCATGAACTTGCCGTTGTACTCGCCGACCGCGCCCGCCGCGGCCTTGAAGCCGGGGTAGGGCGCGAAGTCGCTGCGCGTCCACTCCCACACGTCGCCGAAGGCCTGCGCGAGCACGCCGGGCGCGGGCAGCTCGCGCAGGGCGAGCGGGTGCAGCGCGCCGCTTTCCATGAAGTTGCCCTCGACGGGCGCCCGCGCCGCCGCGACCTCCCACTCGGCCTCGGTGGGCAGCCGCGCCCCGGCCCAGCGGGCGTACGCATCCGCCTCGTAGAAGCTCACGTGGCAGATCGGCGTGTTCTCCTCCACCGGCGCCATGCCGTGCAGCGTGAACGTGCGCCATTCGCCGTCGACGCGCTCCCAGTAGAGCGGCGCCTGCCATCCGCGCGTGTTGACCGCGTCCCACCCGGCCGAGAGCCACAGCTCGGGCCGCCGGTAGCCGCCGTCGTCGATGAAGGCGAGGAAATCGCCGTGCGTCACGGGCTGGGTCGCGATCTCGTAGTCCTCGAGCCATACGGTGTGGCGCGGCAGCTCGAGGTCGAAGCAGAAGCCGTCGCCGGTGTGCCCGATCGAGTGCGCGCCGCCCGCCACCGCCATCCATCCGGCGTGCCGCGCGCTGATCGCGGTGAGCGGCCATTGCCTCTGGTATGCGGGTCGCAGCGGATTGCGCGAGAACATGTGCTTCAGGTCCGTGAGGATCAGCTCCTGGTGCTGCTGCTCGTGCTGGATGCCGAGCTCGATCAGGTCCAGGGTGGCCGCGTCGAGGCGCTCCCCGGCGAGGATGTCGCCCATCTCGCGATCGACGTGGTCGCGGTACGCCAGCACCTCATCCAGGCCCGGGCGCGAGAGCAGCCCCCGCTCGGGCCGCGGATGGCGGTCGCCGACCGCGTTGTAGTACGAGTTGAAGAGCTGGCGGAACGCCGGGTGGAACGCGGGCGGCGCGGGGCGGCGCTCCGCGAGGATGAAGGTCTCGAAGAACCACGTCGTGTGCCCGAGGTGCCATTTCACCGGGCTCGCGTCGGGCATCGACTGGATCGCGCAGTCCTCCGGCGTGAGGGGGCCCGCCAGCGCGCGCGTGGCCTCGCGCACCCGTCCGTAGCGCCGCGCGAGGGAGTTCGTGTCCTGCAGGGATGCGACTCGAGGGCCATGGGCCCGACCACGAACCGGCTGCTTCATCGCTCCTCCCATCCGGCCCGGCCGGGCCGCGCGATTCAACCGACCGCCACCTCCGGCGATCCCTGCACCATCTCGCCCACCACCGCGGCCTCGGCGAAGCCTTCGGTGCGGAAAATATCCAGCACCTCGTCGCAGGCCTCGGGCGCGCAGGCCACGAGCAGCCCGCCGGAAGTCTGCGGGTCCGTGAGCACGGCGCGGTGCGCCTCGCCCAGCGTGGAGCCCATCCGCACCTGCGCCCCGTAGCCCACCCAGTTGCGACCCGACGCGCCGGTGAGAATTCCCTCGCGGGCGAGCTCCAGCACCCCCGGCATGACCGGAATGGCGTTCCAGTCCAGCCGGGCGCCCAGCTTCGAGCCCTTGGCGATCTCCAGCAGGTGCCCCAGGAGCCCGAACCCTGTGACGTCGGTCAGTGCATGGACAGATTCGAGCTGGCCCAGTTTCGTTCCCGGCGTGTTGAGGCGCGTGGTGGCGTCGATCATCGCGCGGTAGCCCCGGTCGTCCAGCTGGCCCTTCTTCAGGGCGGCGCTGTAGATGCCGACCCCGAGCGGCTTGCCGAGGATGAGCTTGTCGCCCGCCCTGGCGCCCGCATTGCGCTTGATCTTCGCCGGATCCACCAGGCCGATCGCGACCAGCCCGTAGATCGGCTCCACGGAATCGATGGTGTGGCCGCCGGCGATGGGGATGCCCGCGCGCGTGCACACCGACTCGCCGCCCTCGAGGATCTTGCGGATCACTTCGAGCGGGAGCTGGTTCACGGGCATGCCGACCAGGGCCAGCGCGAAGAGCGGCTGCCCGCCCATCGCGTACACGTCGGAAATGGCGTTGGTCGCGGCGATGGCGCCGAAGTCGAACGGATCGTCGACGATCGGCATGAAGAAATCGGTGGTGGCGACGATCGCCTGGCGCTCGTTGATGCGGTAGACCGCCGCGTCGTCGCTGGTCTCGATGCCCACCAGCAGGTCGCGGGGCAGGATCGAGGGGCCGCTCTTGGTGAGGATCTGCTCCAGCACGCCCGGGGCGATCTTGCAGCCGCAACCGCCGCCGTGGCTGAACTGGGTGAGCCGAACCTGCATATCCATGGATTTTGCCTGCGGGAACCGGGGGGAAGGGTGATTCTACAACTACCGGGTGGCGTCCCCGACCCGCGCGGCGCGTGCCCCGCTTACGCCTCCAGGAGCTCGCGGGCCAAGGCGCGCACGGCGCGCGTTTCGGCGCCCGGGCGGAAGAGGGCGCGGCGCCGGTCGCCGGCGCGGCGCAGGCCGGCGAGGAAGCGCGGATCCTCCAGCGCGCGGGCGAGCAGCGTGGCCAGCCCCGCGGCATCGCGCGGCTCGAAGTAGCCGGGGTAGTCCTCGCCCAGCATGCCGACATTGCCGGCGATGCGGCTCGCGATCACCGGCGTGCCCGCGGTCACCGCCTCCACGATCACGTTGGCCCCGCCCTCGACCACCGACGGATGCACGAGCACGTGGGCGCGGGCGATGGCGGTGCGCACGAGGCCGTGGGGCAGGGCGCCGGAATAGCGGTAGCGCGGCTCGGCCCGCGCGAGGGCACGGGCCCGCTTTCCGAGCGCGGCGTCGAGCGGCGCGCCGACGTGGCGGATGCGGATCGCAAGGCCCGCGGGGAGGGCGCGCACGGCGGCGAAGAGGGTCTCGGGGTCCTTCTCCGCGCGCAGGTGGCCGACCATGATCGCGTCCAGCCGTCCCGCGGGCTTGGCACGCCGCTCGAGGAGCGGGGCCGACTGGAAGATCACGCTCGCCTTGTGCCGCCACGGGGGCGCCAGCGAATCCAGCGCGTGCTCCTGGAGCACGACGATGCGGCCGGCCCGGTCGAGCGAGCGCGCGGCCTCGGCGTTTCCCGCGGGCAGGTCCTTGTAGAGGTCGGTGCCGGTGAGCACCACCGCCATGCGCCTTCCACCCGCCGCAGCGTGGAAGCGCGCGATCGATTCGGCGCTCCGGCGCGCGTGCAGGGCGATCAACGCGTCGGCGCGCTCGCCCTTCCACTCGGTCTGTACAATGGGACGATAGCGATCGCGCAGCATGGCGGCCCAGCGCACGGCGGTGCGCCAGTTGCCATTGTTCGCGCTTCTCGTCCCGGGCGTCACGATGCAAACGACAGGTTTGGCGGGCGGAGCCATCGGCGGATTATACGAAGGTGTCGATCTCGCGTCGGCGCTCACCGACGCGCGCGCCCGCACGCTCGGCGCCTACGCGCACCTGGACCTCCCGAACGTGCGCTTCCCGTGCATCCCGCTCGTGAACCCGGCGCTCTGGGAGCTCTCCCACGTCGCGTGGTTCCAGGAGTACTGGTGCCTGCGCGGCGGCGACGAGCATGCGGCCACACTCCTCGCGCGCTCCGACGCGCTCTTCAACTCGAGCCTCGTGCCGCACGACAGCCGCTGGCACCTCGACTACCCGCCTCCCGCCGCTCTCCTGCGTTACCTCGACGAGACGCTCGAAGCCACGCTCGCGGCCCTCGAATGCACGCCCGCCGACCGGCGTTATTTCTTCCACCTGGCGCTGCTGCACGAGGACATGCACGCCGAGGCGCTGCTGATGACGCTGCAGACGCTCGGGCTGCCGGCGCCCGCGATCGAGGCGATCTGTCCGCCGGCTCCGCCGCCCGGGTCCGCGCGCGATATTCATTTCGAGGGCGGCGCCTTCACGCAGGGCACCGAGGACGGCGACTTCGTGTTCGACAACGAGCGCGGCGCGCACCGCGTGGAGGTGGCGCCGTTCGCGATCGCCGCGCGCCCCGTCACGCACGGCGAATACGCGGCGTACCTGGAGGCGACCGGCGCGGCGCCCCCCGCCCACTGGAAGCGCGGCGAAGGCGATTGGCTCGCCCGCCGCTTCGACCGCTGGGCACCCATCGATCGCCACGCGCCGATGGTGCACGTGTCGCTCGCCGAGGCCCAGGCATGGTGCCGCTGGGCGGGCCGGCGCCTGCCCACCGAGAGCGAATGGGAGTTCGCGGCGCGCAACGGCGGGCGGGACGGCCGGGAGCGCTTCGGGCCCATGATCGGCGGCGTGTGGGAATGGACCTCCACGCCCTTCGCGCCCTATCCCGGATTCGAGCCGGGCCCGTACCGCGACTACTCGCAGCCGTGGTTCCACAGCCACTACGTGCTGCGCGGCGGCAGCTTCGCCACCCGAGCGCGCATCGCCACCAACCGCTACCGCAACTTCTACCTTCCCCACCGCTCGGACATGTTCGCGGGATTTCGCACCTGCGCGGTTTGAAGGGGCCGCGCCGTGTCATAATTCACCTCGGCGGGCCTCCCCGCATTGAGGGGCGGTGAACCTGGTCAGGTCGGGAACGAAGCAGCCATAATCGATTCCTTCAAGTGCCGGGGGTCAGGCTCGCCTTTTATTCTTTCCACCGATGACCTATCAAGTCCTCGCCCGTAAATGGCGCCCGCGGGTCTTCGAGGAGATCGTCGGCCAGCCGCACGTCGTCCAGGCGCTCGCCAATGCGCTGGAGTCCAAGCGCCTGCACCACGCGTACCTCTTCACGGGCACGCGCGGCGTCGGCAAGACGACGCTCGCGCGCATCCTCGCCAAGGCGCTCAACTGCGAGACCAACGGCATCACCGCGCACCCGTGCGGGAAGTGCCGCGCGTGCACGGACATCGACGCCGGGCGCTTCGTGGACCTGCTCGAGGTGGACGCGGCGACCAACACCAAGGTCGACGAGATGCGCGACCTCCTCGAGACCGCGCAGTACATGCCGACCTCGGGGCGCTTCAAGGTCTACATCATCGACGAAGTCCACATGCTCTCGAAGTCGGCCTTCAACTCGATGCTGAAGACGCTCGAGGAGCCGCCCGAGCACGTGAAGTTCATCCTCGCGACCACCGACCCGCAGCGCCTGCCGGTGACCGTGCTCTCGCGCTGCCTGCAGTTCAACCTGAAGCCGCTCTCGCCCGCGATGCTCGCCGGGCACCTGAAGCGCGTGCTCGAGGCCGAGCAGGTGGCCTACGAGGAGCCCGCGCTGCAGCTCCTCGGCAAGGCCGCGGCCGGCAGCGTGCGCGACAGCCTGAGCCTGCTGGACCAGGCCATCGCCCACGGCGGCGGCAAGGTCACGGCGGCGCAGGTCGCGGACATGCTGGGCTCGCTGGGCGGCGACCTGATGTGGCCGCTCCTCGAATGCGTGGCCGCGGGCGACGGCGCGGGCACCGTGCGCGAGGCCGAGCGCATCGCGGGCCGCAGCATCTCGCTCGATTCCGCCCTGGAGGAGATCGCCGCGATCCTGCATCGCGTGGCGCTCGCGCAGGCGGGCGTGGAGCCGCCGGCGGACGACCCGGACGCGGCGCGCATCGCGGCGCTGGCCGCGCGCCTCGACGCCGGGCGCGTGCAGGTGATGTACCAGGTCGCGCTCCTCGGGCGGCGCGACCTGCCGCTCGCGCCCGACGAGCTCGCGGGCTTCACGATGACGCTCCTGCGCATGCTCTCGTTCGCGCAATCGGCCACGGGCGCGCAAGCGCAGCAGCCGGCTTCCGTCGCGAAGCAGTCGGCGGCGCGCATCGCCCGTTCGGCCGAGCCCGCGGCGCCTCCGGCTTCATCCGCCGCGCCTTCTCCTTCATCCGCGGGCGCCCCCGCGCCGGCGGCGGGCGCCTCGGAGAGCTTCGACGGCGACTGGCCCGCGTTGATCGAGCGGCTGGGCCTCACCGGCATGGCGGGCATGGTGGCGCGCCACGGCGAGCTCGCGGCGTGGGCCAACAACCACATCGAGCTCACGGTGCCCGAATCCCATCGCATGTACGGCGAACGCGCGTACGTGGAAAAATTGAAGGAGGCGCTCGCCCCGCATTTCGGCGCGAACCTGCGCATCACGGTGCGCGTGGGCGGCACCGCGGGCACGAGCCTCGCCGCACAGAAGTCGCGCGCCGACGCCGCGCGCCAGGCGAACGCCGCCGAGGCGATCGAGGACGATCCGTTCGTGCGCGACCTGGTGCGCGACTTGGGCGCCGAGGTGGTGCCGTCCTCCATCCGGCCGCACGACGAGGGCGGCGCGGGCAACCCAACGAGCGACAAGAGGTGACGACATGATCGGCAAGGGCGGTCTCGGCCAGCTCATGAAGCAGGCCCAGCAGATGCAGGAGAACATGAAGCGCGTGCAGGAAGAGCTCGCCACCATCGAGGTCGAGGGCCAGGCCGGCGCGGGCCTCGTCAAGGTGACGATGACCTGCAAGCACGTCGTGAAACGCGTGGCCATCGACCCCAGCCTGCTGGGCGAGGACAAGGACATGCTCGAGGACCTCGTGATGGCCGCGATGAACGACGCGGTCGCCAAGGGGGAAGCGGCGGCCCAGGCGAAGATGGCGGGCTTCACGGCCGGCCTCAACCTGCCGCCGGGAATGGGCCTGCCCTTCTAGTGGCGATGGAGAAGCCGGTCGCGCTCGAGGAGCTGATCCAGGCGCTGCGCTGCCTGCCGGGCGTGGGCCCCAAGTCGGCGCAGCGCATGGCCTACCACCTCCTGCAGCGCGACCAGAAGGGCGCCGAGCGCCTGGCGCAGGGGCTCACGGAAGCGATCGGCCGCATCCGCCACTGCGCGCGCTGCAACACGTTCACCGAAGCCGAGATGTGCTCGCTCTGCGGCTCCCCGCGCCGCGATGCCACGCTGCTCTGCGTGGTCGAGTCGCCCGGCGACCTGCTCATGATGGAGCAGAGCCAGAGCTATGCGGGCCTCTACTTCGTGCTGATGGGCCGCCTCTCGCCGCTGGACGGCATCGGCCCGCGCGAGATCCACCTGGACCGCCTCGCGCGCCGCGCCACCGACGGCGTGGTGAAGGAGGTCATCCTCGCCACCAACTTCACCGTCGAGGGCGAGGCCACCGCCCACTACGTGAGCGAGATGCTGGCGGGCAAGGGGCTCGCGATCACGCGCATCGCGCGCGGGCTCCCGGTGGGCGGCGAGCTCGAGCACGTGGACAGCGGCACGCTCGCCCAGGCCGTCCTCGAGAGAAGACCCGCCTAGATGCGCGCGCGCTGGCTCGCCATCGGCTGCCTGGCGCTCGCGAATGGTTGCGCTACCACGGCGCCCTCGACCTATTCGAACCCCGTGCTCACCGGTTTCCATGCCGATCCGAGCGTGGTGCGCGTGGGCGGCGACTACTACCTCGTCACGAGCAGCTTCGAGTATTTCCCCGGCGTGCCGGTCTATCACAGCCGCGACCTCGTGCATTGGCGGCAGGTGGGACACGCGCTCACGCGCGAGAGCCAGCTGGCACTCCAGGGACAGAAGGCATCGAAGGGGATCTTCGCGCCCACGATCCGCTGGCACGACGGCACGTTCTACATGGTCACGACGAACATCGGGAACGGCGGCAGCTTCTACGTCACCACGAAGGACCCCGCGGGCGAGTGGTCCGACCCCGTGTGGGTGCGGGAGAAGGATTTCAGCATGGACCCGTCGCTCCTTTTCGACGACGACGGCAAGGTGTACTACACGCGCCACGGCGGCGGCCGCGATGGCGGGATCTACCAGGCCGAAATCGACATCGCCACCGGCAAGCTCGCGCAGGCGCCGCGCCTCGTCTGGTCCGGCACCGGCGGCATCTGGCCCGAAGGTCCGCATCTCTACAAGGCCGGCGGCGCCTACTACCTGATGATCTCCGAGGGCGGGACCTCGTACCAGCACAGCCTCACGATCGCCCGCGCGAAGTCGCCGTGGGGACCGTTCGAGGCCGATCCCGCGAACCCGATCCTCACGCATCGCGGCCACCCCGAGCTGCCGTTGCAAGCCGTCGGCCATGGCGACCTCGTGCAGACGGAGGCGGGAGCCTGGTGGATGGTGCTCCTCGGTATCCGTCCCATCGACCGCGCGCACCACATCGGCCGCGAGACGCTGCTGGCACCGGTCGCCTGGGATGCGCAGGGCTGGCCGCACGTGAACGGCGATCGTCCGCTCGCGATCGCGATGGGCGGCGCGGGATTGCCGCCGTCGCATCCGTGGCCGGCGGCGCCGGTGCGCGACGATTTCGACGCGCCGCGCCTGGGGCTCGCGTGGGAGCATCTGCGCACCGCCTCCCTCGACACCTACTCGCTCACCGATCGTCCCGGCGTGCTGCGGTTGAAGGGCAAGGACGCGACGCTCGACGACATCGCGAGCCCTGCCTTCGTCGCGCGGCGCCAGGAGCACCTGCGCATGCGCGCCGCCACCCGCGTTGCGTTCGCGCCGGTTTCGCAATCGCAGGCCGCGGGGCTGGTGCTGCGCCAGGACGAGGCGGACCACTACGAGCTGCGCATCGCCGGCGTCCCGGTGCGGCGCGTGGAGCTCGTCACGCGGGTGAAGGGGAAGTCGACCGTGCAGGCCACGGCGCCCCTCGCGGCCGGCGACGTCACGCTGCAGGTCGAGGCGTTTCCCGACCGCTACGAATTCAGCTACGGTGTCGCCGGCGGCGCGCTCCAGGCGCTGGGTTCCGCGCCCACCCGGCCGCTCGCCTCCGAGCAGACCGGCGGCTTCACCGGCGTATTCGTGGGCATGTACGCGAGCGGACCGTCGCCCATGCCGCCCGCCGATTTCGATTGGTTCGACTATGAGCCCCTGGAGCCGTAGCGGCGCCGCGTTCCTCGTCCTCGCGCTCGCAGGCGCGCTGCCCACGCACGCCCTGGGGCGGAAGGCGTTCGTGCTCCATGAGGCGCGCCCCGATGCGGTAGCGCTCGTCGAGGGCGGCCGCGCCGCGCCGATCCACGTCGATGCCTCGGACGATGCGGGCGTGATCCGCGCCGCGGGCGACCTGCAGGCCGACATCGAGCGCGTCGCATCGGTGAGGCCGGTGCTCGCGAGGGGCGGCGAAGCCCGGGGCCGCGACCTGATCATCGTGGGCACCCTGGGCGGCAGCGCCCTCATCGACGCGCTCGCGCAACGTGGCGTGATCGACGTCTCCGCCGTGCGCGGCCGCTGGGAGGCGTACCTCATACAGACGGTCGCGCACCCGCTGCCCGGCGTCGAGCGCGCGCTGGTGATCGCCGGCGCCGATCGCCGCGGCACCATCTTCGGCATCTACGAGGTGTCGGAGCAGATCGGCGTGTCGCCGTGGTACTGGTGGGCCGACGTGCCGGTGCAGAAGCACGCGAGCGTCTTCGTGGCGGCGGGAACGCGCGTGGTCGACGCGCCGGTCGTGAAGTACCGCGGCATCTTCATCAACGACGAATGGCCCGCGCTGGGCGAATGGGCGCGCGCGAAGTTCGGCGGCCTGAACCACGCGATGTACGCCCACATGTTCGAGCTGATCCTGCGCCTGAAGGGCAACTACCTCTGGCCCGCGATGTGGCGCTCGGGCTTCTACGACGACGATCCCGGGAACGGGCGCCTCGCCGAGGAGTACGGCATCGTGATGGGCACCTCGCACCACGAGCCGCTCATGCGTGCGCAGGTGGAATGGCACCGGCAGGGCGGGGGGGCCTGGAACTACGAGACCAACGGCGAGCGATTGCGCGAGTTCTGGAAGGGCGGCCTCGACCGGGCGCGGGATTTCGAGAAGGTCGTCACCATCGGCATGCGCGGCGACGGCGACAAGCCGATGACCGAGGAGGCCAACGTGAACCTCCTCGAGCGCATCGTGGCCGACCAGCGGCGCATCATCGCTTCCGAGCTGGGCGGCGATGCCACGCGCGTGCCGCAGGCCTGGATGCTCTACAAGGAGGTCCAGGAGTACTACGAGCGCGGCATGCGCGTGCCCGGCGACGTGACGCTGCTCTGGTGCGACGACAACTTCGGCAACATCCGGCGCCTGCCGACACCCGCGGAGCGCGCCCGCCCGGGCGGCGCGGGGATCTACTACCACTTCGACTACTACGGCGGCCCGCGCTCGTACAAGTGGATGAACGTGACGCCGCTTCCCAAGGTGTGGGAGCAGATGCACCTCGCGTGGAAGTACGACGCGACGCGCATCTGGATCGTGAACGTGGGCGACCTGAAGCCCATGGAGGTGCCGATCGAGTTCTTCCTCACGTACGCGTGGGATCCGTCGCGCTGGCCGGCGGAGCGCCTGCCGGAGTACCTGCGCTTGTGGGCCGCGCGCGAGTTCGGTCCCGCGCACGCCGCGGACATCGCCGACATCGTGGCGAAGTACGCCAAGTACAACGGGCGGCGCAAGCCCGAGGCCATCGATCCCGCGACCTACAGCCTCGAGAGCTATCGCGAGGCCGAGCGGGTGGCGCGGGAGTTCGACGAGATCGCACGGCGCGCGGCCCGCATCGAGTCGACGCTGCCCGCGGAGCAGCGCGATGCGTTCTTCGAGCTGGTCGCCTATCCCGCGCAAGCCGCCGCGGGCGTCACGGAGATGAACGTCGCCGCGGGCATGAACCGCCTCTACGCCACCCAGGGCCGCGCCTCGGCCAACGGCCTTGCACGGCGCGTGCGCGAGCTCTTCGCGCGCGACGCCGAGCTCACGGCGCGCTACCACGCGCTCGCCGGCGGCAAGTGGGACCACATGATGTCGCAGACCAAGCTGGGCTACACCGCGTGGTACGACCCGCCGCGCGACGTGATGCCGGCGGTCTCCGAGCTGCACATCCCGATGCCGGCCGAGATGGGTGTCGCGGTGGAAGGAAGCCCGCTCACGCAGCGCGGCGGCGCGCGGCTGTCGCTTCCCGCGCTCGACGGGCTGGAGAAGCGCACGCGCTACGTCGAGGTGTTCAATCGCGGCGTGGAGCCGTTCCATTTCACGATCTCGGCGAGCGCGCCGTGGATCACGCTCTCGGCGGCCGAGGGCACGGTGGGGCCGGATGCGCGCATCGAGGTGGGCGCGCGGTGGGATCGCGTGCCGAACGGAACGACGGAGGCCACGCTCACCATCACCGGCCCGGACGATCGCCCGGTGACGATCGCGGTGCCGGTCGTGAACCGCGGGGTGCCGGACGGCGCGGGCTTCGTGGAGACCGGCGGCGTGGTGTCCATCGAGGCGGAGCACTATGCGCGCGCCGTGGCGCCCGCCGGGCGTTCGTGGCTCACCGTTCCGGACCTGGGCCGCACGCTCTCCGGCGTCACGACGCTGCCGGTGGAGGCGCCCGCCGCGACGCTCGCCGACGGCCAGCGCCTCGAGTACCCCATCCAGCTTTTCGGCGCGGGCCCGGTCAAGTTGCACACGATCCTGGCGCCGACCCAGAAGCTGCAGCCCGGCGCGGGCCTGCGCTTCGCGGTGTCCCTCGACGACGAGGCGCCGCAAATCGTGAACGTGCACGCCGACGAGTCCCGCGAGCACTGGAGCCGCACCGTCCTCGACGGAGTCGCCGAGTTCGTGACCGAGCACGCCGTCGCCAACCCCGGTCCCCACGTCCTCAAGTACTGGGCGCTGGACCCCGGGTTGGTCCTGGAGAAGCTCGTGATCGATGCCGGCGGCCTGCGTCCCAGCTACCTCGGCCCTCCCGAAAGCCCGCGGCGCTAGGCCCGCACGGGCATCGCGTGCATCGCTTCGGCGATCGCGGTTCGCAATGCCTTGGGCCCGTAGTTGGCGTCGTATGGGTTGGGCCGCTGCGGCAATCCGTCGGGGCGCGGATAGCGGTCCTGCAGCCAGCTCGTGGGATCGACCATGCCCCAGGTCATGAGGGTGCGCACGCGCGGGTACGAGAGCGTGAGGTCGAGGTAGGCCTTGCCGATCGCGGCCACCGACGCGTCGCGCCGGGCGACGTCGCCGGGAAACTCGCGATCGTTCACGTCGAACTCGGTGATGAGGAGGTCGTAACCCATGGCGGTGACCTCGTCCAGGAACCTGCGCCACTCGGCGTCGTAGCCCCTGGCGCTCGTGCCCTCGGAGCCGTCCTCGGTGGCGCCGATGTGGCTCTGCAGGCCCAACGCCTGCACGGGCGTGCCGCGGCGGCGGAATTCGTGGAGGAGATCCAGCACGCCGGCGCGATGCTTCACGTAGCCGTCGCCCCAGCTCATGTAGTCGTTGTAGACGAGCTGCGCCTGCGGCGCGTGCTCGCGCGCGAGGCGGAACATGAGGTCGAGCTCCTCGTGGGCGCCGAGGCGCTGCGTGAATACGTTGGCGCGCAGCTCGCCGGTCTTCGGATCGACCGCCTCGTTCACCACGTCGTAGCTCGAGATCGTGGCGCCGAAGTGGCGGCACACGGTGCTCACGTGCTCGACCAGCAGGCGCTCGGCTTCCCGCGCGGGTTGCGCGCCGAAATCGTGCTCGTTCACCCACTTCGGCAGCCATTTCGACGGCTGCCACATCAGCGTGTGGCCGCGCACGAGCATGCCGCGCTCGCGTGCCCAGGCGAACATCTCGTCGGCCTGCTCGAAGCGGAACACGTCGGGGCGCGGGCGCAGGTGCTGCCACTTGGTCTCGTTCTCGGCCACCAGCACGCCGCACTCGCGCTGCATCAGCGCGCGGTAGCGCGGATCGTGGAAGCGCGACTGGGCGCGCGAGCCGCTGCCCGCGATGCCGATGGCGTTGCCGTAGCGCAGGCCCTTGCGCTGCGCGAGGCGGTCGAGCGGCACGTCGACGACGCGTTCCGGCGGGGACGCGCACCCCGCGGGCAGCAGGAGCGCGGCGCCGGCTCCGAGGATGCATTTCGCGGCTTCGCGGCGGTTCATGCCCATGGTGTCCTTTCGGGGTTCAGGCGACGATCTCGAGCGCGGCCGCCTGCAGGTCGCGCGAGTTGGCGCCCGCGAGGATGTCGAAGAAACCGGGCTCGACGACCTCCTTCATCGCGACGTTCCAGAGCGTGAAGGCGCGCGCGTCGAGCGCGATGCGCACCGTGCGCGACTCGCCGGGTGCGAGCGTCACCCGCACGAAGCCGCGCAGGCGCCGTGCCGGGCGTACCACCGAAGCCAGGCGGTCATGGACGTACACCTGCACCACCTCGTCGCCGGCGCGTGATCCGGTGTTGCGCACGTCCACCGCCACGACCACGCCTTCGCCGGCGCGGATGCGGGAAGCCGAGAGGCGCGGCGCGCCGACCGCGAACGTGGTGTAGCTCAACCCGAAGCCGAACGGGAAGAGCGGTGCGTCGTCGGCGTCGACCGAGTCGATGCGCGGCGCGGGGTGCTCGTAGTAGTAGAGCGGCACCTGCGATACGTCGCGCGCGACCGTGACCGGCAGCTTCGCGCCGGGATTCACGTCGCCGAAGAGCGCCTCGGCGAGCGCCGTGCCGCCTTCCTGCCCCGGGTACCAGCATTCGAGGAGCGCGTTCGCCTTCGCGGCGGCGTTGGGATAGCTGGGCGGGCGGCCGTTGATCGCGAGCACCACGAGCGGCTTGCCGAGCGCGTGCAATGCGTCGACGAGCGCGTTCTGGTCGCCCACGAGGTCGAGGCTGGTGCGATCGCCCAGGTGGTTGCCCGAATAGGCTTCGCGGCTGGTCTGCTCGGTGTCGCCGATCGCGAGCAGGATCACGTCGGCGCCGCGCGCGGCCTCCACCGCCTCGGCGATCAGCGCACGGTTGCGGACGGGATCGCCCAGGCGCACGTCGTCGGCCTCGCGCTCCTCGCTCTGCGTGATGTGCATGCCCTGTGCGAAGACGACCTCGGCCTGGCTCGCGAGGCGCGCCTTCACGCCCTCGAGCAG
>Ga0070681_10002008_pt1 | contig 18421 bp, 9 predicted proteins | sample KBSC83BmetaG_FD_65650 | JGI IMG/M metagenome (GOLD analysis project Ga0070681, IMG submission 65650) | Corn rhizosphere microbial communities from Kellogg Biological Station, Michigan, USA - KBS C8-3B metaG | ecosystem: Host-associated > Plants > Roots > Rhizosphere | place: USA: Michigan... | reverse complement strand
GTAGATGCAGGTGAGGCCGAGGGCCACGCCGGCGAGCGCGCGCAGGCGCGAGCCCTCGCGCGTGAGCCACGCGTTCAGCCAGAAGATCACGCCAAAGCTTGCGACCTGCCCGAACTCGTTCTTCTGTGACGCCAGGCCGTGCCAGGCGTCCTTGAGGGAAATGTCGTTGCCCTTCTCCAGCACCATGTCCGGCGACAGCATGCCGATCACCACGGAGCCCAGCAGGAAGGCCGTGAGGACCGGGCGCACCGCGGCCTGCAGGCGCTGAGGATTGGAGTCGGCGACCGCGACCGCGAACGCGAGCAGCATGCCCGTCATGAGCGAGACGAAGCGCGCCTGGGTCGCACCGGGATCGATCGACCACAGGATGCTGACCGGGATCAGCACCAGGATGACGACAAAGAACCGGTTCACGGTGCGCGCCAGCTGCATCATCACGCCCATGCGGCCGGCGATGATGCCGAAGCTGATCGCCAGCACGGCGAGCTTCATGGCGCGCTGCAGCGGATCGGGGGCGCCGAAGTTGGCATCGCGCGCCGCCGCGCCGGGATCGGCCAGGTCCGGCGGGATGAACATGACCACCAGCACCGCGAACATCGCCAGCACCATCCACGACAGGGCGTTGCGGCGCCCGGCCGGCGGCGCGGCGGCGCGGGCGTGCGGCACGCTGCCCGAGGCACCGGATGCCACGGCGCGGGCGTGCGACGGGCGCGGCCTGGAATGCATGCGGTTCAGGTGGTTACCCGGTCGATGAATGGCACGTGGCGAAACAGGTACTTCTTGATCAGGATCGGCCCGAGGGTACCACCGAGCATGAGCAATACCGCATAGACGAGAAACGTCGGCCCATCCCAGGGAATGAACTTGAGCAGCGCCCCTTTAACCAGCCCGATGCACGGCGTGTTGAGCAGGTAGATCACGAAACTGAACACGCCGCATTGCATGAGCAGCCGCGAGTTCAGCCACGCGGGCCGGCGCACCAGGCCGTGCAGCGCGGCCATCGACAGGAGCCCGGCGACCAGCATCTTGAGCGGCGCGCCGAGGCCGTCGGTGAGCGGCCGCACAAACAGCCACACCACGATGAGGAACACCGCGAGCGTCGCCACCAGCCAGCGGTCGATGAACGCCAGCCAGCGCGCCTCGGCGCGCACGGCGAGCCCGCCGGCCAGGAAGAACACGTAATAGGCGGCGACCCGGTCGAGGTACATGACGTGCGGCACGGGCGTGAAGTACAGGAGCAGCGCCAGCAGCGCCAGCGGCCACACCCGCGCGCGCGTCAGCCACAGGAGCGGCGGCGTGACGATGCACAGGATGAAGAGCACCGCCACGTACCACACCGACAGCGCCGCGCTCTCATCGGTGCGCCATACCAGGCCGAACAGCGCCTCGCCGACGGAGGCGGGCATGTTGTCGACGTGTATGAACTGGGCCGCGGCCCATTTGCCGGCGATGATCAGCAGGCCAAAGATGAGAAACGGCAGCAGCAGCCGCGTGGCGCGCCGGCGCACCAGTCCCGCCCAGGCCGCAGGCGCGGTGCCGGCCGCGCCCGACAGGAAAGTCACGTACCCCGACAGGTACATGAAGAACGGCATGTGGAACTCGTACAGCATCGCCCGCAGGTACATGTACCAGAGGTTGCCGGCCGGCAGGCTCGAGCTGTGGGAGACGAGGTGGCCGAGGACCACGAGCAGGATGCCCAGACCCTTCGCGCAATCCAGGTCTTTTCTTCTGTCCGACTTTTGCATTCGCGCGGCTAGGCGTGCCCCCGCCTCATTGTACAAGTCCGCCTCGGGGGCGCCGCGCCGGCTTATGTTCAACGCGCTGGCGACGCGCATGGCGGTCATGGCGACCCGATTACGATTTGTGAGGTCGGGGGGCAACGCAGGCATGAGCGGCCGCACCGGGGCGCAGAAACGCTCGGAAGCGCGGTCCGGGCGCCGAGCTTGCGCTATACTTTCGAGGTTAAGGTCCATCCGCCCACAACGCATAAGTGCTTGATTCGGGGTCAGGTCTCCCGGCCAGCCTCGAACCCGGCTCCAACCGAGGGCGGACGGCAGCTCGACCGTAGCGCTGTCCCCGGCCGGACTTGCGTCACAGTTTTCGCATAGACCCGAGCGGGGAGCCCGCTGTAGTGCTGAAGTAACGTTTCGAGTCCAGGATTGCGTCCGTCGCGCGAATAAAGAACTAGCGACGGACGTGCGGTGAAGGAGGAATTCCACTGTGGCTGCGGTCCTAGGATCGCTCAAGGGTGCTCGGGCAACCGATGCAACCCGGCACGTGCGCTTCGGCAACGTCGAGCCGGCGCTGGTCGCGCTGCTGCGGCAGCTCGATCCGCTGCTGGTGGTGCTGCTGCTGTTCGGCTGGGTGTTGGCGCTCGGTGAACAGTTCACCCACGAAGTGCTCGGCGCCGGCCTGCTGTCCTTCATCCTTACCGCCGCCATCTTCGCCCGCGCCTCGAGCCGCGACCAGCTGCGCGGCCACTCGCGTCGCAGCTCCTACTCACGCATCTTCTTCCACTGGAGTGCCGTGGTTGCGGCGCTCCTGTTCTTGGGCTTCGCCTTCAAGGTCAGCGCGGACTTCCCGCGCTCGGTGATGCTGACCTGGTTCGTGACCACGCCGTTCCTGCTGTCCGCGGCACACGCGCTGCGCCTGCGCACGCGCTGGGTGCTGGTCAACAGCCCGACCGCGTCGCGCTACCTGATCATCGGCGTGAACAACCTCGGCTTCGAGCTGCGGCGCCGCCTGCCGGAAGCCGGCTTCCTCGGCTTCTTCGACTTCCGCAGCGCCGACCGCGTCTCGCCGCTGCTGGAGGCCGACGGGCTCACCGGCCACTGCCGCGACGTCGCCAATTTCGCCCGCACCCACAACGTCAAGACGATCTACGTCACGCTGCCGCTCAGCAACGTGCCGCGCATCGGCGAGATGATGCGCGAGCTGCGCGATACCACCGCCTCGATCTACTTCCTGCCGGACGTGTTCGCGTTCGAGATGATCCAGGGACGCCTGATCGACATCAACGGCATCCCGGCGCTGTCGGTGTGCGAGACGCCGCTGCTCGGCATGAACGCCGTGGTCAAGCGCGCCTTCGACGTCGTGGCCGCAGGGCTCGCGCTGCTGGCGGCGGCGCCGCTGCTGACGCTGATCGCCGTGGCCGTGAAAGTCAGCTCGCCGGGCCCGGTGCTGTTCCGCCAGGGCCGTTACGGGCTGAACGGCGAGCGCATCAACGTCTTCAAGTTCCGCAGCATGACCGTGTGCGAGGATGGCCCGGTGATCACGCAGGCGACGCAGAACGACACGCGCGTCACCCCGCTCGGCCGCTTCCTGCGCCGTACCTCGCTCGATGAGCTGCCGCAGCTGTTGAACGTGCTGCAGGGCAAGATGAGCCTGGTCGGGCCGCGGCCGCACGCCATCGCCCACAATGAGCAGTATCGCAAGCTGATCAGCGGTTACATGACCCGGCACAAGGTCCGCCCCGGCATCACCGGCTGGGCGCAGGTGAACGGCCTGCGCGGCGAGACCGACACCATCGAGAAGATGAGCGCCCGCGTGCGCTACGACATCGAGTATCTGGACAACTGGTCGGTGTGGCTCGACCTGCGCATCCTCATGCAGACGGTGTTGCTGTTGATCCGCAAGGACCGCAACGCCTACTGAGGCCTCAGGCCGCCGCGGCGCTGGCCGGCGCGCGGCCGCGCGCGCTGGCGGGCAGCATCATCGTCACCCCGAGCCCGCCGCCCTCACGATTGCGCGCCTGGATGCTGCCACCGTGCAGCACCACGGCGCGCGCCGCGATCGCCAGTCCCAACCCCTCCCCGCCCGCGCTGCGGTGCTCGCGCGCCGCTTCCACGCGGTAGAAGGGCTCGAAAATGAGCCCGAGATCCTTCTCCGGCACGCCCGGACCGCGATCCTCGACGTCGACCTCGATGCTGTCGCCCCCCTGGGCGCGCGTCACGCGCCGCGCCGCGATCGAAACCAGGGTGCCCGCCGGGCTGTAGCGCACCGCGTTGCGGATCACGTTCTCGAACGCGCTGCGCAGCAGTTCCGCATCACCTGACATCACGAGCCCCGCGGCGGCCTGCAGGTCGACCAGGCAGCCCTGTGCGTCCGCCTCGATGGCCACATCGGCGGTGATGGTGCGCAGCACCTCGCCGACGTCCACGCTGACGTGCTCGAGTGCCCCGGCCGGGCGCTCCAGGCGCACCAGCCGCAGCGTGCGCGCGATCAGCTGCTCGAGCCGGTCGGCCTCGAAGGCGATGCGCGAGAGGTGGCGCTCGGCGTTGCCGTCGCCGCGCCGGGCCAGCGACAGCGCCAGCTGCAGCCGCGCCAGCGGCGAGCGCAGCTCGTGCGAGACGTCGCGCAGCAGCTGCTGCTTGGCCTCGAGCAGCTGCCGCAACCGCTCGGCCATGGCGTCGAGGTCCGCGGCCAGGAGCCCCAGATCGTCCTGGCGGCCGCGCAGGGCCGGCAGCACGCGCACGTTGAGGTCGCCGCCGGCCATGAGGCGGGTCGCCACGCGCAGCCGGTCCACGGGCGCGGCCAGGTAGCGGGCCAGGAAGAAGCACACCGCGGCGCTGACGCCGAGCGCGATCACCAGGATCGACAGCGGCACGCCCGGCAGCTCGAGCTCGCCGAACAGCCGCGGGCTGTCGCGCACCGGGCCGATGACCACGTGGTAGGCGCTGCCGCCCGGGGCGATCAGCACCAGCGCGCCGCCGATCGGGGCGATGGTCGCGGCACCGCTCTTCGCGTCGGTCGCGGCGAGCGAGGCGGGCAGCGGCCGGCTGAGTATGTCGTGCCCCGCGGGCGTGACGATGAAGGTGCGCGCGCGCGCCTCGCCGGGCAGTGACTGCAGCCAGCCCTCGAGGGCCTGGGGGCCGCCGGACTCGAACACGCGCGCGGCCTGGGCGAACAGCTGCCCGCGCACCACCCACGGCCGGTCGGTGCGGTGGGTGGTGGCGTTGACCGCGACGCTGAGGGTGCCCACCAGGATGAGCGCGAGCGCCAGCCAGAATGCGAGAAAGATCCGCCAGTAGAGCGAATGCATTGCTAGCCCGGTGCGCGCCCCTCGCCTGCGGCCGGCTCGGCGCCGCGCGCCGGTGCCAGGGTGAGCGCGTAGCCGCTACCGCGTACGCTCTGCACGTTGACGCGGTCGGTGTAGCGCAGCAGCTTGCGGCGCAGGTTCGACACGTGGGTGTCGAGGCTGCGGTCGGTCGGCAGCAGGCGTCGGCCGAGCGCCTGCAGCATGAGATCGTCGCGGGTCACGGTGCGGGTGTCGGCCCGCACCAGCAGCTCCAGGATGCGCAGCTCCGCCGAGGTCAGCTCGAGGTCGTGGTCGCCGACGTCGGCACGGCGGGCCCGCAGGTCGAGCCGCAGCGGGCCCCACAGGATCAGTCCGCTCGCTCCCTGCGCCTCGCCCGGCATGCGGCGCAGCACGGCGCGGATACGCGCCACCAGCTCGCGCGGGCTGAAGGGCTTGGCGAGGTAGTCGTCGGCGCCCATCTCGAGGCCAACCACGCGGTCGACCTCCTCGCCGCGCGCGGTCAGCATGATCACCGGCACGCGGCTCACGGCGCGGACGCGGCGCAGCACCTCGAACCCGGACAGCTCCGGCAGGCTGACATCGAGCACCACCAGGTCGACCGGGGTGCGCGCCAGATGGGCCAGCCCCGCAGGACCTGTGGTCACGCTCGCGGTGGCGAAGCCCTCCGGCCCCAGGTACTCGACCAACATGGCGCACAGCTCCTGGTCGTCATCGATGACCAGCAGGCTCGCCTTGGGGTCGTTGGCGGGGTCCCGCGCTTCCATGCAGGAACGATACACGCTCCGCGGTCCGGACGGTCCGCTGCGCTGCAGAACGCAGATTTCTTTGCACTTCTTTGCCGGCCCGTTACACCGCCCGGGGAGCAGGTGTGCGAACTTGGGGTGTCTCCTCCTGGGGGCGGCAGGGTGGTCCATGCCGCCCCATTTTTTTGGCGATTGTGTACCCTACCCGCGGCCCCGCCGGCCGTAGCCTAAGGAGCCGTGCGACCCGTGAAAACCCTGCGAGCGGCCGATCCATGAACGACGAGAACCGCTACCCGGCCGCCCCCGTCGACACCCCCCGGGGGTGGCGCGAGCGGCTGCTGACACGCCGCGTGCTCGTCATCGTCGCGCTGATCATCGCCCTGGCGCTGGTCGCATGGCTGCTCACGCCGCAGGCCACCCAGCGCCCGGCCGGGCGCTTCGCCAACGGCGGCCCGATGCCGGTGGTGGGAGCGGCCGCGCACAGCGGCGACATGCCGATCACCCTCATCGGGCTGGGCACCGTCACCCCGCTCGCCACGGTCACCGTACAGAGCCAGATCGCCGGCCAGATCATGCACATCTCCTTCAAGGAGGGGCAGACGGTCAAGGCGGGCGACCCGCTGATCGAGATCGACCCGCGTCCCTACCAGGTGGCCCTCGAGCAGGCGCAGGGCGCCCTGATCCGCGACAAGGCGCTGCTGGCCAACGCCCGCGTCGACCTCGAGCGCTACCAGACCCTGTTCGCGCAGGACTCGATCGCCGAGCAGCAGCTCGCCACGCAGAAGTCCCTCGTGGCCCAGGACGAGGGCGCGGTCAGGACCGATCAGGGACAGATCGACGCGGCGAAGCTCAACATCACCTACTGCCACATCGTCTCGCCCATCACCGGCCGTGTCGGGCTGCAGCAGGTGAACGTCGGCAACTACGTGACGCCCGCCGAGCCCAACGGCCTGGTCGTGGTGACGCAGCTGCAGCCGATCACGGTGGTGTTCACGCTGCCGGAGGACGAGATCCCCGGCCTGCTCAAGCAGCTGCACGCCGGCGCCACGCTGCCGGTGAGCGCCTTCGACCGCAGCAATACCCACCAGCTCGCGAGCGGCGCGCTGCAGTCGATCGACAGCCAGATCGACACCACGACCGGCACCATCCGCCTCAAGGCCGTGTTCCCCAACAGCGACGAGAGCCTGTTCCCGCAGCAGTTCGTCAACGTCGTGCTGCTGCTCGACACGCTGCACGGCGCCACGCTGATCCCGCAGGCGGGCGTGCAGCGCGGGGCCCCGGGCACCTATGCGTACGTCGTCGACGGCGCCGCGCAGACCGTGAGCGTGCGCAAGCTGACCCTCGGTCCGGGAGATGCCACCAACGTCGTCATCACCCAGGGGCTGAAGCCGGGTGAGCTGGTGGTGGTGGACGGCGCCGACAAGCTCAAGGACGGCGCCAAGGTGCTGCTGCGCCAGGGTGGCGCAGGCGCCGCGCCGGCCGCTTCCACCCCGGCCGCCGACCAGCAGCAGCATCCCGGCCAGGGACGCGGCAAGGGCGGGCACCGCAAACCGCAGCAGCAGAGCGGCCAGGGCGGCGGATGAGCGGGGGCCGCAGCCCCGTTCGGTGAACGCAGCGACATGAACCCGTCCCGCATATTCATCCTGCGGCCGGTCGGCACATCGCTCCTCATGGTGGCGATCCTGCTGACCGGTATCGTCGCCTACGGCTTCCTGCCGCTGTCGGCCCTGCCCGAGGTCGACTATCCGACCATCCAGGTCCAGACCTTCTATCCCGGCGCGAGCCCCGAGGTCATGACCTCGGCCGTGACGGCACCGCTCGAGGTGCAGTTCGGGCAGATGCCGGGTCTCAACCAGATGTCCTCGACCAGCTCGGGCGGCGCCTCGGTGATCACGCTGCAGTTCAGCCTGACCCTGAGCCTCGACATCGCCGAGCAGGAGGTGCAGGCGGCCATCAACGCCGCGGGTAACCTGCTGCCGTCCGACCTGCCCGCGCCGCCCATCTACGCCAAGGTGAATCCGGCGGACGCGCCCATCATCACCCTCGGCATCGTCTCGAAGACGCTGCCGCTCACGCAGCTCGAGGACCTCGCCGATACGCGGCTCGCGCAGAAGATCTCGCAGATCGAGGGTGTGGGCCTGGTGAGCGTCAGCGGCGGCCAGCGCCCGGCGGTGCGCATCGTCGCCAACGTGCGCGCGCTCGCCGCCTACGGACTCAACATCGACGACCTGCGCACCACCATCGCCAACGCCAACGTCAACTCGCCCAAGGGCACGCTGGACGGCCCGGCACGCTCCTGGACCATCAACGCCAACGACCAGATCCAGAGTCCCGAGGCCTACGAGAGCATCATCGTCGCCTACAAGAACGGCAACCCCATCCGCCTCGCGGACGTCGCCGACGTGGTCAACGGCGCGCAGAACCTCTACCTCGCCGGCTGGGTGAACAGCACCCCGGGCATCATCCTCAACATCCAGCGCCAGCCGGGCGCCAACGTCATCCAGGTCGTCGACCGCATCAAGAAGCTGCTGCCGTCGCTGTCGGCCTCGCTGCCCGCGGCGGTCGAGGTCTCGATCCTCACCGACCGCACCAACACCATCCGTGCCTCGGTGCACGACGTCGAGTTCGAGCTGTCGCTGGCGGTCATCCTGGTGGTGCTGGTGATCTTCCTGTTCCTGCGCAACATCCCGGCCACCATCATCCCGAGCCTGTCGGTGCCGCTGTCGCTGGTCGGCACGCTCGCCGCCATGTACCTGCTCGGTTTCAGCCTCAACAACCTGTCGCTGATGGCGCTCACCATCGCGACCGGCTTCGTGGTCGACGATGCGATCGTCATGATCGAGAACATCTCGCGTTACCTCGAGGAGGGCATGAAGCCGCTCGAGGCGGCTCTCAGGGGCGCTGGCGAGATCGGCTTCACCATCGTGTCCCTGACCGTGTCGCTCATCGCGGTGCTGATACCGCTGCTGTTCATGGGTGACGTGGTCGGGCGCCTGTTCCACGAGTTCGCGATCACCCTCGCGGTCACGATCGTCATCTCGGCGGTCGTCTCGCTCACCCTGGTGCCGATGCTGTGCGCGAAGCTGCTGCGCCACCACGACGCCAGCCAGGAGAGCGGCATCGCCCGCTGGGCCAACCAGAAGTTCCAGGCGCTCATCGACCACTACGGCGTGGCGCTCAAGTGGGTGCTGGAACGCCAGCCGCTGACGCTGGCGGTGGCGATCGGCACCCTGGTGGTGACCATCCTGCTGTACGTGTTCATCCCCAAGGGCTTCTTCCCGGTGCAGGACACGGGCCTCATCCAGGCGATCACCGAGGCACCGCAGTCGGTGTCGTACGCCGAGATGGCACGGCGCCAGGAGTCCATGGCCCAGGGGCTCCTCAAGGACCCCGACGTCGTCAGCCTGTCCTCGTTCATCGGCGTCGACGGCACCAACATCACCCTCAACAGCGGCCGCATGCTCATCAACCTCAAGCCGGTGGCCGAGCGCTCGCAGTCGGCCAGCCAGATCATCCGCCGCCTGCAGCGCGAGACGCGCGACGTCACCGGCATCTCGATCTACATGCAGCCGGTGCAGGACCTGTCGATCGACACCACCGTGAGCCGCACCCAGTACCAGTTCGTGCTCGAGGACGCGAACCCGGACGAGTTCAACACCTGGGTGCCGAAGCTGGTGGAGCACCTGCAGCAGCTGCCGCAGCTCGAGGACGTGGCGAGCGACCAGGAGAACCAGGGACTGGCCGCCTACCTCACCATCGACCGCGACACCGCGGGCCGCTTCGGCATCACCCCTGCGACGGTCGACAACGCGCTCTATGACGCCTTCGGGCAGCGCATCGTCTCGACGATCTTCACGCAGTCGAACCAGTACCGCGTGATCCTGCAGGCCGATGCCTCGCTCATGGCTTCGCTCGATGCGCTCGGTACCATCTACCTGCCCTCCTCGACCGCCGTCGGCGGCCAGGTGCCGCTGTCGGCGCTGGTCAAGGTATCGACCCGGCTGTCACCGCTGTCGATCGGACACCTCGGCCAGTTCCCGGCGACCACGGTGTCCTTCAACCTCGCCGCGGGGGCGGCCCTCGGCGACGCCGTCGACGCGATCCGCCAGGCCGAGACCGGGATCGGCCTGCCGCCGAGCGTGCTCACGACCTTCCAGGGCGCGGCGCTCGCCTTCCAGGCCACCCTCGGCAACGAGCTGTTCCTGATCATCGCCGCCATCGTCACCGTCTACATCGTGCTCGGGGTGCTGTACGAGAGCTTCATCCACCCGATCACCATCCTCTCGACGCTGCCCTCGGCCGGCGTCGGGGCGCTGCTGGCGCTGCTGATGGCGCGCTCGGACCTCGGCGTCATCGGCATCATCGGCATCATCCTCCTGATCGGCATCGTCAAGAAGAACGCCATCATGATGATCGACTTCGCGCTGGTGGCCGAGCGCGAGCAGGGCATGGCGCCGCGCGAGGCCATCTACCACGCCTCGCTCCTGCGCTTCCGCCCGATCCTCATGACCACCATGGCGGCGCTGCTCGGCGCATTGCCGCTGATGCTCGGCACCGGCACCGGCTCGGAGCTGCGTCACCCGCTCGGCATCACCATCGTCGGCGGCCTGATCCTGTCGCAGCTCTTGACGCTGTTCACCACCCCGGTGATCTACCTGTACTTCGACCGCCTGGAGCGGCGCCTCGCCGGCTGGCGGGGCGGGGAGCCGGCGCCGAGCGGCTCGGGCGCGCCATGAGCCTCAGCAGCGTCTCCGAGCCGTTCATCCGCCGGCCGGTGGCCACGACGCTGCTGAGCGTGGGCATCGCGCTCGCCGGCGGCATCGCCTACTTCAAGCTGCCCGTCGCACCGCTGCCGCAGGTGGACTTCCCCACCATCTCGGTGAATGCCTCCATGGCCGGCGCCAGCCCGGATGTCATGGCCGCCACCGTCGCCACCCCGCTCGAGCGGCACCTCGGGCAGATCGCGGACGTGAGCGAGATGACCTCCTCGAGCTCCACCGGAGCGGCGCACGTCACGCTGCAGTTCGGCCTCGACCGCGACATCGACGGCGCGGCCCGCGACGTCGAGTCGGCCATCAACGCCGCGCGCGCCGACCTGCCGGCCGCGCTGCGCAGCAACCCGACCTACCGCAAGGTGAATCCGGCCGATTCCCCCGTGCTGATCCTCACCCTCACCTCGCGCACCCTGACGCCGGGCCAGCTGTACGACGCCGCCGAGACCATCCTGTCGCAGAAGCTGTCGCAGGTGAGCGGCATCGGCCAGGTGCAGATCGGCGGCAGCTCGCTGCCGGCGGTGCGGGTCGAGCTCAACCCGAGCGCGCTGTTCAAGTACGGCATCGGCCTCGAGGACGTGCGCGCCGCGCTGGCGGCGGCCAATGCCAATACCCCCAAGGGCTCGATCGACGTCGGCGGGCAGCGCTACCAGATCTACACCAACGACCAGGCCACCAGGGCCGCGCAGTACCGCAACCTGGTGATCGCGTACCGCAACGGCGCGGCGGTGCGCCTCAGCGACGTGGCGGAGGTACTGGACTCGGTCGAGAACGTGCGCAACGTCGGGCTCGCCAACGGCAACGCGGCCGTGCTGGTCATCCTCTACCGTCAGCCCGGCGCCAACATCATCGAGACAGTGGATCGCGTCACGGCGCTGATCCCGGCGCTCAAGGCCTCCATCCCCACGGACATCGACATCAAGGTGGCCATGGACCGCACGGTCACCATCCGCTCCTCGCTCGCTGCGGTGAAAGTCACGCTCGCGATCGCGGTGGGGCTGGTGATCCTGGTGGTGTTCCTGTTCCTGCGCAACTGGCGCGCGACGCTGGTGCCGGCGGCGGCGGTGCCGATCTCGCTCCTCGGCACCTTCGGCGCCATGTACCTGCTCGGCTACAGCCTCGACAACCTGTCACTCATGGCGCTCATCATCGCCACCGGCTTCGTCGTCGACGATGCCATCGTGGTGCTGGAGAACATCACGCGCCACATCGAGGCGGGCACGCCGCGCTTCCAGGCCGCGATCCTCGGCTCGCGCGAGGTCGGCTTCACGGTCCTGTCCATGAGCCTGTCGCTGGTGGCGGTCTTCATCCCGATCCTCATGATGGGCGGGGTGGTCGGACGGCTGTTCCGCGAGTTCTCCATCACGCTCTCGGTGGCGGTGCTGGTGTCGCTCCTGGTCTCGCTCACCACCACGCCGATGATGTGCTCGCGCCTCATCCGCTCCAAGAGCGCGGGCGGCGAGGGGCGGCTGTTCCAGCTCAGTGAGCGCGCCTTCCAGGGGATGCTCGAGGCCTACGCTCGCTCGCTGCGCTGGGCGCTGCGCTACCGGGCGCTCGTCATGGTGCTGCTGGCCGCGACCGTGGCGTTCAACATCTACCTGTACGTGAAGATCCCCAAGGGCTTCTTCCCGCAGCAGGACACCGGCCGCCTGATCGGCGGCATCCAGGCTGACCAGGCCATCTCGTTCCAGTCGATGTCGGTGAAGCTGCGGCAGTTCATCCACATCGTGCAGTCCGACCCGGCGGTCGACACGGTGGTCGGCTTCACCGGCGGCGGCTCGGCCGGCGGCGGCCAGGTGAACAGCGGCTTCATCTTCGTGTCGCTCAAGCCGCGGGCCGAGCGACGCCTGTCGGCCGACGAGATCATCGGGCGGCTGCGGCCGAAGCTCAACCAGGTGGCCGGCGCGCGCCTGTTCCTGCAGGCCGCGCAGGACATCCGCGTCGGCGGCCGCCAGAGCAACGCCGAATACCAGTACACGCTGCAGGCCGACAGCATCGCCGACATCTACAAGTGGGCGCCGAAGCTCACCGAGGCACTGCAGCATTCCCCGCTGCTCACCGACGTCAACTCCGACCAGCAGCAGAACGGCCAGGAGATCGACCTGGTCATCGACCGCGACACCGCCGCGCGCCTCAAGCTCAACCCGGCCGCCATCGACAACACGCTGTACGACGCCTTCGGCCAGCGCGACGTCTCGACCATCTACAACGCCCTGAACCAGTATCACGTGGTGATGGAGGTGGCACCGCAGTACTGGCAGAGTCCCGACACGCTGAAGAACCTCTGGGTCAGCACCGCCGGCGGCACGGTGAGCGGCAGCCAGTCCAGCAACGCCGTCGCCGGCACCGTGGTCTCGACCCGGACCGCCGCCAGCGGCACGGCCGCCCAGCTCGCCACCGACACCGCGCGCAATCAGGCCACCAATGCGCTCGCCAACTCCGGGCGCGGCGCGGTGTCGACCGGCGCAGCCGACAGCACCGCCGCGGAGACCATGGTGCCGCTCGCGGCCTTCAGCCACTACCAGCCGGGCAACACACCGCTCGCGGTCAACCACCAGGGGACCTTCGTCGCCACGACCCTCTCCTTCAACCTGGCGCCCAACTACTCGCTGAGCGATGCGCAGCAGGCGGTCACCGCCGCGGTCAACGAGATCGGCATGCCGACGAGCATCCACGGCAGCTTCCAGGGCACGGCGCGCTCCTTCGAGCAGTCGACGTCCAACGAGCCGATTCTGATCCTGTCGGCGCTGGCGGCGGTGTACATCGTGCTCGGCGTGCTGTACGAGAGCTACATCCACCCGATCACCATCCTGTCCACCCTGCCCTCGGCGGGCGCTGGCGCGGTGCTGGCCCTGAGGCTCTTCAACCAGGAGTTCAGCATCATCGCCCTGATCGGCGTCATCCTCCTCATCGGTATCGTCAAGAAGAACGCCATCATGATGATCGACTTCGCGCTCGAGGCGCAGCGCGTCCAGGGGCACAAGCCCGCGGATGCGATCTTCAGCGCCTCGCTCCTGCGCTTCCGCCCGATCATGATGACGACCATGGCAGCGATGCTGGGCGCGGTGCCGCTCGCCTTCATGACCGGCGACGGCGCGGAGCTGCGCCAGCCGCTGGGCATCTCCATCGTCGGCGGCCTGCTCGTCAGCCAGGTGCTGACGCTCTACACCACCCCGGTCATGTACCTGTACCTGGACCGCTTCGGCCGCTGGTGCGCCGGCCTGTGGGCGCGGCTGCACCCCGAAATCCCACCCGCGCGGACGGCGGAGGGCCTATGAACCCACCCATCATGCGGCGCGCGCGCGCCACGCTCGGCACGACCCTGCTGGCGCTGGCGGCCGGCTGCGCCGTCGGACCGAACTATCACCGACCGGCGGCGCCCACGCCCGAGCGCTTCAAGGAGGCGGACGGGTGGAAGCCCGCGGAGCCGCGCGAGGCGGCCAGCGGCAGTGCCTGGTGGTCGGTCTACGACGATGCGACGCTCGATGAGCTCGAGAAGCAGATCGACGTCTCCAACCAGACGCTCAAGGCCGCGGAGGCCAACTGGCGACTGGCCGTCGCGCTGGTCAGCCAGACGCGCGCCGGGCTGCTGCCGACGGTGGGCGTGTCGGCAAGCGCCACGCGCTCGGGCGGCCCCGGCGGCCGGGTCGCGACCGGCGTCGCCGGCACTACCGGTGCGACCGCCATCCACCCGGTCAACCAGTTCGATCTCGCCGGCAACGCCGCGTGGGAGTTCGACATCTGGGGCAAGATCCGCCGCCAGCTCGAGAGCGCCAAGGCGAGCGCGCAGGCGAGCGAGGCGGACCTGGCCGCGGCGCGCCTGTCGGCGCAGGCGACGCTCGCCAGCGACTACATCGAGCTGCGCATCGCCGACGAGCAGCGGCACCTGCTCGAGGAGACGGTGGACGCGTTCAAGCGCTCGCTGCAGATCACCGAGAACCAGTATCACGTCGGGGTGGTCGCGAAGGCCGACGTCATCACCGCGCAGACCCAGCTCGGCGGGGCGCAATCGCAGCTGATCGCGGTCGGCGTGACGCGCGCCACCCTCGAGCACGCCATCGCGGTCCTGGTCGGCAAGGCGCCGGCGGATTTCGCGCTGGCGCCTGCGACCCTCGGGGCCGCGGTACCGGTGGTGCCCGCGGGCGTGCCGTCCGCGCTCCTCGAGCGGCGCCCGGATGTGGCGGCCGCCGAGCGGCAGATGGCCGCGGCCAATGCGCAGGTCGGCGTGACCATCGCCGGCTACTTTCCCGACCTGACGCTCAGCGGCACGTACGGCTTTGCCAGTGACGTGGTGTCCGGACTGGTCAAGGCGCCCAATAACTTCTGGTCGCTGGGGGCGGCCGCGAGCGACACGCTCATCGACTTCGGCGCGCGGCCCGCCCAGGTGCGCGAGGCCCGTGCCGCCTACGATGCGGCGGTCGCCACCTACCGCCAAACCGTGCTCGGCGCCTTCCAGCAGGTCGAGGATGAGCTCGCCGCGCTGCGCATCCTCGAGCAGCAGCACGACGTGCAGGACGCGACGGTCAGGTCGGCGAACCTGGCGGTGCAGCTGACCCTCAATCAGTACCGCGCCGGCACCGTCGCCTACACCTCGGTGGTGACCGCGCAGACCGTGGCGCTCGGGGATGCGCAGACGCTGCTCGGCATCCGCCAGAGCCGGCTGGTCGCCGGTGTCGCGCTCATCCAGGCGCTCGGGGGCGGCTGGGACGCCGCCACCCTCGGCAAGAAGAACGGCACCGCGGCAACCCTGGCCGAGAGTGCGCGGCCCTAGCAGCCGCTAGGCGGGGTTCTCCAGGCTGAAGGCCTGGCGGCTGTCGTCGTAGGCGAAGACCTCCGCGTAGCGGCCCCAGCTGATGATGGTGCGCAGCGTCTGCTCGGCGGCGTCCTCGGCCATGTAATCCTCGAGCTCGTCGAAGAAGCGGCTCTTGGGCGCGCTGTGGCTGGCACGCTCGTCGAGCACGCGGCGGATGTGCGCGGCGAGCGGCACGTAGGTGATCAGGTGCCGGGCGAAGAGCTTCTTGCGCTCGTCCGTGTCGCCGCGCGCGAACTGCAGGCCCGCCTCGGTCAGGCGAATGTCGCCGCCCTCGACCTCGGCGAAGCGCAGCATCTGCAGCGCCTCGGCGGCCGGGAACAGGTCATCGACCTCGAGGCGCCCCTCCTCGGCGATCACCGGCAGGTCGGCCTTGCCGTCGTAGGGCGGCTCGGCCACCGCCTCCAGCAGGCCCTGCAGTACGTTGGAAGAGACGTGCTGCAGCGTGGTGCCGATGCCGGTGCCGGCGAAGCGCTCATTGCGCGCTCCGGTGCCCACGGCGCTGCGCGGCCTGGAGGTCATCTCCACGTACACGCGCTCGATCAGGGCGCGGAAGCGCGGGTCGCCGGCGTGACGCGGGTGCGGCACGTCGATCGGGATTTCGCTCGCCACGCGGCCCGGGTTGCTGGAGAAGATCAGCAGGCGGTCGCACATCTGCACCGCCTCCTCGATGTTGTGGGTCACGAGCAGCACCGCCTTGATCGGCAGCTGCCCCTCGCCCCACAGATCGAGGAAATCGCTGCGCAGCGTTTCCGCGGTCAGGATGTCGAGCGCCGAGAACGGCTCGTCCATGAGCAGGATGCTGGGGTGCACCACCAGCGCGCGCGCGAAGCCGACGCGCTGGCGCATGCCGCCGGAGAGCTCGCGCGGGTAGGCGGACTCGAAGCCGTCGAGGCCGATGAGGTCGATCGCCTGCAGCGAGCGCTTGCGCATCTCGGGCGCCGGCACGCCCTGCGCCTCGAGCCCGAGCTGCACGTTCTCGAGCACCGTGAGCCAGGGAAACAGCGCGAAGCTCTGGAACACCATGGCGATGCCGTGCGCCGGCCCGGTGACCGGCCGGCCGAGATAATTGACCAAGCCGGCGGAGGGCTCGTCGAGCCCCGCGATCTGGCGCAGCAGCGTCGACTTGCCCGAGCCGGAGCGCCCGAGCAGGCCCACGATCTCGCCGGGCCGCAGCGTCAGATTGACGTTCTCGAGTACCACCAGCTGATCGCCGTCGGGCTTGCGGAAGGACTTGCACAGGTGCTGCACGTCAAGCAGCGGGGCCAGGTTCAGCAGCGGCGCGGCGGCATTCACGGGCGTCTCCCTACGGTCCTTCAGCTGATGCGGAACTTGCGCTCGGCGCGCGCGTACAGCGGCCGCCAGAACACCCGGTTAAGTATCACGACGAACAGGCTCAGCACCACGATGCCGAGCACGTTGCGGTGGAAGTCCCCGGCGGCGGTGGCGTCCGCGATGTACGCGCCCAGCCCATGCGCGCGCACCGTCTCGGTGCCCCACGAGGCCACCTCGGCATTGACGCTGGCGTTCCAGGAGCCGCCCGAGGCGGTGATCGCCCCGGTGACGTAGAACGGAAACACCGCCGGCAGCGCCACCCGCCGCCACCACAGCCAGCCGCGTACCCCGAGGTTCTCGCTCGCGTAGCGCAGGTCCGGAGCGATGGCCGAGGCGCCGACGATCACATTGAAGAGTATGTACCACTGCGTGCCGAGGATCATGAGCGGGCTCAACCAGATGTCGGGCGTCAGCCGCAGCAGCACGATGGCCGAGACCACGATCGGGAAGAACAGGTTGGCCGGGAAGGCGGCCAGGAACTGCGCGATCGGCTGCACTACGCTCGCCACGCGCGGCCGCAGGCCGACCCACACCCCGATCGGCACCCAGATGAGACTGGCGATCGCGATCAGCACTACCACCCGCATCATGGTGATGAAGCCGTACAGCAGCACGCGCGCGATCTCGTGCGGCGCCACCTCGGACAGCACGAAGCGCGCGGCCATGAAAAGCGCGCCGAGCCCGAGCAGCCCGAGCCCCGCATACCAGACATAGTCCACCCAGGGCCCCTTGAGCGTCTCGCGCAGCCGCGCCGGGCGCGGCGCCGCCCCGGGCGCCGGCAGCGGCCGCACGCCGAGGCGCAGCAGGGCGGCAAAAGCGCGGTTGACGAGCCCGAGGACGCGCGAGCGGCGCATCATGGTGAGCGCCCAGGAGCGGCTGGCGGTAAAACCGGCCTCCTGGTCGAGGCGGAACCAGTCGGCGCTCGCGGTCAGGGGGCGGAACAGCAGCTGGTCGAACAGCAGGATCACGACAAACATGGCGGCGATCGCCCAGCCGATCGCGACCAGGCTCTTCTGCTGGATCGCCAGCGCGATGTAGGAGCCGACGCCGGGCAGCGCGACGGTGGTGTGGCCGACCGTGATGGCCTCGGAGAACACCAGGAAGAACCAGCCGCCCGACATCGACATCATCATGTTCCAGATGAGCGCCGGCATGGCGAACGGCACCTCCAGGCGCCAGAACCGTATCCACGGGCTCAGCTGGAAGTTGCGCGCCGCCTCCACCATCTCGTCCGGGATGCTGCGCAGCGAGTGGTAGAAGCTGAACGCCATGTTCCACGCCTGGCTGGTGAAAATGAGGAAAATGGCGGCCATTTCCGCGCCGGCCACGCGCCCGGGCGTCAGCTGCAGGAAGAACAGGAAGGTGAAGGAGAAGCCGAGGATCGGCACCGACTGCAGGAAGTCGAGCAGCGGCACGAGGATCACCTCGGCGCGGCGGCTCTTGGCGGCGAGCGTCGCGTAGCTGAACGTGAACAGCAGCGATGCCAGCAGCGCGATCAGCATGCGCAGCGCGCTGCGCGCCGCATAGCCGATGAGTGCCGAGGGCGCGAGCGAGATCGGGGTGGCCTGCAGGCGTGCCAGCGAACCGGTCAGACCATAGGCCGCCTCGCCGAGGTACACGAGGAAGGCAAACACCAGCACGAAGGCGAGCACGTCCCAGGCACCCGGAACGTAGCGTTTGCGCAGAACCGATATGGGCAGCCGCTCGATGCGCATCCGCCGAA
>Ga0070681_10002007_pt1 | contig 18424 bp, 7 predicted proteins | sample KBSC83BmetaG_FD_65650 | JGI IMG/M metagenome (GOLD analysis project Ga0070681, IMG submission 65650) | Corn rhizosphere microbial communities from Kellogg Biological Station, Michigan, USA - KBS C8-3B metaG | ecosystem: Host-associated > Plants > Roots > Rhizosphere | place: USA: Michigan... | reverse complement strand
CGCTCAGCCTTACGCTCGTTGTGGTCGTAAGCTGGTTCGCGATGCGCCATCCGCACTTGAGCCAGCGCGTCTACCGGATCGGATACGAGAATCAGCCACCGCAACATTTTCAGGGAAAAGACGGAAAACCCACCGGACTGGCCATAGAACTGATTGACGAGGCGGCACGGCGGGGGGGTATTCGTCTCGAGTGGCTACTCGAGCCGGAAAGTTCGGAAGCCGCATTAAAGTCCGGGAAGGTGGACTTGTGGCCGATGATGACGATACGGCCTGAGCGAAAAGGCGTCGTCTACATCACCGATCCGTTCCGCGAATCCACTGCCTCCCTATTTGTCCGCAGTGGAAGCCCCTACACTCGCTTGGAAGATCTGCAAAATTCCAAGATCTCGTTTGATGGTGCGCCGCTCGATGCCGGCTTACTGAGGCCACGCGTACCCAGAGCTCAATTTTTAGCCATTGAGTCTCCGAAGGAGAGGCTGGAGGCAGTCTGCCAGGATCGCGTGGATGGAGCCTACTTCGATGACTACACCGCGCTCGCCACACTTCTGGATGGCATTTCTTGCGGAGGTCAGGGGCTACGTATTATCCAGATTCCGGAGTTGAACGGCCTGTTGGGCATAGGGGCCACCTTTGAGGCCAAGCCCGTCGCCGACGCAATCCGTGAAGAAATCGGGCGCATGGCAGCGGACGGCACCCTTGCCAGGATTGGATCGCGCTGGCGTTCGTTCACCGGCAGGAATCTCGAAATAGCGAACGAGCTGGATCGCGCGCAAACCAGAGAGCGGTGGCTGTGTGTGGGAATCGCCGGCGCGGTGCTTCTTCTCCTGGTGACTTTGTGGCAAGCGGCTAAGATCCGGCGTGCTCTCGCGGGCGCCAGAGAGGCTACGGTCCTCAAGAGTCAGTTTCTGGCCAACATGAGCCACGAGATTCGCACACCCATGAACGCCATCCTGGGGATGACCGCTCTGGCCATGGACACCTCCGACCGCCAAGAGCAACGGGACTTTCTAACTGACGTCTTGCACTCCGGCGAATCCTTGCTTGCTCTGTTGAATGACATCCTGGATTTATCGAAAATCGAGGCTGGAAAGCTGACCTTCGAACTCGCCTACTTCGCTCTGGCAGAGGTGCCGGCCAGAGTCTGTGCTTTGCTTTCAGAGCAAGCCCGAGCCAAGGGACTCAACCTGGCTTGCCAGTTGCCTAAATCATTACCCAACTTGGTTCGAGGGGACCCCGCGCGCTTACGTCAGGCGTTAGTGAATTTGGTTGGCAACGCGATCAAATTTACCGAAAAGGGCAGTGTGATTTTGGAAGCGGTGCTCGATTCTGAATCGGATCATGCGGTCAGCGTGCGCTTTGAAGTAAAAGACACCGGAATCGGCATTTCCAAAGAAGCCCAACGCCGCATCTTTGAGTCGTTTGTACAAGCGGATGGATCAGTAACGCGCAAGTATGGCGGTACCGGCCTGGGTTTGTCGATCTCCAGGGAGTTGATTTGGAGAATGGGCGGGGAACTGCGGGTAGAAAGCGCACCCGGACGAGGATCGACCTTCTGGTTTATTCTGCCCTTCGAAAAGGCGCCCTGCGGCGACGCGCATCCCGCGCCCGCAGATTTACAGGATGTCAGCGCCGCCACACCGTGATTACGGTCGCCGTTCTGAAGGAAAAGGTTACCGAAATCTCTTCTTGTAAAAGAAATCCACGCCGAACGCACCATTCTGCTGCCGCTCGGCGATAGCTGACCACTTGGGGTCGATGTCCCACTGGACTCGGATGATTTGAGGGTTGCTGGAAGCCACGTCGGTGATGTAAGTGAACGTGAGATCCCGCGTAATCTGCTGTTCGAGCGTCATGCGCGCCTGGGGCGTGTTCTGCACGCCGATAATCTGCGGGTCGATCTTGAATTTGCTGACACCGAACAATCTCTGCAGACGGCCGGAGACCGGATTCGCCACGGCCTGCCCCAGCAGCGCGGAGGCGCCCTTTTGCTCCATGTTCTGCTCGGGCGCGGCGGGTTGGTTGGCGGCCAATATGGGATCGGTTGTGGGAATTTTACCCGTGGCCAGTAGCGCGACGATGTCCGAAAACTGAAGCGGCGGATCGGAATGGTAGGTAAGCTTCAGCTTGTCCATGGTGCCGGTGACGTTCAGAGCGACGTCCACGCCATGGGTGTTCGTCGTCAAATCGATGTTGAGAACGGGATCGATCTGCTGCGGGTTATAAAAGGCGAGGGTGCCCTGATCGATGTTGTAATTGGTTCCGAAAAAGATGATTTTCCCCTGGGTTACATCCAGCCGTCCGAGCATACCGGGACGGGACGGCGTACCTCGCAGGCGCAAATGTCCGTCGGCTTGCAGGTTCTGTGCGAGCGACGTGCGCACCTGAAGATTCGGCGCCGTGTCGATTTTAATGTCGAGCTGCATATTCGCAAGCATCCCCGTTTGGGCCTGCGGTACGGTTGTCGGCGCCGCGGTCTGTGAGAGCATCGATCCGATGTCCGTATGCGAGTGCATGGCGACGCGCAAGACCGTCACGTTTCCCGTTATCGCGCTGCGGCTGGTAGTACCGGTCAAGTTGAGAGTGGCATCCGCCTGCGTGCCGGCATCGGCATACTCTACCAGCACATGGTTGGCGGCGGCGCGCAGCCGGAATTCCATCTCCGGCCCACCGTAGGCGACAAATCCGCCCAGAGTAATCTGGCCTCCGCCGCTCTCCGCCGTTAAGTTCTGAATCACCGCTTGGCTGCCGTTAAAATTGATCAGCCCGTTTGCATTCGAAATGCCGTTCGGAATGTCAATCATGTTGAACGACGCGTTCTGCAACTGTAAACGGCCGTTGATCACTGGTTTTGCAGCCGTGCCCTGCACCACGGCATTCACCAGAACCGTACCGGATGAGAATACGTCCGGATCAAACGCCTCGGCCAGTTCCAGATGAATATTCCCGTCGGCTCGCAAATCGAGCGCCTGCGGATCTTGTAAGGAGGCAGTGCCCGAGAGACTCAGGTTAGAGTACTGTCCCACAATTTTTGCGTTCTGCACTTTCACCACGGACCGATTGAGCGTCACGAGGACCGGACCGGAGTTGTGCAACTGAACGACGCGGCGAGGATTCTGCAATTTGCCGGGCGCAGGCGTGGAATTTATTTCCAGCTTCGATAATTCGAGCGATGCCTTCAGATCCTGGGGCTTGGCAGCGGGTCCGCTCAGGTCGGCCTTGCCTTCGACCAGCGCGTCGAAACCAGGCCTGGCGGTGGGTCCAATCCAGTTTTCCAGACCTTTGTAAGTAAGGTTGGCGAACGTCAGTTGCGCGGTCAGAGGATAATCACCGTGCAGCTGCATTCGGCCGGCGCCCTGAATTTTCGACTTGGCAAAGTCGGAGTTTACGTTGAAATCGAGATCTCTCCCGCGTGTTACGGCAGTCGCCGTGACATCGCCCACCGGCTTCCCATTCACAGAGAGCCCGTTCGCGGAAAGATTCGCATTCAATGTCTGGAAGAGGGGGGGGGCGCCGCGCCGCAGCGTTGCCGCTCCGTCTGCCGCTAACTGTAAACCACCCGTCAGACCCGGTTTATACTGCCGGATCCCGTGTACGGTTGCGAGTTGGATGCGATTGCTGGCCACGTGAAAGCGAACGTTACCGTCCGAGTAGTTGTCCGGTGGGTGCGTAAATGACCCGTTCATCTCAACGCGATTCGGCCCAACAGTGAGCAGAAAAGACGGAAGATCCACGAGTTGATTCGAATAGGTGAACTTCGCTTGCAGATTGTCGAATGGCTCGCCTTTCACCATGCCTTTCGCGATGCCCATGGTGCCGCTGGCATGCGGATCCTTGAGCGTGCCGGAGAGGTCTGCATTCGCACTCAAGATTCCGGCGGCTTCAATATCATGCCGCCCGGCAACCGCCAGCACCTGCTGGATAGGCAGGTTACTAATGACGGCATCGGCCTTGGTGGGGTGATCTCCAGTGAGCTGTGTTTGGCCGTTTACCCGAATGGTAGATCCGGCAAAATCGGAATGCAGCCGGTAATCCAGATTTGTACCCGAGGTCTGCGCGGTTGCCGTGAGGTCTCCTAATTTCTTTCCCTGCATCACGAGACCACGGGCGCTTACGTTCGCGTTCAGGCTGGTGACCTGCACTTCATCTTTCCCGGCGACCGGCCGCACGTCCGCAGTGGCGTCCGCCAGCACAGAAACGATGCCGCTGAGATTGGCGCGCTGTGTTTGCGGGACGTGGAACTGATCGAGCGACATCTGATTGCCTGCCACGTGCGCGCGAATCACTCCGCGATGAAGGTCGCCTTGCGGGTGCTGATATGAGCCGTTCGCGTCGAGTCTCGCCGTCCCGGCCGTGACTCGAAATGTGGAGAGATCGATCGACCGGTTGGTGAGCACCGCGCGCGCCGTGAGCTGATCGACGTGCTCGTTATTGGCAGTCGCATTTACGGCGTCGAGCGCAAGATTGCCGCGCGGATCGCCCACGGTGCCCGTGATGTGAGCAGATGCCGTAAGATTGCCCGAGGCCTGCGTGTCTTTTTGGCCGGCTAGCGCCAGTATGTCGCGCACGTCGGCGTTCTGAATGGACGCATCCGCGGCCAGCGGCTCCCACGATTCCGCTTTCCAATTGCGCAGGCCAACGCTGGCGGCAAATTGTGTCTGCATCGTCGCTCGCGTCAGCTTACCGTTGCGAATTGCAGCGCCGGACGGAGAAGCGTCGAGATCAGCTGCCAGCAGATTGAATTGGCGGTCCGCAACCACGAAGTTTGTTAACGTCAAATGCCCGGCGAGCCCGGGAGCCTCCAGTTTTCCCGTGACCGTCCCATCGAATGTCGCTGCGCCGCCTTGCAGCGCAACCGGCATTGCCCCTGGTTGTGAGGACGCCATCGCCATGGCCGGCGCAAAATCGTTCAGGTTGTGCGAAACCAACTGGATTTGCAGCTGCCGCCCGAGGGCGCCGGAGAGATCGAGACGCGATGACGGCAGTGCGATGTACGAACGCGCAATCGTGACAGTATCGGCGCGGCCATTGTAATCCGCGTTGAGCCGTCCCCAAACCGGCACTCCGCGACGCCCCGGTACGATTACCAGGTGCATGCTCGCAACGGTTTGCGCCGGAGCGTGGATATTGCCCGAAGCATCGAGCGGTCCCGAGATCACGCCATCATATGGCAGAGGGCGCGTGAGAAACGGCCGGGCCATTTCCTGCAAATCGAAATGATTCAGGTTGCCTTTGACTTGAAACGCTGCCTGGTTAACGAGCGAGGCATTGCCATTGAACGTCCCGCCGAGTGCCGCCAGGCGCAACCCTGCAAGGTCTATACGTGCCGGATCGGCACGAACCGACGTGTCCAGACTCACTCCGCTCAGCCGATGGCCGGCTTGCTGGAATGCCAGCCCGCGTGCATTCACATTACCGGTGACCAGATAGTCTGAGTTGCCGCTCATGCGGGCATTGCCGCCGATTTGCACCATGCCCTCGGGATGCGAGGAAACCTTCAGCATGCGGCCTAATTCCCCAAGGGCGAGCCTTGCATTGAAGCGTAGCGTGCCCTGCCGTGACGAAACATCTTTGAGCGTGCCGGACGCTTCGAGATTGGACTTCCCGAGGGCGAGCCGCGCGGTCGAGACCTTTATGTGGTTATCGTCCATATCGATCACGACGTCCGCATTTAGAACTTTCGGCAGGTTACCGGACGTGTTGAGCGGCAGCGATTGTCCGGCGGAGCGCTGCACTTCGGCCAACGCGACACGCGCGTTCACATGCGCGGCAGTGTGAGGCGAAACCAGATGATCCATGGCGCCCGAGATGACGATCTCCGACTCGGGCGTGGTCAGACGTGCATTCGTCACCTCGACTCTATCTTTTCCGAGCATCACCGGGATCACTACGTCAATGTTCATTGGCTGATTCCCGTCGGAACGGACGTATAGGGGCTGGATGGAGATTTGTCCTTTGTACTGGGACAGCACAGTGTTATAGACGAGTTGGGCTTTCAGATTTTCACCGCGGGCATCCAGCGGGGTTTTTCGTTCAGCGAACGTAAGGCTGCCATTACGCAAATCGAAATGCCCGATGGCCAGATTCACAATTGTTTCGAGAGCCGTGGTGTCGCTCTTCTGCTTGATTTTGGGCTCGGGAACATTGGTGTGCCCGTCCGGATACACGATGACGTTCGCCTGCGGCGTGTCGATCACAAGCGATGAGATATCCACAGCATGCTTGAAAGGCGACACGATCTTTAACGTCACCTCGAGCAACTTGGCGCGAAACAGCGGCGCGGCGCCCGCCGGCTCAGTTCCGTGCAGGACAAAATTGCGCACCTCCGCACGCAGGTTTCGCCAGTCAAAATCAAATGAGCCGATGTCGACGGTTCCCCCGGTGGACGTCTGAACCGAGGCAATGATTTTTTCGCGCACCAGATTGCGGAACCACTGCGTCTGCACGGCGAGAACGCCCGCGACAACCAGAACGACGATCAGACCGCCCAGGGAACCTAGCGCTATATATGTAATTTTTCGGGCGCGGCTCATTCAAACGCCCCCTTCTTGAAATCGACGCGACTGTGCCCGCGCATCTCTTTAAGCCACACGTTTAACTGCTCGTCAACGGTCGTGGCGGGCTTGGCGGCCGGGCCGGATCTGGGAATGAGACGCTCGCGCGACTCCCCGTTCTGCTTACGGTGCGCCTCATGCCCGGCGAGCACTGCATTGTGTTGCTCGGGACGCCGCACGGACGGACCTGCGCCGATGCCAGGCTGAAACCGGACATCCGTAAAGCGCAGCGCCGACAGCTCCCACAGCAGGTGCGATCGCAACTGATCGGCGGTGATTCCATACTTCGCAAGCGCGGCCTGAAATTCGGCATCATTCGTAAAGTGAGATTTCTTGAAATTCACCAGCATCTGTTCGGCCTCGCTCTTTTGGGGCTGGGGGTAGCGTCCGATGGTCATTTCGCGCCGGATCAGCGCCTGATCGACCAACCGTTCCGCGGACGCTCGGCGGGCGGCGGAGCTGAAATCGAGCGGCGCGCCATTCAGGAAATCCGTGATGCGGATGTCCTCGATCACCTCGCTTTCCGTAATGGCATCGGTGTCCACAGTGACAGCGATACGGTCCACGACCACGGCCATCGCCGCCCCCGCGAGTAAGAAACCGGCCATGATTCGCATGCTCATATCAGAATGACTGCCCTATCGAAAAGAAGAATTGAAAGTGGCTGACACTTTGCAAAACGCGCTGCGGCGGCGTGGGGACGTTGAACAGCAGCTGGTCGTAGGTGCCTTTCAGCCCCATGAAACTCGGCGGGTTGATACTGTAGGCCAGATCCAGCCGAATTGGGCCCACAGGCGTCCGATAGCGAATGCCGAACCCGGCGGCGTGGACCATGTAATCGAAATCCGTCAGACTCTTCTGGCTTACCCGAAACGATATCTTGCTGATGCTCGAATAAATGTTTCCCATGTCGTGAAAGATCACGCCGTCGATGTTGTCCCCGATCAGTGGGAAGCGCAATTCCGTCGCGTGAAAGAACAGTGCGTTCCCTCCGACCGGAAATCCTGTGTATGCGTCGCGCGGGCCGGCCTGGTTGTCAGGGAAACCTCGCATCGTAGTGCTGCCGCCCCCGTAAAAACGTTCCGGCAGCGGGATGTACTCGGTGGGATCGGTTCCTTTGGGCACGTGAAACGGTCCCAGCCAGCCGAATTCCGTGTTACTGGCGAGCACCATTGTCTTTCGGATTGTCTTGTAATACGAATTCCGCGCCAGGAAGTGCACGAAATTCTTTTGCCCTCCGAAGATGCGCTCGGCGAGGGCGAGATCCAGGGAGTTATAGATGCCGCGGTGCGCATTGCTGGGATCATCGCGGCGGTCCTGGATCAGGCTGCTCCCCACCGAGGCTACTTGCGCCGGTTGCGAAAGTTGCGGAATCAGCAGCGGCGAAATCTTCAGCGTGGACGAATCCACTCTGACGTCGCGCCAGGTATAGCGAAATAGACCCGTCACGGCTTTCGTGAACTTCTGCGAAACCTGCGCCGAGCCCTCGAGCCGCTTGGCCGTGAAGGTGCGTACATCCCGCGTGTCGTCGTACAACGCGGTGAACGAGAGATTGCGGCCATCGACGTTGTGATATCGCGGGGCGTAGTAGTTGAGCGATCCAAGGCGCTGTAGCGTAGAGTACCGGCTTTTGAAATTCAGGCTGTGTCCCAGACCGAACATATTCAGGCGGCTGATTTCGAACGACGCGCGCGGAGCGAAGCCAGTTTGGCCCGCGGCATTACTCAAGCTGGTCTGGCTGCCGCCAATGCGCGCCACTTCAGCGCCAATACCGACGGCCATTTGGTACCGGTGCCCTTCGTCCAGATGGTAAAGGACGTATTTACGATCCGTGTCCCCGTCAGGATTCTGAATCGCCATATCCACTTTGTCGAAAACCCCGAGCTCGTAGAGACGCCGCTGCATGATGCCCATTTGCGTCCAGGAAAGCGGATCGCCGGCTTCCATCATGACGTTCGGCTTCACCACGCGCATTTTCGTAGTTTTCATTCCCGTGAGTACGACATCACGCACGTATCTACGTTTGCCCTCGGTGATGAAGTATTGAACTTTGAACTGATGCGGTCCCGGACCGGGCGTCTCTTTGTAATCAAAGGTGGCGTCGGGAAATCCCGCTGACTGATACCGCGTAATGATGTAGTCGCGGTCCATCGCTACATTGTTTTCGCTGTACGGCTGCCCTTCCGTAGTGGTCAGGCCGGCGAGATCCTCAGGTTTGAGCTGCTTCACGCCGCTCATGCTGAAAGCAGAAACGACATACTGCGGCCCCTCTTCGATTACGACGGTTGCAGCCACGTCACCGGTCTTGCCGTGGTAATCATCGATGACCTGGAAAAGGACCTTTACATCGCGAAATCCGTTGGCGCGGTATAACGCCGTTATGGCGTCCGCATCCCTCCGCTCGAAGGCTGCGCTATAGCGCCCGTGGCGGAACCGAATGAAGCCGGCAGGCTGCAGAAACATCCGGTCGCGGAGATCGGCGGTTTTGAAATATTTATTGCCTTTGATCAGCACTTGAACCAGCTTGTGCCGCGGGCCAAGGTTGATGACGTAAGTAATGCGCTGCTGGTCGGGTCCTTCGTCTTTCGTTTCGAAATCTACTTCAGCTTCGTAATAGCCCTGATATTGGAAGTAGTCCCGGAGATTGCGGGCGCCTTCGACCACCAGGTCACGGTTTACCGTCCCCTCGTCGAAGACCGGGACATATTTCTTGAGTTTACCTTTTGAGACTTTCGCGCCATCGGTAGTGAATTTCACCTTGGGACCGCCGTTCACTTTTAACGTGGGCTGCGCACGCCGTGTCTGCTTGTCGTAGCGCATGTCTTCGAGCGTCGTCGTGGCGGTTAAACGATCCTGGCTCACGTACTTGTTTCGTACGCGTTCCAAACCGCTCTGGACATTCTCTTCGGTGTCCTGCTTCCAGCGAAACCAACCCTTATATTTCGTCTCGGAGGCCACTTTCTCCGCGGGCAGTTTTGGATCGCCGGTGATGATAGGGGTGGTGAGGCGCGCGCGTTTTCCGGCGTCGACGAGGAACGTCAGGCTGATTTCTTGATGATCAGGATCGCGCTGTTCCTTGGGCTGGATAGTGGCCTCGAAGAACCCATCTCGCTGCAAGAGGCGTTGCAGTCCATCCAGCGCAGTACTCAAAGAGTCAGCCGTGTAGGGCTGGCCCAGTTCCAATCTGGTGGCATTTGCAAGTTGGCCGCGGTTCGGCGGATACTTCGTATTCCCACCCACCTCCACAGGCCCGATGAACCATTGCTCCTCCGTTCGAAAGATCAGTGTAACGCCAGCGCCCGCGGGTTCCGCCTCTACTTCCACGTTCGAGTAGCGTCCGGTTTTGTAGAGCTTCTTGATCGCAGTGCGCAGTTCATCACCGCCCAGTGCAGCGTTGTATTTGAAACCTACGATCGACGCGAGCTGCTCCGGAGTCAGAGGCTGCTTGGGAGGGTCAAATTGAACAGCTTGAACGGCTTTGCCTTCTAGACCGCTCGCGCTTGGAAGATCGGCCGCCTGCGAACATGCCAGGCACACGAACAGATAGGCGAAGGGTCGGAAGAGGCGGCGAAGGTTCGCCATTATCGAGGGGACACTGCAACTCAATCGCCTTTGTATGGTGACTGACGGTGGCTTCCGCCAGCGGCGCTCAACGTATGGAAAGTAGCTTTAGCGTCGAGGCATTTGTCACGCCCATTACAAAGCGGAGGCAGAGAAGACGTAACTCATACGTTTTTTCCCGGACGCTGCTGGCACTTTTTGACCTCGTCGGCAGAGCAGGGTAAATCGTGTTAAATTCAACTCCGTCTCCGTAATTTGTTCACACCCTCATTTAGACTGGAGAACGAAACCGATGCCACTGTGGCGACCAGATCCGACTTTCTACCCGTCCCCGAAGATGGCCATGCAGGCGCCGCCGGAAAAGCTGGCGTTCGTTGCCATGCTCAACGCGAACAACAACGGCGGCCACGATGCCTTAGGCGTGGTTGATGTCGACCCGGGATCTTCCGGCTACGGCCGTATTGTAGGCCAGCTCGACATGCCGAACGCCGGCGACGAGTTGCACCATTTCGGGTGGAATGCGTGCAGCGCCTGTCTGTGCCCGTACGCGCCGCATCCACATGTCGAGCGGCGTTACTTGATTGTTCCCGGCATTCGATCCTCACGCATTCATATCATCGATACCAAGCCCGATCCGCGAAATCCGCAAATCGTGAAAGTGATTGAGCCCGAGACGCTGGCCGCGCGCGCCGGGTACACGTCGCCTCATACGATTCACTGCGGTCCGGAAGGAATTTACGCCAGCGCGCTCGGAGCCACGAATGGCGACGGGCCCGGCGGAATCTTCATGATGGACCACGACAGCTTCGATGTGCTCGGTAAATGGGAGCTGGATCGCGGCCCGCAGTTCCTGGCCTATGATTTCTGGTGGCACCTCGGATTCGACACCATGATCTCCAGTGAATGGGGCACGCCGAATATGGTGCAGAACGGCATCAATCCCGAAATTCTGCTCAAAGGCGGATACGGCCATAAACTGCACGTCTGGGATTTGCGGAAACGCCGGCATGTGCAGGAATTGGATCTGGGATCCGAATATCAAATGACTCTCGAGCTGCGCCCGGCGCACGATCCCACGCGAGCTTACGGCTTTCTCGGGGTGGTGGTCTCGCTCAAAGATCTTTCCGCCTCGATTTGGGTGTGGCACCGCGACGGCGGGCAATGGAGCATCAAGAAAATTATCGACATTCCCGCTGAACCGGCCGATCCCGAGAAGCTGCCTCCACTGCTGCAGGGTTTCAAAGCCGTGCCGCCGCTCATCACCGACATCAATCTTTCGCTCGACGACCGTTTTCTTTACGTGTCCTGCTGGGGGACCGGCGAGTTTTTGCAGTATGACGTAACCGATCCGTTTTGGCCCAAGAAGACCGGATCGGTACACCTGGGGGGCATCGTTCGCCGCGCCGCGCATCCGCGGCAGCCGAGGACGGCGCTCAACGGCGGCCCCCAGATGGTCGAGGTGAGCAGGGACGGAAAACGGATCTACTTCACAAATTCACTATACGCGCCGTGGGATGTGCAGTTCTACCCCGAGGGCATCAAGAGCTGGATGGTGAAGTTGAACGCCAAGCCGGAAGGCGGAATGGAGCTCGATCCGAACTTTTTCCTGGAGTTCGGCGATCTGCGCGGCCACCAGGTGCGCCTCGAAGGCGGCGACGCGTCCTCTGATTCGTATTGCTACTCATGACCGGTTGGGGCTGGCCCGCCCTTTTTGCTCTGGGTGCGTTCCACGGCATCAACCCGGGTATGGGCTGGCTCTTCGCCGTCGCTCTTGGAATGCAAGAGAAAAGCATCCGGGCGGTCCTCAAATCACTGGTCCCCATCACGGCCGGCCATGCCATCGCTATTGGGATCGTACTTCTGCTTGCGGGATTCATTCAGGTGGTATTGCCCCTGAATTACGTGAAGATCTGGGTGGCCGGTGCGCTCGTAGCGCTGGGTCTTTACCGCATTGTGCGCAGCCGCCATTTCCAATGGGGTGGAATGCAAGTAGGATTTGCCGATTTGACGTTCTGGTCATTTCTGATGGCATCCGCCCATGGCGCCGGCCTGATGGTTTTGCCCGTCGTCCTGAAGATGCCGCCGATGGGCGCCTCCGCGGGGCATCATCTGCACGCTTTTCAGGATCCCCTAACAGCAGTTATCGCCACGCTGATTCACACTGCGGGATATCTGACTGTCACGGCCGCGACTGCTGTGCTCGTTTATCACAAGTTTGGTCTGGCGCTGTTGCGCACAGCGTGGGTCAATCTGGATGTGGTGTGGGCCTTTGCGCTGCTGGCGGCGGGGTGTGTGGCTCTACTTGTTTAGGGTGGGCCGAGCACGCCTGCTAGCGGCGCCCGCGCGCCATCCAGATATTTCCGGTGGTCTCGGCGAGGCTGAATATCAGCGCCCCGTTGGTGATGGATAGACCCACTTTGCCCGGACTTCCGATGCTCGTCAGCGATTGCTGCGAATGATGGAAGTGATATACCGGAAAAGGCGCACCGGCGGGCTGCTTCGTCTGCCGGCCCAAGCGTTGTGCCCAGATGCAGCGGAAGCCGTCGCGCTCGGATAAAAAATAAAGCAATCCACCGCCTGGCGCCCACCTCACTTCCCGATCCATTTCGTTTCCGCCAGTCACCGGAATCCAGGTCTCGCGTCCGCCCGGCGAACCGCCACGAAACGGAGTGACGTAGATAGTCCTTGCAGCATCGTTGTCCACCGGCCTGGCTTGGAACGCGATCCACTGGCTGTCCGGAGAAAAGGACTCCGGATAGAGCGCCAGCCCGCTATCTTTAATCAGCTCCCTGGTTGTGCCTTGCGCAAGATCCAGCAAGCCCACACAGTAGGGTGAACAAGACTTGGCCTCGAACAGTAGCTTGCCGCCATCTGCCGAGAAATCGCGCGGTGGGCCGCCATTTTTGTAGATCTTCTCATCGCCACCGCCCGCGGACATAACGTGAATCGCCCACTCAGGACTGGAAATCGCGTAGGCCACTTTTGAGCCGTCCGGCGTGATCTTGGGCGAATCGAATTCGGAAGGGCTAAAAGCCAGCTTGGTATTCGTATTAACCGCCAGGTCTTTCACCCATATTTCCCGTTTGCCCGAGCGGTCGGAGCTGAACGCAAGTCGCCGGTTTTTAGAAATTGACGGAAAAACTTCGGTCGAAAGATCACGCGTGACGCGCTGTATCTCGCCGGTCACTTTACCCTCATTCAGTTCTACAGGCAGACTCCATACGTTCGTATTTGCGGCCACGGTGGAAAAGACGATGCTGCCATTGGCGGCAACCGAAGGCTCGCCGTCCTGATCGGTCCCAAAGGTAAGGCGTCTCGGAATTCCGCTGATCTTTCCAGTACGGGGAGAAAGGCTTGCCTTCCAAAGATTGGTCGTATCTCTGGTCGCCGAAAAGAAGACTTCATCTCCGACCCAGGCTGCAGGCACCGCGGCGGCGAGATTCTCACGCGCGAAGACTGCGAAAGCACCCGTTTGGATCGCTGGTCCTCCACCCAGCGGCGCGACCCACCAATCGGACGGCGAGGATTCGCTCCGCTGTCCCCAGAACAACAGATATTTTCCATCGGACGACCAAATGGCGTCATGCGCTCCGTAGAATTCCGGATGAATCGCCTTGGGCGTTCCCCCCGTGGCGGGAACGATATAGATTTGGGTGCAGACGAAGTACGACTCACCGACCCAGTAGACGATCCGTTGACCGTCGGGCGAGAACTGCGGGCCGCGCCCCTTGTTCGCGATGAGCTTTAGATCTCCTCCCAGTACGGCGACTGTGTAAATCCCGCCACCGGCCCGGTCCGAACGGAAAGCAACTTTCGAACCATCGGGCGAAAACGACGGCCCATAATCGTCGGCCGGATTTGGAGCGAGCCGAACACGATCGCCTGTACCGATGTTCTGCACCCAAATGTCGAGATTCCCTTCGCCGCTGCGATCGGACGCGTAAGCTACCAACCTGCCGTCTGGCGAAATGGACGGATCGGTTGTGAAGCCGGCATCATATGTCAGACGGTTGAGAAGTAATTCTTCCGCCGGTTTTTTCCTGACAATCCAGAGAATCAGTGCAACCGCAACCGCGATACCCACCACGGAAACCGACCAAGCCCAACCCCGCCGCGGCTGCTGCACGGGTTGCTGCGGAACGCCATTCGTCCGGTTCGAGAAGATCGGTACAAAGTTCGTCCCCAGGCTGATGACGACGCGGTCATCCTTGCCGGCGCCTTCGTAGTAATCCTTGAGCTTCTCTCTTAACCTCCGCTTCTCGACCCTGACGACCGACTTTTCACTCGGCGCAAACTCCTTCTGGTTGAAGACCTTCTCCGCAATCACGTATTCGGAAAGCTGATCCGCCCGGCCTTCTATCGTCTCGATTACGATGAAATGCAAGAACTTGGCCAGTGCGGGAGACAGGATGTTGCTGGCGACGATCCGCTCCAGTTGCTTGTAATGGGAATTCCAGCGCCGGACTGCTCTTTTCCACAAGGCGGGAGAAGGCGAGGCGCTCACATGATTGCGGAAAGGAGCCGGCTGAGATCCACTCATGGCTTGCAAGCCTCGCAGACGGCGACAAAATGGTCCGTAACACCCCTGTAACACCTATCTTAATTGGAGACTAGCGCGTAGTGCTGTCCTTTAGAAGCCACTGAAGGGAAAGATCGTGCGATTTAACAACCCTGGTGACAAAGATTAACGTTGCCAACCTCTGATCTGGAATCACAGAATACTAGCGCTCAGGGATAAACGGAAACGTTTGCGAACAGACGAACTCGTGTCGACCACTTTCGACCCGGGTCGTCCTGCTTGCACTGATCGACGTTAAGAGGAGGTCTTGTGAATCAAAGAAGCCCAATTATCTGGCTCGTTCTGTCGTTGTTTATGGCTCTGTGCCTGGGGGTACCGAACACCGTCTTTGGCCAGCAAGTGACCGCCGCCATCACCGGTGTTGTAACGGACCCATCAGGCGCTCCCATTGCCAATGCCACGGTCACTGCAAAAGACACACAGCGCGGGACCGTTTTTACGACGCAAACCAACCAAGCCGGTGTCTACAACCTGCCACGGCTGCCGATCGGCACTTACGAAGTGCGGGTGGAAGCCAAAGGGTTCCAAACCGCCGTGCGGCCCGCGTTCACGCTAGAGCTTAACCAAACAGCGCGTGTGGACTTTCCCATGACTATCGGAGAAGTGTCCCAAACCGTGGAAGTCACAGCCTCGGCCCCGACGCTCCAGACCGACAGTACCCAACTAAATACCGTCATAGACGCCAACACCAACGTCTCTCTGCCGCTGGCCACTCGCAACTACGTGCAGTTGACGTTGCTGGCGCCAGGAAGCGTGAATCCGAATCCGCAAACCCTGACTTCCGTGCAGGGGCCAGGCGGCAGCGGAAGACCATACATTAACGGCAATCGTGAGCAGTCCAACAACTTCCTGCTGGATGGCATGGACAACAACCAGGTGTCGGACAACCTGGTCGGTTACACGCCGAGCGTGGATGCGATTCAGGAATTCAACATGATCACGCAGAACGCCTCGGCGGAGTTCGGTAACTTCCAGGGCGCCATTGTGAGTGCATCCATTAAATCAGGCACGAATGCGTATCACGGAGACGCATTCGAGTTCTTCCGCAACGACGTGTTGAACGCCAATACCTGGTCCAACAACTGGGCTGGCTCACAGAAAGCGAGACTCCGCTGGAATATGTTCGGCGGCACGTTCGGAGGGCCTATCAAGAGGGACAAGCTGTTTTTCTTCGTGGACTACCAGGGGCAGCGTTTCAATCAGCCCAACACGACCAACGCGTTCACAATATTCACGGCAGCGGAGCGCCAGGGCGACTTTTCGCAGTTGCTGGCGGTAAAGGGTATCCAGCTTTACAATCCCTTCCAGGTCGATGCCAGCGGAAAACGCGCCCCGTTTCCCAACAACCAGATACCCATAGGGTTGATCGATCCGGTAGCCAAAGCGCTGTTTTCTTCAAATCTGTATCCTCAACCGGTCAACGGCAATCTGATCAACAACTTCTTCTACACCACCAAGAGCCACATTTATGCCGATCAGGGCGATGTCAAGCTGGACTACAACTTGTCTGAAAAGGACCGGCTTTTTGCGCGCTACACACAGAGTTTTCAGGACAATCCGACGATTAATTCGTTCCAGCTTCTTGCCAACGGATTTAACTTTGCTCCCATCGAGAACGGAGTCGTGGACTGGACACGGACGGTGAGCCCCAGTCTGGTCAATGAACTTCGTGTCGGCATGAACTATGTGAAGGTCAACAATGGCGCGTCCTACGGCGGTCTGGGGAACATTGGCGAACAGTTGGGCATCCAGGGCGTGAATACTCCTGGCCCGGGACTCCTGGCATTGCAATTCGGCGGAGGCGTCGCCCAAACCATCGGCAACAGCAACATCTACCAGCTCTTTGCCGACACCGTGTTTCAATTCGAGGATTCGGTGGTGTTCACCAAAGGCCGCCACACCATCCATACAGGTTTCCAGTTCCAGCGGAGCCTGATCAACTCATTCTACGGCGGCAACAACGGGCTGCTGGGTTTCATTGATTTCGACGGCCGGTTTACCGCCGGCCCGAATGACCTGGCAGTAGCCGGCAGCGGCGCCGGAGCCGGTGAAGCCGACTTCTTCCTGGGGCTGCCGGATTCTTTCGGACGCGGCATCGGCAATTTCGGCACCTGGGGCCAGCGATCGAGCACCATCGCCGCCTATGTTCAGGATGACTTCCGTGTGAGGCACAACCTCACGTTGAACCTCGGCCTCCGCTATGAGACCCACACTCCCTGGGTGGAAGTGGAAGACCGCCAGGTTAACTTCGCCCCCATCAGTGGCGCGGTGCAATTCGCGAACCAGTCCAACATCTTTGGCAATCGCGGTCTCTACCACTCCTATAACTCCGGTCTGGATTTCCAGCCGCGCATTGGGTTCGCGTGGACCCCGGAAGCTCTCGGCAAGAGAACCGTGTTTCGCGGGGCGTACACGATCTCGTCATACCTCGAAGGGACCGGAACCAACCTGCGTCTGACCATGAACCCCCCGTTCAAAATACCCGAGTTCCAGACCAACTACCACGACACGCCCCTTCCGGCGACCAGGGTCGAGGCGGGCATTCTGCCTCCAAATACGGGCAACGTGTTCGACAACGCGCTGATCCGCTTGTGGGATCCGAACGTCAGGCCGGCCGCCGTGCAGCAGTGGAATTTCTCTATCCAGCACGAGCTTGGCAGCTCAACCAGCGTGCAGGCCGCTTACGTCGGCCAGCATGGAACGCACCTGATGGTGCCGATGCCGTACTTGCAGTCGCAGCTGCATCCCGATGGCAGCATCACGCGTAGCCCGTTCCTCTCCGGGAACCCGGAACTGGCCAACATCTCGCAGATCTCCGGGACGGCGTCCAACGGCAACCAGCGCTACGACGCGTTGCAGGCCACATTTCAACGGCGCTTGAGCGACGGTCTGCAATTCCAGGTGGCGTATACCTTCTCGAAGTGCATGACGGATTCGATCGGTTACTACGGCGACAGCGGGCAAGCCGCGCCGACTTCGGCGTACTTTCAGAACCTGTACGACAAGAGGGCGGAATGGGGCCCCTGTTTCTTCGACGCAACTCACTTGGTCACCGGCTATGCGGTTTACGAGTTGCCGTTAGGCCGCGGCAAGAAGTGGGGCAACAACATGAACAGGGCGGCTAACGCCGTCGTTGGCGGCTGGCAGGTGAGCGGCATTCTGAGCCAGCATACCGGCTTCCCACTCACCATCACCGCGGGCGACGCATCGCACACCAATTCCCGCGGCCCACGGGCGGATTGCATTGCTCCACCCCACGTCTTCGGGACCCGGAATGCTTCCACAGGAGGCTACCAGTGGTTCGATCCCAATTCTTACGCGGCTCCGCCGTCCGGCCATTTCGGCAGTTGCGGAGTCGGAACCGTCCGCGGTCCGGGGCAGCATACCTTCGACATGGGTTTGCAGAAACAATTCATCATCACCGAGAACAAGCGCGTGGAGTTCCGCGGCGAGTTCGTCAACCTTACGAACACGCCGATTCTGAACTCTCCAGGCACAGGTCTCGGAGGTGGCCTGGGCCAAATAACGTCCTCACAAGGCGAACGCCAGATTCAATTCGCTCTGAAGTTCTATTTCTGACGCCGGGGTAATTCCTGGCCATTAACGGGCGCGATCTCTACAAGCGAGGCATCAACACGCGCAACGCGCTTTACCGCAATCAAGGAGACGGCACCTTCACGGACATCACGGAAAAAGCCGGCGTGCCAGGCAATGCCTACGGACTGGGCTGCAT
>Ga0070681_10002006_pt1 | contig 18424 bp, 12 predicted proteins | sample KBSC83BmetaG_FD_65650 | JGI IMG/M metagenome (GOLD analysis project Ga0070681, IMG submission 65650) | Corn rhizosphere microbial communities from Kellogg Biological Station, Michigan, USA - KBS C8-3B metaG | ecosystem: Host-associated > Plants > Roots > Rhizosphere | place: USA: Michigan... | reverse complement strand
CCGCCTGCAACGCCTCACGAGCGAAATCCCAGTGAATGGCGGCCGTCGTTTCCCCGAGCGCCTTGTCGAGTATCTGCGAGAGAAGCTCCATGTTCGGCTCGGTGCTCTGGCCTTGTGCATCCACCGGCGGATGCACTTCCAACAGCAAGCGCCCGTCGACGTAGGCGGTCTTCACCGGCTGGTTGACCAGGTAGACCTTGGTACCGACCGGTATCAGTGGAAACAGCGAGGCCACATCCTCCGGATACATCCTGATGCAGCCGTGGGTGATCGCCATTCCAACAGCCCTCGGGTTGTTGGTGCCGTGAATCATGTAAGTGCCATCGCCCACGGCCAGGCGCATCGCGAAATCCCCGAGCGGGTTGTCGGGTCCCGCCTTGACGACCTTGGGAATCGGATCGCCGTTGGCTTCGTGCTCCTTGCGCACGGACTCCGGCGGGTACCAGGTCGGATGCTTGATCTTCTGGCTGACGTGCGTTTCGCCCAGCGGCGTATGCCAGTCCATCTTGCCGATGCTCACCGGGAAGGTGATGACGACGGGCTTCTCGTTTTTCTTCGGCTTCGGGTAATAGTAGAGGCGGTGCTCCGGGAGATTCACGACGATGCCATCTCGCGGTCCCGGAGGAAGAATGCGCTCGCCCGGCAGCAGGATGTCTTTGCCGTCGCCCGGAATCCACATGTCGGTACCGGGATTGGCGCGGATGATCTCCTCGTATCCGAGGCTGTAGCGTCGCGCGATATCGAGCAGCGTGTCCTGATATGTCGACTTGATGTGCTCATCGGTGCCGACAACGGTGCTGCCGTCCGTAGGCAGCTCGTAGACGGTCGCCCACGCCGGCGAGACGCCCAGCACCCCCGCACACAATGCGAAGCCCACCCTGAAGCTCATGTTCATTCTGGAAAGAATACTTATGTGATTGATTTTAAACACTTCCACTGACTTTTCAAGCGGATGACCGCCACCGCCCCCTATTGTAGACAAATCGGCGGGTTCGCGTTTTCCGTCGCCCACCGTTTGCCTTCTCTCAGGCACCGCGCTTGCTCTAAGAATCACAGCCACACTGTGAGAGTTAAGGAGAGTGCAATGCGTTCGGCCCTACGAGTGACTGCGGTCGCAGCAACGGTGCTGCTCATCGCGGGATGCAACCTGATCAAGGGCAAGGAAACCACCACGGAGTATGCCGACGATGCCAGTTTGACGGCACGCGCCAAGGCCGCTCTGGTGTCCGACAAGAATGTCTCCGCCACCGACTTCAATCTGGATGTCTATCAGGGCAACGTGACGATCACCGGCGTCGCCAAGACGAGCGCAGAATCCGCTCGCGCGGAAGCGGACGTTCGCAAAGTGCCCGGCGTGAAGAGTGTCAAGAACGCCGTTCGCGTTGCCTCCACGGGCACGAGCGAGTCGAAGGAATAGCAGGTCTCGCGCACGGGGGCGCGTCATCGTACGCGCTTCCTCATTTTAGATTTGGGCGAAAGTCGGCTGCGCCGCTTTCGCCGGAATTGAGGCCTGCGGCTGCGTTGGGCCGCCGGCGAAAAGCGTGGTTTTCGCCGGCTCCGCGCCGTTGAGGTTCGCCGCTTTCGCCGGTATCGTCGCGTCCCGCTCAAGGAGCGACGCGATACCGCCCATTTGACCACTGGCCGCAAGCTCAAGCGAGCGTTCTACGCCCGCCCGACGCTCACCGTTGCGCGTGAGCTGATTGGAATGCACCTCGTGCGCTTCGACGGGATGACGCGCCGAGTGGGCAGAATCGTCGAGACCGAGGCGTACCAGGGCCCGAAAGATCTGGCCGCACACTCTTCGCGCGGACGCACGGCCCGAACGGAGGTCATGTTCGGGCCGCCCGGGCATGCCTACGTCTACTTCATCTACGGGTTCTGGAATTGCCTGAATATCGTCACGGCGGAAGAAGGAACTCCGCACGCGGTGTTGTTGCGCGCCCTCGAGCCCATCAGCGGAATCGAGGATAAAACCTGGGGCCCGGGCCTGTTGTGTCGCGCCTTGAGCATCGACCGCACGCTCAACGGCGCGGACCTTTGTGGCGATGTGTTGTGGGTGGAACGGCCACCTGGCAGAGCGCGGCCGGCGCGGATCGGCCGAGGACCGCGCATCGGCGTGGACTACGCCGGTCGCTGGGCCGAGCGGCCGTGGCGCTTTTACGATAGAGATTCGGCGTACGTGTCGACGCTGAGCGAACATCAGCGTCGGCGCAAACTGCAACCGACGGGTGGGACCGATCGGTCCCACCCGTGAGCACCTGTCGGCTCGCTTATGAAGGAACTTGACGCAGCAACGGCCCGGAATCGTGCAGCGCCGTCAGATTGAACAACTCCGGTCGCAACGTGCGATAGCGCTCAACGGCCACGAACAACGTGGACGGGTCGCGCTGCAGTCGCCGTGACACCTCCGCCAACGTCGCGACGCCGCGCTCCGTCGCATACCAGGTGATCAATGCCCGGCCCAGCGCCAGTCGTCGCTGTCTGGATCGCGACAGAACATCGCTCCGCTCCAACCCCAGCGTGCACGAAACGGTGTCGATGACCTGCTCGAGCGAGTAAGTGCTGCGATGGACGCGCTGGTTGCGAGGGATCTGAGTCATGAACTGGCGGTCCCCGAGCACCCGAGGATCGTCCGGTCCGCCCCGATCGAAGTTGATGTCCTCCTCCGGTGGAATGCTATCGAACATGAGCCTGCGATACGCGTAACGGCTCTGCTCCGGCCGCTGCGCCAGCATGCGCAGCGCGACGCTGGTGGTGAGCCACGGGACGTTGGTGACTCCGAGATAGGCGCGATGGCTGCTCAACTCGTAGTCGTCGATGTTGGCGACTCGTCCCGTGCGCGCCGGCAGCAGATGCAGATAGCGGATCAGCTTCAGCAGGTAGGCGTCCGGATCGACCAGCAGCGCTTGATATCGCTGCTGGAAGAGATGCCCGGACTCGCCCTGACGGCGGTGCACGCGTCGGGCGTACTGGCTGCTGAGCCTCTGCATGAGCCGGCCCACCGGCATGTCGGAGATCTGCACGACCAGGCGGATCGCGTCGACCTCCCAACAGAAGGCGTGCACGCGCGCTCGACAGCGGACGAGCATCGTCGACAGAAGCCGCTCGAACGTCGCGTAGTCGGCTGGATCGGTGAAAATGGGTTGACGTGCGTTGCTGCGCTGGACGACGTAGTAAACGCCCTCCGGCACGTGAAGTCTGGATCGGCGTGACATCCCTGCCTCCCCTGTTTCCTTGGGTGCGATTTCAAAATGGCATCCCGGATGCCCCCCGGGTGCGTCCCTCGCGTGGCGCGCGGCCGATGAATCCCTTCCCGCTTGACGGCCGTAGTGCCCGCGTTCGTCTGAAGTTGGTTAGCGGCTGGCGACCCCCGTGTGTAATAAATGACGACGGCTCGATGGTGCAGCATCTGTGTTCATCAGGCAAGGTCTGACACGTGCGTCTGCGGCAAATAAATGTTCGTGTGAACACCGCATGACATGCAGCATTTGCACAGTGACGCGGAGCACGCGAAACATCACTGCAGCGCGCGCGAAACTCCATTGCCAGTCACCGCTCTTTGAGAAGCAGCTACTGTCGTTCCGCCGAGGACCTGCCGCGAGAACGCTCCTAATTTCCCGTGGCCGCCGCTAAACGCTATGTCCCTATCGTGCGGGTAAGATGGTCTGCTCGTAATCCCTCGATACCACCCGCTCGACAACGTTCACGCGGACGACAGTAGCTGCAACTGACTACTCTGCTGCATTGCGTCCGAATATCTCAGCCCCTGCGCTCAGACGAGCTCGATAAGAGCTTTGCCTTCCGGAACCCGGTCGCCCGGGGCGCAGTGGATCGCCTTCACGGTGCCGGCGCGGGGCGCGGTGATCGTGTGCTCCATCTTCATGGCCTCGACGACCATCAGGACATCCCCTGCCGCAACCTCCTGTCCGGGTTTGACGGACACCGCCACGACCACTCCCGGAAGCGGTGTGGTGAGACCCCCGCCAGCGGCTGAGGCGGAGTATTCGATATCCCGCGGGTCATCCTGGAGCAGGTCGAAGTGCTCGGGCCCCGTCCAGAGGTGCAGATGCCCGCGATCGACACAGTAGTGGCCTCTCAGCAACGCCGACCTGAGGCGCACGGCCACTTCGTTATCGCTCAAAGCGATATCGGCGAGATCGAGGGGCGGCGCATCGTCGACGACAGCCCGCACGGGAACCTCGCCTCCGTACACGAGACCGACTTTGTAATGCCGTTCGTGCCAGCGAAACGCGAATTCCACGGTTGCGGGCAGGTTGGGTGTGAAGCCGTCAGTGGCATCCCAAGGTCCGGGCGCGCGGTTCCCACCATCGTTCGCGGCTTGGTGGGCGGCTGCTTGGGCGGCGACCAGGGCCGCGAGAATCAATGCCGGCGCCGGCGGGTCGGCTGTGCGCTGAAGATCCGCCCCCGACTCCTGCAGGAACGCAACGCTATGGCGCGCCGTGAGAAAACGCTCGTTCCTGAGAATGCGGGCCAGCCAGCGCTCGTTGGTGTGCACCCCAGCGCAATAGGTCTCATCGAGGCCGCGTGCGAGACGAGCTGAAGCGGCATCACGCGTAGCGGCCCAAGCAATGACCTTCCCCAGCAGCGAGTCGTAGGTGCTCGGCACGTCATCGCCGGACTCGAATCCGGCGTCCACCCGCACAGACTCGCCCCGCGGCCAACTCATCAGCTGCAGGTGGCCGGAGCTGGGAAGGAAGTCGCGTTGAGGGTCCTCCGCGCACACACGGGCCTCGACCGCATGACCGCGAAACGCGACCTGCGATTGCTCCAGCGGAAGGGGCTCACCGCTGGCTACGCGGAGTTGCCATTCGACCAGGTCGAGGCCGGTGATCGCTTCCGTCACCGTGTGCTCCACCTGCAGCCGGGTATTCATCTCCATGAAGTAGAAGCTGCCGGCGTCGAACAGGAACTCCACTGTGCCCGCACCCACATACCCGATTTCTCGAGCTACCACTAACGCCGCGTTGCGCATACGCCCGCGCACGTCATCCGGAATGTCTGGCGCGGGAGCTTCCTCGATTACCTTTTGATGTCGTCGTTGGATGGAGCAGTCGCGATCACCGAGATGGATCACGTTGCCCATCGTGTCTGCGAACACCTGCACTTCCACATGGCGCGGCGTCGCAAGGAATCGTTCGAGCAACAGCGTGCCGTCTCCGAACGCGCTCTCCGCAAGTCGCCGCGCTGCTGCCAACGCAGGTCCGATTTGCGCTGCCTCGGTGACGATGTGCATTCCCTTGCCTCCGCCTCCGGCGGCCGGCTTGATCATCAGCGGTAACGGCAATCGACGGGCCTGCGCATCCAGGTGCGCCAGGTCCTGATCGGCCCCGTCATAACCGGGCAGCACGGGAACTCCCGCGGCGCGCATTCTCGCCTTGGCCACAATCTTCGAGCTCATGGCCGCCATGGCCGATGCCGGCGGGCCGACGAAAATCCGTCCCGCCTCGACGCAGGCGGCGGCGAACTGAGCGTGCTCTGACAGAAACCCGTAGCCGGGATGGATGGCTTGGGCACCGGAGGCCGCTGCCGTCTCCAGGATTCGACCGATATTCAAGTAGCTCTCGCGTGCGGCTGCACCACCAATACACACAGCGGTGTCGGCCTGGCGGACGTGCTTGGCTCGTGCGTCGACGTCCGAGTAGACGGCGATTGTGCGGATGCCGAGTCGACGCGCAGTCCTGAAAATGCGACAGGCGATTTCGCCGCGATTGGCGACCAGGAGACTATCGATCACGGGGACTCCATCACATGCGCACGATGCCGAGCCGCGTCGACTGCGGTGGCGCATTGTGAGCTGCGGCCAGGGCTAGTCCCAGAACGCGCCTCGTATCCGCGGGGTCGATGACGCCGTCGTCCCAGAGGCGAGCCGAGGCGTAGTAGGGATTGCCCTGCTTTTCGTATTGATCGCGGATGGGCTGCTTGAAGGCCTCCTCGTCCGCAGCCGGCCACTCGCGACCCGCAGACTTCATCTGGTCGCGTTTTACTGTGGCGAGCACGCTAGCTGCCTGCTCGCCGCCCATGACTGAGATTCGCGCATTCGGCCATTGGAACAGAAAACGCGGCGAGTAGGCTCTCCCGCACATCGCGTAGTTGCCCGCGCCATAACTTCCTCCAATGATGACGCTGAGCTTCGGAACCTCGGCGCAGGCCACGGCCGTCACGAGCTTCGCGCCGTCTTTGGCAATGCCTCCAGCCTCAGCGCGCTTGCCCACCATGAATCCCGTGATGTTTTGCAGAAACAGCAGCGGTATCTGTTCGCGCGTGCACAGTTCGATGAAGTGCGTGCCCTTCAGTGCGCTCTCTGAAAACAGGATGCCATTGTTTGCGAGAATTCCGACCGGATAACCGTAGATGTGCGCGTAGCCGCAGACCAGCGTCGTGCCATAGAGCTGTTTGAACTCATCGAGCTCGGAGCCGTCGACGATGCGCGCGATGACCTCTCGGACGTCGTAGGGCTTGCGCAGGCTCGCTGGAACGACGCCGTAGATTTCCTGCGTGTCATAGCTCGGCTCGCGCACTGACGCGAGCGGCATTTGGCGCTCGGCCGGCTTCAGCCGGGCGACGATGCGACGAGCGATCGACAGAGCGTGCGTGTCGTTCTCGGCATAGTGATCGCACACACCGGATTCCCGGCAGTGCACGTCCGCACCGCCGAGCGATTCGGCATCGATGTCCTCGCCCGTCGCCGCCTTGACCAGCGGGGGGCCGCCCAGGAATACGCGTCCCTGGTTGCGTACGATGACGTTCTCATCGGACATAGCTGGCACATACGCACCGCCTGCGGTGCAGGAGCCATGGACCACCGCAACCTGCGCGATACCGGCCGCCGACAGGCGCGCCTGGTTGTAGAAGATCCGCCCGAAGTGCTCCCGATCCGGAAACACCTCGTCCTGAGCAGGAAGAAAGGCGCCACCGCTCTCGACGAGGTACACGCAAGGCAGGCGGTTCTCCGCCGCGATCTCCTGTGCGCGCAAATGCTTTTTGACGGTGATGGGATAGTACGTGCCGCCTTTCACCGTCGGGTCGTTCGCGACGATGACGCATTCCCTGCCGCTCACTCTCCCGATACCGGTCACGATGCCGGCGCAGGCTATGTCTCCACCATAGAGACCGTGTGCGGCGAGCTGGGACAGCTCCAGAAAGGGGCTTCCGGTGTCCAGCAGAACACGGACGCGTTCCCGCGCGGTCAGCTTGCCGGCCTTCCTGTGCTTCTCCAGGGCGGCAGCCGCCCCCCCTTGGGCCGCACGCCCGACCTCTTCCCGCAAGGCCGCCACCAGGCCCCGCAGGGCACGGTCGTTCTGCCGGAAGTCCTCCGAATGCGAGTCGATCTGCGTGGCCAGTGCCGCCATCCACTTGTCTCTCGTGTCGGTTTGTCGGACAATCATACGATCCTACAGAATGGGAAGGCAAGCCATGACCCCCATGGATGTCTGCGACTGCGACTTCGACCTGGGTGAGACCCTCCTCCAGGTGCGCGATCAGGTACGCCGGTTTGCCGCGGAGCAGATCGCCCCCCGCGCCTCCGAAATCGACCGGGTCAACGCATTTCCGCGCGACCTGTGGCCGGCACTCGGCTCACAAGGTCTCCTCGGCATCACCGTCCCAGAGCGCTGGGGCGGCGCGGGAATGGGCTACCTCGCCCATACCCTCGTCATGGAGGAGATCTCGCGCGCCTCCGGGTCGGTCGGCCTCTCCTACGGCGCCCACTCCAACCTGTGCGTCAACCAGATCAGCCTCAACGGCAGCGACGCTCAGCGTGAGCGCTTCCTGCCAAAGCTGCTCAGCGGCGAGCACGTCGGGGCATTGGCGATGTCCGAGCCCGGTTCCGGCTCTGATGTCATCTCGATGCAAATGCGCGCCCAGAAGCGCGACGGCGGCTACGTGCTCAACGGCCGCAAGATGTGGATTACGAATGGCCCCGATGCCGATGTCTTCGTGATCTACGCGAAAACCGATGCAACGGCGGGACCGCGCGGCATCACTGCCTTCATCGTCGAGCGCACCAGCCCCGGATTCACGACCGCCCAGAAACTCGACAAGCTGGGGATGCGCGGGTCCGGGACCTGCGAGCTGGTCTTCGATGACTGTTTTGTCCCTGCTGCCAACGTGCTGCGTGAAGAGAACAGCGGTGCGCGCGTTCTCATGAGCGGCCTGGACTACGAACGAGTCGTGCTCGCCGGCGGTCCGCTCGGCCTCATGGCGGCCGCTTTGGATCTCGTCCTCCCCTACGTGCGTGAACGCAAGCAGTTCGGCCAGCCGATTGGAACTTTCGAGCTGATGCAAGCGAAGCTCGCCGACATGTACGCCTCGTTGAATGCCTCGCGCGCATACGTCTACTCGGTTGCGCGCGCGTGCGATTCGGGTCGTGTGAGACGCCGCGATGCCGCGAGCTGCATTCTGTTTGCTGCCGAGCGCGCGACCAACAATGCCCTCGAGGCCATCCAGGCACTCGGCGGCAACGGATACATCAACGACTACCCTGCCGGTCGCCTGCTGCGCGACGCCAAGCTCTATGAGATCGGTGCCGGCACGCAGGAGATCCGCCGGATGCTCATCGGCCGCGAGCTGTTCGAGGCTGCCGCATGAGCGTCGAGTTCGAGCAGATCCAGATCGAGCCCGCTTATCGCAAGGTCGCCGCTGCGATCGGCGAGCGGATCGTCGGTCGCCGGCTGCGCGAGGGCGAGCGCTTGCCCTCGGAAACCGAGCTGGCGCGTCAGTTCGGCGTGAATCGCTCGACCGTCCGAGAGGCCCTGCGCGAGCTGGAGAGCAGCGGCCTCGTCACTCGCCGTCCCGGCTCCAGGCTCATGTCCGTGAGCCGCCCGCAGCACGAGGTGATCGCCGAAGGCGTCAGTCGCGCGCTGGCAATGCATAACGTGACCTACGTGGAGGTCTGGGAAGCGCTCACGATCCTCGAGCCTCCCATCGCTGAAGCCGCCGCCCGCGCCAGCTCCGCTGAGGATCTGGCGGCCATCATTTCCGAGAGCCAGCGCTTCCTTGTCGACAATGCCAATACGGAGCACGCCGTACAGCACGCCGCGGAGTTTTTTCGTCTCGTCGGCAAGGCCGCCCACAACCAGGTGCTCGAGCTGGCTCAAGAGCCCCTGCTGCAGCTCCTCGAGCCGTCGCTGCGCGTCATGATCGACAAGGTGTCTCAGGCGCGCTCTCGCATTTCCGTCGCGCAGCGGCGCATCTGCGAGGCCCTTCGCGAGCGCGACGCCGAGACCGCCCGCACCTGGATGGCCAAGCACATCCGCGACTTCCGCAAGGGCTACGAGATCGCCAAGATCGACATGCGGTTGCACATCGCCAGCGGCGCCGCGGGCGACTACCGCTGACACGCGCGACTGACCTCCGCGCTCCTCCGCTCCGGCTCTTCTCTTCCTCCTGCTTCCCGGCACATTTACACCCGCACAGTCCGCGGGGAGCGGCGAGTCAACGAGTCATGTATGAGTTCACTTTGTCGAACGGCGCCTCAGCACCGACCTCGCCCCGTGACCCGGTGCGCTGGAGGCAATGCCGATACGGCGGGAACCTAACAATCAGGGCGCTGTGATCAAAGTGAACTTCATACATGACTCGCTGGCTCGCCGCGCCCGAGACGGCCTGGTGAAATGCTGCCTGGAGAGCGAGAGCCGAGAGCCGCTCAGGGAAACTTCATCGCGTAATCCATATCCTCGCGGACAGTCCGCGCGCCGCGGAAGTAATGGAAAGCGGCCCACACATTGACGACGCCCACGATCGCAAGCCCATAGCGAAGCGAATCGTTGCCCATGGACGGATGCAGGTAGTCGCTGATGGCACCGGCGAGGAACGGTCCGACCCCGAGGCCGATCAGCGTTTGCGCAAAAAGGGTCAGCGAGGTCGACACCGCGCGCGTGCGAAGTGTGGCCAGGCCCTGCGACAGCGCGAAGGACGGCCCGAAGAACATCGAGCCGAGGATGAGCATGACGATGAACGAGGGAACGACGACCCACAGGCTTCCGGCCAGGTAGGAAGAGAACTGGAACGGCAGCATCGCGAGCGTGGCGAAGCCGGGGACCCACATGTACCAGCGGCGATCGCCATGGCGCGTGCTCAAGCGGTCCCCGAGGAACCCTCCCAGCAGCGTTCCCACCGCGCCCGTCGCCGAAAAGATCGCCAGCCAGAACCCGGCCTGTGCGCTGGTCATGTGATGCGAGCGCTGCAGGAAAGAGGCGTTCAGCTGACTGCCGCTGTACCAGACCAGCGAGTGCAGGCCGCAGGCGATGGCCATGTGCCTGAAGGAACGACGGCCCCAGAGGTAGCTCAGGGCTTGCGTGAGCGGGGGCGTCGGCGCCTTTGCGATGGCGGTCGCGACGACATCGGACTGTCCCCGCTGCGGCTCTCGCACGGTGAAGCGCACCAGGAGCGCCACGAGCAGCCCTGGAATGCCGATCAGGATGAAGGTCATCCGCCATCCGACCAGCTGGTTGCTCCAGCCCCCGAGCCCACTGCCCAGCATGGCGCCAAAGGGAACGCCGAGTGCGTAAAGAGAAAGCGCCGTGCCGCGCTCCTTCAAAGGAAAATAGTCGGAGATCAGCGCGTGCGAGGGTGGCGTTCCGCCGGCCTCGCCCACGGCGGTTCCGATACGCGCCAACACCAGAAACCAGAAGTTGGTCGCGACACCGCAGAGCGCCGTCGCACCGCTCCACAACGCCGCGCAGGCCGCGAGTACCGAGCGCCGGCTGGTCCGGTCCGCGAGGGCGGCGATCGGAATGCCCAAGGTGGCGTAGAACAGAGCGAAAGACAGCCCGCTGAGCAGCCCGATCATCTTGTCGTTGACGACGAACTCGCGCTTGATGGATTCGAGCAGCACCGCCAGGACCGAGCGGTCCATGACGTTGACGGAATAGGCGAGGAACAGTACGGCGACGACGTAGTACGCATACGTCTTGGTGGAGACCGCACCCCCTGCCGATACCGCCGCCCCCTCCGCCTGCATGTCAAGGTCGACATGTGGTCGCATCGATCAGCCCCCCCCACCGTGTGCCGGGGCTTTGACGCTCGGCCGGCAACGCAGCTTACCGCGTTCCCCTTAGGCGTGCGCTATGTGTGCGCCCGATCGCGCCGGAGGACTCGCTAGGTGAGCGGCGGTGCTCGCCGGGAGGCAAAAAAATGGCGCGCCCCGTGAAGAGCGCGCCTGAGGGGGTTGATGGTCGGCACGCCGGCAAAAAACCACGCTTTTTTGCCGGCCGCCTGAGCTAGCCGCGGGCCTCACCTCCGCGAAAATTTCCGCAGGAAATTTTCGCCAACGAACTAGAACGTGCGCTTGAGCTCGATGCCCCACGTCCGCGGAATACCGGGGTTGCCTTCTTCGAACCCGAGCACCTGCAGGGTCAGCTTGCCTTGCCAGTAGAACTTGTTGGCGAGGTTTTGCCCGTACGCCGCGACCGACCACTCCTTGCCCGGGGAGTCCCAGGTGAGGCGTGCGTTGTAGAGCGAGTACGCGCCCTGCCCCGGCACCGCCGTGTAGGTCAGATCGGTGAAGTACACGGCCGACTGGTAGGTCATGTCGCCACGCAAAGTGACTGCCGCGCCATTTGCGACCGGCCACGTGTATTGCGCGCTGGCGCTGGCGGTGTACTTCGGCACACGTTGCGGAGTGCAGTTGTCGCCATTGGCGTGCACGATGCAGATGCCGACGGCCGACATCCCGAAGAGCGGGTTGGTCGGATCGGTGATGATCGGGCCGCCCGCATCGGTGACTTTATAGTTGATGTAGCCGAAGGAGCCCTGCAGTTGCAGGCCGGCGATGGGCTCGGCCAGCAGCTCGCCCTCGAGGCCGTAGATGCGTGAAGCGCCGACGTTGATGGTGCTGAACCAGGGCTGCCCGAACGGATCGGTCGTGTTGAAGCCTTCCTGCAGATTCGTGTACTTGCTGTAGAAGAAAGCGCCGTTGAATCGCAGGGTGTGCTGCAGCCACTCGCTCTTGATGCCGACCTCTCCGGTCTTCAAGTCTTCCGGGTTGAAAGAGCGCACCTGGAAGGCATCGCCGGGACGCGGGCCGAAGCCGCCGCCGCGGAAACCCGTCGAGTACTGGATGTACCCCAGCACATCGGGTGTGAACTGATAGGAGAGCCCGATCTTCGGGTTGGTGCGTGTCGCCTTCACATCCACCGGCGTATGGGGAATCGTGACATCCCCTGCGTAGTCCTGCCTGAAGATGACGGCGTGCTTCTTGTCGTTGGTGTAGCGCACGCCCACTTCCATGCTCAGCTGATCGGTGAAGTGGTAGACGCCATGCACGAAAGCAGCCCAGTCTTTCGTCGTCTGGATGTCGTAGTCGTCGAAGCTCGCCGCAGCCAGAAACGGCACGCCGTAGAACAGCGAGGAGAAGCCCTGGTTGGAGTCGGTTCCGTCGTAGTAGTAGGCGCCCACGGTCCAGTCGAGCTTCTGCAAGGCGTTGCCGGTGAGCGTGATCTCCTCACTCCACTGGTGGTGGTTGCTCGTGTCCCAGGTGTAATTGATCGGGAGCGGCGAGCCCGAGGAGTTGCGGCCGAAGGAATTGCTGAAACGCCGATACGCCGTGATGGCTTTCAGCTCCGTTCCCGGCGCAACGGCCCATTTGACGGTGTTGGCCATCCCGTACTCGGTCAGGTCGTCGACGTTCGGAAAGATATGGCCGGTCACCGGGTCGGAGTAACCGTCGTAGTTGGTGTAGTTGCGCGGCGGCAGGAAGCGCTGATCCCAGTTGACGCCAAACACCTGGTCACCCACGCCCGGGAAGGCGCCCGGAATGCCGTGATTCCACGAGGCAACCAGGAAATTCGTGGGATCCATCATCGTGTACTGATCCGGGGCTCCGTCGTCGTTCTGGAGGGTGTAGTCGCCAGTCAGGGTCACATCCAGCTTGTCGGTACCCACGTAGCGCAGCGAGATGCGCGCGCTTTGAATGTCCTCGCCTCCCTGATGACCGACCACGCAGCCGCGAGTGTCGGTCGGGGTGACGGCGCTGCCCATCGCGATCCCATCGTGGAAACCGGCAATCCCCGGACCGCCAAGCCCAAGGCTTCCCGCTCCGTTGACGCACTCGTAGTCGAGCACGTCCATGTAGCCTTCACGGTGCTTGTTCGAGTACGAGACGCGCGCGAACAGTTGATCCGGAACGAGCGACACGTCCCACGCTCCGCGGAAGTAGCGCTTGTTGTAAGACCCGAACTCGACTTGCCCATAGCCGTGGCCGTCGCCCGTGGCTTCCTTGGACACGAGGCTGACGATTCCGCCGATAGCGTTCTTGCCGAACAGAGTGCCTTGGGGTCCGCGGAGGACCTCAACACGGTCCAAATCGAGGAGGTCGAGAATCGCTCCCTGCGGGCGTCCCAGATAGACGCCGTCCACATAGATCGGCACGCCGGGCTCGAACGACAGGGAGTTGTCTCCCAGGCCGACGCCGCGAATGCTGGCAGCGATGGTGGAGCCCCATCCCGCACCGAGGGGGTTGATAACAGCGTTCGGCACGAACTGCGCCAGCTGAGTGACATCGGTCTGCCCGCGCACAGCGAGGGTATCGCCGGTCACCGCGGTGATCGCCAGCGGCGTCTCCTGCAGTTTCTCGGACCTGAAACGCGCGGTGACCGTGACTTCTTCCAGCTGACCTTCCGGCTGCGCTGCAGCGGCGGCTTGCGGCGGTCCGGCGTTCTGAGCGAAAGCGGGCGCTCCGGCGAGACCGAGCCCCGTCGCGATCGCAGCGGCGAGAGTGCCGGCGCGCCACGGTGCGGCGGTGGTCGCAAATGCCCGCCCCGAGCGACCGGACGAGCGTATCGAAGACGCAACAGCTTGAGATATCATCGCAACCACCCCCTGTTGGTTGAGAATCGGGCCGATTCGTACAAAAAAACGGTAGCACTCGCGGAGCCGCAGTTGAACGCTACGAAACGTGCGATCAGCTTTCTGATAAAGAGCGGGCAAAAGCCACGCCTTTTGCACGCGACGGCAAAAAGGGCCGGAGGCCACTTTTTGCAATGAACGAGAGAATGCCATCAACACGCTGCTGAACATCAATGCCTTTCTCGTCGTCGCACGAGTAGGTAGCTTTTCCGCCGCAGCGCGTGAGCTGGCCGTTGCCCCCTCGGTGGTCACAAAGCGGATCACCCGGCTCGAAGAGCGCATGCGCACCCGCCTGATCGTGCGCTCCACACGAGGACTCGCCCTCACCGCGGCCGGCGAGCGGTTCCTGCCCCGCTTCATGCGCGTGGTCGCCGAGCTCGAGGAGCTTTTCATCGGCTGCACTTCCGATCCGGAGGGCATCGAAGGTCACGTGCGCATTCAGGGGCCGACGACCGTCACCTCGATGTTCCTGGGAGCGCTGTTCAGCGAGTTCCAGGCGGGCAATCCGCGAGTCTCACTGGACATCCATCTGCTGGATCGCTCGGTGAATCCGCTCGAGGAAGGCATCGATATGGTGTTCGGCGCCCAGCAGACCTCGTATCCGAACGTCGTGGATATCCCCCTGTGCCAGTACCCCATGGTGTGCTGCTCCTCACGGGAGTATCTGCGTGGCCGACAGAAGCCCATGCACCCACAGGAGCTGGTCGACCACGAGTGCCTCACCTCGATGCTGCTGGGAAACACCTGGCAATTCGAGAACCCGGCCGGTCCGGTCAGCGTCGACGTTCAAACGCGATTCCATGCGAATGACGCGCGCGTGGTTCTGGAGGGTGTCCGCCGCGGGCTCGGTATTGCCATCCTCCCTCGCTACGTCGCGGAAGAGGACCTGCGTTCGGGGCACCTGTTAATGCTGCTGGATGAGTTTCCGGTGGCGCGGGTGTGGCTGAAGGCGATGGTCCCGCGGATGAAGATGGACAAGCCCGTGGTACGCGAGCTGGTCACCTTCCTGAAGACCCGCATGCACCCGGTCGCGCCCTGGGACGCCCCGGAGCCGGGGGATCCGCTCTGGATCTCCGCGCCGCTCGAGCCCGCGACGCTCGGCGCGGAGTAGCCGGCAAAAACCACGCTTTTTGGCGGCGAACAGAAAGCGCCTTGGGCGACTTTCTGCAGTCAAACCATTTCGACTCAGCCCTGCTGCCAGAACTTCCCGGTCACCGGGTGCGGATAGTGGAACGGGACGACTGGAGTCTCGGGCCATGTCTTTTGCACCGTGGAAACCAGCTCGTCGGGCCCTTGCGGGTCTTGCGGATATGTCGTCGTGATCGTGGGCAGATGCACTCCGCTATGGGCCCAGCCTTCCTCGTAATCGGCTTGCCAGAGCATGCTGTAATCGAGGAGCTTGATCTTCCAGATGCCGTTTTCCTTGACGTACTCGTTCTCATAGATACCGGCCTCCCAGAACTGCTTCGGCAGGTTCGGAATGGGCTCGCGCAGGCTCTCGTGGCAGCCCCCTTGCAACACGCAGCGGAAACGTCCCTTGGCGGTGAGTCCGTCGGGCGCGACGTGCACGATGTCCTGGAACAGCAGGTGATCCAGGAGGAAGCCGCGCACCGGACCGTTGTGCCCCTTGGTGAAGTAGTTGCGAAACCAGTGGCAGTACAGGCGCCGGGCACCCGCCTTGCCGCGATACAGGCCGTTCAGGAAGCGGACCGCGCCTTCATCGGAGAACAGGTCGACCGCCTCGTCGTAGAGGCACTTGTCGATGTAGTAGCCGTACTTGTAGTGCAGGCATTTGACGGCATCGGTATCCTCCAGCCGCGCCACCTGGCGCTGCAGCTGTCGGATCTGCTCGGCGCCGGAAGCGACCTGGCGCGTGAGCGCCTCGATCTGCGCCTGTAGCGTTTCCGGCTCTCCCATTCCCGTCCCCCTCGCCTTTGCCGCGTGTCGTTGCTTCCCCCCGGCGGCTCGTCGGCATGGTAGCCCCTTCTTTCGTGAAACGAGAAGACTGTTCACACCGGAGTGCGTGTTCTGCCGGCCGGGTTGCGCGGCTACCATCCCGGGTCTCGCACTTGCGCGCAGGATCCCTCGATGAAGAAGCCATTGCGCAGCAACCTGGAGCCAGGCTCCCCCCGCGAGGCGACCCGCAGAGCGCAGTGGAGGGCGCTCGGCCTCACGGATGAGGACATGCTCAAGCCGAAGATTGCCGTGGTGAACAGCTCCTCGGAGCTGGCGATCTGCTTCAGCCACCTGGATGGCATCGCCAAGCTGGTGAAGGAGGCCGTGCGCGAGGCGGGCGGGCTGCCGTTCGAGATCCGCACCGCCGCCCCCAGCGATTTCATCATCGGTGCCGGCGGTGGCGGCGGGTATATCCTGGCGGCGCGCGATCTCATCGTGAACGACATGGAGATCGCCGTGGAGGGCGCGCAGCTCGACGGCATGATCTGCCTGTCCTCCTGCGACAAGACACCGCCGGCTCATCTGATGGCCGCCGGCCGCTTCAACATCCCGACCCTCCTCGTGATCGGTGGCTACCAGCCAAGCGGCGAGTATCTCGGGAAGCACGTCGACATCGAGGACGTGTTCATGGGCTCGGTGCAGGCCTCTTACGGCAAGATGTCGCGCGAGACGCTCACAGGGTTGTGTAACAACGCTATCAGGGGGCCGGGTGTGTGTGCCGGAATGGCAACCGCCAACTCGATGCATGTCGTGTGCGAGGTGCTCGGCATGTCCCTGCCCGGAAGCGCGCCGGTCCTCGCCAACAGTCCGCGGATGATTGCCAAGGCACGCGAGTCGGGACGACGCATCGTCGACATGGTGCGGGAGGACCTGAAGCCGCGCGATATTCTGACTGCCGGAGCGTTTCGCAACGCCGTAGCCGCGGTGTTGAGCGTCAGCGGCTCGATCAACTGCATCAAGCATTTGCAAGCCACCGCAGTGGAGGCCGGCGTCGACGTCGATGTGTTTGCGCTCTTCAACGAGCTGGGCGCGCGGGTTCCTGTATTGAGCGCGGTGCGCCCCAACGGCCCGGACTCCATCGAGGACTTCGAGGCGGCCGGAGGCGCACGCGCGCTGATGAAACAGCTCGCCCCCCTCCTCGATAGGTCCGCCCTCACGGCGACTGGACGCACCGTGCAGGAAAATCTGACCGACGCGGTCGTCTACGACGAGGAGGTGATCCGGCCCCCGAGCCGCCCCTTCTCTCGCCAACAACCCATCACCATCCTGCGGGGTACGCTGGCGCCGGAGAGCGCCATCGTGAAGCTCGGACTCAGAGGCGAAGGACGTCAGTCGCAATTCTCCGGCACCGCAGTGGTATTCGACGACTGCGCGACCGCCATGCAGGCGATCGGCCGCGGCGAGGTGAAACCCGGGAATGTGCTCGTCGTGCGCGGCATGGGGCCGAAGGGCGGTCCGGGTATGGCCGGCCCCGCCTCCTCCGTCGTGTTTGCGCTGGATGCGGCCGGCTTGCAGAACGATGTGGCGTTCGTGTGCGACGGACAGTTGTCCGGCCTCTGTAACAAGGGCCTCACGGTTGCCGAAGTCTCGCCGGAGGCCGCCGTCGGCGGTCCGCTCGGACTCGTTCAGAACGGCGACCGCATCCGCATCGACGTCGATGCGCACATCCTCGATCTGGACGTAGAGCCCAAAGAGCTGGTGGCGCGGCGTGAACGCCGCGGCGAGCCACGCTTGCGCAAAGCGACGGGATACCTTTCCATCTATCAGCGCAGCGTGCAGCCGATGTCCACCGGAGCAGTGCTCGTCGAAGATCAACGTACGTAAGGCAGGCGAAATTGGCATCTGAACTCATCCCGACGCGAACCGTCCGCCGTAGCGGTGCGCGCGCAACGACGACGATCAAGGCGGATATCTGTGTGCTCGGGGCCGGGATCTCCGGCGTCGCCGCGGCCTTGGAGGCTGCCAAGCTCGGTCGCAAAGTCGTCATCGTCGATGGCGCGCCAGCGCTCGGCGGCCAGGCTATCGGCTCGATCATCGGCACGCTCATCGGGCTCTACACTCACGGGCCCAACGCATACCAGATCACTCACCTGGTCGCCGACGATCTGATCGAGGACATGACGGCAGAGGGCTCGCTGCTGCGGATGCATCGCTCAACCGTCACTTTCCAGTATGACGAGGTCCGGCTCGGGCGCTGGATGGAGCAGCGGATCGAGCGGGCCGGCGTGCAGGCGGTCGTCGGAGCGGTGCTCACGGATGTTGTATTTGAGAGCCGCCGGGTGCGTCACATCGACTTCGCGACCCGCTTCGGAACCCTGCGCGTCGAGGCCGAGGGCTTCATCGATTCCTCCGGCGATGCGACCCTGTGCTACGAGGCGGGCTTGCCCGTCCGCGAGCCCGAGGCGCCGGTGTATGGATCGCTCAACTTCCTCATCGAAGGCTACGACCTGGAGGCGGTCAAGGGGCTGAAGATCGAGGACGTGCGCGCCCGTCTCGCTACCCACGGCGCCCCTTTCGGCCTGGTTCGCCATGACGGCTGGCTCATGCACTTTCCGAGCAAGAACTTCATGCTCGCCAACATCACGCACTTCGAGACGCCGAT
>Ga0070681_10002005_pt1 | contig 18427 bp, 10 predicted proteins | sample KBSC83BmetaG_FD_65650 | JGI IMG/M metagenome (GOLD analysis project Ga0070681, IMG submission 65650) | Corn rhizosphere microbial communities from Kellogg Biological Station, Michigan, USA - KBS C8-3B metaG | ecosystem: Host-associated > Plants > Roots > Rhizosphere | place: USA: Michigan... | reverse complement strand
CGTCCACAAGGTGACTTCGGTGCCAAAGCTGAGGCCGCCTATGCCGACTTTGGTCCGGTCGATCTGTCTTTTCGATGCCAAAAGGTCAATGACACTCTTGACCGCCGAGAGCCCCTGCCCGTAACGCTCGATCGCATCAAGACGGTAGGGTGCCGAGTTGATGCACAGGGCCGAAATCCCGTCCTCGGCCAGCGAGGCAAACGGCCATTCATCGCCCACCCCTCCGCGCAGGAAGCCCCGGCAGTTGTAATAGTTCACGAACAAGGGAGAGGGGCCATCGCCTGTACGTCGCGCCGGAAAAAACTGGCCGGTAAATTCCTGGCCTTTCGCATCTGTCCAGCGCAGCAAGCGAGACGGTGTCGTCTTCGCCATATCCAGCGCCAGGGCCGCATTCGGGTCGAACAGCACCTGCCGCTCACCCGTCACCAGATCAATCCTTTCCAGCCGAGGTGGTCGGCTCGCCTCGGCGGTCACGCACACCAAGGCCCCGGATGATGCCCCACAGCCGCCCGACTGATAGCGACCACCACCATTGAGCATGCCGGCGGATTGGGTCACAAGTTGCACGGCGCCTGTCCGAACGTTCCATCGATAAATTGATTGCGCCTGCCCTTCGTGCGCGTTAGTCACGGTGAACAGCACCTCGTCGCTGTGCGGTCGCCACTGGATGCTGCTGATCGCCTTGTGCGTGCACAACTCGACTTGGCACTTGATCGTTCGGGACGAGCCTACTTTGGGCAGCATGACGAGTTGCACATCGGGCTTTCTCAAGAGCCCTTTCCCTCCACCGGCCCGTGTCAGCAACGCAGTGCGGCCCGTATCGGAATCGACCTCCAGCTTCCAAGGTGGTGACGACTCAAGGGTGCGCATACCGATCGCCTTGCGCATCGCATCGGACAGATCCGACGTTGTTGGCGGCTTCGGCGGGCGCTCGGAGGACGGCAGATTCCGCGTCTTTCCGGTCCCCAGATCGACGGCTTTCCACTGATCGGGTACACCTGTCAGCAGCTGAACGCGATCGAATGAGGGAGAACCCGCGCGAAAACGCTGCGTCTCCAGCCGACCGTCGAAATTGCCGGAGCGGAAGAGGCCACCCTGGCCGACGGGCACGGTATCGTCGATATGGATGCCTTGATCATATTCGGCCTGCTCCGCCGCGATAACCGCGTCGCGTGTGGCGCCTACGCTGTATTTCAGGATTTTACCGTCCGTGCTCAACGCAAAATCGCGAACATCCGCCGGGTCGTGTGTCACGGGTTGCGCACCGGAACCATCCACGGCCGCACGCCAGACGGCCAGCTGGCCATCCACCAAAGCACGGTAGTAAATCCAGCGTCCATCGGGCGACCAGACGGCATGACCCGGCACCGAACCTCCGGCGCTATCGTGCAGCAGTACGCCGCCGTCAGCGATCCGGCGTGGAGGTGCTTTGCCGTCCATGGCTTGCACGTACCAAAAAATATCGTAGGTATTGCGCACGACCGAGGCCCGCTCGAGCCTGAAGGCGACGCTGCTCTCGTCCGGCGAAATGACAGGACCAGTGAGATCAGCGACCTCCAGAAGTCGGCGGGGCGAGGTCGGTTCCGCATGCGCGGAATTAACGAAGACAAGCAATACGCCTGCAGATATCACAATCGTCTTGACGAACGCGAACATTGGGTTTTCCTTGAGTCGTGTCGATTCAACTGCGCATGGGGTTGCTCATGCACGTGGCATTTCACATGGGAGGGGCGACGCTCGACAGTGAGCGAATCTACCAGTGCTTCGATATCGAGAAACTCAGGAAGCGACCGATCGCCGAATAATTGGTCGAGTCATAAGGAGCATTCTCAAATGACGTTACTACGTACAACGGCGGCTCCCTGTTGAGCAGATTCTGTGCCGAGACTTCGAACGCCACATTGGAGAGGACGCTATCCCGCGCTCCGGTGTCGTAGCGCAGCGTGGTATCAAAGGTGGTAAACGAAGCACCCTTCCTGCCGTCGGCGATGTTGGTCACACCGCTCTTGTAGTTTCCAAAGATGGATGCCGTGAACCCATCCCGAGTCCAGACCGCACCCACACGCCCGCTAACCTTGGCCGGATAGAACAAGATGCCGGCCGAGTCGGAAAGCATCGACGTAGAAGTAAGCGCTCGTTCGCTGTTCAGCCAACTGATGGAGCCGCGGACCATCAGCCGGCTCTTCGCGAGATCGAATCGATAGGAACCCGACAGATCGATGCCTTTTATCCGCTGCCGCGCCGCGTTGACGAATCGATTGTCGACGATCGCCACAACGTTGCTGGGATCGTAAGGTGAGCCCGTATAGTTGGTAAAGTCGGTACTAGCAAGTACCTTATCCTGCTGTTCGACTGTCGGGTCACGAGTGACGAAGTCATCGTAGACCGGATTGGTCAGCATATCGCTGGTACTGGTGATCGGCGAAACGATGCGATTGGTATAGTCGATATGAAACGCGGTGAGCTCCGTTTCCAGTCTTGGCAATGCCTCTGGATTGAACGCTATCGAGGCGCTCCATGTCTTTGCTCGCTCCGGCGTGAGGGCGAGATTGCCTCCATTGAGATACAACGCCGTGGCATCGGGCGCATTACCAGTCCCCCCGAGGAGTGTCGCGGGATAGAGGTAGCTGAACTGTTTGATATAACCTTGATAGAGCGTGGGCGTCTTGAATGACTTGCCCCAGGATGCTTTCAAGGCCCAATCGGCACTGGGCGAATAGATCAGCCCGATTTTTGGAGTGGTCACCCGACCATAACTGTCATAGTCTTCGGTACGTATCGCGCCGGTCAATTCAAGGCGATGGATTCCTGCCACACTCTGGTCCGGGCTCACCAGCGGCAGGTTCAACTCGGTATAGGCAAAGCGGCTGCCTTCGTTACCATCTGCCGTCGGGCTGCCTAAGTACAAATACAAAAAATCGTTGTATCTATGCCCCGCACCGACGGCGAGTCTCGCATCGCCGCCTGGCAACGAAAACAGCGGGCCCTCCCCATCGACCTCGTACATGCGACTTCTATTGCCGTAGCTGTACGAGCTATTCAGATATATCGCACCCGTTGCTCTCATCACCCCTACGGCATGGAACTCGGTCCTGTCTCTTCCTGCGGCCGCACTGACATTGATCGTCCAATCGTGTGGCAACAAGAAGGTAACGCTTGGAGATACCAAGAAGGTCGTTGTCTCGGTCGGGTAACGGTAATAGCTCGTCGAATACCCATACTCTGTTTGCATGTTGCGCTCAGTCCTGAGCGCATCGAGGTGCAGTTCGATGGAATCTCCGAAGGACTGATGCATGCTGAGCAGCCCGCTGCGCAAATCCGCCCCCTGGTAGAGACTTGTTGGACCGTACATTGACTTCGTGTAGTCGCGCTGGTCCGCATAGATCGGATCGTTGGATTCCTTCTTCCAGGTCGCAATCAAACCACCGGTGGACCAGGTCGTGCCGGCGGCGGCGTTGTATTCGTGGGTGGCCAGCCCACCCTCCGTTGCTTTGCCGTAGCGTGCGCCGACCGCCACTCCGTCGAAGTCGCGCTTGAGCTTCACATTGATGACACCACCGACCGCATCGGAGCCATAGATGGCTGAAGCACCGTCGGTCACAATCTCGATTCGATCCACGGCTTCGACCGGAATCGCACTGATATCAACCGCCTGGTCGTTGCTGCCATACGACATTCGCCGGCCATTGAGCAAGGTCAACGTGGCGTCCTGGCCTATACCACGCAAATTCGCTGCGGAACCCCCGCTGATGTTCTCGTTGTTGTAACCGCCGGCATAGGCGCCCGCGGTCACTCCGGGATTCTGTCCGCCAGAGTAGTTCTGCGGCACGCTGCGGATCACTTCGCCTAGGTCCGTGAAACCTTCATTCTGAATCTGCTGTGCGTCGATGGTGATCGTTGGAGAAGCCGTAACGCCGCCGCGGATGCGCGTGCCGGTAACGCTGACGGTATCCAACTGTGTCACTTTCTGCGCAGCAGCAGCAGACGGCGATGCCTTGGATTTCGATGCCGGCTTTTGATGGGCATCAACCGGTGGCGGTGGCGATGCGCGTTCGAGGGTATAGGTCTGGCCGTTGACGCGTTTCCACGCGAGCCCCGTCCCAATGAGCAACTGCGTCAAGGCCTGTTCGGCGCCATAGTGTCCCGAAACCCCTCGGCTCTGTTTGCCGGCGATCAGGTCGGGAGCGAACACCAACTGCCGATCGCTCTGTGCGCCCCATGTACTAAGCGCCGCGGAAAGCGGGCCTGCGGGAATGGCGTACTGGTGGATCGATTCGGTCGCCGCGGTCGTTTGCGCCTGCGCCGTGGGTAACGCCGTATACAGTGCCATGCAAAGCGCCACGCATAAGGCACCCCGGAACGTTCCCCGACAAGACCGATGGCCTGCTCTGTTCATATGCTCCCCTCTGTGCTGGTGAGCGCCGCGATGGCGCCTGCCATAGGGGTAACAACTGAGCGATGTGCAACCCTACCCGAACTTGAATGACCTGCAGCGGCTCAGCGCGGCATCAACACGATCTCGTGTGCGTCGCTGCGAGCCACGCGCACCGGGAACACGGCGGAAAGGGCGGCGGCGATACCCGCGTTGTCGCCGGTACGGAAGCTGCCACCTACGGGCAGATCGGCCAACTGTGGATCGCCCAGGCGCAGCTTGACTGCGGAATAGCGGTTGGCCTCGGCCACGGCCTGGGCCAGCGGCAAGCCACTGAAATCCAGCCTGCCGTGCATCCAACCGGTGATGGTGACTGGGTCAACTTGCCGCACGCGGATGCCAGAAACGCTCGTCCCGTAACGGGCCTGCTCGCCCGGCACCAATTGCTTGCTTTGGTCTCGCGCAGCGACTTCCACCCGCCCTCGCAACAAAGTGACTATCGCCATGCCGTCCTCGTCGCGAACCAGGAACTGCGTGCCGAGATCGGTGACGCTGCCATCGGCGGCGGTGACGACGAAGGGATACTTGGCATCGTGCACGACATCGAACATCGCCTCGCCATGCAGCAGCGTGACCTCGCGTTGCTGACCGCCGTAGCGCACCTGCAGCGCGGTCTGCGTGTTGAGGACGATGCGGGTGCCGTCAGGCAACTGCTCGGTGCGTTGCTCGCCAAGGCCCGTGCTGTACGCCACTGGCGCCGTAAGCGTCATCATCGGCAGCAGACGGATACCGCCGAACACGGCAATCGCCGCCAGGCTGGCCGCCGCCAACAGCGGCCGCCAGCGCCTAGCGGTCGCCCGCCGTAGCCTGGGTGCGGTGGCCTTCATCGCCGCAGCGGTCATCTCGCGCATGCGATCTGAGCCTTGCAGTTGCTTCCACTGTCCCCAAGCGCGCTCGGTCTCGGCGTAAACGCGCGCATGCGTGTCGCTGCGGCCGCGCCACGCCTCGAAGGCCTCCTCCTCGTCGCGGGCGCAGGCACCATCGCGGCGCTTGGCGAACCAGGCGGCAGCTTCCTCGCGGATGGCGTCGTGGGTGGAGTTCATGACGTTGCCAACACTCAAAGGTTGAAATCCCCTACCTGTGCGCGACACTGAACAATCGCCTTGGCGAGATGCTTCTCGACCATCTTCACGGAAATGCCGCAGCGCTGGGCCACTTGGGCATTGCTCAACCCTTCGACGCGGCTGAGCAGGAACACCGTGCGACGCTTGTCCGGCATGCCGGCGACGGTCGCTTCCAGCGACTCCAGGTATCGCCGCGCCTGCCACTGCCGCTCCACGCCCGGCACTTCGGAGGCGACGTCCAGTCCGGTGAAATCTGTGGATTGTTCGAGCTGACGCAGCGAACTCCAGCGCCAGTGATTCTTGAGCACATTGCGCGCAATGGTGAACAGCAGGCTGCGCAACGAAGCCGGCGGCTGATCTTGCCGGTAGCGCATCAACCGGCTCCAGGATTCCTGCGCCAGATCGGCGGCATCCTGCGACTGTGCCAGGCGATGACGGAAGAAGTTCAAAAGATCGGCGTGGTTCTCCCGAACGAAGGCATCGACGTCAACGTCGCGCGACGGCAACAGTTCCGCTTCCTCCCGTTCTACCCAGGACTGTGACACGCTTGCGACCCCCGCGGTGGTTCGCCCCAACGTCTCCAATGTGCCGCCACGCCGAAGCTCGTGTCAACCGTTTGTCACGCGGAAACCCCTTGAAAAACGGGGATTTCCGTCATTCAGAAGCATGCCTGCGCAAAGGCCATCCGTGATAGAACACGCGAGGTCGGCTGTACCCTACCCCCAGCATTCCAGGTAGTCAGAACGAAGCAGCTCAAGGACGGCCTCCGTCCGTCGTGCAGTACCGGGGTGCGTCCATGCCCTTCTCGTCCGTCGATTTGCATTGCGGCAGGAGAAAGCAGCCGCCAACGCCCGGGGTTCGTCCGGTGCGCCAAGCTGCCAGAACTCTTTCAATGGCTTGAAAAAGGCATCGCCTTCATGCTCTCTCGGCCAGCGAGGCGAAATGCCACTCATCGCCCAATCCGCCGCGCAGGAAGTCTCGGCAATCGTAGAGCGTAGGTCGGGTTGGCGCCGCAGGCGCGTAACCCGACGCCCAGCAGCGGTATCCCGCGTCCGGCCTGCTTTTCCAGGCTGAGCGGCGACAGTTTGCGCGAAGCCAGATCCATCTCGACCCACGCCGGCGACCGGTTCGGATCATCGGGGAACAAGGTGTACAGCAGCACCAAACGGCCATCACCGGATCACAGCAGCAGGCGTACCAAGCCGAACGTGGCAGGCCGACCCAGTCGCATGCGCGGTGCAGTGGTCGCGCATACACCCCGACGAGATAGCGCTTCGCACCGGTGCCCGGCCTGGAGTTTTGTTGCTATCGATCCTTCATGGCCGCGTTGTCCACCGCCAGTTTGGCGTACATCCGCTTGAGCCGGGTGTCTCCGGCGGTCAGATCCTTGAGCCGCTTAAGGTCCGAGGCGTCCATACCGCCGTACTTCCACTAATAGTATGTCGCCGGGCCGATCCCGGCCTGCCGGCACAGGCCCTTGACCGGGATACCGGCGTCGCCCTGCCGAGGATCGAGGTGCCTGGGCCCCGCTGAATTTCGACTTCTTCATGGAATCTCCTGGCTCGAAAGCTGTTAGGGAGCTCCACTTCTGGAATGCCCGGGATCAGGGGAGATTATGGCTTCAGCTTCGTGGAGCTTCGTTTTTTTAAAAAGCGATCGAGCCATGCATAGGAGCGTTGCCAAAGGTCGGCAACATTCGCCGGCCGGGTGATGTTATGGCCTTCACCCCAGTACCGCACGAATTGCGCAGTCTTGTTCAACCGATACAAGCCGCTGAAAAACTGCTCCGCCGACTGAATGGGCACCACATCGAGATCTCCGTGAATCATCAGTATGGGAGTGTTCACCTTGTCGACGTGCATGACCGGACTGTTGTCCACATAGAGCTCCGGCTCCTGCCATGGAGGTGCATCGAGTCCGATGCTTGTCCCGCCGAAGCGAGTCTCCAGACCGCCACCCAGGTAATGGTCCTCGGGTGCTTCATCGCTGTAACGCACTTCCGGGGAGAAGATGCCGTACTCGCTGATGAAATTGGTCAGGCCCGCCAAAGCAATGGCTGCCTTGAATCGATTCGTCTGGGTGATGACGCTGTAGGTCGTATAACCGCCGGCGCTGTGCCCGCCGATGGCTACGCGTTCGGGATCGACAAGACCAAGGGCGATTGCCCCGTCCAGCGCCGGGATGATGCTGCCGAGCAGTTGCGAGCGGGGCGGGGAGTCCCCGATGGGCATGCTGGGAATGATGACCGCATAGCCATGCGCGGCAAAGAGCTGCAAATTGACGAATGGGAACGGATAGTCAACCTTCATTTCTTCCGGGACGGCCTTGCCCAATATCCTGCCTGGATACACCCACATCAGCGCCGGGTGACGTTGTCCCGGCGTATGCCCTGGAGGCAGAAGTATCCACCCCGTGACCGATAGCCCACTTTGCGTTGAGTATGTATATGACTGAGCGGTACCGAGGTCGACATTCTTCAAGAAAGTATTGACCGCCAAAAAGCGTTTCCACGCGGTATCGTTGTCACCGATCCAGGCAAATGTGCCCGTGTCGGTTCGATCGGTCAGGATGATTGTTGATCCCGTTGCCGAGGCCGCTACCACGCCAGCGGTGGGCGAAGGCGCCTCACGCCGCTCGGTGGCAGATCCGTTTCTCAAGTCAACCAGGTAGCGATGGGAAGAGGTAGCCGCCCCTCCATCCACAACAACAATGGCGTGCGTTGCGGCAGCGAAGTCTCCCTCCGACCCAGCTGCATCTGCATCGGTCCATTCGATCGCTCGCACCGTCCTGCCCGAGGCGAGCTGCATCGGTACCGCGCGACCGTTCTCGTAAAACCGGATCAAGTGCCCATCGGCGACAGCCACCACGCTGGCCTCTGCGTGCAGCGAAGTATTCGATACCGGAACCACGCGTGCAGGCGGCTGTTTGATGTCCTTCGTCATTACTTTCATCGGTTGGCCGGGCACGAATGCATACCAGTCACTTCGGTGAAAATTCGGGCGCAGCGCCAGGTTGGCCTTGGGCTGGGCATGGAACAGAATGGTGTCGCCATTCCACAGCAATGTCGGCGTGACATGCCAGCCGAATGCCTCGCCCGGAACTTTATCCGCCACGGTAACGCAGCGCAGTGTGGCGGGTAACGGCTGCGAAACTTCACAGGAAACCAGTGCGGCATCGTTCATCGGCTTACCCGCTGGATTCGCGAGGAATGCCAGCCTGCGTCCATCTGCAGACCACGCGATAGTGCGTTCGTCCACGTGTTGGATCGTGTCAGGGACTGCGGCCACCCGCCCGCTCTCCGGATCGAGTACGCCGACTGTCATGTCATACTGGCTTTGCCGAAATCTGAAGGGCAAGGGTTGCGCTGGGTCGAGGCGCACGACGTTCTTTGCGTACACGAACGCGACTTTCCGCCTATCCGGCGCCAAGCCAGTTACTCTCAGCTGCACACCACTGGCAACCTCTCGCATTTTGCCGTCGGCTTGCACGACGACCAGCGCATCCTGCCGCCGCGTGTCGAGTGACGGTGTTTTTTGACCGCTGTTCACGACACTGGCCGTCGCTTTTCCCAGGTCCCAATGCTGCTGCCATTGCCTGGCCGCTGCCTGACCCGCCATCCGGTTCGGGGCCAGCCAGGACCATGGCTCGTCGTTCCCGATCGCGACCGTCACCAGCGAATCGCCGCGCAGCCATCGCGTCGACATGGGATCGACAGATCTGGCCGATAGCATCCGCATCTCGTCAAGATGGGAATCCCACATGTACAGCCGTACACCTTCGGTGCCGCGAGTGGAGGCGAATGTCAGGTAACGCCCATCAGGCGACCACAGCGGCATGAACCATCCTGACCCGTCGCTTCCGCCGTGAGTCAGGTTGCGTGGTTTTCCAGTCCCTGGATGCAGTACCCAGATATCACTGCGTGCCCAGCCCGAGCCGCCCATGTCTTCCTGGTATGTCCTCTCCCCTGCAAACGGTCGCGTGCGCACATAGGCTACCCACGCTTCGTCCGGAGCCACGCTGAAGCTGTCGATCCGTTCCAGATTAAGGACGTCGTGCACTTCCAAGACCCGCGCCGACACTCCCGTTACGGAGGCGGCAAGCAACACTGCCATGATAAGAATCGTCGCGTAGCGCATGTACTGACCACCTAGTGTCGAATGAGATGCTTTCCAGTCGCCTACGACTGTCCTATTCGCCACGGGGCTGAGGCGAAAGTCTGGCCGGATGATTCGTGCACGCAGTCGGCAGCCGATTCCAAAGACATCCCCGACCGACAACACGCAGCCATCACGCATGGCAGGCAGATGAAAGCAAACCGGCATGCGCGAGCCGACATCACCGCACGGAAGTGCGTCAACTACCCTATCCTTCCTCTTGTTTCTCTTGCCGGGGACTGGACGCCTCGACAAGATCACGATTTATCGTTATCGCCCGTATCAAAATGGCGAGTACCCGCCTTCTTCATGTCGCGCCAGATGCGGTATTGAGCTGCTTTTTCCGGACTTGGATCTTCATAGCCCTGCAGCCAGAAGCGGAACCAGTCGACGTTGCGCTCGTACACCGCCAGCTTGTGTCGCGGCTGGTACTTGATATGGGTCTCGTACGGAAACACGTACATGTCCGCCTGATGCCTGCGCATCAGAGGCAACGCATAGTCCAAGGTATCCCGGTATTCCTTCTCGGGCAGTTGGAACAGGACCGTTGCCTTGATCCTGTCGAGTTGATAGGCAGGCGAACGCTCCTTCCATTGTTCAGGCGTTTCGTTCGGCGCACCAAGTTGATACATCTCCCGAAAGGTGGACCGGAAGCTAGCCCGCAGGCTGTTGAACAGGTAATAGGTCGGCGTCGACGAGGTACCGCTGACGGACGCAGTCCTCACCACGTCCGAATGGGTCAGCGTCCACAACGTCACCTCGCTGCCATAGCTGAGCCCGCCCATTCCGACGCGAGTCCGATCGATGCGACCCTCGGCGGACAGACGCTTCACGACGCTCTCGACGGCGGCACGCCCCTGGTCGTAATTGGCAGCGGCATCGAGATGAGCCCCCGGAATCGCGTTGATGCAGAGCGCCGAGATGCCATCCTCGGCCAAGGTGGCAAGCGGTTGCTCGTCACCCTCCCCACCACGCAGAAAGCCATGGCAGCTATAGAAATTAACGAACAACGGCGGCGGATGGTTGGTGCTCGTCCCTCGCGCTTCAAAGAACTGACCGGTGAACTCCCGCCCCTGCGCGTCCTTCCAGCGGATCAGTTTGGCCGGCACCGTGGCCGCGATATCCGCATCCAACCCCTTGTTCGGGGCGAACAGGATTCGTCGATGACCGCTTTTCACATCGATCGTCTCGAGACGAGGCGGGTGATCGGCTTCCGCCGCTACGCATACCAGTGCGTCATGCGACGCCGCACAAGGAATGTCCCAATAACGCTGGCTTCCGCTGACCAACCCATGGGAAAGCACGATCGGCCGCACCTTGCCGGTAACGACGTTCCATCCGTAGATGGATTGTGCATGTCCCTGGTCATAATCGTCGATCGTGAACAAGATCTCATCGCTTCCGGGCCGCCACTGGATATCGGTGATGCCTTTGTTTCGACACAGCTCGTCCGTACAGTAAACCGGATGCGAAGCGTGCCGGTCCGGCAACATGGCCAGCCTGTCATACCGACTTTGGAACAGCCCCTTGTCCTTGCGCCCGGGCAACAGCACTGCGATGCGCTCGTCGTCTGGAGCAGTGGCTATCTGGTAGCGCTGCGGTTGCAGGCCGTCCCAGATCTTGACCGGCTCCGCCGGCAGATCGGGCGAAAGATCGGCCGGCGTCAGCCGGTGCGCCGGATGCTCCGATGCAGACAGCTCCCTGGTTGTCATCGTCGCCAGGGTGACGGATTTCCAGTGGTCCGGCACCTGTGCCAACAGGGGCGCAAACGCGGCCCACCCCTCCACTCCGGGTATCGTCAGGAACCGCATCGTGGTCGGCCGCCCGTTGATGGCAATCTGCCGGAACAGTCCGTCGCTGATATTCACCGTGTCATCGATGCGGATGCCGTGTTCGTACTCGGACTCCTCCGCATTGATGACCGCTTTCCGTGTCGCACCAACGCTGTACATCAGCGTTTTACCATCGCTGCTCAGCGCAAAATTCCGCACGTCCGCCGGATCCGATGTCACTTCGCCAGCCCGGGAACCATCCGCCGCTGCACGCCAGACGGAGACACGGCCATTGAAATTCGCGCGGTAGTAAATCCACTTCCCATCGGGCGACCACATGGCCGGCGATGGCAGCACGGTTCCGTTGACGTACTGGAACAGCGGTGCGCCGCCATCCGCTACCCGCAGCGGCGGAGCTTTTCCATCCAGACTCTGGACAAACCACGTACTGTCGTACGTATTACGCGCAACCGACGCACGTTCGGACCGGAAAGCTACGTAGCGCCCATCGGGCGAAATGGCAGGATTACCCAGATCGGTCACCTCTAGCAGGCGCCGCGGTGAAATCGTTTCCGCGTGCAGCGGCCCGACGAAAGCCATGCTCAGTGCAGCGAGCGCGAGTACCAAAACGCAACGCACAAAGCGCTTTGTGATTGAAGCGTAGGGCCACGCGCGTACCATCGCAGCCGCGCACGGGGCCGCTTGATGAAAGAGTTTCATGATTTCTCCTACCAGTGCTTGGAAACCGAAACGCTCACAAAGCGTCCGATCGCCGAGTAGTTGGTCGCGTCGTAAGGTGTGTAGGTCCATGAAACGGGGACGTACAACGGAGGCGCACGATTCAGCAGGTTCTGGGCCGACAACTCCAACGTCAGGTTCGACCATGCGTCCTCGCGCACGCCGGTGCCGTAGCGCAGCGTGGCGTCGAAGGTGGTAAACGAAGCTCCCTTCCTGCCGTCCGCCGTGTTGGTCACTCCGCTCCTGTAATTTCCAAACAGCGAAGCGGTGAAGCCACCCTGCTGCCAGACCGCTCCGATGCGACTGTTGATCTTGGCCGGATTGAACAACGTGCCGGCCAGGTCGTAAGCGCTCTGCGCCGCCGTCAGCGCTTGTGAACTGTCCAGCCAACTGGCCGAGCCACGGAGCGTCAACCGTCCCGTGCCCAAGTCGAACCGGTACGACCCTGACAGATCACCCCCCTTGACGCGCTGTATGGATGCATTGACAAGCCGATTGTCGAAGATCGCTACAACCTTGCTGGCGTCATAAGGTGCGCCGACGTAGTTGTAGAATTTGGTCGATGCAAGCACCGCCGCCTGCGCGGCCTCGGTCGGGTCGTAAATGAGATAATCCGCGATGGCCGGATTGCCGAGAAAAAAGTCGCTTGGACTGAGGGGCTTCACGACCCGCTGGGTGTACTCGATATCGAACCAGGTCAGCTCCATTTCGAACTGCGGCAACGCCTCAGGATGGAGTACCAATGAGCCACTCCAGGTCCGGGCCCGTTCCGGACCCAGGCCCTGGTTTCCACCTTCCAAATCCAACACCGTAGCATCCGCGGGATACGTCCCTCCCCTCGCATACGTCGCCACCGGCACATAGAAGGCATACCCGATGGAATAGTGCTGCCAGAGTGTTGGCGCCTTGAACGACTTTCCCCACGAAGCTTTAAGCGAGACATCGGCACTGGGCGAATAGATCACCCCGAGCTTGGGCGTAGTCACCCTGCCGTAATCGCCATCCTCGCTGCGTATCGCGCCGGTCAGCTCGAGTCGGTCGATCCCGCCGATGCCCTGCTTCGACTCCACCAACGGTAGGTTCAACTCGGCATAGGCAAAGCGGCTGCTTTCACCGTCGTCGGTACCGATCGAGTTGCCGTACGTATCCAGATAGTCGTTGTATCGGTAGCCCACGCCCACGGCCAGCCTTGCTTCACCGCCGGGCAGCGTGAATAACGGCCCTTCCGCACCAATATCGTAAGTCTGGCTTTTGTTCCTGTACCCGGCGAGGCCATCGGAAATGATCGTTCCGTCTGCCCTATTCACCGTCGGTTGAACGACAGAATTCTTCTCTTTCCCCATGGCCCCGCTGAGTGTGAGCGTCCAGTCTCCCGGCAACCATATTTCGAGACTGGGCGCCAGCAGTGTGGACTTCGTCTCCACGTTGTAGGGATAGTAAACGTCGGGATACGCGAGCGCCGTGTGAATGTTCCGATTGCTTTCAAGCGCATCCAGATGCAGTTCGGCGGCATCTCCCAGTGATTGGCGCAGGCTGAACAAGCCGCTGCGAAGTTTGCTGCCCTGCCATAGTGTCGACGGCTGGTACCTCGATTGGGTGTAGTCACGCTGGTCGGAGTAGATCGGATCGTTAGAGGTTTTTTCACCTGCCACGATCAAGCCCCCCGTGGCCCAAGTGGTGCCGGCGGTGGCGTTGTACTCGCGGGTGACCAACCCGCCCTCCGTGGCGCCCCCGTAGCGCGCGCCCACGGTCACACCATTGAAATCACGCTTGAGGATCACATTGGCCACACCGCCCACCGCGTCGGAGCCATAGATGGCCGATGCGCCATCCGGGACGATTTCGATGCGCTCCACCGCTTCGATCGGGATGGTGCTGATGTCCACCGCTTGGGAGAAGCCACCGTAGGACATGCGATGACCGTTGAGCAGGGTCAGCGTCGCATCCGGCCCCAGCCCGCGCAGATTGAGTCCCGAACCGCCAGTAATGTTCTGGTTGCTGTTCGGCCCGCTCGAGACGCCTGCCACACCCGGGTTCTGTCCGCCATTGAAGTTCTGCGGCACGCTGCGGATCACCTCGCCTAGATTCGCGAAGCCCTCCTCCTGCATCCGCTTGCTACCGATCGTGATGACAGGTGATGGCGTGGTACCGCCACGAATGCGTGTGCCGGTCACGGTGACGGAGGCGAGCGTTTTTGCAGCCTCCTGCCGCGGCGCCGTCTCGTCCTGTCCGCCTTCCACCGAGCGCGAGCCATCCCCGATCGATATCGTGGCGCCGTTGATCCTCTGGATGCTCAGCCCCGTGCCTTCCAGCATGGCCTGCAAACCGTCCGCCGTCGTGTAGTTGCCCTGCAACGGATGCGTGGTGATTCCCTGCACCAGATCCTGCGAGAACACCAGGGTGATGTCGGCCTGTTCGGCAAAAGTGTTCAGTGCCGATGCGGCGGATTGCGCGGGTACGTTGAAGCTTTTCCTGTCGGCAGCGCTTTGCGCGTGAGTGTTCGGTATGGCACCGCAAATTCCGATGGCGACGAACAAGGCGCTGCAAAGCGCGTGACGCCGGAAACGATTCATCGCAGGACGGCTTCGCATGGCTGCATTCTCTCCCAGAGATCGATTCAGATTCCCGGCACTGGCGCCGGCTTGACTTGAAGACGGGTCGGCGGCGGATTTCCGCTATCCCGAACGTGACCCTGCCGGTTTACAAGCACGTGCTTCTCCGGGCTTGCGGGCGTCCCGGGTCCGCAGGACGTCCGCAGGCAGATGAGATAAGTGCCATCTGCTGCCTGCCGGTAACTCAGCGGGGTTCCGGTCAGCAACAGAGTCAGCCCCAGGTCCACAGTAAAACGGCCTTTCACGGGGCGGGTGCGTTCGCCGGCCACCAGGTCATAGGAGAAGATCAGCGTGATATCCGCCTGCTTCGCGAACTCGTTCAACGCCGAGGCAGCCGGCTGGGCCGGGATGTCGAACTCCCTGCCTTTGGCGCCAGCGGCGACGCATGCCGACACGCCGGGCAAGGACAGCAGGAGTGCCAGCAACAGGAAGCCGCGCAAGAATCCAGTCGTGTTTCCCATCCGTCCTGCTTGCAGAGATGACGGCGCCGCTGCGCCCGGTCACTCTTAGACGGGGCTGACTGTGATTTCCGCCATCCGAACGTTGTATGCGCCGACGAGCAAGGGCAGATTACTGACGCGACGATCGCGCGGGCGCCCGCGCATGGATATAGACCAGATGATCGGAAGTGCGATCGATCGTCACCGGGAACGCCCTGGTCAAAGCCTCGAGGAAGCCGTCGACGTCGCCCGTGCGGAATCGCCCGCCCACTCGCAGGTCATCGATGCTGGCATCGACTACCACCAGTCGCGTGTCGGTGTAGCGATTCAATTCGGCGATGGCCTGTACCAGCGGCACACCGTCGAAGACAATCGCGCCGTCGTGCCACGCCAACGCGTTGGAGACCGTTGCCGGGGTGACTCGCTTCACGGGAGTGGCGGCTGCGGTTTCGAGGCGTTCTCCGGCGGTGAGTTCCCGGTGTACCGCCGTAGCGGGCGCCCGCGGCGCCGCGGCAGTGACGGTCCGCGTCGATGCATCGCGCTGCGGCGTCACTTCGACCACACCTTCGGTGACGATGACCTCCACGTCGTGCGCGTCGCGCAGCCGCACGTTGAACGCGGTGCCGACCGCACGCACTACCGTACCACCGGCGTGCACGTAGAAAGGACGATCCGCGTTGTGCGCCACCTGGAACGAGGCCTCGCCCTTTTTCAGCCGGATGACGCGCTGGCCCTTGGTGAAATGCGTCTCCAGAATGGTGTTGGTATTGAGCTGCACCACGGATCCATCGGCCAGCGTGGCGCTGAGCCGCTGGCCCACCGCCGTGGCCAGGGTCCGCGATTCGTTGCCGCGCTGGTACCAGGACAGGCCGCCGATGACGAGCAACAGCGATGCCGCCATCGCCCAGGGCAGCCAGCGGTGCAACCGCCCATGCACGGTCGCCGGCTTCGCGTACAGGCGTTGTTCTTCCGCGACAAAGGTGGCGACCTTCTCGTCGCGTTTGGCCTCGGCCAGGTCGTCCAGCGACTGCCAGATGCCGCCCAGTTCCTCGAACGCACGGCGATGGCGGGGATCGCGTCGCAACCACTGCTCGAACTCCGCGCGCAGTTGCGGGGAGACGTCTTCGTCGTCCAGCCGCCACACCCAGGCAGCAGCGTCCTCTTCCAGCTCGGCTAGGCCGCGGAATTTCAGCACGTCGCTCATCGGACGTCTCCTTCACCCGCGAGCCGACTGCCGTCGCAACCCTCGTCCGTCGGCGCAGACCGGCCGGGCAGATCGTGTTCACGCAGGTGATCCCGACACCGCACCAGACCCTTGGAGACATGCTTCTCGATGGTGCTCTGCGAGATGCCCAACACGGCACTGATTTCCGCCTGCGACAACTTGTAGACCTTCCTCAGCACGAACACGCGGCGGCAGATCGGCGGCAGGCTGTCCACTGCCGAGCAGAATGCTTCGAAGCGGCGGCGCGCATCGAGCTGCTCTTCGATATGGGGACTACCGGAAGAGACGCTCAGCGCATCGAAATCCGCCACTGCATCGGTGGCGCGACTGACCCGCCGACGCCCGAGTTCCACCGCCAGGTTGTGGGCGATGGTGATCAACAGCGCCCTGGGCGACTCGACCGCGGTGTAGTCCTGGATGCCATAGATGCGCAGGTAGGTGTCCTGGATGACGTCCTCGATGTCTTCGTCGGAGTTCAGGTACCTGCGCAGGTAGTGCTGCAGCATCTGCCGATGGCAGAACACCTGGTTGAGGAACCACTCGTGACGATCGGGTGACATGTCGGGCACGGCTCTTGGCGTCTGTCTCTCGGTATCTATGTAGGAGCGGCCTTGGCCGCGACCGGAGAGTATCGGCGTATTGGAATGTTCGAGTTGTTCCGCAATCCGCGGCGGGGCCAAGGCCCTCCTACAGAAATGCGCCACGCCTCGGCTTGTCCAGCAAGCACGTATGGAACGCCCTGAGCGTTGCGTTGTAAAGCGGAAAAGCTGCTTTTGAATGGTAGTTCCGCGCATTCCTCGGGAGAGTGGCGGAATCCTGCTCGTCGCCCGTCCATATTTGGTTGTGCCGGCGTTGGAGACTGCCTTTTTCGGCAGTCTGCGCAATGGTGCGAAGAATGCCTTTCAACCTCCACAGCCGTTTTTATCTGTTGCCCTGCCACCACAACGCCCGCGCTTTACGTTTCCCAGGCCAGACTTCGTCGAGGGTATTGCCGTCGTAAAGCCTGCCATCCTTCATGACATAGCGGATCGCGGTCGTGTGCCGGATGTCTTCCAGCGGATTGGCTTCCAGAACCACCAGGTCGGCCAGCTTTCCGGGCTCCAGGCTGCCTAGGTCGCGCCCGTAGCCCAGGGCCTGCGCCCCGCACATCGTGGCGGCCCGCAGGGCCTCGTGCGGCGTCAGCCCACCATCGGCCAACGCCCACAAGTTCCAGTGATAGCCCAGGCCCGCGAAGTTCCCATGACTGCCGATGCAAACCTTGCCGCCGGCCCTGGCAACGGCCACGGCCGATTCGGCAAGAGGCCGTGTGTAACTTTCTTCGGGCGGGCTCCAGTAGCTGGTGTACTTCCTGCTCTGCAGCATCTGCGGCGGATAGAAGCGCTTGATCTTGTCGCCGCCATACAATCCCGACTGCTGGTAGTACGGCGCAAATCCCATCATGAACGGCGCTCCGTACGTCATCAGCACGACCGGCGTGTAGACAATGCCCGAGCGTGCGAGGAACTGCACCACGTCATCGTAGAGGGGCGCATAGGGCAGGATGTGCTCGTTGCCGCTGAATCCATCCAGCACCTGGGTGATGTCGATCCTGAAATCACTGCCGCCTTCGGTCGTGGCCATCAGCCCGACCTGTTTCGCCGCGGCGACCATCCACTGCTGCTGACGGCGATTGCCCACCAGGTACGACTTGATCGTACCCACCCGGTAAAACTGCTTGTAGCGCTTGGCCATGTTCAATGCATCCGAGAAAGACTTGAACGCATTGGTGCTGTAGATGCCGGGGCCGGTCGAGAAGGCACGGGGGCCGGGAATGTCACCGGTCTCGACCAGGTCCTCGTAGACGAAGGTATCCACCGTCTGGGCCTGCGGATCGCGCGCCGTAGTCACGCCGTAGGCAAGGTAGTTCATCAGCGGCCAGGCCGAGGTGTCCAGCACCCCGCGCCGCAACGGGAGCATGTGTGGGTGCAGGTCGATGAAACCGGGGACGATG